>Ga0126378_10003864_pt1 | contig 11355 bp, 11 predicted proteins | sample PanSoiMetPlot_23_FD_92587 | JGI IMG/M metagenome (GOLD analysis project Ga0126378, IMG submission 92587) | Tropical forest soil microbial communities from Panama - MetaG Plot_23 | ecosystem: Environmental > Terrestrial > Soil > Tropical forest > Bulk soil | place: Panama | collected 2016-02-17
CAGTCTCACCGGCGAAAAGGGGCCGGCCCCCACTTACATTGACCTCGTCAGGCACAATATAAAGGCCCTGATCAGCGCGCTGGGCCAGTAATGTCCCGGTTCTAACATTCGCACTCGTGTGCAGCGGGTGTTTGCGAATGCTAGAACGAAAGGGACATTACCGGAATCTTGTTCGCCAGTTCGGTTTTGGATTTGACATTCGCCAGGACGACTTGCGGAAACACTGGGCGAATGTCAAATCCACCGCACTGGTCGGCCGGGGGCCACCCCGTCGGCTCCGGCCGCGCACAAAAGACCCCATTCGGAGCTAAAATGGCTGAGGCTTCCAAAATTCCCGTGACCGTGCTGACCGGCTATCTCGGCGCCGGCAAGACCACGCTGTTGAACCGCATCCTGTCGGAAAACCATGGCAAGAAATACGCCGTCATCGTCAACGAATTCGGCGAGATCGGCATCGACAACGACCTCATCATCGGCGCCGACGAGGAAGTGTTCGAGATGAACAACGGCTGCGTCTGCTGCACGGTGCGCGGCGACCTCGTGCGCATCATGGAAGGGTTGATGAGGCGCAAGGGCAAGTTCGACGCCATCATCGTCGAGACCACGGGTCTGGCGGACCCCGCGCCGGTGGCGCAGACCTTCTTTGTCGACGAGGACGTGCAGAAAAACGCGCGGCTCGATGCGGTGGTCACGGTCGCCGATGCCAAGTGGCTGTCCGACCGGTTGAAGGATGCGCCGGAGGCGAAGAACCAGATCGCATTCGCCGACGTCATCGTGCTGAACAAGACCGACCTCGTCTCCAAGCCGGAGCTTGCCGAGGTCGAGGCGCGTATCCGCGGCATCAATCCCTATGCGAAACTGCATCGCACCGAGCGCTGCAAGGTCAAGCTGTCGGACGTGCTGGAGCGTGGCGCCTTCGATCTCGACCGCATCCTCGATATCGAGCCGGATTTCCTCGAAGCCGGCGACGATCACGATCATCACCACGACCACGATCATGGCCACGACCACGATCATGGCCACAGCCATGGCGGCTTGAAGCACTATCACGACGAGGACATGCAGTCGCTGTCGCTCAAGACCGACAAGCCGCTCGATCCGACCAAGTTCATGCCCTGGCTGCAGAACCTGGTTGCGACCGAGGGGCAGAAGATTCTGCGCTCCAAGGGCATCCTCGCCTTCACCGACGACGACGACCGCTACGTCTTCCAGGGCGTGCACATGATGCTGGAGGGCGACCATCAGCGGAAGTGGAAGGACGGCGAGCCGCGCCAAAGCCGCCTCGTCTTCATCGGCCGCGAATTGCCGGAGCAGGCAATTCGCGCCGGCTTCGAAAGCTGCATCACCACGTGATGAGCGATTTCGATCCCGGCGATCGGCCCTCCGTCGTCTCCCTGACGGACCGCGTACGGCCGGTCGCGATCGGCGCGGCGGTCACCTCGGTACATTTTCTCGGCGACCGTGCAGCCTTTGTCGGCGCCGAGGAGAACGTGGCATTGATCGATGCGGAAGGCGCGATCTCGAAAGTCGAGACGCATGGCGGCGGCATCCTCTGCGCGGTGTCCGATGGCAAGCGACTGATCACCGGCGGCGATGACGGCAAGGTCGTTGCGCTGGATGCCAAAGGTGTCGTGACGCAGCTTGCCGTCGATGCCAAGCGCCGCTGGATCGACAATGTCGCTGTCCATCCCGACGGCGCCTTTGCGTGGTCTGCGGGCAAGACCGCGTTCGTCAAAAGCGGCAAGGGCGAGGAGAAGACCTTCGATATGCCCTCGACAGTCGGCGGCCTCGCGTTTGCGCCGAAGGGGCTGCGGCTTGCAGTCGCGCATTATGGCGGCGCGACGCTGTGGTTTCCCAACATGGCGGCTCATCCGGAATTCCTGGAGTGGGCGGGATCGCATCTCGGCGTAGCCTTCTCGCCCGACAACAAGTTCCTGGTCACGGCTATGCACGAACCCGCGCTGCATGGCTGGCGGCTCGCCGACAACCGTCACATGCGCATGTCGGGCTACCCGAGCCGGGTCAAATCGATGTCGTGGAGCCCAGGCGGGAAATTTCTCGCAACCTCCGGCGCCGATACCGTGATCATGTGGCCGTTCGCGAGCAAGGACGGGCCGATGGGCAAGGAGCCAGGGATGCTGGCGCCGCTGCAATCGCGCGTCACCGTGGTTGCCTGCCATCCGAAGCAGGATATCCTCGCTTGCGGCTATGAGGACGGCACCGTGCTGATGGTGCGGCTCAACGACGGCGCGGAAATCCTGCTGCGTCGCCCGGGCTCATCGCCCACGACGGCGCTGGCCTGGAACGCGAAGGGCACGCTGCTTGCGTTGTCCGACGAGGATGGTGACGCTGGCATCTTCCCGCTCTGAGAGCGGTTCCCGAAGGAACTTCGAGGCTTGTCCGCCCGTTGATATCGCGGAGGAACGCCGCGATGAACGAAGCGCCTGAACAGCGGACACGTCTTGCCCGGGATATGTGGCTTGCCACGATGCTTGTGATCGCGGGTGTCGCGATCTCGGGTCTTTCGCTCGCGCAAATCCGCGCGCGCGACCGCACGCATCTCGCCCAGGCGCCGACACCCTCTCCCAGCAATACGCCGGCGGAATCCAAGCCGGGCGGCACGCGTCCAACCACGCCGGCGCCGCAGCCGGCTCAGCCCAAGCCCGAAGCGCAAAGGGAAGGTGCCGAGCCGGCCCTGCCGCCCGCGCCCGCCGAGAAGGTCGCTCCTCCGATCAAGGACAAATGAAAAACCGTAGCCGATCGCGGCTCACGCCGGTGCGCCGGCGCGGCGTCGACCGCCGAGGTGTCTATTTCTTGCCGTCCGCGGGCGGCGCGAACGCCTGATCGGCCGGAAGCAGTTTTTCATACATCTCGGCTGACCGGTTCAGGACAGCGGATCCCGGAACACCTGAGAGACCGATGATCATCGTCAGATAATTGGCAAACGCATTCTGCTCGACAAGAAACAGGGTCTTGAGCCGCGGGTCGTTGACGAAGAACCTGGAAAAAGTGGTCTTGATCTGCTCGTCCTGCTCCGACAGCGACTGCAGGGACCACAGAGCAGTCGCCAAGGTCAACACGCGGTAGAGTTTCGCCGGATCAGTCTTGCACTGATACTTTTCGCAGGCGGCCTGCATCATGACGGTATTGCGTCCCTTCGCCGCAAGCGTCGGGCCGAACTTGCTCATCATGAAGCCGATGCGCATGCCGTCACTGACCATCCCGTCATCCGCGCTCGAATAGGTCGCCAGGATGCGTTGAATGAACGTCGGCTCGCCCGACGCCATGAAAGCGCCGACCAGCAGGTCGTTGTCGGCCGGGACGGACGGCTTGACGTCGTCAAGCGTCGGCAGGCGCGTCGCATGGACCTTGTCGGCGAATGCGGAAAGGTTGTTGGCCCTGGTAAACGACTCGCCTTCATCCCGCAGACCAGCCCGGTACAAACTGACGAGATCGACGGCTTTAAGTCGATCCGACGTTTCGTCCTTCAGGATGCGTTCTCGTTCCGGCTGGGATGTCCTGAAGAGCTGAGCAAGAAAACCGATCAGTGTGTTGGGATCGGATTGCGGTTGCTGACGGAACTCCGCAAGGATTTTGTCGACGCAAGCCGAAGATTTGGTCCGGTAATAGCCCGGCATGCATTCCTGTCCAACAGCCAGAGCGATCCGAGCCGGGAAGCAAGAGCAGATCAGCGCGACTATAATACCGGCGATTTTCAGAATTGCGCGATCGGCAAGCCGCTCCTTCCTGCCGGTTGTACGCTCTGATCCAAAGCGAATGGTCACCGCCCAATGCAACTGACCGCCTGCCAAATTGCGCCTACAGGTTGTGAATTGTATCAGCTCTCTGATCGCGCACAAAGTAAATTCCCGGTCGCGCGGATGAGTGCGCAATGTATGGCAACTTCAGATATCTGACGATGTTTTGAGGTTCCATGCTGCTTTTAAAGTCTCGCTCTCGTCATGATACCGCCGCATAATGGCGCGCGACGATGTGAGGGCCGCACCAATGAAAATCGACGACGTCAGGCGCAATGCCTATTCGATGCCGCTGAACAACCCGTCCTTCCCGCCGGGGCCCTACCGCTTCTTCAACCGCGAATATTTCATCATCACCTACAAGACCGATTCCGACGCTCTTGCCGCTGTCGTGCCGGAGCCGCTGGAGATCACTGAGCCCGTCGTGAAATACGAGTTCATCCGCATGCCGGATTCCACTGGCTTCGGCGACTACACCGAGACCGGCCAGGTGATTCCGGTGCGCTTCAAGGGCGAAGTCGGCGCCTACACCCACGCCATGTATCTGGACGACGATGCGCCGATCGCCGGCGGCCGCGAGCTCTGGGGCTTCCCGAAGAAGCTGGCGCGGCCCAAGATTGAGGTCGAGAGCGATGTGCTGGTCGGCACGTTGCATTACGGCTCGGTGCTCTGTGCCTCCGCCAGCATGGGCTACAAGCACCGCGCTGTCGACCTCGACACTGTGCTGACAGGGATGAAGCAGCCGAACTTTATTTTGAAGATCATCCCGCACGTCGACGGCAGCGCGCGAATCTGCGAGCTGGTGCGCTTTCACCTTGAGGACATCACGCTGAAGGAGGCCTGGACCGGCCCAGCCGCGCTCGGGCTGTTTCCGCATGCGCTTTGCGACGTCGCGCGGCTGCCCGTGCGCGAGGTGGTCTCGGCGCTGCATTTCAAGGCCGACCTGACCCTCGGGCTCGGCAGCGTAGCGTTCGATTACATGGCGAAGTGATCGAAGTCGTCATTCCGGGGCGGTGCAAGCACCGAACTAAGGTGCGCAGTTGCGCACCTGAGAATCTCGAGATCCCGGGTCTGCGCGCTGGCGCGCGCATCCCGGGATGACGCCTTTGGCGTCACCGCACCAGCACGTTCCTGAACTGCCAGGGATCTGACGTGTCGATGTCCTCCGGGAACAGGCCGGGGCGATCGGTCAGCGGCGTCCAGTTGGTGTAGAAGCCCTTGACCGGGCCCAGATACGGCATCTGGATTTCGAGGCAGCGGCGGAAATCCAACTCGTCGGCCTCGACGATGCCGGCTTTAGGGTTCTCCAGCGCCCACACCATGCCGGCGAGCACGGCGGACGACACCTGCAGGCCGGTGGCGTTCTGGTAGGGCGCGATGCGCCGCGTCTCCTCGATCGAGAGCTGCGAGCCGTACCAATAGGCATTCCTGGCGTGGCCGTAGACGAGCACGCCGAGCTCGTCGATGCCGTCCTCGATCTCGTTCTCGTCGAGAATGTGCCAACTGGGCTGCATCTTGCCGGTGGCGCCGAACATCTCGTTCAGCGACAGCACCGCATCGTTGGCCGGGTGATAGGCGTAGTGGCAGGTCGGCCGGTAAATCACCTTCTGGCCGTCGCGCACGGTGAAATAGTCCGCGATCGAGATCGACTCGTTGTGGGTGACGAGAAAGCCGTACTGCGCGCCCGGCGTCGGGCACCAGGAGCGCACGCGGGTGTTGGCGCCGGGCTGCTGCAGATAGATCGCGGCGCCACAGCCATCCGGGTGGGTGCGGCCGTTGTCCGGCATCCAGGTCTCATGCGTGCCCCAGCCGAGCTCGGCCGGCTGCATGCCCTCGGAGACGAAGCCCTCGACCGACCAGGTGTTGACGAACACGTTCATCGGCTTCGGCCGCTTCGAACGCTGGGTGTCGCGCTCGGCGATATGGATGCCCTTGATGCCGAGCTTGTGCGCGAGCTGGCCCCAGCCCTCGCGGCTCCTCGGCTCGTTGAACGGGGTTTTGGTGTCGCGCGCGACGTCGAGCAGGGCCTGCTTGACGAACCACGACACCATGCCGGGATTGGCGCCGCAGGTGGAGACCGCGGTGGTACCGCCCGGGCTCTTGCGGCGCGCCTCCAGCAGCGTCTCGCGCAGCGCGTAGTTCGAGCGCTTCTCCGTCCCGATCTTCCTGTCGAAATAGAAGCCGGCCCACGGCTCGACCACGGTGTCGATATAGAGCGCGCCGATCTCCCGGCACAGCATCATGATGTCGACCGAGGAGGTGTCCACCGAGAGGTTGACGCAAAAGCCCTGACCGCCGCCTTCGGTCAAGAGCGGCACCAGCAGCTCGCGATAGTTGTCGCGCGTCACGCCCTGCTTGATGAAGCGCACGCCATGCTTCTTCGCAAGCTCGCCGTCCTCATGCGGATCGATGATGACGAAGCGCTTCTTGTCATAGTCGAAATGCCGCTCGATCAGGGGCAGGGTGCCCTTGCCGATCGAACCGAAGCCGATCATGACAATGGGGCCGGAAATCTTCGCGTGGATCTGCGAGGCGGGGCTCATATGGGTCTCCGGAAAAGTGCTCGGAATTTTTTGTGGGGATCAGGCGCTGCGGCGCTTGGCGGTGACTTCGATCTCGATCTTCATCTCGGGCTTGTAGAGGCTCACCACGACCAGAAGCGTCGCCGCCGGGCGGATGTCGCCGAGAACTTCGCCGCAGACAGCCAGATGGGCATCGGCGTCCTTGATGTCGGTGATGTAATAGGTCGCCCGGACGATGTCGGCCATGGCGAAGCCGGCTTCTTTCAGGGCGGCCTCGATGGTTTTGAAGCAGTTTCGTGACTGGCTTGTGATGTCCGCCGGCATCGTCATGGTGGCGTAGTCGTAGCCGGTGGTGCCGGCCACGAACACGAAATCGCCGTCGACCACGGCACGGCTGTAGCCTGCGGTCTTTTCAAAGGGCGAGCCGGTCGAGATCAAGCGGCGGGGCATGTCGGGCCTCGGTTCAACGGTCTTAACGGACGGTTTACGGGCTTTGCCTAGCTCAGGGCAGGCGGCGTGTCACGTCGGGAGCGGCCGGCGGGGAGCTCCACCGGCGCACCAGTCGAGCGGATTTGACGTTCGCTCCCCCCAGCGGCGCCCTCGTAAGCGAACGTCAAATCCAAAGCTTCACTGGAATCAATATTTTCTAGCGGTCCACGATTCCAACATTCGCAAAAGTGCTGCTGCGAATGGGTGCGAATGTTGGAATCGGACCGCTAGGACGTCCCGCACGATCATGATCGTCATCAGGACCAGCATGATCGCGGTGATCATGTTGCGGAAGCGTGGCGGGCGCGGCTCGGCCCGCGCGATGACGCGGTTCTTCGGCATGGTCGCGGCTCTCCCTAGTGCCGCCGATCTGAAGTCCCTGACTTACTCGCGGCAAAATCGGGTTCAGGGACTTCAGATCGAAAGCGGCACTAGAATCATGGATTTGCTAGTGCCCACTTTCCGAAGTCCGCGAAGAGGTGTTGCGGCGATGTGAGCGCGGACTTCGGAAAGTGGGCACTAGGCTACGGCCGCCGCCGCGCGAAGCGACCTCCGCGCCCGCGCCGCCTTCGGCTTGGGCAGCGAGCCGCCGGTCGGCACGATCATGCCCCAGGCGCCGTCGAGTGCGCCGTGCGCGAGCTCGATGGCGAGCAGGCGCTCCGGCTCATAGGCTCCGGGCAGCATCAGCTCGGCGGTCTTCGTAGCGGAGAAGCCGAAACGGCCGTAATAGGCGGCATCGCCGAGCAGAAGAACCGCGCGATGGCCACGCGCCCTTGCCGCCGCAAGTGCGCAGGTGATCAGCGCGGCCCCGACCCCTTTGCTGCGGAAGGCGCTGTCCACCGCTAGCGGGCCGAGCACGAGCGCTCGCGTGCCCCCGGCGCTGACGTGCCACAACCGCACAGTACCCACGAGACGCGTGGCGTTTCGGGAATTCCCCACGGTCTCGCGGCAGGGTTCTTTTGGGGAATTCCCGAAAGAATCGCCACGCGCAGACCTTAGATTGGCTGTTGTCCTGATCGAATTCGAAGTTCGCTCCCATCCCGCAGCGAGCATTGCGAACTTCGAATTCGGGACAACAGCCCCTCGCGCCACCGCCGACAGCGCAAGCCCGTCGGCGGGCGCACGTCCGTCGCGCAGGCGCTGGCAGGTGCGCTGCTGGCGGTTCGCGCCAAAGCAGGCATCGAGCAGCGCCTCACGGGCGACGACGTCCGAAACCTTCTCCGCACGGATCGCGAACGGAGCGGCTTTCGTGGTGAGGGCAGTCTGGGTCTTCCGGAAAGCAGTCATGGCACGTCAGTCCTCGCTTGCCGCGCGGCTGCAAGAGCGCCCCGGACAAGCCTTGTCGTCAGATCACGGGTGATGGAGGAGGGAGCCGGCGCGCCGGCTCCCGGTTAGTCACTGCCTCTGCGCGAGGTCAGATGTGGTAGGTCTTCAGCGGCGGGATGCCGTTGAAGGCCACCGACGAGTAGGTCGACGTATAGGCCCCGGTCCCCTCGATCAGCACCTTGTCGCCAATCTCGAGCGTCACCGGAAGCGGATACGGCATCTTCTCGTACAGCACGTCGGCGGAGTCGCAGGTCGGACCCGCGAGCACGCACGGCGTCATCTCGGCCCCGTCATGCGGGGTGCGGATCGCGTAGCGGATCGACTCGTCCATGGTCTCGGCGAGACCGCCGAACTTGCCGATGTCGAGGTAGACCCAGCGCACCTCGTCCTCGTCGCTCTTCCTCGAGATGAGGACGACCTCGGACTCGATGATGCCGGCATTGCCGACCATGCCGCGTCCCGGCTCGATGATGGTTTCCGGGATCTGGTTGCCGAAATGCTTGCGCAGCGCGCGGAAGATCGACCGGCCGTACTGCACGACCGGCGGAACCTCCTTGAGGTACCGGGTCGGGAAGCCGCCGCCCATGTTGACCATGGCGAGGTTGATGCCCCGCTCTGCGCAGTCGCGGAACACCTGCGCGGCCATCGCCAGAGCGCGGTCCCAGGCCTTCACCTTGCGCTGCTGCGAGCCGACATGGAAGGAGATGCCGCACGGCTCGAGCCCGAGGCGCTTGGCGAGGTCGAGCACCTCGACCGCCATCTCGGGGTCGCAGCCGAACTTCCGCGACAGCGGCCACTCGGCGCCGGCGCAGTCGTACAGGATGCGGCAGAACACCTTCGCAGCCGGCGCGGCACGAGCGACCTTCTCGACCTCGGCGACGCAGTCGACCGCGAACAGGCGAATACCGAGCGCGAAGGCGCGCGCGATGTCGCGCTCCTTCTTGATCGTATTGCCGAAGGAGATGCGGTCCGGCGTCGCACCCGCGGCCAGCGCCATTTCGATCTCGGCGATGGTGGCGGTGTCGAAGCAGGAGCCCATCGAGGCGAGCAGGTTCAGCACTTCCGGCGCAGGATTGGCCTTCACCGCGTAGAACACGCGGCTGTCGGGCAGCGCCTTGGCGAAGCTCTGGTAGTTGTCACGCACGACTTCGAGGTCGACGACGAGGCACGGCTCGGTGTCGAGACCTTCGCTGCGGCGGTTACGCAGGAAATCCCTGATGCGTTCGGTCATAGCACCCTCCAAACGGCCCGTGCGACGGGGCCCGTTCAAATTGTTCTCCGGTGCGTGAGTGCTTTGGCGTTGCCGCACGATGGAGACGCGGCGAGGCCTCGAACTCAGACCAGACTGTGCTGCCGTGGATGGGTTGGGAATTTTCCCGCCCGATCACCTGGCAATGAAGGACAAGCCTTTTCAGTAGCCCGCGCCGGCGGTGGAATGCCGGTAGAGACCAAAAAAGCCCGATCCGTCGTTGCTTTAAGTCGCGTCCCCCGTTGAGAGCGGGGTGCGCCGGTTCGCCTCCGGCTGCCAGTCACGGTTGCAAGGGGTGGAGAGACCTTCAGCGGCATCTCTTGAGAGAGATGCTGGCCACCCTTCTGAGTGACCCTCGGTTCTTCATCCCTTGGCGGCTGTCCGGCCTCTTGTCCGGATACCTACCGACTGACACACGACCACAGGCACGTGCGAAATTGGGCAAGAGTGCAAATAAGACTTTTGACTCTGCTTCGCAACATTTTTTTTAGGCTGGCCGCAAATTTGCCTAACGGCTGCTTGCGAGGCGTCGCGTCACGCGCTCACGCGCGCGCCGAAGATGAACAGGCGTTAAGTTTTTCTGAAGCGCCGAGCGCCGCGCGAGCCCCGTGGCGCAGCGACTTCTCGACATCAGGGTCGCGAACTGCGGAAGGCGGGCACTAGCCGCGCTTGAAGAAGGGCTCGACTCGCTGGGCGGCGCGCACGAATGCGATCATCACGAAGACGCCGACCGCAAACAGCGCGGCCTGAAGGATGTGGGCCCAGGTGTCCTGCGAGATGCTGAGCCAGAACTGCTCCGGCGGCACCATGATCGCGATCGCCCAGCCCCCTGCGAAGGCCGCGCCGAACACCTCGGCGCTGATCAGGATCGCGGCCGACAGGACGGTGATGACGCTCGGCCAGACGATCTGGCGGGAGGGGCGTTGAGAGGGCTCTGAGCTCATCGATCGGGTCCTGTTTTGGTGGCCGCAATCTCTCCGAAAAGCGGCCAGCTATCAAGCGCAAAGGGCCCAAAAAAGCCCGATCGCGTGATATAGCTCAAGTCAAATAGACCCCACAAATACGGGACTTTTCGATGTCAGAGACTGCGACCAACACGGCTCCGGAAGCACATGACAATCCGCTCCTGATCGCCTGGCAGACGCCGCACCAGACCCCGCCCTTCGACGCGATCAAACCGGAGCATTTCCTGCCCGCCTTCGAGCAGGCCTTCGCCGATCACGCGGCCGAAATCGCGGCCATCACCCACGATCCGGCGACGCCGGACTTCGCCAACACCGTCACGGCGCTGGAACGATCGGGCAAGCTGCTGACCAAGGTTTCGGCCGTGTTCTACGACCTGGTGTCGGCGCACTCCAACCCGGCGCTTCTCGAGATCGACAAGGAGGTTTCGCTGCGGATGGCCCGGCACTGGAATCCCATCATGATGAATGCCGTGCTGTTTGGCCGCATCGCGCTCCTGCATGAGAACCGTGCCGGCTTGAAGCTCACCCCCGAGCAAATGCGGCTGCTGGAGCGGACCTACACCCGCTTCCACCGCGCCGGCGCCGGCCTCTCCGAGGAGGCCAAGACGCGGATGGCCGAGATCAACGAGCGGCTGGCCCATCTCGGCACAAGCTTCAGCCACCACCTGCTCGGCGATGAGCAGGACTGGGTGCTGGAGCTGTCCGAGGCCGAGTGCGCCGGGTTGTCCGATTCGTTCATCGCGGCGGCCCGGGTTGCGGCAGAAGAACGCGGCCTGACCGGAAAGGCCGTCATGCCCCTGTCGCGCTCCTTCGTCGAGCAGTTCCTGAAGAGCTCGACCCACCGCGAGCTCCGCGAGAAGGTCCAGAAGGCCTTCATCGCCCGCGGCGACAACGGCAATGCCAACGACAACAAGGCGATCATTGTCGAGATTCTGGCGCTCCGCGAGGAGAGCGCAGGGCTGTTGGGATTTCCGACCTACGCGGCCTACCGCCTCGAGGACTCCATGGCCAAGACACCGGAGGCCGTGCGCGGCCTCCTGGAGCGG
>Ga0126378_10003865_pt1 | contig 11354 bp, 13 predicted proteins | sample PanSoiMetPlot_23_FD_92587 | JGI IMG/M metagenome (GOLD analysis project Ga0126378, IMG submission 92587) | Tropical forest soil microbial communities from Panama - MetaG Plot_23 | ecosystem: Environmental > Terrestrial > Soil > Tropical forest > Bulk soil | place: Panama | collected 2016-02-17
CCGCCGCGTCGAGCGGAAGCCCGCACAGCGGGCACGGCGGCCTGCCCTGGCGCACGATCGCCAGGGCTCGCTTGGCGAAGGCGCGCGCGGCCGCCGCGGTGATCGTGACGCGCAGTATGCCGGGCGAGTCGTCAGGCAGGTCCTCGGCCAGCGGCTCAAGAGGCTCGTCGCTGAGCTCCTGCGCTTCGATGATGACCCGCTGCTGCTCGCCATCCCAGGCCAGCGCGATCGCGCCGACCCGGAAGTCCTCCATCAGCGGCTGCTCGAGCGGCGCGTCGTCGGTGAGCGAGTCAGGTGCTATGGCGGGGATGGCGGCGCTCCCGCCAGTGCGCCGCAGTACCTCGTCGAGCAGCTCATCTAGCCGCTCAGCGAGCTGGCTGACCTGGCCCTTCTCCAGCGCGACGCTGGTCACCCGGCCCTGCGCCGTCGCCTGCAGGTAGAAGGTTCGCTCGCCGGGCTGGCCGACAGTCCCCGCGACGAACCGCTCGGGCGGGTCGTACGAAAAGACGGCCATGCTCCTATCCTCCCGCCCCGCCGCCGACCGGCGCATCGAACCGCCGCAGAGCCGCGGCCCGATCGGGCGCTCCGTCCGTCGAGTCGGCTGATCCGTCCGCCTCCGAACTGCCCGGCCGCGGCGTTTCACGAGGCGCGGCGCCCTGCCGCGCGGTGCCGTGGTGCGCTGCGGCCTGCCGTGCCGCCTTCGCGAGCGCCGCCACCGCGCCGCCCGTGTCGTTCATCCGCTCGACGAAGGGCCGCACCGGGGTGTACCTGATCACGCTCAGCGAGCACGGGTCTATCACGATCCGCTGGAACAAGTCGAGATGCAGGCCCAGGCTATCGGCCAGCACCGCCTTGATGACGTCGGCATGCGAGCAGGCCAGGTACACCGCATTGGGGCCGAGCCGGTCGTTCCAGTCCCGCAGGGCGGCGACCGCCCTGCGCTGCGCGTCGGCCAGGGCTTCCCCGCCCGCCCCGGGGAACGTGACGGCGCTCGGCTGGACCTGGATGGTGCGCCACAGTGGTTCGCGGGCCAGTTTGCGCAGCGGCTGCCCGGTCCAGTCCCCGTAGCCGACCTCGGTCAGCCGCTCGTCGGCCTGGACCAGGACCGAGGGCTGCTGCGCGGCGGCGACGGCCTGTGCCGTCTGCATGCACCGCTCGACCGGGCTGCTGACGATCGCATCCAGCCGGACTTCGGCCAGCCGGGTGGCCAGGGCCGTCGCCTGCGCCCGCCCCCGGTCATCGAGCGGGATGCCGGGCGCCCGGCCGGCCAGCGCCGAGCCGGTCGCGGCCGTGAGGCCATGCCGGGCCAGGAGAACCAGGGTCACGCCACGACTCTACGGCCACGCACGGCCACGCTAGGCGGCACCGGGCTGGGCGGCTGGTTCCGCGACCGGGCGCGGCGCGACCCGGTCCACGATGACGAAGGTCACGGCGCCCAGGGTGAGCCGGTCGCCGGGTCGCAGCGGCACGTCACCGGTGACCCGCCAGCCGTTGAGCCTGGTCCCGTTGGTCGAGCCGAGGTCGGTGAGCAGCCAGTCGTCACCGTCCCGGCTGAGCCTGGCGTGCCAGCGCGAGACCGACAGGTGCGCGATCGTGAAGTCGCACGCCAGGTCTCTGCCGATGGTGAACTTCAGCTGCGACCCAGTCGGCAGCACCATGTCGGCCAGCTCCTGGTCGGTGGCGCTGGGCGGCAGGGGCAGGCCCGTCGCGAGCACGGCGCCGTACGGCTGCGATGTGCCCTTCGCGGGCAGCGCTGCGGCCAGGCGGGTCAGCCACCTCGCCAGCCGTAGCCGCGTCCCGCGCAGAAGTCCGCGCCGGCTGCGGGGGCGCGGCAGGTCGGCGAGTTGCGCGTCGAGTTCAGCTCGGTACCTGGCCGACAGGACGGCGTCCATCCTGGACAGGAAGGTATCGCTGCTCAGCCGGCCCTCGGTGTAACGCTGCCGCAGTTCGCCGAGTACCTCGTCCCGGTCCGCGTCGCAGACTCTTATTCCCAGTTCGTCCGGCCTGGCTAGCTCCGCCTTGGGCCAGACGCCGGCGCGCTTGGCCGAACCGCTGCTGCTCGCCGGGCTGGCCATGCGGCCAGTATGGCCCGCCGGCAGACCGCGAACAAGCCGGACTCAGCCGCCCATCGCGTGCACTCCGCCGTCGACGTGCACGATCTCTCCGGTCGTGGCCGGGAACCAGTCAGACAGCAGGGCCACGCACGCCCGCGCGGCCGGCTCGTGGTCCGTCAGGCTCCAGCCGAGCGGCGCCCGCTCGGCCCACACGGACTCGAATTGCTCGGCACCAGGGATCGATCGCATCGCCATCGTCCGCAGCGGGCCCGCGGCCATCAGGTTGACCCTGATCTGGTATTGGCCCAGGTAGCGCGCGAGGTAGCGGGCGCAGGACTCAAGGCCCGCCTTGGCCACGCCCATCCAGTCATAGGCCGGCCAGGCGAGCCTGGCGTCGAAGTCCATCCCCACGAGCGAGCCGCCATGATCTTGCATGAGCGGCAGGGTTGCCATGGCCAGCGCCTTGAGCGAGTAGGTGGAGACGTGCAGTGCCGCCGCTACCTGTTCCCACTCGGTCTGCAGGAAGTTTCCGCCGAGCGCCGCCTGCGGCGCGTTGGCAATGGCGTGCACGACGCCGTCCAGCCGGTCCGCATGGGCGCCGACCCGGTCGGCCAGCGACGCGAGGTGCTCCGGGTTCGTCACGTCAAGCTCGAGCACCGGCGGCGGGTCGGGCAGGCGCTTGGCGATCCGCTCGACCAGGCTCAGCCTCCCGAACCCGGTAAGCACCACGGTCGCGCCTTGCTCCTGGGCGATCCGCGCCACGTGAAAGGCGATCGAGGAATCGGTGAGCACCCCGGTGACCAGGACCTGCTTGCCGTCGAGTAGCCCCATGGCCTGCCCTTCGTCGTCTGCTCGCCCGGTCAGTGGCCCATGCCGAGGCCGCCATCGACCGGGATGACGGCGCCCGTGATGTAGCCGGCGTCGGGGCCAGCCAGGAACTGCACGACGGCGGCGACCTCGTCCGCTGACGCGGTGCGGCCAAGCGGGATCGTCGCCAGGATCGCTTTCTTCCGATCATCCGGCAAGGCGGCGGTCATGTCCGTGTCGGCGAAGCCGGGCGCGACCACGTTCACCGTGATGTTGCGGCTGCCAAGCTCCCTGGCCAGTGATCGGGCCATGCCGATCAGGCCCGCCTTGGATGCCGCGTAGTTGGCCTGTCCGCCCGAGCCGAGCAGGCCGACCACCGAGGAGATGAAGATGATCCGGCCGTGGCGCATCCGCATCATCGGCCGGACCGCGCGCTTAGCCACCCGGTAGGCGCCTGCCAGGTTGGTGTCGATGACCGAGGTGAAGGCATCCTCGCTCATGAGCGCCAGCAGCTGGTCGCTGGTGATGCCGGCGTTGGCGATCGCCACTTCGACCGGCCCGTGTGCCGCCTCGGCGACCTCGAAGGCGCGGTCGACGGCGGAGGCGTCTCGAACGTCGCAGCTCGCGACGGTCAGCCCGGCGACCGGGTCGCCGGAGCGCGACGTGATGGTGACCCCGTCCCCGGCGGCCGCCATGCGGCGGGCGATGGCCAGCCCGATGCCCCGGTTCCCACCGGTCACCAGGACAGACCTCATCTTCCACCTCCACCGCGACGGTTTATCGCGGCCGAACCGCGAGCCGCGCGGTAAGGAGCGTACTCGCCAGCCCCGCTGGCCAGCCGGCCGGGACGTCGCTGCGTCCGCGCCGATCAGGGATCCTCCAGCCTGAAGCCGACCTTCATGCCCACCTGGATATGGCCGATCTCGCCGTCTGTGATCTGGCCGCGGATCTCGGTGACCTCGAACCAGTCGAGATGACGCAGCGTCTGGCCGGCCCGCTGCAGGCCGTTGCGCATGGCCGCGTCGATGCTCACCGGCGAGGTACCGACGATTTCCGTTACCCGGTATGTCCTGTCTGTCATGTGTGCCCTCCTGAGCTGCCTGACAGTGCCTTATCCCGGGCTCGCGCGGCGGCGGCATCGGACCTAACGTGAGAAGGTGCGAAACCGCGACCGTGCGCGCCACACCGCCCGCCGCGACCAGGCGTATCTGGTCACCGAGGCCCCGCAGTCCCGCTCGGCCGAGATCGGCCAGCGCCAGCGCCGCTACCTGGTGATGATGGGCATCAGGGTGGTGTGCTTCGTCGTGGCCGTCGTGGCGTTCCTCAACGGTGCGGGCTGGCTGGCCATGATCCCGGCGGTTGGTGCGATCGTGCTGCCCTATTTCGCGGTCGTCGTGGGCAATGCTAGGCGCCAGACGGGCGGCGCGACCGGTTTCCGTCCCTATGAGCCGCACCTGCCCGAGCGCTACGTCCCGCCCGACGATCAGCAACGCGGCCGCCCGGGCGGCGCGAACGGCGAATGACCAGCCTGGCTATAGCGGACAGCACCGGAGGGTTTCCCCGCAACGTCGCGGACGGCTAGCAAAGTGGTCGCATATCGCCTAACCAGGCTGGTAGCAGCCAGCCATGAGTGATCCCCAGATTCGCTTGTAATCCGGTCTTGACGCACATGGGGGTGGTTCGGTGTAACATGCTTACCGGTGCTCTGGTCCCCCGCTGGGGCACCATTGCCGGCGTTCCGGGCCCCCGTCGGAGCGCCGATGAATGCGACGCCGGGTGGTTTGCCCCCGTAGCCACCCGGCGTCGCCCTTTGCTCGCAGGCGAATGCCTGCTCGCCGCGGGCTCGCAGTGTTTATCCGATGGGAGGCCCCCCGGGCCCCCCCATGTCGCCCTTTGCTCGCAGGCTTTCGGTCCCGGCTCGCCGGGACTACTCGGTGCGGCGGAACTGGATGATCGCGACGCCCATCAGGCTCAGGCCCATGGCCGCGACAATGCCAAGCAACAGCCACTGCGGCACCGGCCACCCGGCCCAGGTGAGCCCGGGCGCCAGCCGCTCGATGACCCCGGGCGGCAGGTTCAGGTGGCTGAACACGGCCTGCCGCATCGGGCCCACCACGTAGGTGAGCGGGTCGAGCCTGGTCAGCACCGTCAGCCAATGGGGCAGCCCGCTCAGCGGGTAGAGCGCTCCCGACATGAAGAACAACGGCATGACGAGCATCTGGGTGAGCGCCATGAACGCCTGGAACTGCGTGATCCTTGCGGCCATCATGACGCCGAACGCCGTCAGCGTGAACGCCAACAGCAGCAGTTCCCCGGCGAGCGTCAGCAGCAGCACAGGGTTGTAGGGCACGTGCGCGAAGCCGGCGAGCACCAGGAAGATGAGGCCCTGGAACGTCGCGATCGTGGCGCCGCCCAGGCACTTGCCGACCACGATCGAGGCCCGGCTGACCGGCGCGACGAGCATCTCGCGCAGGAACCCGAACTCCCGGTCCCACACGATCGACCCGGCCGAGAATATCGCGGTGAAGAGCACCGACATCGCGAGCACGCCGGGGTAGATGAACGTCTTGAAGTCAAAGCCCGACGGCATTCCGGCGCGCGCCAGCGACGAGAGGCCCGTGCCAAGTATGAACAGGAACAAGAACGGCTGGACGAGCGACGTGACCGCCCTGAGCCGGTCGGTTCGGAACCTGATCAGCTCGCGCCGCCAGACGATGCCCGCGGCACGCAGCTCGTGGCGCGCGCCAAGCTCCGGTGCGGCGACCCTGATCGACTCCGCGATCGCCGGCTCGGCGACCGCGCCGGCGGCCTCGGTCACCGCGGGCGCCGCGCTCCTTGTGGCCATGGGTTTCAGCGCCTCCCCCGGAATCGAGCTGCCATCATGCGCATGGCGTCAGAGGCTGACGCCTCGGCGTCCCTGATCGTCCTGCCCGTATAGGACATGAACACGTCGTCGAGCGACGGCCGGGAGACGCTGACCGCCCGGATCGGCACGCTGAGCTCGGCGAACAGGCGAGGAACGAACTGCTCCCCGGCGTCGACCGAGAACGTGACCGCTCCCTCGTGCATGGCGGCATCGATGCCGAATACCGTGCCGAGCGCGGCTATCGCGGCCTGGTCGTCGGCGGTGTGGATCTGCACTCGGTCCTTGCCGACGCTGGCCTTGAGCGCCGCCGGCGTGTCCATGGCGACGATCCTGCCGTGGTCGATGATCGCGATCCGGTCGCAGTTCTCCGCCTCGTCCATGTAATGGGTCGTGAGGAAGATCGTGATGTCCTCGCGCTGCTTCAGATCGTTGATGTAGGCCCAGATCGACGACCTGGTCTGCGGATCCAGGCCGATCGTCGGCTCGTCCAGGAAAAGCACGTGCGGCGCGTGCAGCAGGCCGCGGCTGATCTCCAGCCTGCGCTGCATGCCACCGGAGTAGGTCGAGACGAGGCTGTCCTTGCGGTCCCACAAGCCCACCATGTCCAATACTTGCCGCATGCGCGCAGGCACGGCGGCCTTGGGCACCCCGTAGAGCTCGGCATGGAACCTCAGGTTCTGCTCCGCGGTGAGATAGTTGTCTAGCGTCGTGTCCTGGAACACGAGGCCGATAGTGCGCCTGACCTGGTCACGCTGGGTGGCGGTATCGAAGCCCGCCACGGTGGCCGTACCCGAGGTGGCCATGGCCAGGGTGCACAAGATCTTGATGGTCGTGGTCTTGCCCGCGCCGTTCGGGCCGAGAAAGCCGAACGTCTCGCCCCTGCGGACCCCTAGGTCGATGCCGCGAACCGCCTCGATGTCGCCGTAGCGTTTCGTCAGGCCCGCAACCGTGATGACCGGAGCCTCGGCGACGGCATTGCTGCCTGCCGTCGAGGCTCCGGTGCTGGTGGACGTCATCAGGTCGAGCCTAGCCACGCTCTGTGTCCTGGGCTTCGTCGTCCTCGGCCAGGATCCGGTAGAGCGCCTTGCGGGCCTCGGTCAGGACCGTCCGTGCCCGTGCTACTTGCGATTCGGTCCCCGCGCTGACGACCTGTACCGCGGCCAGGTGAACCTGCTGCATCACGGTGCGCATGTCAATCGCGGCGCTGGCCGCGTTGCTGGTCATGGCCGCCCACGGCTCATCGAGCTCGTCGCGATGCTCGGCCACGTACTGCTGGCCCTGCTCGGTCAGCTGGTAGGCGCGCCGTCCGCGCTCGCCGCCCTGCTGCTCGATGAGGTTTTCATCCTCGAGCTGAGCCAGGGCCGGGTAGACCGATCCCGGGCTGGCGCGCCAGAGGCCGCCGCTGCGCTCGTTGATCTGCTGGATGATCTGGTAGCCGTTCATCGGCCCCTCGGCGAGCAGCGCGAGAGCCGCCGCACGGACGTCACCGCGCCGCGCGCGCCCGCCCCGCCTGCCGCGGCCACGTGGCCAGCCGCCGAACTCCATCGGCCCGCCATGCATGCCGGGTCCGAAGAAGCCGGGGAACGGCGGGCCGTACCCGCGCCCGCGGGCGTACGCGACGTCCGCGTCGTCGTTGTCGTAACCAGGGACACCCGGCAATCCGGGTGCGCGGACCTTGACCCGCTCCCCGCGGCCGCCTGGGCCGCGGTGCCCGTGATGATGATCTCGCTCGTTCATCGTATGCCTCCTGATCTAACTTTGAATCTCACGATACGTTAAAGATATATCGTTGAACCCGGGATGGCAAGGGCCAGCGCATGGCAATCTGAAGCAGACGGCAGCGGATGGCAGGGGCAGGGCAGCGGATGGCAGCAGGCAGCCGATGGCAGGGGGCAGGCGATGGCGGAAGGCCGCCGATAGAAGTGCCCTGGTGCGAGATGGTTCGGGCTTAGTCAGGAGTCGGGCGGTCAGGCCGCTGCCGACAGTCGGCTGAGCACGTCAGCGCGGAGCCGTGCCCGGTCAACCTGAGTTGACGCGCCCCTCCCAGGTGGCGGTAAGCGCGCGCAGCCTTTCGGCGGCGGGCCGCAACGGCTGGCCGCCGCCAACGGCGACCCCGAGCAGGAACGCCGTCAGCGGCGCGGCGGGCCGGTCGACCCGGTGCGCGACATCCCTGACCAGGTCGAGAATCAGCCGCTCGGCTCCGACCTCAGCCTGGATGCCGAGTTCCGCGCAGGCGGCGTCGATCCAGTCGTCCATGGTGGTCATCGCGTCCCCTCTCGGGGCAGGCCGCTGTCGGCTGCCCAAGTCCTTGCGATCGCCAGGTCATGCGCAGTGTCGCAGTCGAGCCAGGCGGGCGGCTCGCCCGGCTCGGGGATCGTGATCTCGGCGGGCCGCAGCGGGGCGAGCAAGCCGCGTAGCGAGGTGCCGTGATAGCCGGCGAGCGCCGTTCGCAGCGAGCTCTCCCGCCAGCAGCCGGCCAGCCACTGCGGCTCTCCGGCGTCGTCGGCCAGGACCGCTCCGGCACCAGGGCCTGCCGCCCGCAGCAGCACCAGCAGGTGCCGTTCGCGCAGGAACGGCAGGTCGCCGGCGAGCAAGGCGAGCCACGGCGAGGTGATGAGGGCGAGGCCGGCGCGTAGTGCAGGCACCGGCCCTGAGCCGGCGGGCTCCTCGATCACGCACCTAGCGAGCGGCACAGCGGCGGTGAGCTCGGGTCTTGGCGGCCCGACGACCACAATTTGGCTCGCCCCGGCCGTGGCCGCGGCGCTCGCCACGGCTTCCACGAGCGTCCGGCCGCCAAGGAGGAGCCCAGGCTTGTCCGCGCCGCCGAGCCTGGCTCCCCGGCCTCCGGCCAGCACGATCGCGGACCACGTGGGGACGGGATGCGCCCGGCCTGCGTCGGCGTCGCCGCGGGCCATGGAACTTGCCCGGTCAGCCGCCGATGGCGGACATCGGCCGGGACGGCTGCAGGAAGCCGGGGTCATTGATGCCGTGCCCGGGCAGCTTGCTCGCGACCGCGCGCCGCCACGCTTGCGCGATCGTGTCGTCGTCCGCCCCGGCGCGCAAGGGCGTGCGCAGATCGCTTTCCTGGGTGGCGAACAGGCAGTTTCGGACCTGGCCGTCAGCGGTCAGCCGGACCCGGTCGCAGGCGGCGCAGAACGGCCTGGTGACCGAGCCGATGACGCCGACCTTGGCGGGTCCGCCGTCGACAAGGAAGGTCTCGGCCGGCGCTGACCCGCGCTCGCCTGGATCGTCGGGCGTCAACGAGAACGACGCCGACAGCTCGGTGAGTATCTCGTCGGCGGTGACCATGTCCTCGCGGTTCCAGCCGTGCTGCGGGTCGAGCGGCATCTGCTCGATGAACCGCATCTGGTAGCCGTGATCGAGGCAATACCGCAGCAAGCTGGCCGCTTCGTGGTCGTTGGCACCGTGCAGCAGGACCGCGTTGACCTTGACCGGCGCGAGGCCCGCGGCAGCCGCCGCGGCCAGTCCGGCGAGCACATCGGCCAGCCGGTCGCGCTTGGAAATGGTCTGGAATGTCCGCGGGTCGAGCGTGTCAAGCGAGACGTTGATCCGGTCCAGGCCCGCCTCTCGCAGCGGCCGGGCCAGCCGGGTCAGGCCGATCCCGTTGGTGGTGAGCGAGATCTCGGGGCGCGGCCTGAGCGCCGCGGTGCGGGCCACGATGCCGACCAGGCCCCGGCGCAGAAGCGGCTCACCGCCGGTGAACCTGACCTCGGTGATGCCGAGCCGCCCGGTGGCAATGGCCAGCAGCCTGGCAAGCTCATCATCGGTGAGCTGGTCGGGGCCTGGCAGCCAGTCGAGTCCCTCCGGTGGCATGCAATAGCTGCACCGCAGGTTGCACCTGTCGGTCAGCGACACCCGGAGGTCGGTGGCCACGCGCCCGAACGAATCGGCGAGCACTCCCCCACCTCCTCGACCGCCTAGCGTAGACCCTGACGCTCCGACACCATACACAGCAATGCCCGGGGGCGATTCCTTCCCGGCGGGCCAGGACCGAGGATAAGCCATGACCGTGACAGGCACGATCTGGCGTGAGCAGCTCACCGCCGAGCAGCGCGCCTCGCTGGGTCGTTGCGCCGGCGAGATCACGGTGCTGCGGCCTGACGTACTGGTGGTCGGCGGCGGGATCCTCGGCGTGGCGACGGCGGTCGCGGTACGCGATGCGGGCCTGGGGTCCGTTCAGCTGATCGAGGCGGGCAGGCTCGGCTCCGGCGCCACCGGAGGCGCCAGCGGCTTGCTCATTCCCGAGCCGCATCAATGGAGCGATCCGGACACGTTCCTCGATCTCGAACGCGCGAGCCTGGAACGGTGGCGGTACCTCGACCAGCTCAGCCAGGAAGGGCTCGGCCTGGTCGAGCTCGACTGGATCGGCCTGGCGCCTGACTCGGGCGGGCTTGCCGCTCACCAGCCGAAGAACATCGAGTGGCTCGACGCTGCCCAGATATCCGCGCTCGTGCCAGGGCTGGCCTGGCACCTTGGCGGCACGCTGATCAGGCATCAGGCTCGGGTAAACCCGCTGCGGGCGCTGCTTGCGCTGGCCGAGGAACTCCCTGCCGTGGCGACCGGCGTAGCCGCGACGGCCGTGACGCTGCGGGGCGACCGGGTCGTCTCCGTGTCCACCTCGGCCGGCGAGATCGAGCCGGGCGCCGTGGTGTTCGCGACCGGCCAGCCTCCCGTGCTCGACGGCCTCGACCTTGACATCCCTTCCGACCGGGTGAAAGGCCACTTGCTCGTGACGGAGCCGACGACCGTGCGGCTACCGTGCACGATCGCCCCGGTGGCGACGCCACTCGAGGACGGGCGCCTGCTCGCGGGGGGCACCTTCGACTACGGCGACGAGAGCCCTGCCGTGCGCGAGGAGGTCATCGACATGATCATGGCCAGTCTTCGCGCCGCCCTTCCCGGCCTGGTCCAGGTCGACGTGTCGCACCAGTGGTGCTGCTTCCGGCCGCGCCATCCGGACCGCAGGCCCGTCATTGACCGGGTGCCGGGGATCGCGAATGCCTGGCTGACGTCGGGCCATTTCCGCACCGGGATCCTCAACGCCCCGGCCACTGGCCTGGCCCTCGCCAGGTGGATCGCCTCCGACAAGCCCCCGCCCGAGGCGGCGACGTGGAGCGCGACGAGGTTCGGCAGAAGGTCGTAGTCAACGGCCAGCGCCGGGCTGCACTTGCCTGCGGTCGTCAGGAAGGCGGCGGGTGAGCCCGGCCCGGTCCAGGTACTCCAGCAGCGGGATCAGCGTCCTGCGGGTAGACCCGAGAGCCTGCCTGGCCTGCGCCGCGGTGAACGGCTGCGGCAGGCCGGCCAGGATCTGCGCCGCGGTGCGGTCCGCCCCGGGGCCGAGGACGACCTGGTCGCTGATCCGCAAGAGCACGCCGCGCCGCGCCGCGGCGGCGACCGCCTTGCGGTCAAGGCCAAGCTCGGCCAGCCGAGCGGCGTCTGGCGCGCTGAACGGGCTGGCCGCCAGGTCGGCCAGAACGGCCGCGACCGCCGGGGCCAGCAGGTCAGGCAGGTCAACGGCGGCCACGGCGAGCCCGGTGCTGATCAGCCCGTCCCGCACCTGCAGCGGCGGGGTAACCAGGCGCGGCACCAGGCGCCGGTCGGGCAGG
>Ga0126378_10003866_pt1 | contig 11353 bp, 11 predicted proteins | sample PanSoiMetPlot_23_FD_92587 | JGI IMG/M metagenome (GOLD analysis project Ga0126378, IMG submission 92587) | Tropical forest soil microbial communities from Panama - MetaG Plot_23 | ecosystem: Environmental > Terrestrial > Soil > Tropical forest > Bulk soil | place: Panama | collected 2016-02-17
CACCATGCTGCGCCGCCCGAGGGTGAGGCGTACCCCCAAATTCGTGGGATGGTGCCGGACCGGTGGGCGGCGCACGGTGACGACATGGCAAGAACACGCTTCGGACTGCACCTCACCGACTTCACGCATCCCGCCTGGGCGGGCGATCAGCTGCTGCCCCGGCTGGCGGCGGTGTGCCAGGCCCTGGAGGGTTCGGACGCGTTCGACACTCTCTGGCTGCCTGACCACCTCCATCACCTCGGCCCGGAGGGCCCTGGCGCCACCCGACCCGAGACGATGATGCTGCTGGCCGCCGCGGCCGTGTCCAGCTCCAGGCTTCGCCTGGGACTCCTGGTCGCGTCGGCGACCTTCCGCCACCCGGCTCTGCTGGTCAAGATGGTGACGACCCTCGACGTGCTCTCCGGTGGCCGTGCGGTGCTGGGCATGGGAGCCGGCCATCCCCGCACCGAGGTCGAGCACCACGCGTACGGCATCCCGTTCCCGCCGCTCGGCGAGCGCATGGACCGGCTGGAGGACGCGCTGCGTCTGACGCGCGCCATGCTGCGTGGAGACGGGCCACCCAACGCTCCGGCCCCCATCGGGCCGCTGCCGATCATGGTCGGCGGCTCCGGCGAGCGCAGGCTGCTGCGGCTCGTCGCCCGCTACGCGGAGATGTGCAACTTCTCGGGGCCGGCCGGGGACGATCTGTCCAGCATCCCCCACAAGCTGGAGGTGCTAGAGCGGCACTGCGCGGCGGTGGGCCGCGACAGGCGCGACATCACCGTCACGTATAAAGGCTTGCTGATCGTGGCGCCGAGCGAGGCCGAAGCCCGGCAGGCCTGGGACGCGTACTGCGCCGCTCGCCGGATGCCGCCGTACGTGCCAGCGTTCGTGGGCACCCACGAGCAGGTCGGGAGCCAGGTAGCCGCATTCCTCGACGCCGGCGTCGACGAGGTCATCGTCGAGGTGCCGGCGGGCCATGACCCGGACGCTCTGCGCGAGGCCGACAGGGCGCTTGAGATGGCAGCACGCACCGCGCGCCCGGCCGTGTGAGGGATACGCAAGCCGAGCTGACGGGCGACGTCATTCGGAGTGCAGAGGCAGCGGCCACACTGGTGCGTGCCGTCCAACGCCCCGGGATCAGCGCCAGACGCAGTGGCACGGGCGCCTGATCCGCGCGCTGCGGCCGTACAGCGACGACAGCACGTCTGTCGGTGACCCGTGCGGCGGGCGGCCGCCGACCTCAGGATCGAGCCTGCCGGCCGTTGCTTTGAGGCGCTGGCCGAGCTGGTGATGGCGGCGGTGGAGGCGAAGGGCGAGGCGTCGCCTGGGTGAGGGCGACGGCAACCGTAGGTCAGCGACCTACGGCTGCACGTTCCCAACGGCCGAGAGAGCGAACTCCCGCACACCGCTCGAAGCGAGGGCTTCTGGGCGCTGGCTGGACCAGCAGGAGGCGAACGAGCCGGCGCCCATCATCGAGAGCCACAACCCGAGGGCGGCGGTCTGGGCCGGCCGTCCCCGCGGGCTGGCCGGCTCGCCGAGCCCGGTCACCATCGGCCCGCCCTCAGCCCGAGGCGCCCGCGTCGGGGCCGCCCCCGGCAGCCGCCGGTGGCGCGTGGGTCGGGACTTGACTGCGAACCCATCGAAACGGTACCGTACCCTTCGGATTGAAACGATGGCGTACCGATAACGCACAGGATCTCACCCAGGCGGGGGCCACTCCGAATGCGGTGCCGCGATGACCGTGCCGCAACGCGCGCTCGTTTGGCTCATTGCGGGGGTCCAAGCATTTCTGGCCGAGTCGCCTCGACGGTCCCGGGTTGAGGTGCCGACAAATTGCAAGGGGCTGACGGTCACATTTGTGGTGGCTGTGCCGAAGAGCTTGGACGCAATGCCCGGGAAAGGAGCATCACATGACACGGATTGCAGGAGTCCCAACCGGCGACGCCGGGCTGCAGGTCAGGCTTACTTATTACTTCACACGTCGTGGCCTCAGGCAGTTCAACGGGCGGCAGTCCGAGCGCATGATCGAACCGCTGCAGGTGTACGCTCACTTGCCAGGGCTGCTGAAGGGGTATGGCCGGCTCGAACAAGCCACAGCCAAGCTCCACCGGGTCGATGAGCGCCTCAGGAATCTGGCCGAGCTGAAGGCCGCCGTGCTCACGTCCTGCGAATACTGCATCGACCTGGGTTCGCTCATCGCGCGTCGTTCGGGCCTGAGCGACGAGCAATTGCTGGCGCTGCCGGCCTATCGGACCAGCGCGCTCTTCACCGACCTTGAAAAGCTCGTGCTCGACTACGCTGTCGGCATGACCAGCACGCCCCCTGAGATATCCGATGCGCTCTTCGCCGAGCTGCGAAAGCACTTCGACGACCCTCAGCTCGTGGAGCTCACGCACGTGATCGCTCTGGAGAACATGCGAGGTCGCTTCAACAAGGCATTCGGCATCGGCGCGGCCGGTTTCAGCGAAGGTATGGTGTGCGCCGTGCCCGCAACCGTCCCCAAAACCTGAGCGACGACTCGAGCGTCGTGGACATTTGCGGTCGGAAGAACCGGATTGCCCGACCAGGTTCGCCCTCGCCGAGCACTGGCCGCTCCGTCTTCCCCCCTAACCTCCGCCACGTTCAGGGCCCCTATCTCGTCCAGGGATTAGACGGACCGTCGTCGCCGTCGGCCACCCCACGTGACGAGGAGGATCTCCAGTGTCCACCGCCCATGTCGTCGTCACCATCCTGGCCGCGGTCTGGGTGGGCTGCTCGGCCGTCGCTCTATTCCTCCGCGTCAAGGGGATCGTGCAGCCGTTTACCGACTATGGTGGCCGCCGCTCGTGGTGGCCCTGGCTCGCTACGGCCAAGGCGGCAGGGGCGACGGGTCTCCTGGTGGGCCTGTTCGTGCCGGTCATCGGCGCGATGGCCGGGATTGGCCTGGTGCTGTATTTCACCGGCGCCGTCGTGACCGTAGTCCGGGCTCGCTGGTTCTCGCACATCCCGTACCCGGTGCTCTTCTTGGCGCTGGTGGTGGCTTCCACGGCGCTGGGGTTCGCGGCCTGAGCACCTCTCACTGTCGGTACGGCGCCAAAGCCCCCGCACCGGCCCGAATGTTCACATCGACCCGAGGAGGAGCCAAATGTCAACAGCCCAGGCAACAAGCAACAAAGCGACCATCAGACGCTTCTATGACGCTATGAACACCGGCGATGGGGAGCTCATCTCGAAGACGATCGACGAGGTCGTCGAGCCCGACGCGCTGATCCGCACGCCATTGCCGCTTGAAGCGACGGGGGCGCCGGCACTAAAGGTGGTGTTCGCGATGCTCCATCGGACCTTCTCCGCCGTTCAAATTACGGTCGAGGATCTGATCGCGGAGGGGGACAAGGTGGTCGGCAGGAATTCGATTACTGGGACCCACCAGGGTGAATACATGGGCCTCCCACCAACCGGCAAATCCGTTGCGTACAACGAGATCTTCATCTTCCGCTTCGTCGACGGCCGAATCGCCGAGACCTGGGGGGTCGTCGACGTCTTCTCGGTGATGCGACAGCTCGGATTGATTCCGGCCTAGCGAAGCCCGTCGGGCGGTGGTCTCGCTGCCGGCGCAGATCGAGTTGCTGAACAGAGCGCGACCTCGATCCACCGGAGGCGCCGGCCAGTCCGGCTTGCATCCGGCGGGACAGTCACCGTATCCTCCGCGACCGTGGACTGGGGTATGAGCGGCGTTCGCACGGCGGGTAGGATGCTGGTGGCCGCGAGCGGCGTCCTGCTCCTGGCCTGTAGCGGAGGCGCGTCCGCCGGCGGCACTTCGCCGGTGCGTCCAACGAGCACCCCGACGCCGACGCCCTCCGCGTCCGAGATCCTGATGAAACCGGCTGCGTCGAGCATGAAGGACATGCACTTCACGGCCACGGTGCGCACAACGAGCGGGGGCCAGACGACGACGTTCACGGGGGAGGGCGACATGGTGGTGCGGCCGTACAGCGCCTACCACCTCGTGGTGCGTGTCGTCGGCGGCGGCACCTCCCTGACCGAGGAGATCATCACCAGCGGCGGCACCGATTACCTCCGCCAGGGAAACCAGAAGTTCAAGGCCTCGCCCTCTACCCAGGGCTCCGACGTGAACACGTGGAGGAACGCCACGGCCGCCGCCCTGGTAGGCGCGGAGGAAGTGTCGAGTGAGATGGCATGGCACGTCAAGGCTATGTCGCCGCAGGGCAATCCGTTCGAGGCCTGGGTCCGTGAGAGCGACGGCTACCTGCTCCGGTACACCGCGACCTCGAAAACCGGCATGACCGCGTTCGACTACTCAATGGTGGCGTTCAACACCGGTGTGTCCATCGCCGCGCCACCCCCGAGCCAGGTGGCCTGAGCGAACCTCGGGCAGGCAGGCTCCACGCGAAGGTCGGACCTGTCGAGCCAGACGAGGCATCGCCCTGGTCCCGCTCCTGCTCGCCAGCGGCACCGACAACGTGACCGCGAACTGCACGCCGCTCTCGCACCGCGAGGTGCTTACCGTCGCGGCCGCCGCCGGCAACCCGTACGCGGCGGGGGCGGAGGAGTCGGCTGCGCTGCTGGCACTGCGGGTCGTGCGGACGTATCAGCGGACGAACCCGCCCGTGCCGGCGCCCGGCTCTTCGCCTCGGGCGGCGGCCGGCACGGGGACTTCAGCGGGATCTGACCGCCGTGCAGCCCGCACACGACAGTGCCTCAGAGCCGGCAACCGGTTTACGCAACCGATTGCCGAGACCGGCTACACTGCCAGCGTGAGCGAGAGCGCCAGCCCGAAGCGGGAGCTGCCCACGATCTACGACGTCGCGCGGCTGGCGGGTGTGTCCACGTCGACCGTCTCGCGCATGCTCAACGGCAAGGGTCAGTTTGCGCCGGCGACGCGCGCGGCGGTCGACGAGGCCGTCAGGCAGCTCCGCTATCGCCCGAACACGATTGCCCGCAGCCTCCGAACGAAATCGACACAAACGATCGCGTTCCTCCTGCCAGACATACCGGACCCCTTCTTCGTGTCGTTGATCAGCGGGATCCAGCAGCACGTGGTGAAGCGCGACTACGCGATCCTGCTCTGCGTGACCGAGGGCGATCCCGAGCTTGAGGAGCGGTACCTGAGCCTGCTGCACGCGAAGCAGGTCGATGGGGCCCTCGTCGACGGCCTTGTGCTGCCGCAGGCGCGCATCGCCCGATTCCTCGAGGACGGGTTCCCGATCGTCTGTCTCGACCGTGACGTCGACTCCCCGTCCGTGCCGGTCGTCCAGGTCGACAACCGCCTCGGCGCGCGGCAGGCGACAGAGCACCTGCTTTCCCTTGGCCACCGACGTATCGCGCACGTGTCGGGCGCGGACCTGGACAGGCTTCGGCACAGCCAGGAGCGCCTGGCGGGGTACCGGGAGGCGCTGGCCGGCGCCGGGATCCAGGTCGACCCGCGACTGATCGCGGCTGGCGATTACATGGAGGAGGGCGGCTACGAGGCGACGCGGGCCCTGCTCGGGGCCGGCGTTAAGTTCTCTGCCGTCTTCGCAGCCAACGACCTCTCGGCCATCGGCGCCATACGGGCGATCATCGAGAGCGGGCGGAGCGTGCCCGAGGACATGTCCGTCGTCGGCTTCGACAACATCCATATCTCTGCCTTCGTCCGTCCGCCGCTGACCACCATCCACCAGCCCGCTGTCGAGATCGCGCAGCGCGCGACGGAGATCCTCATCGCCCTCATCCAGGGGCGGAGGGTGCGGGACCGGCGGCACCTCCTCGAGCCGAGGCTCGTCATCCGGGGGTCCACGGCTCCTCCTCCGTAGACGCCTGCGTCGTCCGGCGTGCCTACGAACCTTGACACCGGAATCAGTGTGGTGTAAATTTCCGCAATCGGTTTACGCAACCGATTGCTGAGCCAAGGAGAGAGGCGTATGAGCGTTCCGAAAAGGAGCTTCCTCGCGTGGCTGGCCGCCGTCACTGTCGCAGCCCTGGCTCTCACCGGGTGCCAGGGATCAACCACCTCCAGCAATCAGCCGAGCAAGCCCTCGAAGATCACGATTGCGGCGGTACAGGGCAACGAGGATGCGCCGCTCAAGGCGATCGCCCCGCTGTATCAGCAGAAGACGGGCATCCAGGTCGAGATCGTGGAGTTCCCGTACGACCAGCTCTTCGAGAAGCTGGTGACGACCTTCCAGGCCAACGCCTCCTCGTACGACCTGGCCATGATGGACGATCCCTGGATGCCGAAGTTCGGGACCGGTGGCTGGCTGACCCCGCTCGACTCCACCTTTGGTTTCAAGCGGGACCCCGACATCCCGAGCATCGTCTATGACGTCGGCACCTGGCCGCCGCCTCACGGAGCCGTACCTCCGGCCGCCAAGGGCAAGCCGGAGCACCTGCTCGGGATCACGATCGTCGGGAACGTCGAGATGTTCATGTACCGCAAGGACCTCTCGGACGCGCCCGCCAGCTGGGGCACCGTGCTCGCCAACGCGAAGAAGTTCAACAAGCCCGGCAGCCTGGTCGGCTACGTCGTGCGCGGCAAGGCCACGAACCCGGTGGTTGCCGACTTCCTGCCCATTCTGTGGTCGTTCGGCGGCGACGTCTTCGACAAGAACTGGAACCCCGTGATCGACTCGCCGGCGTCTCTTGCGGCCGTGAAGTTCCTGGTCCAGGATCTCAAGTCGGTGGGTGAGCCGGGGGCCGAGAGCACGGATGCGGCCGACCGGTCGCGGCTGATGGCGATCGGCCAGGCCTACGAGTCGACCGTCTGGCCGGGTGAGGTCACAGACATCGTCGAGAACAAGTCGGTGTCCCAGGTCATCGGCAAGGTCGGCTATGTGCCCATTCCGGCCGGCCCTCAGGGCAAAGGCTACGGGATGATGGGCAACTGGCTGCTCGGAGTTCCGAAGGCGTCGAAGAACGGCCAGGCGGCGGCGGACTTCATCAAGTGGCTGACCTCGGCCGACGTTCAGCGGCAGTACGTTGCCCAGGGCGGCATCCCGGCCCGGCTGAGCCTGCTCAACGACCCGGCCCTCAACCAGCAGAACCCATACTTCTCGGCGCTGGCGAAGTCGCTGCAGGCAGGCCCCAACTGGCGGCCGCGTACCGACCAGTGGAACGCCGTCGAGACGATACTCGGCACCAACCTGAACGCGGCGCTCTCCGGCCAGATCACTCCGGAGGCGGCGGTCCAGAAGTCGGCGTCGCAGATACGGGACCTGATGAAGCAGGCGGGCTACTAGAGCGCCGGCAATCTATCTGATCACGGCCGGCTGATGGCGAATCCAGCCACCCAGTCTCGTCCGGCCCTCGCGCATGCGTGGGCCGGACGCCGCCTCCGCGACGAACGTCTGGCCCTCCTCATGTTGGGGCCGGTCATCGGCGCCATCTTCGCCATCGTCACCTACCCCCTCGTGCTGGCCGTCATCCAGTCGCTGACCGCCGATACCGGCGAATTCGTCGGTGTCCACAACTACGTACGCGCGCTCCAGAACTCGCTGCTCTACGACGCGCTCAGGGCGACCGGCATCTATGCCCTGCTCGTGCTGCCGACCGAGATCGTCCTCGGCCTGGGTCTGGCGCTGCTCGTCCAGCGAACCGTCCGCTCGGCGGTGGTCAAGGCGGTCATCTACATCGTGGCGATGATCCCGCTGGTAGTGCCGCCGGTGGCCGTGGGGGTGATCGCCCGCCTCTTCTACGCGCCAGGCTACGGGGTGATCAACCAGGTCCTGATGCGCACGGGCATCGTCAATCACGAGATCGGGTTCCTGAGCAACCCGCTCCTGGCCATGCTGTCGATCGCTACCGTTGACATCTGGGAGTGGACGCCTTTCGTCTACCTGGTGCTCTTCGCCGGGCTGCAGACCGTTCCCGCCGACGCAGTCGAGGCCGCACGAGTGGATGGGGCCGCGGGCTGGGCCCTGTTCCGCCACGTGGAGTTCCACTACCTGCGTCCGCTCTTCGTGCTGATCCTGTTCTTCCGCATGGCCGACGTGCTGCGCGTCTTCGACCACGTCTTCATCCTCACCGGTGGCGGTCCCGGCAGCGCGACGCAGGTCCTCAGCCTGTACCTCTATCGCATCGAGTTCAAGTACTTCGACAGCGGCCAGGCGGCGGCGCTGGCCGTGACGATCCTGCTGGTGATCAGCGTCCTGTACTCGCTCGTGACACGGGTGCTGCCCGTGGAGAATCGCTGAGTTGGCCGTCGGGATGCTGCGCCGGCCCCGGAGGCCGCTGGCGTGGCTGATCCTCGGGCTGGCCGGGCTGGTCTATGCAGTGCCGCTCTACTGGCTGCTCGTGACCTCGCTCAAGGGCAAGGGCGAGCTCTACCGGGCGAGTGTGACCCTGTATCCGCATGCGCCGACGCTCGAGCCCTACGTGCGAGTGCTGGTCGAGCGTGGCTTCTGGGTGCTGCTGCGGAACAGCGTGCTCGTCTGCGGGACAACGGTGCTCATCACGCTCGCGCTCGGCCTGCTCATCACCTATCCCATCACGCGCCTGAAGGTCTCGCCCGGGGTGCGTCGGGGCGTGCTCAACTGGGCGCTTTCGCTCCGCTTCATGCCGCCGGTGGCGGTGGTCATCCCCTACTTCGCGCTGGTGCGGACCGCCGACCTCTACGACCGGCCGCAGGCACTGATCTTCATTTACGCGCTCCTGACCCTCCCGTTCGCTATCTGGATGCTGAAGGGCTTCCTGGACGAGATCCCGGCCGAGATCGAGGAGGCCGCCTACGTCGATGGAGGCAGCCGCTGGACGGTCTTCTGGCAGGTGATCCTGCCCCTGGCCACGCCCGGCCTGCTGGCCTCGGGGATCATCGTGTTTATCTTCACCTGGAGCGAGTTCCTGTTCGCCCTGATCCTCACCGCCACCCCAAACTCGCAGACCTTCCCGGTGGGCGTCCAGGGCCTGGTCACCCAGTTCGAGGTGATCTGGAACGACATGGCCGCGGCTGGGGCGATCGCGATGGCCGTGCCGCTCACCCTGGCGCTGCTGGCCAGGCGCTACCTGGTGGCCGGCCTGACCTTCGGTGTGATTCGGGAGAAGTAGCCATCCAGATCGCCCTCAACGGATCCACGCTCGGTCCCTGCAGCCTGGACGAGGAGCTGGCCGCCGCGGCGGCAGCCAGATTCAAGCTCGTGGAGCTTCGGGCACCCAAGCTCGAGGGCGTGACCGACCTGAAACTGCGCCTCGCGTCCAGCGGCCTGCGTGCCTGGTCGATCAACTCCCTGGAGGGCGCAGGCGAGCGGGACCTGCGCGAGCAGGCGCGGGTGCAGGCGGCGTGGGCGGCGGAGTGCGGTGCCCCCTACGTGGTCTGTGTGCCCGGGCGTCGGCGCGAGGGCCTGGAGGACGCGGTGGCGTCCCTGGCCGAGGCCTGCCGCCAGGAGGGCGCGGCGCTCGCCCTCGAGTTCATGGGCTTCCATTGGTCTGCCGTCCGCACCCTGAGGGACGCCCTGGCCATCCACCCGGGGCCGGTCGTGATCGACACCTTCCACTGGGCGCTCGGTGACGGCAGCCTCGCGGACCTGGGCGCCTGCGACCCGGCACGCATCGCCGTGGTGCACGTCAACGACGTCCCGACCGAGGACCTCGAGCTGCTGAGCGATGCGGACCGTATCCTGCCCGGCGAGGGCGTGCTCCGGCTGGGCGGCTTCTACCGCGCCCTGCGGGCGATCGGATACGACGGGGTACTCTCGGTCGAGCTCTTCACGCCGGTTCCCGCGGAGCGCGCCTGGCGGGCGATGGAGCGGCTGCTACGGTCGTTGGCCGCCGAGGGCGTGGCGGATGGGTGATCTCCTCAGAATCGGGCTCATCGGCGCCGGCACGATCGGCCGCGTCCACGCCCTGAACATCGCCCGACGCCTGAGCGGGGCTCGGCTGGTCGCCGTGGCCGATCCGGTGCCGGAGGTAGCGACGGGGATCGGCGACCAGCTCGGCATCCCGGCCGTATACGGCGCGGCCGAGGAGCTCCTGTCCGACCGCGCTGTCGAGGCGGTGGTTATCGCCTCGCCGGCGCCCACCCATGCACAGCTCATTCGGGACGCCGCCGCGGCCTGCAAGCACGTTTTCTGTGAGAAGCCGGTCGGCCTGGACCTCCCGGTGATCGACCTGGCGCTGGAAGCGACCGCGCGAGCAGGCGTGACGCTGCAGGTGGGATTCCAGCGCCGGTTCGATCGCAGCTTCCGTCAGGCCCGCGACCTGGTCGCGGAGGGGCTGATCGGGCGGCCGAGGCTGGTGCGCATCATCAGCCGCGACCCGCAGCCCGCCTCGATCCCGTACCTCCGGAGCTCCGGAGGCCTCTTCATGGACATGACGATCCACGACTTCGACATGGCACGCTTCCTGGTCGCCGATGAGATCGAGGAGGTGACGGCGCTGGGTGCCGTGCTGGTCGACCCTGCCATCGGCCGCGAGGCCAACGACGTTGACACCGCGATCATCATGCTGCGCTATGCGAGCGGTGCACTGTGCGTCATCGACAACTGTCGCCAGGCGGCCTACGGCTACGACCAGCGGATCGAGGTCTTCGGCTCGGAGGGCGTGGTCATGGTCGGCAACGAGGAGATGGACCGGGCAGTGCTGGTCACGGCCGATGGGGCCCGGAGCGCCAGTCCGCAGCCGTGGTTCAGGGATCGGTACGCGGACGCCTACGCGGCTGAGATGCAGGCCTTCGTGGACACCGTCCGGGGTGGGCGCCGGGCCGAGGTGGGCGGCGAGGATGGGCGCGCACCGGTGGCCATCGCGCTCGCCGCCCAGCGGTCGGCTAGAGAGCGGCGGCCGGTCCTGGTCTCGTCGGTGGAGCCGGCCGGCAGGCCGCCGCGGTAGATCCGGCACGTCCGGCCACGACCACGCCGCACCGCCCGGGTAAGAGGTAAGAGCCTGCGCGGACCCGTTGGCAGCCGGCCGATCGCCTCCTGCTCTCCGCACTCAGCCATCGGCCGCCTCGCTCGAGCCCGACGTGGCGCCCACGCTGACCCATTGCCAGGCGAACACCGCTGCAGTGGCCATCACCGAATGACCTCTACCGACGCTGTCATGCGCCCGATCGGCTGGCCATCAGGTAGTTTCGCCACGGTTGGTACCCCAGCCGTTCATAGAATTCAGGTCGCCATGCCCAGCCGATGTGGCACATGGCGGCGCCGAGGTCGCGGAGGAGTTCGGACGCCCGTACGACCAGGGCCGAACCGATTCCGGCGCGCCTGGCTTGCTCGGCTACCCCGACGCAGCCGATGGTCGCCATGTTGTCTCCGAGCATCGGCCAGAAGACCGAGCAGCGTCCGGGGCCCGTGAAGAGGAGACTGCCGACCACTTCTCCGCAAGCGTCACGCGCCAACAGGATGGATTCGCCGCTCCCCTCGAAGAAGCGAAGCCACTCCGGAAAGTGGCGCTGCTCGAAGGCCAG
>Ga0126378_10003867_pt1 | contig 11353 bp, 5 predicted proteins | sample PanSoiMetPlot_23_FD_92587 | JGI IMG/M metagenome (GOLD analysis project Ga0126378, IMG submission 92587) | Tropical forest soil microbial communities from Panama - MetaG Plot_23 | ecosystem: Environmental > Terrestrial > Soil > Tropical forest > Bulk soil | place: Panama | collected 2016-02-17
CGAGTGTGCCGAGCGGGCATTCCGGCGTAAATTGATCAAGCGGCGGTTACTGCGGTTGCAACTGCGTGACCTAGAATCGCTACGTCTTGACCGTCTTCGGGCTCACCGTGGAGACCGGACCACCACCCTTTGAGATAGGGTTTTACAAGGCGCAGTCCCGAGGCAGCAATCATTCGCTGCATCGCTTGATCGGTGAACGCAACCGCGCCCCTAGGATAGTCGGGATCGTTAGCATATACCCCCTCCCCCAGCGAAAGCGCAAACGTAGCTTTCCATGGCGTCTTGCCTTTAGTTTGCGCGGCGGCAATCGCTTCCTCTGAGTAGAGAAAGAAGCTCGCGTAGACCAGCCCGGACGGTTTGAGGACCCGACGGAACTCCCTCATATAATGAAGTACCTCGCGAGCGAAGAGATGTGTGAAAACCGAAGCCAAGACGATACGGTCAACTGACTCATCGTCGAGTGGAAGCCGGAAGTCCATGGACGTCCGCGTCCCGTAAGGATTGTAGAGCTCGTGCTCGGCGTCGAAGTGGTGAAAGATAAAATTGGGGTGTTTGGGAGTGATGTTCTTCTGACACCAGATGATCGAGTCACGTGTCACGTCAATGCCAACATAGCGGCCAGTGTTCCCCAACAGGTCCAGCAGTTGAAAGGCATCACGGCCGATTCCGCAGCCCACCTCAATCACAGTCATGTGGCGGTCCAGCCCCATATGTTTGCAATATGCTTCAATGTGGGCTTTGCCGATCTGCTCCAGCGTCTCGGGACCCGCTCCGGTCAGATTGATGAGATGCACCGGAATCTTGTAACCCTTGAACTCGAAGAACTCTATCTGGGGTGGCACCAGAATGGCGCGTCCTCTCTCAATCTCGACGTGAATGTTGCCCCAGCTCACAGGTAGCGTAGTGGCTACATTGAGAGGGATGACGCTCAATTGGTCGCCCGCCTCGAACGGAAAGCTCTCAAACTCGGCCGGTTCGATCTCCCATCTCTGATCGCCGTGCATCACCACGATTCGTGGTTCGGTTCCCACTCCATCGAGTGGCGCGCAATCGCGTCGCAAGCCGGTGTTGCTGATCGTTGCTGCTGGCGCAGCGCCATCGGCAGTATGCGATGCCTCAACCTTAACGGCACATGTCGCACCGCTCCGGTTGGCCTCTTGGAGCGGTTCTCCGAAGATCGGCCCGACCGCGACCTCCTGCTGCTCGACTAGTGTCATCCTGGCCAGCGTCAGTCGGTCGAACGGACAACCCGGTCCGCGTCGGGACAGGCTCATATAGAATTCGAGACTCTCGCTTTCGCTGAAGAACGCCTCGCGCAGCCCCAAGTGGCCGGCCTCATAAAGATCGTTGAGGACCAGCCGGAAACTCGACGGCGTGAACCGCCAGGCGTGAGCGTCCACATAGGTAGTGGACGAGATTGCCTGCTCGTACCCGTACTGGGCGAAGGCGAGATCATGGACGAACGTCAGTGCCCCGTCCGCTCCGAAGCTCCACCCGCTCTTACCGTCAAGTAGGCCATTGTAGGCGATAAAGTCGAACATCAACCCTGGAGTGTGGCGGATACGCCGTTCCAGATGCGCCTGCAACACCATCCCAGTGCTGGTCAACGGCTGAAACACGTCGAAACACCGTCGTTTGTCCGGAACGGCGAGCACCAGAAACCCGTCTTCTTTGAGCAGCGCTTCACAATCCTTCAGGAAGCCCAGCATGTCGGGCGTATGCTCGATGACGTGCGAGCCGACGATATAGTCGTAATGGCCCGGCTTGTTGATGAGTTCCCCGAGCGGCCGTCCATCCGAGACGTAGTCGACCTCCTCGATACGCGAGATGTCGACGTTCTCCGCGTTGCGGTATTTTTCGCGCAACTCAGCGGCCGATGCATGGTCCACGGTCTCGACGCGCCGTCCGCTCGATTTCGGTACGAGCGGATCAAATCCCGGCCCGATTTCCAGTCCGACGCCGGACAGGTCGATCAGTGATAACAGAAGCGCAGTTCTGTCCATGCCTAATGCGGGGGGTTGTTGACGATGACAAACAGGCCAAGAGGTTGCAGTTTCTAGCCGGCGCAGCAGAAAACGCAATGGGGGAGCAAAACTCGAGCGTGCGGCTCCTTCGGCCAGTAAACGCCTGACTCATGCTGCGTGCCCCCACCGTGACGTCCATTGCAAAACGTACCGTCGTTCAAACGGATAGGCGCCTTGTTCAGGGGCAGACGGTGGGGATCAATGCCTCAGCAGTCCGTAATTACCCTGACGCTGATGTGCGCAAAAAAGTCAATGTTCTGGATATGACATCGGGACGATTCGATGGCGCGGATCAATCTAAAACGGGTCGTGGTTGCCCTTCCAATCACTAGCTCGTAGTCGTCCGCTTTCGATGGCATTGACGTTCAGCTGAAAGACGGCATCAATGATGGCGTGCTCCTTTCGTCGGCGGCTACTCGCGGTCGAACGTGACAAGGCGACGCAGCCCCGACCGTCGCTCAGACTCCGCTCAGCTCTTCGTTACGAGGCTGAACAACCATCGCCACGACTCCGTCGCAGGTATTGATCACGATAGAAGTGGGTTTCGATCGCAATCCCGATTGGCGCCGTCCAATGACCGCCTTCATCATCAAACGGTCCGCCCAGCGTGAGATAATTACGATGGATCGATGCCAGCTTGGCCACAAGCTCGTGCGGCGTCGTTTCGAGCGAATAAAGGCCGCAGCCTGAGAGGCCGCTCACCCGCTCCGAAAAAGCGCCAATGGCGGGGGCGAGAATGGGGTAACCGGTCTGGAAGGCTTCGCTCAGAGCGAAGCTGTAGGTTTCCGGCCATCGTTGCACAAACAGCAAGACATGCGGTCCCACATCGTCAATTAACCGGGGGATATCGTCAACGCGGTAACGCCCCGTCACGCTTAAGGACTTCTTCAACTGCTTCGCTCTAGCCTTCAATGAAGATGATGAAAATTCTCCGACAACATACCATGCGATAGGGGTGCCGTTCTCGTTGGCGGCCTTGACGCAATCCAATAGGAAGCTCCCGCCCTTGTGTTCACTGAGGGTACCTAGCACTGCAACGCGCAACGGGTCGCCTGGTCGCAGCGGCGAAAGACGGACGGCTCGCTCGGGTCGATAAAGCTCGTCCTCGTGCGGAACGACTATGATGCGAGAATCGGGAACATACTTGCGAATGCGCTTGGCGGCTTCGATGCTCGGGCACAACACCCGATCCGCGCCCCTGATCATCGAAATCCCCAAGTGCCGCCACCACAAGATGTCGTCGCCAAGCCCTCGGCTTTTCAACAGGCAGCGAAGGCAACCCTTCTCATCCGGCTCACCACAGTAGATCGCGTCGTCTGTGACAAGATGGATGCGGGGGCAGATCGTCGTATAATCATGGATGGATAGATCATAAGGCAAAGCAAGTTGCCTGAGAAAGGGGACAATTTGCTCGAAGACATCGAGGAAATGATGAACGTGAACCTGCGTCAACCCGAATGAACTCAAGAACGCGGCGACATCGGACATCGTCGCGGTTGCAAATTGCACCGCCCGCCAATCTGGCGGCTCCGATATCAAAAGCAAGAATCCCACGTGTTGGGCGCGTCGCTTGGCGACAAGGACGAGCTGCAGAGCGCTTGGTACAAGCCTTGCGGCGAGTTCTGCGACGTATTTCTCGGTGCCGCCACCCCAAGAGTGCAAAACGTGTAGAACGACGGGCCGTTTGCTCAATCGCCAAAGGGCAGCGGTGGCTGCGAGGCGAAGTGATAAAGCAGGGTCCAGCCCTACCCAACGAGCTACCGATTGCTCGTAGGCGGGATAGCGTTCACGCATGATTGCGAGAGCCTTTGCCTTTCTCTCCTCGCTTGAGGCACCAAAACTGGTTTCGCCCAGATGAAAAACAAACACATCGCCGGCTAGCAGGTGGATCCACCCGCGATGGCTTGCGCGTTGGCAGAAATCGGTCTCTTCCCCGTACCCTTTGGCGAAAGTACCTTCATCGAAGGCACCAACATCGTCAAGGCATGCACGTTTGATATACATGCAGCTGCCGACGCCGGTCGGAATCTGCACCGCGCGCAACGCGTTGGCTTCCGCGCACGCGCTATCCATGTCTCGCGCCGTGGTTCCCGCCGGTAGTGTGGACCGCCCGCCGAGATCCGGGTAGCTACAAATCGTTGCATTGTTGGACAGGGGCGTAACTGTCCCGATCCTGGAGTCGGCATGGGCTTGGATGACGAGGCGGTCGACCCAATTGCCGGATACTTCGGTATCGCTGTTGAGCAGGATGACGTCGTTTGAGCCGGCGTACGCCATTCCGCGGTTCACGCTCGCCACGAAACCAAGATTTGCGGGATTATTCAGCAAGACAACAGCGTCTTGTCGGGCGACGTCGGAAAGGTAGCGGCGCAATTCAGGCTCGGGACCGCAGTCGTCGATCAGGATGAGACGCCCGAAGGCGCAATTGGATAGGCGACCCGCCAACACGCTTTCAATACAGCGGTGCGTCTCATCAAGTCCGCGATAGATGGGGACGATGACGTCGATGCGCCGATCGTCCGGGGCTTTGGCACCTCGTCGACAACTCGGCTGCAATTCCTCGGCTTGAATGGGCCGAAGGCCCGCAATGTGCGAGGAAGCCGCATCCGGGTGTTCCCCGGTCTTGATCACATATCCCAATCGATGGCGTCGTGCGATACGAAAGAACGACAGGCCCTCCGGAAACTCGGCCGCAGCGTGGATCGCATCGCGTCCTTCCGCCGCCCCGTGGCGCAGATAGTGCACCAGCGGATTCAACCCTGCGGCTGCAACATCGGGGTTCTGCGCCAAGTACCAATCCGTGTCGAACGATGGGTTCGGATCGTGTCCTTCCGCCGCCCCGTGGCGCAGATAATGCACCAGCGGATTGATCCCTGCGGCTGCAACATCGGGGTTCTGCGCCAGGTACCAATCCGTGTCGAACAATGGGTTCGGATCGCGTCCTTCCGCCGCGGCGTGGCGCAGATAATGCGCCAGCGGATTGACCCCTGCGGCTGCAACATCGGGGTTCTGCGCCAAGTACCAATCCGTGTCGAACAATGGGTTCGGATCGAGTCGTCCTGCCGCCCCGTGGCGCAGATAATGCACCAGCGGATTGATCCCTGCGGCTGCAACATCGGAGTTCTGCGCCAGGTACCAATCCGTGTCGAACAATGGGTTCGGACCGCGTCCTTCCGCCGCCCCGTGGCGCAGATAGTGCACCAGCGGATTGATCCCTGCGGCTGCAACATCGGGGTTCTGCGCCAAGTACCAATCCGTGTCGAACAGGCCAGATCGACCAATCACCGACTGTTCGCTCTGGTCTGTCAGGCGCGTTCGCAGTCTACGTTCGATCTCGGAGGATACACGCCTGAGGCGAAGGATCGCGCTTACAAATAGGCGCCTCGGCCACGCCACTAAGCCGCGTACACCGAGCATGTCGCTGTCTCCCCTTCCCAACTATCGGACCACTTTTCCTTATGCTCGAAGCTTTCTTTTTCCTTCCATGTTACTTCCTTCTTCAAGTCCGTCTCCTGAGGCAAGCGGTCGAATGCTGATATAGGGGCCAGATTGAGCGAATTCGATCCTCTAGCCGAATCCGCGAAGGCATAGCGATCAACCGGACGATAGCGCAATACCAATGCGAATGGATTCAACTTGCTTCACATCGGTAACCCGTCTTTTTCCAGTTTATCCCCTCCAGATGAATTTGAGTTTGCGGACAATGAAAATCATCTCATCGTCGAACCCTCCGGCGAACAAAACAGAAAGAGGCATTCCCTCGACTTCGGCGCAATACTTGATCAATGCGCGCATATCGTCCGGAATGAAAGAGTCGCTGACGATCTTTTTCGTAAGCGGGAGAAAAGAAATATGCAAAGGTAGCCACAAGCATTCGGCGTAGCCTCATCAAGCATCTCTAAGATGCACAGCACCACCCGCATTCCAGTCCCCACGCGCGCCCACTGTGTCTGCCTAAATTGGTCACCATCCCCACAATCACACAGTGCTCCTGATAGCAACGAGCGTCATTTGCGGCAAGATCAGCTCGGCACAGCCGCCACCGGAGGGGGAAGGAGTTTTCCCCGGTAGCGGCCCCGGGCCCACCGTCGCCTCGCGCTATGGCCGGTCGATGCATCAGCGCCAAATAGAACCAAGCCTCAGATTGAGTGGGTAATTGATGAGCATCTTCCAGGCGTAGCAGCATCCAGACCTTTCTGGCCATTGAGTTCGGGAGCATGTGGCGGAGCTGTGAGAGCGAGATGTTGCTTGGAGCCTTGAAAGCCTTGGCACCAGGCCACCCGGCTTGTTCGAGGAGGAGATAGCGTAAGGCGCCCAAAGTGATTTGGTTGCGATCTCATTGAGGTCGGAAGACGAGGGGGCGCCGGCTCCGCGTTCGGGGCAGACTGCACGAACAGTATAGCCGCATGATTAGATCGCACGCCAGCCAGCGCACCACGCCATGGATCGCAGGGATCTGGGCCTTTCTCTACGGTTCTAGCTTGGGCGGCATCCCCGGAGAAGGCGCGGCGCTGGGCAAGCCGGCGAGCCTCGCCGGCGGACGGTGAACGAGCAGCTGTCAAGGCCTGAGTCGCGGCAGAACGTAAGGCAAATAGTCTTCGAGGATCGCCGGCCTCGACCGCATGCACAACTTGGCCGTTATGGCGCGTATCAGCCAATTTTACGCTTAATCCCAGTCAAATAATTCCAAATATGGTAAGCGCTATGGGACCGCAGACTAGACGCACCCTCGTCGGCTGATGTAGCTTGGGTAGAGAAACCGTTGGGAAACCTCGCTGGGGTTTGGTGCGCGAAATCGAGACTGGCACGTGCGCCTCTCGATAAATCTTAGCTTATAACCGGCGCTAGTCAGGGTAGGACTATGGCACAGACGGGGAGAATTCTGTCGTTTCTGGGTGCGCGACGACCTTCCAGCGATTGGACCCAGCAGGAGCTAGCCGAATTTTATCGCGTCGAGAGCGCTCTTCTGCAAAACGGCCTATTGGTGGTTACCGAAAGAGGTCTTTCAGACGAGGGCGATCCATGGTTTGTCTTTTGCTTGTCCAAAAATGAAGAAGTTATAGCGCATTTTGCCCGGATCGATAGTTACTACTTCGTTGTCTCCAGCGCCTTTTCTGGCGTCGCACGAGGACGAGACTTCAAGTTGCTCGTCCGCGAGCTAATGGGTGCGCACCCGCTTCTGCTGCCAGGAGATCGTGGCGGCCAAAAGGTTTTTCTCCACCCCGCGGCTTCGCTTGCTGCACTCCTGGCCGCGTCCTATCTAGTATCATCAGAAAAAGGTGCGGAGATTCAAGACCTCTCGGCTGCCCATGAGAAAGAGACTGCATTTTGGCTGCATTTGAGACAAGATCTTGCGATTCTGTCCGCGGTAGCGATAGCGGCGACGTGGATTGAAAACAGCATCGAAACAGATTTCGATCTTGGTCAGGACATCGCACGGTTGCAAGACGTGGGACAGGATGCGAACCTGCCCGCGGACCTTCCGCCTCATGCCATCGACGCTGCCGTCTTCAATGCAACACAAACGCCGCACGACGACGGCGCAACGCACAGAGTTGGCAGTTCGCCGGCGCAGCCCTTCGCTCTCGAAGCGATGAAGGATGTGAGTGAGGTGATACCGGGCAATTTCATGCCGAGCAAATTGCTGAAGGACCCGGGTCAATCCACTGTGACAACTTCGCCGGCTGCATTTAACGTCGATGGTGCGGCGGCCAGCCATGCCGATAGTACGAAGACGGCTTATAGCGTGGCTTTGCACGATACTGATACCCCACACTCGGCGCCGACGGATCCGGAGCAAGTATTAGCACACCCCAATTTCGTCATCGAGGCTCGCCAGCCGCTCGGATCGAGTGCCACCGCGCCGACCTCAACGAACTTGGGTCCTGGTTTGATGATTCCGACCGACACACTTCGGGTGGCGACGAATGATTTGATTGTTTCCAATCTAGAAAACTCGAGTCTGCCTGCTGTCGTTTCCACGACGCCCCCATCCTCGAGCGAGATACAAAACGTCGCCATGTCGACGCTCTCGACCTCCTCCATCACAGCGTCCACGAATGCGTCAGCGCAGGAGGTTGTCAGCGCCAGTACACCACCTTCGTCAGCGAACGAAGTTGTCAGCACCAGTACACCACATTCGTTATCTGACGTGCACCCAACTATGTTCAACGCTCAAACGTTCGAAGCCTCAGTACTGGCATTCCTGCACCATTCCCCCAATTTGACAGTTGCCGACAGCCACATCACCGTCGAGCTGACGCATACCATCGTAGGGATCGTGCCGCACGCGGATGGAACTCATACCTGATGCCCGGCGCTGGCACGGCATCTAATGAGTCGAGAGAGTAAGTGCGATGCGTGATAGTTTCGCATTTTACCTTGGGCAGGTTGAGCGGCGTACATGCCTTCCCACTCGACCGTGACGTTGCCATAACGGTTGCCAGGGTCCCTCTTACGGATGGTCGCGTTTGATGGGGAGGCGCGGACCGCCGAGTGCAACGCTCTGTATGTGGGTGACTCTGAAGAGAGACCTGCCGTGGCGGCGCAAATAGCGAAGACAAATCTGCTTTCGGACGCTTTCCGCGCCACGAGATCGGGGTTTTTGACTGCAGTTATGTTTAGCTTTTTTATAAATATACTCGCTTTTGTTGGTCCGATATACATGCTGCAGATATACGATCGCGTCATTACCAGCCGAAATATGACCACTCTCGTGGTCATTACGCTCATCGCTGCCTATCTCCTGATCGTCTATGCCCTGCTGGAAAAGATTCGCTCGGCCATTCTAGTCCGCCTGGGCATTCTGTTCGCCGCGAAAGCGCGTGCCCCGCTGTTCAACGCGGTCCTGCGCGGCACGATTATTCAACCCGGAGTGGGGCACACGCAAGCGCTTCGCGACCTCGAAACCATTCGCGAGTTCCTTACCGGCGCAGGCCTGATTTCCTTCTGTGACACTCCATGGGTTCCGATTTTCGTCTTAGGTTGCTTCATCCTTCATACGTGGTACGGGTACATAGCAGCCGGCGGTGCGGTTTTGATATTCGGATTGGCGATCGCCAATGAGTTGCTGACACGAGCGCAACTCAAGAGTGCGTCGCTCAATTCCGTGGTTGCATCCGCGTACGCTTCAGCAACCTTTCGCAACGCCGAAGTGCTCCATGCGATGGGTATGTTACGGGGGTTGCGCGAGAGATGGCTCACGAAGCAACACGAAGGCTTGCATTTGCAGGCTGTCGCAAGCGACCGAGCCGGACACTTGATTGCCGCAAGCAAATTTACCCGAGCATTCTTGCAGATCTCCATTTTGGGGGCCGGCGCCTACCTTTCAATCGCGCAGGAATCGACGCCGGGCGCAATGATCGCGGCCTCAATCATCATGGGCCGAGCCTTGGCGCCCGTGGAGATCGCAGTTGCCAACTGGAAAGGCTTCATCGCGGCGCGTGCCGCCTACGACAGAATTCGAACACTGCTTGCGCTGATCCCTGAAGAAACGAAGAAAATGGGTTTGCCAGTGCCGTCGGGCGATATCTCCGTCGAAAATGTTATTGCTGGCGCGCCTGGCGCTGAAAACGCCATTTTGCATGGGGTTTCGTTCGTCGTGCGATCCGGCGAGGTACTAGGTGTCGTCGGACCAAGTGCCGCAGGAAAGTCGAGCTTGGCCCGAGTCCTTGTCGGTGTTTGGCCTGCAGCCGTCGGCAAGGTACGCATCGACGGAGCGGACTTGTCGCATTGGAACACGGAACAATTGGGTCGACACATCGGCTATCTGCCGCAGGATGTGGAGCTCTTTTCGGGATCGATTGCCGAAAACATTTCTCGTTTTGAAGAGTTAGATGACGAAAAAGTCATCGCGGCGGCCAAAATGGCCGACGTCCACGATATGATCCAGATGATGCCCGCTGGGTACAACACGCAGATCGGTGACGGTGGTTATGCTCTTTCCGGAGGCCAGCGACAGCGAATTGGCCTAGCACGAGCATTGTACGGCACGCCCGCATTCATCGTTTTGGATGAGCCCAATGCGAACCTAGATGCTGAGGGGGAGGCGGCGCTGCTGTCGGCGGTCCAGCAGCTTCGCCAAGAGGGCTCGACATTGGTGCTAATCACGCACAAGACCAATATCTTGGCAATTGTGGACAAGATTTTGGTGATAGTGCAGGGGCAGATACAGGGATTTGGCATGCGCGACGAAATACTCACCAAACTGTTTGGCCCACGCGTTGCACCGGTACCGGCTACAATAGCAGCGAGCCGTCTGACGGGCCCCAGAGGGTGAAGACATGAGCAATTCGGACGCGAGCGATATTCCCGATTGGAAACGTCCCGCGATTCTCGGCTACCTCATCGTCACGGTGACGTTCTTCGTGCTCGGAGCCTGGTCCGCCATTGCCAAACTGGACAGCGCGGTGGTTGCCTCAGGCGTGGTTGCAGTTGAATCGAATCGAAAGACCGTTCAACACCTCGAGGGTGGGATCATTAAGGAGATTTTGGTTCGCGAGGGTCAACGCGTCAAACAAGGCGACATTTTGTTCAGGATCGACTCCACGCAGGCGCAAGCGAATTTTGATCTGCAACACAATCAACTTTATGCCGCCCTAGCCCAGGAGGCAAGGCTTGTGGCGGAACGCGAGGGGACAACCGAGGTGACGTTCCCGGAAGAGCTTCAAGAGGTGCGCGTTCACCAAACGGCCGCACGCGTCCTAGCTGATCAGATCAAAGAATTCCATGAGCGCCGGGCTTCACTGTCGGGACAAATGGATCTGCTCGAAGCAAAAATCGGGCAGTACAAGATCGAAATTGAAGGGCTCATTGTCCAACAAAAAGCAACAGAGACTCAACTGCGATGGATAGTCGAGGAGCTTGCCGATTTGAGAAGTTTGTTAGATAGAAATCTAGTGCAGAAAAGTCGTGTCCTAGCGCTCGAGCGTGAAAAAAGCCGTCTCGAAGGAGTAATTGGTCGTTCGACTGCCGATCAAGCGAAGGCTCAAAACGGCATAGGTGAGGCTCAGCTCCAGATCCGCCAATTGCGTCAAAAATTCCTAGAGGAGGTGAGCGGACAGATTCTCGAGGCCAGGCAGAAGATTGCTGATCTGCGTGAAAAAGTCCGGGTGGCGAAGGATGTATTTCGGCGACTGGTCATGACCGCCCCGGTATCAGGGACGGTGCAAAATCTCAAGTTCTTCACCGTCGGTGGCGTCATTAAAGCGGGCGAACCGCTGGTTGAGATTGTGCCAGAACGTGATAGGTTCATCGTGCAGGCTCATGTATCGCCGCACGACACGGAGAGTCTCATTCCTGGAATGCGTGCCGAAATCCGATTTACCGCA
>Ga0126378_10003869_pt1 | contig 11351 bp, 10 predicted proteins | sample PanSoiMetPlot_23_FD_92587 | JGI IMG/M metagenome (GOLD analysis project Ga0126378, IMG submission 92587) | Tropical forest soil microbial communities from Panama - MetaG Plot_23 | ecosystem: Environmental > Terrestrial > Soil > Tropical forest > Bulk soil | place: Panama | collected 2016-02-17
GTTCGCGATGATCACCGACAAGATGACGATGACCAAGGACGGCGCCATCGGGCGGATGGTGTTCAACAATCCCGCGCGCCACAACGCGGTCTCCCTGGAGATGTGGGAGGGTGCGGAGACCATCATCGACGACTTCGCCGGCGACCCCGCGATCCGCGTGATCGTGATATCGGGTGCCGGCGGCAAGGCCTTCGTCTCGGGCGCCGATATCTCCAAGTTCGAGAGCGAGCGGGCGAGCGAGGAGGCGGTGAAGCACTACAACGCCACGACCGACCGCTTCCACACAAAGCTGGCGGCTTTGACCAAGCCCACCATCGCGATGATCCGCGGCTATTGCATCGGCGGCGGCGTCAGCCTCGCGACCGGTTGCGACCTCCGCATCTGCTCCGACGATTCGCGCTTCGGCATTCCAGCGGCCCGGCTCGGCCTCGGCTACGGCCACAAGGGCATCCGAAAGCTCATGGACCTCGTCGGTCCCGCCAGCGCCAAAGAGCTTTTCTTCACCGCGAAGCAATTCACGGCGCAGCAAGCGCTGATCATGGGTCTAGTCAACCAGGTGGTGGCAGAGGGCGAGCTCGAGGCCTTCGTGGACGACTACGCGAAGGCGATCGCCGAGAACGCGCCGCTCACGGTCACCCAGGTCAAGCGAACGGTGACCGAGCTGCTCAAGGATCCGGCGGAGCGTGATGTCGCGCTCACGGAGCGGCTGGTCGCGGAATGCTTCGCCAGCGAGGACTACATCGAGGGCCGCCGAGCCTTCATGGAGAAGCGCAAGGCACAATTCAGGGGGCGCTGACCTCGATCTGGTCGTAACCCTTGAGGCGATAGATGGCGAGGGAGCCAAGCCAGCTCGCCACGAAGACGCCGATGATGGCATAGCCGAGCATGTTCCAGTTGTCGTTCAGGACCCCAATGGTATCCCAGAATGCCCCCTGCAGGCTGAAGTGGTCGGCGACGAGCCCCAGCGTCTCGATCCCGCCGATGCCTATGGCGACGACCGCCGACACCAGCGTGATCGTCATGTTGTAGAAGAGTTTCCGGATCGGCTTGGTGAAAGCCCAGCCGTAGGCGCCCACCATGAGGACGCTGTCCGTGGTGTCCACCAGCGCCATGGCGGCGCCGAACAGCACCGGAAAGACCAGCACGACGGAAAGCGCTTTGCCGTCCGCCGCTTGGGTTGCGGAGATCCCGAACAGGCCGACCTCGGTCACGGTATCGAAGCCAAGGCCGAAGAGCAGGCCGATCGGCAGCAGGTGCCAGCTTCGGCTCACCAATCGGAACATCGGTCGAAAGAGCCGTGCCAGGAGGCCGCGGCCACTCAAGAGGACATTCAGGTCCTCCTCGATAAAGGGCTTTCCCGATCGCACCGAGCGGAAGGTCTGGTAGACCGAGACGAAGATCGTCGCATTCACAACGGCGATCGCGAACAGGAAGAATGCCGACACGCAGGTGCCGAGAATCTCGCCGACGGACTTGAGCACAGTGAACCTCGTTTCCACCGCTTTCGCCGCGATCGTGATGGCGACGGTCATCGCAAAAATTCCGCCGGAATGGCCGATCGAGAAGAAGAAGCCTGCTGCGACCGGCCGCTTGCCAGACTGCATCAATGTCCGCGTGACATTGTCGATCGCCGCGATGTGATCGGCGTCGACCGCGTGGCGCAAGCCGAACGTATAGGCGAGCGCCGCGGTGCCCAGGAGGACCGGGTAGTCTCGCAACACCAGGAGCGCCCAAGCCCATGCCAGCAGATTTCCGGCGACCAGGAGCGCATAGAGACCGGCGATCCGTCGCCGTAGATTCGCGGCGCCGTCGCTCAGGATGAAAGATAGGAGACTTCGCATGATCGATGCCCCTCGCATCTCGTTGACGCGAAGCGGGTAGCGCAGGCGCGCGATCCCGCTTGCGATGGCAGGTCTCCTGGCTCGCGGGTCGCCGCCGGTTGCCGACCTTCCCGGTTTTTCCAGTGGTCGAGATGGCAGCCGGCTCGCCGCCTACAGTTGCGGGGGCAGCCGCGGCGTTGGGTCCTCCCGGATCCGCACCGCGTTCCCTTTTGATCCCCTGGACGCCGTCCAGCGGGGAACCATCGCAAGGCGACCATAGGCGGCGGCCTCGAAGCATGTCAATCTGTGCGCGGGCGGGAAACGCGAAGCGCGGCCGCTCGAACCGCAGCGGGGGTTTTCGATGCGGAGCTGGCTGATCGGCTTGGTTGCCGCCGCATGTCTGGGCGCTCCCATCGCAGTCGCGGAGACGGTCGATCTCCAGCTGATCCTGGCCGCCGATGTCTCCATCAGTGTCGACAACCAGGAATTCGAGCTGCAGCGCGAGGGCTACGCGTCAGCAATCACCAGCGAGGCGGTCCTCAATGCGATCCGCGCGGGACCGCACCGCGCCATCGCGGTCAGCTTCATCGAGTGGTCAGGTCCTCAGAAGCAGCGGGTCGTCGCCGATTGGACCGTGATCCGGGACGGCGAGATGGCGACGGTGTTCGCCAACACCCTGCGCACCGCGCCGCGCTCCTTCGCTGACGCGACGGCGATCGGCTCCGCCATCGACTTCGCCATGCGACATTTCAACGAGAGCGGCGTCGAGAGCGAGCGCCGCATCATTGACATCTCCGGGGACGGCGACAGCAACAGCGGCCGTCCCGTGGAGTACGCGCGCGACGATGCCGTCAGGGCCAAGGTCGTGATAAACGGCCTCGCGATCGTCAACGAGCATCCGCTGCCCGGCTTCATCGGGCATATCCAGCCGGTCGGCGGCATCGGTCACTACTACCGGACCCGGGTTGCCGGCGGCCCCGGGTCTTTCGTGCTGCAGATCGAGAGCTTCGACGGCTTCGCCGAGGCGATCGAGCGCAAGCTCGTGGCGGAGATCGCATCTATCACGAGCGAATCGCCCGCGGACTGGCATTAACCACTGGCTGAATTGATTTGTGCGCGGGAAACCGCCTATTTTGCGGGGGCGCAGATCCTCGCGTGATTGGCATGCCGGTGGCGTGATAGATTTAACGACGTGTCGGGGTAGGCGGGTTGGAGGGAATTTGATGTCTCTCGATCAGACAGAGAAGCTCGGAAAGGGCGATCCGGCGGCCATCGAGGGCGATGTCCTCGACATCATCGCCCACCAGGCGAAGGTCGAGCGCGCAACCGTGACGCGGAGCACGTCGCTCGCCGAGTTGAACGTCCAGTCGCTCGACTTGGTCGAGATCATCTTCGCCCTCGAGGACAAGTTCGATATCGAGGTGCCCTACAATGCCAACGACCCGGGCTCCGCCGGGGTCTCCTTCCAGAACGTGGGCGACGTGATCGACGGCATCGCCAAGCTGATCGCCGCGCGCGATGTCCGCAAGACCGCCTAGCGGATCGCGGCTCCGCCTCCATTGAAATCCACGCCATGAACCGGGTCGTCATCACCGGGCTCGGCGCCGTGTCCGCGCTTGGGCACGACCTGCGCGCGCATTTGGAAGCGTTGCGCGCGGGACGCTCCGCCATCGGGCCCATCACGATCATCCCGACCGAGGGGCTGATCACCAAGATCGGCGCCGAGGTGCGCGGCTTCGACGGCAACGCCTATTTCGAGAACGGCAAGCTTGCCTTGCTCGACCGCTGCGCGCAGTTTGCGCTGATCGCGACGCGGGAGGCCGTGGCGGGGAGCAAGGTCAGTTTTCGCCAGGGGCTGGGCTCGCGTACGGCCGTAGTGATCGGCGCCGGCGTGGGGGGCCAGACGACGCTCGACGAGAACTATTACCGGGTCTACGCGGAGCGAGCCAAGCGCTTGCACCCCTTCACCATTCCGAAGCTGATGATCTCCGCCGCGGCGAGCCACATCACCATGGAGCACGGCATCACCGGACCGTCCTTCACGGTTGCGAGCGCCTGCGCCTCAGCCAACCACGCGATCGGCATCGCCTTCCACATGGTGCGCTCGGGTTCGGTTGACGTCGCCATCACCGGCGGCACCGAGGCGACCATCACCTTCGGCACCATGAAAGGCTGGGATGCGCTTCGCGTGATGGCGCCGGATACCTGCCGGCCCTTCTGCCGCGACCGCAAGGGCATGGTGCTGGGCGAGGGCGCCGCCGTCGCGGTGATCGAGACCCTCGACCGCGCGAAAGCGCGCGGCGCGCAGATCCTCGCGGAGATCGTGGGTTTCGGCATGAGCTCCGACGCCGGCGACATCGTTCTGCCGTCGGCCGATGGCGCCGCCGCGGCGATGCGCGGCTGCCTCGCCGACGCGAGGCTCGCGCCGGAGGATGTGGACTACATCAACGCGCACGGCACCGGCACCGCCGCCAACGACGTGACCGAGACCAAGGCCATTCACGCGGTGATGGGCGGCCATGCCAAACGGCTCGCGGTGTCGTCGACCAAATCCATGCACGGACACGCGCTCGGTGCCGCGGGCGCGCTCGAGCTCGCCGCGACCGTGATCGCACTCCGGGAGGGCTTCATCCCGCCGACGGCGAACTTCACCGAGGCCGATCCGCAGTGCGACCTGGACTACGTACCGAACGAGGCGCGCCTGCAAGGGATCGAGGTCGCGATGTCGAATTCCTTCGCCTTCGGCGGCCAGAACGCCGTGCTGGCGATCCGGCGTTTCACGTAAGGACCTTGAACCGCGCGTCACCGTCCCGCTCGACCTGGCGCACCAGATCGACCTCCCAGCTCAGGTACTCGCGCATCGCGGCCTCGCGATCGTGTGCACGATCGTAGGGCCGGTACCAGACATCCTCGGGCGCGCACGTCATGTGCTCGGTGCCGGATCCCAGCGGCAGGCCGGCGGCGCGCCATGCCGTAGTGCCGCCCTCGAGGGCGCGTACGGTGGTCTTCGTCAGGGTCGAGAGATCCAGGGCCCCGAGCGCTGCGAGCCGTCCATCGGACGAGGTCACGACGATCTGGTCGTGGGCCGGCAGGGTGGGGAGAACGCTTGCCAAGCGAGAGCGGATCGCCCAGTGGGCGCCGGGAATGTGCCCGTCGCGATATTGCAGGCTGGTGCCGAGATCGATCACCAGCGCACCACCGCCATCGAGCAGCGATTTGAGCTGTCTCGCGGCAATCGTTCCGGGCTGGGCTCCGTGCGCCGATAGTACCTGGCGCGGCTCCGGACCAGTCTCAAGAGCGGCGCCCGCGAGCGCATTCGGCATCGCATAGACATCGCTCCAGCCGAGCTGTAGCAGCCACGACGCTGTCATCAGCGAGCGGATGGCGTCGTCGTCGATCAGCACCAGGCGGGCGTTGAGCGTCCCGACATACGAATCAGTCGCCTGCACGAGCTGTCCGCCCGGCGCTGAGCGCGAGCCCGCGAGATGGCCCGCTGCGTATTCCTCGGGGCTCCGGACGTCGAGGACGTAGAGGCTGCGTTGCTCCGCCTCCGCCCGAAACCGCGCGAGCTCCGTCATGTCGATACTGCGCACGCCGGCGCGCGCCGCCACCCGCGCCGCAGCCTCATGCGCCTTCGCGAGACCCTCGGGTGTCGGCGCCGAGGGCCGCCGCGACGCACCGTGCTCGAGCTCCAGGCCCGCGAGGTGCCAGCCCATGGTGCCGTCGCGCAGCGCCATCACCTTGTGCGGAACGCCGGCGTTGATCAGGGACTGCGCGCCGATGATGCTGCGCGTGCGTCCCGCGCAGTTCACGATAACCAGGGTGTCGGGCGAGGACGCGACGTCGTGCACGAAGCGGACCAGCTCCGCGCCGGGGCAGTCGAGGCCGCCGGGGATGTTCATGACGCGGTACTCGTCCATGGGCCGGCTGTCCAGGATCACCAGCTTCTCGCCGGCGTCGAGCTTCGCCTTAAGCTCCTCGGCGGAAAGATTGGGCGTGCCGGCCTGATGCTCCACCACCTCGCCGAAGGCCTTGCTCGGCACGTGCACGCCCGAGAACAGCTCGTAGCCCGCATCGCGCCACCCCGCGACGCCGCCCGCGAGGATGGCGAGATTGCCATAGCCCAAGCGCGTCATCAGCGATGCCGCCCGCTCGCCAAGGCCATCGGCATCGTCGATCAGCACGATGCGCGTCGAGCGTCGCGGCACCAACGCTGCGAGGCCGAGCTCCAGGCGGCTGAGGGGGAGCGGCGTCGCGAACAGCAGATGGTTTCGAGCGAAGACGCCTTCCTCGCGGACGTCGAGCAGCGCCAGCTCGTCGCGATCACGCAGCATGGCCTTGACATGTCTCGGCTCGACGGTCGTCACCCGCTCGGTCATCTCGGCTCTCTCTCCCTTGGTTTTTGCGGGTGCATTATACCGAGGTTCCGGATCACGCAAAAACCGCTGTGCCACAACGACTTCCGAGCCGCTACGGATTAAAATCATTTAATTTGTACCCCAGTTCCGGATGAGCACTAATGCATCAGGCGGCTCTGCCGCCCCGTCCGCTGAACCCCCTTGGCGGGCGGAGACCTCCTGGGTCTTCCCCCCGCCTGCGAGTCTTCCCTCCAAAGCCGCAGGCGGGGCCCCAGAACCCCCTCTCCATCATTGCAGATGACGCATAGGTCTTGCGATGCGCCCGCGATTGCCTCTGCCCGAGGCGCGCCCATAGAGTGGCGCGCGTGCGGCAACGCACCTTCTGAAAGCCTCTCAGCGAGCCAGCATGTCGAGCCAACTCTTCACACCGATTGCCCTGCGCGGCCTCACCCTGCCGAATCGCATCGTCGTCTCGCCGATGTGCCAGTACAGCGCCGATGACGGCAGCGCCACCGACTGGCACCGCATGCATCTCGGCAGCCTCGCGATCTCCGGCGCGGGGCTCCTGATGATCGAGGCGACGGCGGTGGAGCGTCCCGGGCGTATCTCCCATGGTTGTCTCGGACTCTATTCGGACAGCAACGAGCTCGCACTCGCCCATGTGCTGGCGGCATGCCGGCACATCGGCAACACGCCGATCGGCATCCAGCTCGCCCATGCCGGCCGCAAGGCCTCCGCGCAGCGGCCGTGGGAGGGCGGGGGCTCACTGAAGCCCGAGCAGGACAGCTGGCCGACAGTGGCGCCATCGGCGATCCCGCTCGATGCCGGCTGGCGGACACCGCTTGAGGCGACCAACGCCGACCTCGCGCGGATCAAGACCGCTTTCGTCGAGGCAACGCGACGCGCGCACCGCCTGGGCCTCGACCTCGTCGAGGCTCATTGCGCGCACGGGTATCTCCTGCACACGTTCCTGTCGCCGCTCTCCAATCGCCGCACGGACCGCTATGGCGGCAGCGCGGAGAACCGCATGCGCTTCCCGCTCGAGGTGATCGAGGCGATGCGCGCCGCTTGGCCCGCGGAGAAGCCGCTGGGCGTGCGCATCTCCGCCACGGATTGGCTCGACGACGGCTTCAAGATCGAGGACGCCGTCGTCTTCGCGCGGGAAGTCAAGGCGCTCGGTGCCGACTACGTCTGCGCCTCCAGCGGCGGCGTGTCGCCGAAGGCCGTCGTGCCGATCGGGCCCGGATATCAGGTGCCGCTCGCGCACCGCATCCGGCGGGAAGCGGGGATAGCGACCCGCGCCGTGGGCGTGATCGCCGATCCACACCAAGCGGAGCGGATCGTGGCATCCGGCGAGGCCGACATGGTGGCGATGGCCCGGGCGTTCCTCGACAATCCCCGCTGGGTTTGGCACGCTGCCGAGTCGCTGGGTGCGCGCGCGTCCTATCCCGTGCAATACGCGCGCGTGCGTGCCGACGTCTGGCCGGGGGCGAAGCTCGCGCGTTCACGGCCGAGGGCGCCAGGTATCGCCGCTCAGTAAATTCGCCGCTCAACCCGGCGTCTTCGAGGGCGCCGTGCGGGAATTGAGGCAATCGTCGACGGTGCGCTCGAGCTCTGCGCCCCCGGCCGCGCCCAGCGCCGCACCACCGACACCGCCTGCGAGCGCCCCCGTCCAGATTGCTGGCCAGGGGTTCGCGAAAAACAACCCGCCCACGATGGCGCCGATGCCCGCTCCCACGGGCGCGCCGATCAAGGCGCCGCGCGCGGCTTGCAGGACGGGCTGATTGCGATCGGCCTGGTCGCGGCACTCGAGGACGTCCTGGTCGTGGGCCGTGCCCTCCGTGACGGCATTGCGCACAGGCGGCGCACGTTCGGCGCAGGCCGCGAGCCCGAGTACGAGTGCGAGAGGGAGAACGAGCCGCATCGTTTGACGTCACCGAGGCCGGTCGCCCGCGAGGGTGACGCGGTGCATGATCCGGCGATAGCCGTGATAGTCGTTGATGGGGTTGTGCTGCGCCGCGCGATTGTCCCAGAACGCCAGTGAGCCCGGCTGCCAGCGGAACTGGCACGTGAACTCAGGCTTGATCTGGTGCCGGAACAAGTAGTGCAACAGCGGCGCGCTCTCGGCCTCGGTCATGCCGCCGAACCGCACGGTGTGCGCGACATTGACGTAGAGGGCCTCGCGGCCGGTCTCGGGGTGCGTGCGCAGCACGGGGTGCTCCGCCTCCAGCGTGCGGCGATCCCCGCCCTTCGGGGCAGCACGCACGCGGTCCTCGCGTGTTCGCGAGGCATCGGCCTTGGCCGAGCTGCTGATCGCCATCAGACCCCTAAGCATCGCGCGCATGCCATCAGAGAGCGTCTCGCAAGCAAGGTACATGTTGGCAAACAGCGTATCGCCACCTGCCGGCGGCAGCTCCCGCGCCAGCAGGAGCGTGCCCATGGGCGGCGTCTCCAGGTAGGTCGTGTCGGAATGCCAAACGCCACCGAAATTCACCCGCTCGTGCTCGAGCTTCGCGACCTCGATCACCTCGGGATAGCCATCGATGCCCTTGACGAAGGGATACTCGATGGGCGCTCCAAACTGTCGCGCGGCAGCGAGAAGCTCGCCCGGCGTCAGATTCTGATCCCGAAAGAACAGCACGAGATGATCGAGCAGCGCGCGCCGAAGCGTCGCGACCACTTCCGGGTTCTGCGGCTGGGTCAGATCGACGCCATCAACCTCGGCGCCGAGGGCGCCGGCAATCGGATCGATGCGGGTGGAATTGGACCGCAGCAGTGCGGGTCCGGCGGCCGCTACCAGCCCTGCGAGGGGACGGTGCGGGAGGCGGGGCTCTGCAGGAACTTTTCCTGAATGGCGGGCGACGGGCCGTAATTGCTGTTGCTGCCGCCCGTCATCCCGAACTGCAGGGTGGTATTGCCGAACTTGAGCGTGCCAGCATTCGTGCCCGGACCGCCCGATCGATAGCGGTCGGACAGGGTCTGCGTGTGCTGGTCGGGATCGGTCAGATTGAGGGTGCCGTTCGAATTGGTATCGGGGTTCACGAACTGAAACGCGACCGCGCCCGAGGCGCTCGCCAGGATCACCGCCACGACCGCCGCGCCGACGATCTCGAGTTTCATGACCGCACCACCCGGAATTCCCTACACTCCGGGGAAGCTAACCCAGGCCCGTCGATTTGCCAACCCTTGGACCTGTGGAGTTATTTGGCTGCCTCGACAGCGGCATCCGTGGTCTGGGCAAGCGAACGCGAGGGCGGAAAGGTCACCATCACGGTCGTGCCACGGCCGGGAACGCTCGCGATGTCGAGCCGGCTGCCATGCAGCTCCACCAGCGTCTTGGTCAAGGGCAGACCGAGCCCTGTGCCCTCGTTGGAGCGCGAGAGGGATGATGTCACCTGCCGGAACGGCTCGAGCGCGATCTGGATATCGTCGGCGGTCATTCCGATACCGGTATCGGTGACCGCGATGGTGATGCCGCCGGCGCTATCGAGGCCCGTCGAGATCGAGACGCGACCGCCGGCCTTGGTGAACTTGACCGCGTTCGACAGCAGGTTGAGGGCGATCTGCCGCAGTCGCGCCTCGTCGGCTAGGAGGATCGGTAAATTCGGATCGAAGGCCGTGTAGATCCGCACGTTCGTCTTGGCGGCGCGCGGCTTGATCAGCCGGACGCAACCCTGCATGACCAGCGCGGGGTCGAGACGTGCCTCGTGCAGCTGCATCTGTCCGGCCTCCACCTTGGCGAGGTCAAGGATGTCGTTGATCACCTGCAGGAGATGCCGGCCGCTGCCGTTGATGTCGCCGGCGTACTCGCGATAGCGGGCACCCGTCGGACCAAATGTCTCGCGCTCGATGACCTCTGCAAATCCGATGATGGCGTTCAAGGGGGTACGCAGCTCATGGCTCATGTTGGCGAGGAATTCGGATTTTGCACGGCTGGCGGCCTCCGCCTCGGCATGCGCGCGCGCCAAGTCGCTGCTCGCGGTTTCAATGCGCCGGTTTGTTCGATCAAGCTCCGCTTGGGTGGCGGCGAGACGGCTGCCGCTGGCCGCGAGTTCCGACGCAAGCCGCTCCCGCTCCCGCTGAAGGCCGACCGCTTGCGAGTGCGCGCGATTGAGGTGCCAAGCCGTGACACGCGCGGCCGCGGCGAAAACCATCAACAGCGATCCGATGGCCAAATGCGCGAGATCGCCCACCCACCACGAGACCAGCGCCAGCGGCGCCGAGACCGGCCAGATCACTGCGTCGACATCGGGCGGATAACCGGACTCCGCAACGGCCGCACCCGACATGATCACGACCGCAACGGCGTAGATGAGAACCTGGCTGGCGCTTGCTCCCGCGACAATCGCGATCGCCAGGGCACCCCAGGACATCCCGATGGCGAGGGCGCTCAGGGTGAAGCGATCGAGCCAAAACCTGGACCCCACAGGGCGCGGTGCCCTCGGATAGGCCCGCCACGAAGCCGCACGGGCTCCGTGCGCGAGTGCCACCAACGTCAACCAGCCGAGCACCAGCCAAGCGGGCATCTCCATCCAAAGGACAAGGGCGGTGAGCATCGCGGCAGCGGCACTCGCGACGGTGAGCCACAGGCCGGCCGCGCGGTCGGATCGCATGCTCGACTTTTCCGTGGCGCCTTGAGTTGTGGAGACCATGCGCGCTGCCCTGCGACTCCCCTCCGTGGGGTTAGGACGCACCCTACGAAGGTTAAGGTAACTAAATCCTTAACGCCGCAGCTGACCGCGGGCGAAACCACTGCCGTGCATGGCTTTAGGGGGCAATCCGCTGCGAATGTGGCCGGCGCCGTCGCACGGGGCGGGGTGACTTCCCTTTAACGGACTCGGGGCCTGCCGCAAAATAATGACGGGTCGCGAGCCCGCCCGCGGACGATCGCAACACCGGATTCCGTCTACTCGACCGATGTCGGCTCAGACAAATCAAATCGGATCCGGCGACCAACATCAGTCGCACCCGCCCTGCAAGACAACCTGATGCCTCGTCATCGCCGCCCGACAGGGGGTCGTGACGCCAGCCTCAGTATCCGCCGCCGCCGCCACCCGCGTCGCGCGCGGGACGGGACTGAGCGTTGTCGTATGACGCTCCGCCGGTGTCCTGACGAGCGCCATTACCGGTGCAAGCAGCGAGCGCGCCGAGCAATCCAACCAACACGGCCAAC
>Ga0126378_10003870_pt1 | contig 11350 bp, 9 predicted proteins | sample PanSoiMetPlot_23_FD_92587 | JGI IMG/M metagenome (GOLD analysis project Ga0126378, IMG submission 92587) | Tropical forest soil microbial communities from Panama - MetaG Plot_23 | ecosystem: Environmental > Terrestrial > Soil > Tropical forest > Bulk soil | place: Panama | collected 2016-02-17
ATAGCGAGCCGGTGCGCGTGCGCATCGATCCGGGGTCGAGCACGCCGATCCGCCTCAGTCTCACCAAGACGATGCCGGAGCTGCCCGCCCCGCAGGACACAAAGTACGTGCATCGCGTAAAGATCCAGAGCAAGCTGCTGACGGCATTCTGGGGACGGCCGATGTACCTGGGCGCGATGGTGGTGACGCCGGATGGCTTCCTGGAGCATCCGGAACGGCGCTATCCCGTGGTCTACTATCAGAATCATTACACGGCGACCTTCTCGGGATTCCAGACGGAACCGCCGCCGCCGTCGCGGTCGCGATTGGCGCCGGCGTACCGATTCTACGAGGCGTGGACCGCCGGCAAGCTGCCGCGGATGCTGATCGTCGTCGCGCAGGACGCGAATCCGTATTACGACGATTCGTACGCCGTGAATTCGGCCAATCTCGGGCCGTATGGAGATGCGCTGGTCGAGGAGCTGTATCCGTACATCGAGCGCGAGTTTCACGCGATCGGGCAGCCGTGGGCGCGCGCGGTGTATGGCGGCTCGACAGGCGGATGGCGGGCGCTCGCGCTGCAGATCTTTCATCCGGACTTCTTCAACGGTGCGTGGGCGGAGACGCCGGACCCGATCGACTTCCGGGCGTATTTGCTGGTCAACATCTACGAGGACGGGAACGCGTTTTACCACACGGGTCCGTGGAAGCGGGTGCCGATTCCGATGATGCACGACTGGGAGGGCAAGGTTGACGCGACGATGGAGGACGCGATCCGGTTCGAACTGGTGCTGGGGGCGAAGAACCGCTCCGGCGAGCAGTTCGACATCTGGAACGCGGTTTTCAGTCCGGCGGGGGCGGACGGATATCCGTTGCAGATTTTCGATCCGCGCGGCGGCGCGATCGACAAACAGGTGGCGGCCTACTGGAAGGAGCACTACGATCTCGTGCATATCTTGCAAGCGAACTGGGCAACGCTAGGGCCGAAGCTGGTGGGGAAGATCCACCTCGAGTCGGGGTCGGATGACGCGTTCTACCTGTATCGCGCGGTGCGGCTGGCGCAGCAATTTCTGGAGAGCACGAAGACCGAGGGCAAGCAGCCGTACTATGCGGGCTCGGTGGAGTTCAGTCCGGGGATGGCGCACGGCGGCGCAGTGGCGATTCCGCCGCCGCCGATGCCGGCGCAGAGCTTCCATGAGCGCGTGATGCTGGCGTTCGCGGAGTGGATCCGAAAATCGGCGCCCGCGGGTGCGGACCTTAACAGCTGGCGGTAGCGGCGTGGACGGACGGCTGCGATTCCGATTCCCAGCCGACGTGAAGCGTTGTGCAATACGGTTCAGCTGCGGGCCCTTCCTCATTGCCCAGGGGCGCCGGCATTGCACAAGAGAAGGAGACGTCGGTGCGAGTTCTGCCCTTGTTGGTCGCTGCTGCCGCCATAGCTTCGGGTCAGACGGGACTGGAGATCCTGAAGAGAGTCGCCTAGCCTGATCAATCCCTGAAGAGTTATCACTTCCAAACGCAGGCGGTCACCGAGATGGTGAGCGAGAGCAACGGCTGACAGGCTCCCCGACTGGATCTGGGGAGGGTTCTCACGGGTGGAAAACCCTCCCGTTGCCCGTTCCACATCCTGTAGCGTTCCGGGACGGCGATCCTATCCGTCCCGTGTGCAGCGGGCGACTAACCGCGCTATTGTGAACAGGGGGGCCCACGTCCATCATCAACATTGGTCGGAGCTCGAGTCCCGTAACGCTACTTAGCCGTCGATGGGGCCTGTTCGTCTGCCTCACCACGGCGAGTTGCGTGGTCGCACAGACCGGCGGCGATCGATATCCGTTTGTGAGAAACAGCAAGGTTGGGTTTATCGACTCCCGAGGAAGTGAGGTGATTGCTCCCCAGTTCTTTTCCGTCGCAGAACATGGCGGTTGGGGAGCAGTCTCGGAACGACTCAGTACGTCCCCATGGGCCGCTTCGAAAATGGTTTCGCCGTCGATTTTATGCGGTTCGAATCAGGTGAATGCAGCGAGTCGCAGCGTGCCGAGTATGAGCCCTGGTCTGCGACGTGCCACGTGGTGCCGGCACGAACCTGCTGGCGGAGGCCTGCTTGAGCGGCCAGCACGCCTCAGTGCTGTTCCTGGCCCACAGCAGCGCGATGCCGATGTGGTCGTCCGGCGAGAGACCCGAGAAATGCCAACTCAAGCCCTTTGCGTATTCCGATTTTCGCATCCGGGTCCATGCTCGGCTCCGCCGGGGCGCGAGGCGGGCCCAGATAATGTTCCGTCTCGCTGGCCTAGAGTTGGACCTGGTGCGGCACCGCGCCATGCGCGATGGCAGGCGCCTGCGATCGAAGGTGAATGACCCCTACCCGAGAAAGCTGATTCACACGGTGCGCAGGACGGGGTATGTGCTCGAAGAGAGGTGAGATTATGAGCAGGATACTACTCTCGCGCCGCGGCTTCGTCGCCGCGGCCGCCGGTTGCGCGGCGGCGCTTCATGGCCAAAGCAAGAAACACATATCCGTTGGACTGTTGATTTATGCGGTCCTTGCCGATTGGAAAAAGGACTTCGACGGCACACTCACGGCCATCGCGCAGATGGGCTATGAGGGAGTCGAGTTGACTCAATACGAAAGCTGGACGCCGGCCCGTGGCAAAGAGGTTCGGCGTCTGCTGGATTCCATCAAGCTGAATGTCTTCTCGACTCATACCGAACCCGAGTTCTTCATCCCCGGCGACAAAATGAAGGCGATGATCGAGCTCAACGAGATCCTCGGCACGCATACGGTCTGCTGTGTGCGTGGGCTGGCGACCTCTTCGACGGGCATCGGCTACCACGCAAAAGCCGCGGCCGAGTTGGATGCGTGGAAGGAACTGTCAGACGTGCTGCAGAGCGCGTCCGAGACCCTGAAGGGGCGCAAGATGGACTGCAGCTTCCACAATCACGCCGTCGAGTTCCAGCCGAAAGACGGCGTCAAGCCGATCGATATCCTGGCCAGGTCGAAGGACCTGCTGTTTCACATCGACGTCAATGTCTGCCGCCGCGCAGGTTCGGATCCCGTGGCCTTCATGAAGGATTATCCGGGGAAAACCGAGAGCCTGCTGCTTACCGACGGTCCGGCGGATGCAAACCGCCACGCGCCGGCTCTCGGTAAGGGTGACACGCCGTGGAGGGAGGTCTTCGCGGCCGCAGAGAGTGTCGGCGGCGTGAAATACTACCTGTTGACACACGGTACGACCGAATTGACGCCGCTGGAAACGGTCAAGCGGGATTTGGAACAATACAAGCGCATCCACGGCTCTTAGTTGGGTAGGCCTCCTGTCCAAGTGCCGGAGACCGAAGGCTTCTGGATTTGCGGCAGCGGGTTTTGCGCACCGGCCGAGTCCCGGTGCAGGAGGTTTTAATGCGACTACACGTTTTGCTTCTGGCGGCCGCGGTCGCCGTGGCCCAGACCAAGCCCGAATTCAAGCCGGCGCCGGAAGTGCCGGCCATGCCTAAGGCGTTGATGAAGTTCCCGCGAACCAACATCACGCGGGCGAAATTTCCAGTGGTCGACTTCCATCTCCACGGAAGATCTCTCCAGACGGCCGCCGAGTACAAGCAGATGATCGCCCTGATGGACCAGACCGGCATCGCGGTGATCTGTAATATGGACGGCGGATACGGCAAGGCCTTCGATCAGAACATCAAGGTTGGCGATGCCTACAAGGACCGCGTTCTTCAGTTCGCCCGGCTGAACTACGAGGGGATCAACGATCCGGGCTGGTCCGAAAAAGCCACGGCGGAATTGGAGCGCTGCTTCCGCTCCGGCGCTCAGGGCCTGAAGATCGCCAAGGAACTCGGCCTGACCTACCGGAATCGCGACGGCAGCTACATCCAGGCGGACGACCCGAGATTCGATCCGGTTTGGGAGATGTGCGCCAAATACAACAAGCCTGTGATGATTCACCTCAGCGATTCGCTCGGCCGGTTTCTTCCCATAGGTCCCGAGAACGAGCGCTACGAAGCTGGGCTCTGGCATAGCAACACCGAAGGCAACTACTACATGACCGGCCATCCGTCGCACGAGGCGATCGAGAAGGCGCGCGAGAACATGCACACGAAGCACCCGAGGACGCGCTTCGTCAACGCGCACATGGCGATGCTGTACTACGACATGGACAAGGTTGCCGCGCTGCTGGATAAGTTCCCAAACGCGGATGTCGAGCTCTCCGCTACCGTTCAGGATCTGGGCCGCGCGCCGCGCATGATACGCGAGTTCTTCCTGAAGTACCAGGACCGCATTTTGTTTGGATCCGACGGCAATCCCAGCCGCGGTATCGACGAGTTTTGGGTGCCGCACTGGAGATTCCTGGAGACGTTCGACGAGCATTTCGACCACCCCGCGCAGTTGCGGTCAGCGACGGGCGCGCCGTTGCACGGGCGGTGGAGAATCTACGGCATCGGTCTGCCGGACGACGTGTTGCGCAAGGTCTATTACGCCAACGCGCTGAAGTACCTTCCGGCGGCGCGCGCCACGGTGGAACGCCAGCTTGCTGCGCAGCGCTAGAACACGCTGGTGGGTCGCAGCGCTGCTCTTCGCCTCCACCACGATCAACTACATCGATCGCCAGACGCTGAGCGTGCTCGCGCCCTATCTGAAGCACGATTTCAAGTGGTCGAATTCAGACTTCGCCCTGATCGTGATCGCGTTCCGCGCCGCTTACTCGATCTTTCAGGTGGTCTCGGGTCGGCTCCTGGATCGATTGGGCACCAAGCGCGGACTCTCGCTGGCCGTGCTCTGGTATTCCGCGGTCGCGATGGCAACGTCGACCGCCGCGGGTCTCAAGAGCTTTGCCGTCTTCCGATTTCTGCTCGGCGCGGGAGAGGCTGCGAACTGGCCGGGCGCGATTAAAGCGGTCTCCGAGTGGTTTCCCGAGTCGGAGCGCGGATTGGCGGTTGCCATCCTCGACAGCGGATCCGCGGTCGGTGGCGCCATCGCGCCTGCGATGGTGGTCTGGCTGTACCAACGGTTTGGAAGCTGGAGGCCGGCGTTCGTCATCACTGGCATGCTGGGAATCGGGTGGCTGGTGGTGTGGCGGCTTGTGTATCGCCCGCCCGATGTGTCGCCGGCCGCCGGCCCGGACCAATCAGCGTCCGAGTCTGACTCTTGGCTCGTCCTGCTGCGCCGCAGGGAGACGTGGGGCATCGTTCTCGGGAAGGCTCTCACCGATCCGGTGTGGTTCTTCATCACGGACTGGTTTGCAATTTACCTCGTCTCCAAAGGCTTCCAACTGGAGAATACGTTGCTCGGTTTCTGGGTACCATTTCTGGCGGCGGACCTCGGGAATTTCGCGGGCGGTGGGCTGTCGAGCTATCTCATTCGCCGCGGCTGGCCCGTCCTGCGCGCGCGGAAGGTGGTCGTGCTGCTGGGTGGAATCGGCATGACGCTGCTGGTGCCGGCCATCGCCGTCTCGAGTTTCCCCGTTCTGATCGCGCTGTTTGCGATCTCGACCTTCTCGTACGCCGCCTGGTCCACGATGGGTCTGACGTTTCCGGCGGACTTGTATCCGAGCCAGACGGTGGCCACGGTGAGCGGGATGAGCGGCGCGGCAGCCGGCATCGGGACCATCATCTCCACGCTGTTGATCGGGAAGGTCACCGACCGGTACTCCTTCCAGCCTGTGCTGATCGGCGCCAGCATCCTGCCGGTAATCGCAACGGTTCTAGTCTTCGTACTGATCCGGCCGGAGCGGCGCATCACGCCTTCGTGATTCCGGCCTGGATGATTCCGGCCGCGAAGCCGACCATGTCTTCGCGCTCGCGCGCGCGGTCTCGCAACGCCGCGAAATCGCCGGCCGCCTGGCACAGCTGGAGGGTCGCATCGGGAAGACACTCCATGGAAACGGGAATTGCCTCCGAGTACCGCTTCAAACGCGACAGCAGGTGGATCAGGACTTCAGCGGCAATCGCGTCCTCGGGCCCGCTGATCTTCGCGCGGAAATGAGCGATGCCCGCCTCCACTTCTTCACCGAGCAGCGCTTTGAGATACACCGCGGAGTCGCGGTACGTGTCTTGAAACGGCGGATCGCCGCGGAAGTGGTACATCGGATCGAGGCGCCGGCCATATTCGGCCATCTCGAGCGCCATGCGCAGCGAAGCCTCGTCCTCCAACTCGGGCGCGTACCGCAGGATCGAGGTCAGATGAGTGGCGTCCGTGTAAGTGCTCATGCCTTCAAACAACCAATCGCGGCCCACCATCAGCTCGGCCAGGCTCTCGGTAGCCGGCTCGGCGCCTTCCACAGAAGCGATGGCACGCTGGATGGCGAAGGCGATCTCGCGGTACAGCGTCCGCACTAACAGCCGGAGGCACTCCTGACGGCTGCGCGGATCGCGATTGGCGCCGAACCAGGTGATGGCGCTGCAGACTCCCCGGTGTTCCAGGATCAGCTCAAAGCCCTTACGCGGGTGGACACCCTCCTGGAAGGCGATCTCAATCACGCGATCGAGATCTTCGCCGCCCGCCACGTTTTGGATCGCTGCAGCGACGGGCGCATGCTCGCCAATGGCCTTGAAATACGGCCATGCGCTGGCGATGTCGCCCTGCGACAGGCACATCTCTCCCGCCGCGCGCGCCGCGTCCCTGAACGCAGCCTCGTAGATGGGCCGCTGCTCGGGGGTTAGCTCGGGGACGGCCTCGGTCTCGATGAGCGGCAATCCGAGGCAGTGGCGCACGCGCAGGATGCCGGTATCGAACAGAACGCGGTAGTTCCCTTCCTCGCGGGCTCTCCGCATCAGCAGCTCGAACACCGCTTCAGCCCCGCCGGAGCGAAGCATTTCCTCGATTTGTGAAAACTCGTCAGTCACCCTAGAGAAGGCCCCCTGGCCTGTGCGCGTCGCGCCCGCAAAAGGCGGTGACAGCCGCCCGATGGGCTTTACGTATTTTCAACAGCTTACGTAGAGCTTTCGACCCTGCCAGTGCGCTAGTGCGCCTTTCGGCGCCGGGTAGGCGGCAAGCCTACCCTACCAAGAATCTACCGCGAGCCTGGCACAATCTTGCCGAATTTCGGCATCAGCACCTGGTTTGTGTACGCGTCGTGCTCCTTCAAATCGTCCATGGCTTCCTGAAGGCGCATCTGCTTCACCACGGCGATGATCTGGGCCTGCCCCTGCTTGCCCCACTCCTCTCGCTCGGCGGCGGTTGCGGGCAAAACCGGTTCTCTTCCACCGCCGTGCGCCATGACGTCGGGAACCCACGAGCCGAGCGACAGGCTGCCAGCGTATCCGAGCTTGTTCAGGCCGGCGAGGCCCGCATTCTCCGGAACAGGTTCGGCGGGTTTCGATTCGGCCTCGCCGTAGTCGCCTTTGAGCGGAAGGTCGATGATGCGTCCGGTGATGTAGTGAGCGCCATAGAGCGCCTTGCTGCGCGCGTCGGGAGGCAGCTTGAGCTTCGGCAGGTAGGTATCCATGTCGATGTACAGAATGGGCACGTGCTCCGTGTCGTAAAACTCACGCACGAGCGTCCCCGCAGTGAGCGGCGCCGGTCCCTGGCCGGACGAAATGTACACCTGCCGGCGGAAACCCGATCGCAGCAGCGACTGCGCCACGGCGCGAAGAAATTCCAGTCCCTGGGTCGGCGAAATGTTGACCGTGGCCGGTGCGATCATCGTGGTGCCGGGATACGACCAGATCAGACCCGGCATGTAGAGCGCGTCCAGCTCCTCGGCCATGGTGATCGCATAGGCGAGGGGCGCCACATAATCACGATCGCTGGGCATGATCCCGTTGGTTTCCACCGCTCCTAGCGGAATGAAAATAATATCGCTACGCTTCAAGTACTCGGCCACCTGCACCTGGCTGAGCCTGGTCATGTCGCGCGTATGCAGCTTGCGGACCTGACCCCACAGGGGCGCCGCTTCTAGCGCGCAGATCAGCGCGAACGTAGAGATTTTGAGCATATTTCGTCCCCCCTTAGAGCTTCAGAAATTCCGAAGGTGCGAGCGCGCGGTGCGTGAAGCGTGCCATGCGCACCGCCCCCTTGAAGTAGTACAGCTTGTTGATGCGCACGCCCACCGCGGTGCGGCCCGGACCCTGTGGCGCCAGTTGGATCTGTGCGGCGCCATCCAGGACGCCATCGACGTAGCTGCGGAACTCGGCGCCATCGTAGACCGCGGCCACGTGATGCCAACTGCCGAGCTCGTGCAGGTGCTGACGATTCAGTAGCGCCTTCTGAGCCTCTCCCGAACGGTTGAAGGCGTCCAGACACCAACGCCCGTCGAGCACGCGGATCTCGAACAGCATGCGGTTGTCGGTATCGGCGCCGCTGGCGGGGTTTTCTTCCAGGTGAAACCAGCGCTGCTCGACATTGCCCCCGTCGGGACGGAAGATCGCCTCCCAGGTGAATGTCGCCGCGCCAGCGAGCGGGTGGACGTTGAGAAAGAGAGCATCGTCCACGCCGTCAAACTCGATCGCCTTTCCGTGAGGCGTATCGATCACCCGCGGATGCCCGGCGACGGTGGCCGGATGGCCGCCGATTGCGTCCAGGCGATCGAACATCCAGACCTCCTGGCTTGGACCGTCCGCCGGCACAGCCGATCGCGGGCAGAGCAATACCAGCGCGATTACCAGTCTCATGCGGTATGGCGTCAAGACCATCATTTCCCAAGGGGCCAAGGCAAGTTTCAAGCAGTTTGTTACTGTGTGTTACCTGTTACTTCCAAAACGTTGCTGGAATCGGCCGGAACGCGACCGGCGTGGTCTTCAGGATCGTGTCGCGGTAAATCTCCGCCTGAATCACCATTTCCCAGGCATCCGGCGATCCGCTCTTCTTCCACTGGTCGTCGAGAAGCTTCAATCCTTCGAGGGAGGTGAGTGCCGAGGTGAGACTGGTGAGATTCCGGCCGAGCAGCATGAGCATCCGCGTCCCTTCCGGGCGGGCCGGCAAAAGCGTGATGATGGCGGGAGCCAGCCGGCGGTCGGCCGAATAGGGCACCTCTTGGAATTCCGCAGCCTCGCCCGGCAACGGTTGCCGGTTGCGAATGATATCGGGACTCACCTGGGCGATGAAAAAGTTCGTTTTCTCCAGCATCTGGTTCAGATAGCTGGCGGTTCGCGGCATACCCAAAAAGATGGTGTTCTGCGCGGCGAACGATTCGGCCGGGAAACGACGGGATTCGGTCAGCCGTACCTGCTGGCCTCCCTTCTCCAGGTACTGCAGAAGCCGGATACCGGCTGTCATCTCCATTGCCCCAACGTAGGATTGGGCCAGCTCTGGCGGACCCCATTTGTCCGCCATTTCCTTGACGGTGGTGGATGTCGGCCAATTGGTGAATTCGGAGATCCGCAGATCGCGGATGTAAACCTGGTGAGAAGGCCAGAAGAAGTAGAGCGGACTCGGAACCACAATCATCGTCGGCTTGCCCGCCATTAGGAACGATTGCCAAAGCCTCGGCAGCGACGCAGGCGGCACGGGCAGAGACGCCTTGAGGCTGCGGTTCTCGACGACGAGCGCGGCGCACGCGAGTGCCAGAGTGGCTATGACGGCGGCGGCCGACCAGAGGTACCGCTTGGGAAGAACCCTCAGGGTCGACGCCACCGACTTCCGCACCTGCCGGTGGGTCCACTCCAGCTCGTGCCTGCCGAGCGGCACCGAAACCCGCAGCGGAAATTCACTGCCCGCTGATTCGTAGAACTCCTTAAGCTTCGCCCGCAGCCGCGCCACCTGAACACGGACCGTGGAATCCACTTTGGGCTCGAAATCGGGACTCCGTCCCAATGCCTCCGTTGCGATGGCGTACTCGCTGATGAGCTCGCCCTGATGCTCCCACAGGTAGAGCAGCAGAGCGCGCATGGAGGGCGCGGTTCGAAACGTCTCGCTATCCGCTACCTGGCGGATCAGGCCGTCATGCTTGTGTGCAGAGGCTGGCACCTGGGGTTTGGTAGACATCGCACCCGCTCGCTCTTCAAAGAGCTTGTAAGCCATTCTGCAACAGTTCGAACGGCATCGCAAGGCGCATCTGCCTCTCGGGTCGGCCGCGCTCAAACTGTTCGGCCTCACCGGCAGTAACAGGCCGTAACAAGCGGGTTGATACTTGTGCAGGAGAACGGAGGTGGCGCATTGTAAACTGCAAGTCTCGGTGTGACCCGGTGGGGCGGACGCGGAAATCTGCCCCCACGGTAGAGGGGTGGTGCGCAAACGAATCCTGCGCTGGACTCGCAATTTCAACCATCAGGCTGCTGCCCGGTCAGGCACTCAACGGATGGGTTGTGGGCAATGTCAGCCAACGACGCGGCAAGGTCCCGCGGATTGCGGCGGATCTTCGCGCAGCAGTCAGAACAATTTCCGTGTAAACTCGCACTCGGAGGTCACAAATGAAGACACTCACGTTTGCCGCGATCCTGGCGGTCACGACGCTTCTGGCACATTTCGCGTCGCTGGCGATGGCGGAGCAAGCCAGGCGGCCGCGCATCGTTGGCATGGCGTATGCGGGCGTTCGCGTGCACGACCTCACCGCGTCGCGCCATTTCTATGGCGATCTGCTGGGCTTCGAGGAGGCCTTCCAGCACGATGATTTTCATTATTTCAAGGTGAACGATCGCCAGTTTATTGTTCTCGTGCCAGAATCCAAGCCGGAAGATCAGCGGTTTCTCGGTCACGCTTGGGAGACGGATGACGCGGAGGGGCTGCGCCGGTATCTGAAAGCGCAGGGTGTCAAGACGCCCGACCAGCCGGCGAGCAAGGGGGCAAACTACGATCTGGCGTTCCGCATGGCGGATCCGGACGACAATGCGTTCGTGGTCATGCAATACACTCCGGAGAGCCTGGCGATTCAGAGCTTGGGAAAGCACTTGGCGGAAACGCGGATTTCGCGGCGGCTGCTGCACGTCGGTATACCGGTAAGCAAGCCGGATACGGTGAATTTCTATCTGGACACTCTCGGCTTCCGCGAATTCTGGCGCGCCAATGCGCCCAGCGGCGACACCTCGCTGGCAACGCTGGCGAATCTCAAAGTGCCGGCGGGCGACGACTACATCGAGTGGCACCTCTCGCGGAAGCCACTGGCCGCGTGGGGCCAGCGCAAAGGGCCTTATCATCTCGCCCTGGAAGTTCCGGATATGGCCAAGGCGATTGCCGTCATCAAAGCCAGACCTGCGTTCAAGGACTATCAGCGTGAAGTCGAGAGCCATGTCGGGCAGAATCACAAGATGCAAGGTAATTTCTACGATCCGGATGGGACGCGGGTGGAGTTAATGGAAGACCATACCGCAGACGGATTTCCGTCGCCGATGTCTTCCGCGCCGTTCTTCGAAGGAATAAAATAGAACCACTTGAGGAGGGCCACCATGAAGATGGGATTCGCATGTTGCGCGCTCGTAGCGGGTATGTCGGTCAGTGGAA
>Ga0126378_10003871_pt1 | contig 11348 bp, 6 predicted proteins | sample PanSoiMetPlot_23_FD_92587 | JGI IMG/M metagenome (GOLD analysis project Ga0126378, IMG submission 92587) | Tropical forest soil microbial communities from Panama - MetaG Plot_23 | ecosystem: Environmental > Terrestrial > Soil > Tropical forest > Bulk soil | place: Panama | collected 2016-02-17
AACTTCCCCGGTCGATCAGAAAGTAGATTTTGGAGGTTGGCTTATGAAATACGCAAAGCAAATGCTGGCACTGGCGCTAACCTTGCTCCCGGCCTTGGCGGCTGCCCAGTTACACAGTGGGGAGAGGATACTGGCCCAAGTGCCATTCGAGTTTATGGTCGCCAACAAGCCCGTGCCTGCCGGGGAATACATCGTACAACCGGTCACCATGGACGGAAGGACACTGGTGATCCGCAATACGACCGCAAGATTGGGTATGTTTTCCCAGGCCGCTCTAAGCGAAGGCCGAAAGACTGCGGCTTACACTCTCGTCTTCCACAAATACGGAGCTCAATATCTCCTGGTTTATCGCCAACTCCGACTCAACGAGCAATATGGAGATATTTTGCGAAAGTTAAGAAACCGGACAGATCAGGTTACTTATTTGAAATCGAACGGACAGCAACAAGCGAGCAGTTTCCTGGCACTGCGTTCTCAACGGTCGTTGTGAGAAGTACTTGGAAATAGGCCGGAACCGTAGTGTGGTCGGCCGAAATGTTCATTAAGGCCTTCTTCAGTTCCGACATTCGCTCAGGATTTGTCAAGTACTCGATTGCGGCTTGTGAACCCTGCGTATAGACGCCATAAATCAAAAGAACTCGACTGTCACTTCGCTCGTTTGGGAGCATTAGCACCAGCGCATAGTCACGTCTGAGCTGGTTCGTCACGGGATCGAATTCCGGCTTGTAAACAGATTGTTCACCGAATTGGGGTTTTCGGTTCAGGATGACTCCGCCTTGGAAGTGAAAGCCTTCCACATTGAGAAACACTCGGCCACTCCATGATTGATTGCCGCCCAGCAGTATCGTGTTGTTGGCCTTGATCTCTTCCAGATTCACGAGCCGCGATTGCTGCAAGCGGCATTGCTCCCCGACTTGCAAGAACATCTGGCATAAGCGGATAACTCCAATCGTCTCTCCCACAGATGTGAAATCCGTGATCGACGGAACGAAAAGGAATCGTTTGAGTTCGCGGAAGTGGATTGTGTCGCGAAACTCCGGCAGCGCGGACTTCGGGATTTCGTGACCGCTGGCGAGCGTTTGCGCGCTGTCTCCATCGTGCGCCGCCCGCAAGAGTGGATGGTTCGGAATCACGATCAGTGGCCCGTCCGGCGATGAAAGAATCGGACGCCAGAACCACTCAAGACTGTCTGGCAGCGTCCCTGTGTGCGCGGCTTGCGCGACCTTCGCGGCTGGTTTGCGTCGGACGATTAATAGCGATGCGAAAACGATGCAGAGTAGCGCCAAGATCAAGGTCAGCGCCACATGCAGCCGGTTTCCTCGTCGCCAGAGAGGAATCAGGGCTGAGGTTGCCAGCTCGGTGATATCTGCTCGTTCTGCGGCGATCCTCACGAAAACTGGGACATAGGCACCAGGCGGAAGATCCAGTCGCATCAGACTATCCTTTCCCTCATCCTCGTAATACTTCTTCAGCAAGCGACGGATTTCGTGTGCCTGTACACGAACGATCGGGTCTTTTTGGGAATTGAACTCAGGTCCTCGGTCGTAAACATCCACGCCGATGAGGTACTCGTTTAGCTTCTCCCCGTTGCCGAGGAAGGTTTGCTCCGAGACAAACTCAAGGAATTTGCTTTTTTTCGGTGAGCTGGCGAAGTGCTTGCTTTCGAGAATACGGCGCAGTTCTTCTCGCTTCTCAAACAGAGAAATCGGCAGGGGCCCCCGGGTGTGCAATGTTGTCACTACAGCCGCCGACTGAAAAGAGTGCGTATGTGGAGTTTGCCTGCCCCTAATTTTTACAGCCGAAAGATAGCACTGCCTGCCTTCGGGAGTCAACGATATCGGCTGACGCTCAGTTAACGGTTATCGGAAACGATAATTACCGTTATTTCGAACCGCCAGATTGGGTCAACCGCCGTTATCTTGTCCCTCGTTTTGATCGCATCGCGCAGTTTTTTCGACCAAGGACAATCACAACCATCCAAACGGAGTCACTGGCGATCCACGGAACCGCAGCAGGAAGCTAAACCCACTCCTCCCGTAGGTTACGTCGCCTCTCGGCATTGTCCTTCGAGCTTATAACGGCTTGCATAACCGTTACTACCTTGAAAGATAACATTAAGGGCGCGTAGAAGCCAGATTGACGTCCGAACACCGCGCGAAAACGCGATTTGAGGATTCGCCCGGTCCTGGTCCTTCTTGGAGGGATTGTGAAACGAAGCCACGTGATCTCGGGGTTTCTGGTCATTCTTCTGGCAGCTGCGGTTGGCTCACTCCCGCTCGGCGCGCAGCAATTTTACGGAACGATCACAGGAACCGTAACCGACGCCACCGGTGCCGTGGTTGCAAACGCAAGCGTCAAAGTAACGAACGCCGATACGAACGTCACGTTGGCGACTAGAACCAACAGTGTGGGCGTATACAACGTTCCCAGCCTCATTGTCGGGACATACCGGATAGAAGCTGAAGCCTCTGGGTTCAAGAGAGCCATCGCCGACAAGGTTGCCCTCGAAGTGGGAGCGACTCAAAAGGTAGATTTGGCGCTGACCGTCGGCCTGTCAACTGAAGTCGTGAACGTCAATGCCGCTAGCTCGGCCATTTTACAGACCGAGCAAGCCGACCTCGGGCAGACCATGGACACCAGCCAGTTGGCCAACCTGCCGATCTTAGGTGGGGGAATCGCGGCCAATGGTCGTAGCCCTTACAATCTGCTTTCGCTCGCGGCCGGAGTATCGCAACAAACCGGATGCACCAACGGAAGTGGTGGAGGCTCGCTGGGCGCCTGCGGAAATGAGGGTAACGTGCGTGTCAGCGGCAGTCGCCCTCGCAGTGATGACAATGTCTTGGACGGAGTTGCCGTCACATCAATCGTGTTTGGCGGTCCAGCTGTAACCCCAAGCGTAGACGCCATTCAAGAATTCCGCATTGAGCAGAACAGCATGTCGGCGGAGTATGGCAAGGCCGGAGGATTGATCGTAATCCAAGTCAGCAAGTCTGGCACGAATCAGTTCCACGGCTCCGGTTATGAATACAATCGCAATGAGAACTGGGACGCCAGGGACTTTTTTGCTGATCCCACTCTGCGAACGAACCCTTATAACTATAACGATTTCGGCGGCAGCATCGGTGGGCCCATCGTCAAAGGAAAGCTTTTCTTCTTCAGTGATATCGAAAGGATCAACAACCACGGTGCGACGGTCAATCACGGTGTAACAGTTCCCGATAACGCTTATCGCAGCGGCGACTTGGGAGCGTTTTGCACGGGTAATGGGGGTACGTTCAACGGATCCGGCATATGCAGCAATGCCGCGTTTCAGATTTATGAACCGGGCAACGCAGGCAGCGCCAGCTTTGCTATTCCTTTTAATAACATTGCAAATGCTGTTACAGCACCCAGCGTAGCGTCTGCGAATCTCCTCGCACTTTGGCCCAGCGGCGGATCACCAGTTGGAGTCGGAACCAACGTGATGACCATCAATCCCGCTTACCACAACACAGACACGTTGGTTAACCCGCGTGTTGATCTGAACCTTTCGCAATCGGACCATATATTCGGCGCATTTCATTACGACTATTTTGACGGTGTTTCCAACAACATCATTTCGGGACCTGCCGGCGCCGGGATCGCGCGGGGTAGGCAGTATGCGACGACGGTGGGATGGACGCACACCATTAACCCGACCACGTTGAATGAATTCCGGTTTGGTGTGTCTCACCACCTTGGCGATCGAATGCCTTTTGGCGCTGGCTTTACCTCGTCCGCGCTTCTCGGGATTCCGGCCATACCTAATTGCCTGTCGAGTATTCCCGATACTGCCAATGGAACCAAGTGCGGCACGCCGTCGGTTTCGGTCAACGGCTATAACAATTTGTCGAACAGTGGAATGCTTTACGAGCCTTCTACGGGATTCCACTTTAGCGATTCGCTCAGCAAGCTGATGGGCAAACACAGCTTAAAGGTAGGCTTCCAAGCCGATCATTACTCGATCGATAACTATCAACCGAATAGTGTGGCCGGAGGATTTACTTTCAACGGACAGTCCACCAATAATCCTTTCTCCGACTTCTTATTTGGAAACTTCAGCAAGACTGCTAACTTTCAAGGCCAGCCTGTCTTTGTTTCGTCGCGTGCTTGGTCGTATGCCTTCTTCGTGCAGGACGACATTAAGCTGACGCCAAAGCTGACCTTGAACGCGGGTCTGCGGTGGCAGTATGACCAATCATTTCACGAGATTCATCACGGCGACGCGTTTTTCGATCCCTGCGCTATTTTGTACAGTGGAAAAGATCCCTCGTGTATTCCGCACTGGGAGCAATTCGGAGTTGGTGGAACTCCTGATAGCACGTTCGATCCCTCAAAGCACCAGTTTGAACCGCGGCTCGGACTCTCTTGGAACCCGGGAGCTGGGTTAGTTCTGCGGGCGGGGTATGGGATCATGCATCCAGGTTTTGTTGGACATGGCCGCGCCGGCGATGGCCAGCCCGGACCAAACCTGCTGTGGACCTCGCACCTCAACGGCTCTGTATGGGACACAGCGACGCCTGCATGCCCGATCCCGACCGCGGCGGACGTGACCGCTCCTATACCGATCAACGGCTGTACTATTTCCTTTAGTTCCTGGGCTCCGCGCCACCAATACCCCACGTACAGTCAGCTTTGGAACGTTACGGTTCAGAAACAGATCGGCGCCGCTACCACAGCCCAAGTCGCCTACGTCGGCAGTAAAGGTAACCACTTGCCGATCAACTACGCGTATAACCTCTGCCAGCAAACCCCGGCCAGCACTGCAGCGGAAAACAGTGCCGGCGTTTTTCCAAGTTTTGATTTTGTTGGCCCGGTGAGTACTCCGAACTGTCCGGCTGCCGCCGCTGCAATAAACGCAGGCGCAGGATTCTCTCCCGGACCCGTTTATTTCTGGCTCACCGTCAACCCCGGTTGGTGGGGACTTTCCAGCTCCATCTACCACTCCATGCAAGCTCAATTTGACCATCGCTTCTCGCACAACTTTTCCATGCTGGCGAATTTCACCTGGAGCAAGCTGATTGATGATTCGTCCTCAGATTGGGGCGGGTTCTGGTCGCTCGACGTGTTGGGCCAGGACTTCTACAATCGCAAAGCAGAGCGTTCGGTCAGTGCCGGCGACATACCGTTTCGCTTCACCATGGCTCCAGTGGTGCAACTACCATTCGGACGTGGCCAGAAGTGGCTCAATAGCGGCGTTGCTTCTAATGTCCTCGGGGGCTGGCGTGTGAGCACCATATACACAATCAGCGCCGGTACTCCATTCGGCATAACCGATAACTCGTACGGCTACTGTAACGGTGCTGGTGTGCTGTCGGACCGTCCTAATCTGATTGGCAATCCAGGCTCGATTTCGGGGTCTAATCGAAACGTCAATCGCTGGTTTAACAATCAAGCAATGGACTTCGCCGGAACCTGTCCGGGACCGGGACTGGTGAATTCGGCATCCTCCACGCCGTCCGGCTGCTGCGACGTCACCAAGGCCTTTGGCAATGCGCCGCGGTTCTACGCAAACATTCGCAACCCGGGCGCAAACAATCTTGACTTCGACATCCAAAAAGATTTTAAGGTCCCGGGTGGCGAGCAAACGAAGTTGACGTTTGAGGCTGCTATTTTCAACTTGCCGAATCACCCACAATTTGCTGAACCTGTAGGTGACCCAACCATCGGTTATTTTCCAGCAACTGCCACGCAACAGGCTGCTGGATTCGGCGCAATCAGCGGCACATCTTTTTATTCGAACCGCATCATCCAGCTCGGGCTGCACCTTTATTTCTGAGCGGCAACTGATTTGACGGGAGCGTTCAAACTGAATTGCTCCCGTTCTCCGCTCCATTGCGAACGCCTGAAACGAGGTGTGATCAAGAGCATGCGTAAGGGGTGTCAATGAGTAAACGGGCCCAAGGATCGACTGCTTTCATTGTAGTGTTTTTCCTGCTTGTGGCTAATGTGTCACTTTCCGAAGACGCACGATCTACCTTCGCTGCCGACAAGATGGAAAGTGTCCTCTATGGCGTTGCGTACTACCCCGAGTACATGCCGTATGACCGCCTCGATCAAGATGTCGAGATGATGCAGAAGGCGGGAATCACTGTGGTCCGGGTCGGCGAGTCAACCTGGAGCAGTTGGGAGCCGCGCGACGGCGATTTTCAATTTGCCTGGATGCGGCGAGTGCTGGACAGATTGCACCAGGCAGGAATCAAGGCCATTCTTGGCACACCTACTTACTCAATTCCAACCTGGCTTTACAAGAACCATCCAGAAATTCTTTTGACGCGCAACGGTACAGCGGCTCCTCTCAGCGACCCATATGATCCAACCTATCCTCCATCTCTCACTCCCGGATACTATGGGCCACGGCAAAACTACGACTTCCTCAATCCCTACTTTCGGCAACACGCCGAGCGAGTGATCCGCGAAATCGTCAGTCACTTTAGAGACCATCCAGCAGTGATCGGCTATCAGATAGATAACGAGACCGGCCCGACGGGCGTCTCCAGCTCTTACATGAACGCAGCATTTCTCGATTACCTAAAAAAGAAATACAAGACGCCCGATACGATCAACAAGATTTGGGGTCTGGTGTACTGGGGACAATTAGTAGACAAATGGGAAGACCTACCGCCGCCGGATGGAATCCTGAATCCGGGGTACAAGCTCGAGTGGGAAAACTTTCAGCATGACGTGGTCACCAATTACTTGGCGTGGCAGGCCAACATCGTTGGCGAATTCAAGCGTCCCGACCAGTTCATCACTCAGGATTTCAGCGGTGGAGTTCATACCGATCTCGACCAATGGGCGATCGCTCGAAGCCTCGACATAGTGGCGGAGAATCCCTATTTTGAGACGCAGGCGCGTCTCAGCGGCCGCGGCATTTGGTTGACCGACGACCTCGGTCGCTCTCTAAAGCAATCCAATTTCCTGGTTACGGAAACCAACGCGCAAACCATCGGATGGGATTCGCGGACACAATATCCGCAATATCCAGGACAACTCCGGCTGGTGGTGTATACGCATCTTGCAGCCGGAGCAAACATGGTGGAGTACTGGCACTGGCATTCCCTCCATTACGGCCAAGAGACCTATTGGAAGGGCGTTCTCTCGCACGATCTGCAGCCGAACCGTACGTACGAGGAGGTATCGCGAGTTGCCGGTGAATTAAAACACTTGGGTCCGGAGCTTGTAAACCTCCGCAAAGACAACAAAGTAGCCATCCTGGTAAGCATCGACTCCGCCAACGCCCTCAGTTACATGCCGGTCAGCGACAACGTGAATTACATGACCGTGCTCAAGCAGATGTACAACGCACTCTACGATTTGAATGTGGAAGCCGATTTCGTTCAGGCCGGAGACCCCAATCTCTCACGATACAAAGTTCTCCTTGTGCCGCCGCTGTACAGCGCCTCTGACGCTGCCTTGCAGGAGATCTCAGATTACGTGAAGAATGGTGGACACGTTTTGATGGCGTTCAAGAGCGGCTTCGCCGACGAGCATTCCACGGTCCGAAGCGTGATGGCACCCGGCCCACTGCGAGCAGCCTGCGGATTTCACTATCAGGAATTCACGAATCTTCCAGGACCCGTTCGCCTCAAACCTGATCGGTATCTCGTTCGAGAGCACAACACAGGCTCGGTATGGGAAGAATTTCTGGTGCCCGAAACCGCTGAAGTGATCGCGTCGTTTGAAGATGCTTATTGGCACTTTCCTGCGATTACTCGCAACAAGTATTGGAGTGGCGCGCTCACCTACGAAGGCACGCTCCTAACCGACACGTTGCAGCGCGAGGTAATTCGTGATGTATTGCAAGGGGCAGGGTTGACCATCCCGGATCAAGATCTCTCAGGAGCCGTAAAAGTTCGGCACGGTCGAAATCGTGCCGGAAAGCTTCTGCACTACTACTTCAATTTTTCCGGAGAGCAGCAGACGGTTTCGTATCGGTATCGCGACGGTTCGGATCTTTTGACACGAATGCCCTTACGACAAGGACAGAACTTGATGCTAAAACCATGGGACCTGGCAATCATCAGCGAGCGATAGAAGTGGGGCACTGAATGCTAGCTGAGTCAGTCAATTCACATCCGACTCGATGGGCCGTCATCGTGCTGCTGATTGTGTGTGCACTGAAGATCGGCGTCGCATCGGCTCAGGCCTCGAATGCGAACTACACTGTTTCAAACCCCTGGCAAGTTCCTGTGAGCAGCAATCTCATGCCGCACTTTGAAGAATCAAGCGGCCGCAGGATTTTGTACGTTGACGGGCTGCCTTTCACCGTGCTCGCGGTCGAAATTCCCTGGTGGGACCTGACCTACGGAAGATACAAAGAAACCCAAGGGGTCTACGACAAGCTCTATCCCGCCGCGGCAAAGTTGGGCCTCAATGCGCTCAAGGTGCCGGTCAAATGGTCCATGATCGAGCCCGAAAAAGGCGTTTACGACTTCTCTTACGTGGACCACGCAAAGCGCATGGCCGAGAAGAACGGCCTGAAGCTAGTCCTGAACTGGTTCGGTCATTACGCCAGCGGCGACGGCACCATCTATGCAGATCTCACTGGTGATCTGTATGCGCCGATGTACATCGTTTCCGACGACAAAACGTATCCGCGCGCTGTTGATGCGGACGGCGTTGCACACCACAACGCGATTTCTTACGACTACGAACCCATCGTCGAGCGAGAGATCGCCGCGTTCCGCGCTTTCATACGGCACATCAAGGATGTTGATTCCCAGACTCACACGATACTCATGATCCAGGTCGAGAATGAAATTGCCGTTTTCGGCGTGGACCGCCATAACCAAAAGCTTTGGCGCGATCACTCGGCAGCCGCCAGTAAGCGATTCTCGGAACACGGCTTCACTGACGATCTGAAATTCAGCGCTTGGGACCTGAGCTACAACTGGATTCGGCGAATCACCGACGCCGGGGCAGCCGAGTACACAATTCCTTTTTTTCATAACTACGTCGGCGGCAAGATGGCAGATTGGATGGTGGGCGGCGCCCCGGGCGAGGACGTCCAGACTTACTTAGACAACTGCCCCAAGATCTCCTTCATAGGCGTTAACTCGTACTTCTGCGCAGAATGGCGGCCGGACAATGGCTGCGCTCGAGAATCTCAGGCAACTATCGAAGAGCTAAGAGAGCCGCTCAAGCGGTACAGCGTAAGCAGAAATTTACCGGCAATCACCGAAATCAATAGCGGCAAAACTCCTGTGACCTCGAGACTTGCCTACATTGCGCTCGGCGAATTCGGTGTTCCGATCTTCGCTCCTTGGGCTTTGACGGCGTCCTACCCGGAATCCAATGAGCCCTATATTTTGCCTGATGGCACCGAGGCCAATGGCGCCTCTGCGTTGCGCGACACATATTCATCGCTGGCAAAATCGCTGCCGCAGATTTCTTATTACGCGACCACGAACAAACTCAAGGTATTCATGTCCGATTTACCCGGCCAGAGGTTTACTCGATCCGAGGAGATCGATGGATTCAAAGTAACGGTCGGTGGCGAGCACGACGGACAGGCGATCGTTATTCATCCATCTGGCCATGAATTCCTGGCTATCGGCTTTCGTACAGCTGTGTCGTGGACAGATCCCGCATTCAGCTGGCCAGAAATTAAAAATCTGCGGGTGGAAAAAGTTGTCTGGAATCGCGACCACTGGGAAAGAGATGGCGAACCAGCTTATGGCATCAATCAAAGCACGAAAGTTCTCTCCGTGGATCTTGGCTCAGCTCAAGCGGTGCGAGTGACCTGGTGAATCCAGCACCACAAAACGGCTCTTGCATGGCTGAAAGAAGGGATGAAGCGCTGCTCATGCCGGATCAGGCCACGGAGTCAGTTTCAGTTCGCGTGCGCTCTCGGCGCACGTCGCCGCGAGCTGTGAATATCAAGGAAATCGCCAAGCGCGCAGGCGTATCAACCGCCACGGTGTCGCGTGCCATCAATCGCATTCCCACTGTGGATCCCCATCTGGCGAGGCGTGTCTGGAAAATTGTCGACGAACTCGGCTACTACCCAGACCGGCAAGCACGCGCCCTTGTCTCAGGTCAAAGCCGCATATTCGGACTGATTGTGCCGGACCTGACCAATCCCGTCTTTCCCGAAATCGTGAAGGCTTTCGAGGAGATATCATTCCAACACAATTACGAAGTCCTTCTACGTTCTACAAGTCACGACCCACAAAGAATGGGTTTGGCAATGCGCCGAATGGTGGAAAGGCGAGTTGATGGTCTGGCAATTCTGACGTTTGGAATGAAAGAATCCGTGATCGCAAATTTTGCGCCGCGCAGTGTTCCTATCGTCATCGTCGACGGCAGCCATCAAATGCCGGAAGTTGCCAACATTCGGGTTAACTACCAACACGGGATCCGCCAAGCCGTGCAGCACCTCGCTGCTCTCCGGCACTCACGCATTGCCTTCGTCGCAGGACCGCCAAACCTCAACTCTGTGGAGACACAGCAACTCGCGTTCGAGGAATGCATGAACGAGCTGGCGTTGGAGATTCCGCCAGAATTTATCGTAGGTGGAGATCATACGATTGAAGGCGGTATGAAAGCATTGACAACACTCGCTGCACTGCCGGTACGTCCGACAGCGATCCTATGCTCGAATGACATGACCGCCATAGGCGTGTTGCGTCAGGCGAGCGATCATGGAATCTCAATTCCGCAACAACTCTCCGTGGTTGGGTTTGATGACATCCCGTTCGCGCGGTTTACTATACCGCCGTTGACCACCGTGCAGATGTCACAACTCGAACTGGCAAGGCTCGCTTTTGAGGCACTGCTTGAGAAAGAAAGAGATGATCACGGCATGGCATCCAACCGTGAGTATGTACTGGCAACACAATTGACCCTGCGCTCGACGACCATGCTGACACCGCTGCATGCTGCCTGACATTGACGGCATCCATCTCAGGTCATGACCGGAATCAACCAACGTGAATCGATCTTGCCGGTGACTTCGTGACCAGCCAAGTGAGCGGATCACGTGATCGTGCGAGCTGAAGCGTCTGGAGCGTGCACGCGCGTAACTTAAATGGCCGGCATATCATTTCGCTCTTGAGATTTGAGCGTGGAAATGACGCTCCGAATCGATATCGCTCGTCGACCGACGCGGGGTTGGACACGTGAAGTCGATGACCAGCAGCAAGGCACACACCGACAAAAGAACTAAAACGGTGGCACAAACGTGCCCCTGCCGTTGACGTTAGGCTTGTTTCTACCTCGAATTTCGTGCAATTCCAAAGCGCCTCTGTGCGGGCCTGGTTTTCTGTTCAAGTTTTTGATGAAACACAAGTTAGAGAGAACTCTCGACCTGAAGTCGACTAATCGGC
>Ga0126378_10003874_pt1 | contig 11342 bp, 11 predicted proteins | sample PanSoiMetPlot_23_FD_92587 | JGI IMG/M metagenome (GOLD analysis project Ga0126378, IMG submission 92587) | Tropical forest soil microbial communities from Panama - MetaG Plot_23 | ecosystem: Environmental > Terrestrial > Soil > Tropical forest > Bulk soil | place: Panama | collected 2016-02-17
CATGCGGGAAAAGGGTGGCGGCGCGATCCTCAACATGGCGTCAATCGCCGGATCTTCCGGGCTTCCCGACCGCTTCGCGTATTCCACAAGCAAAGGCGCAGTCATCGCGATGACTTATTCAGTGGCACGTGATTACCTCGCCCACAACATCCGGTGCAATTGCATCTCACCCGCACGGGTACATACTCCATTTGTGGATGCCTACTTGAAAAGGACCTATCCCGGTCGCGAGGAAGAAATGTTCGACAAGCTTGCTCATGCGCAGCCCATTGGCCGAATGGCCGAACCTGCGGAGGTTGCTTCCCTTGCATTGTTTCTTTGTTCTGACGAAGCATCGTTCATTAGCGGGGTGGATTATCCAATCGATGGCGGCTTTTTTAATCTGCGAGGCTAGTTCGTGGATCTGCAATTGAATGAAAAGGTGGTGATCGTAACCGGTGGCGCAAAAGGGATCGGCGCAGCGATCGTTCGAGCGTTAGCCGCTGAAGCTGCAATCCCAGTGATTGTCGACCGCGACGCCGATAGCGGAGCTGCGCTACAGAGTGACATCGAGAAAAGCGGCACTCGTTTGGGGTTCATAAACGCTGATTTAAAATCCCCCGAGGGCTGTGCTCGATCTATAGAGAATGTGTTGGAAGAGTTCGGGCGGCTTGACGGCCTTGTGAACAATGCTGGACAGAACGACAAGGTGGGGTTGGAACAAGGAAATCCTGCCCAGTATATCGAGTCGCTGAATCGCAATCTCGTCCACTACTACTCCATGGCGCACTACGCTCTACCTCATCTGAAGCGCTCTCATGGACCCATCATCAACATCGGCTCCAAAACAGCCGTTACAGGCCAAGGCAGCACTTCAGGGTACGCATCCTCCAAAGGCGCGGTCATGGCGTTGACCCGCGAATGGGCGGCGGAGTTGCTACCTTACGGAATTCGCGTAAACACTGTTATCCCTGCTGAGGTAATGACACCGCTCTATCGCAGTTGGCTGGATACATTTCCAGATCCTGGCGAGAAACTGAAGGCCATCCTGACCAAAATCCCATTTGAGAGAAGGATGACCACTGCAGAGGAGATTGCTGCCGCGGTTGTTTTTCTTCTCTCCGCCAAATCAAGCCACACCACGGGGCAACATTTGTTTGTGGACGGGGGATACGTTCACCTGGATCGCGCCCTCACGTAGATCAGAATGCAACGCGCAGCGAAATCATCCACGTCGCTTACAGAACGCCGGTATGTTGTTCCCCTCATACTGGTGACGAGCCTCTTTTTCGTGTGGGCGATCGGAGTCAATCTCAACGACATTCTGATTCAACATTTGAAGAAAGCATTCGGCCTGACTGACTTTCAATCGTCGTTGATCCAGTCTGCCTTCTTTGGCGGCTATTTTCTCGCGGCCTTGCCCGCTGGATGGTTGCTGGAGCGTGTCGGCTACAAGCGAGGAATACTTGTAGGCTTGTTGGTTTGCAGCACGGGCGCGATTCTTTTTATCCCGGCAGCCTCGGTGCGAGTCTACGGCTTCTTCCTCTTTGCCCTCTTTGTGATGGCATGCGGCCAATCTGTGCTAGAAGTCGCCGCCAACCCTTATGTGACCACGCTTGGCCCTGCAGAAAGCTCGGAGCGACGTCTAAATCTAGCGCAGTCTTTTAACGCTGCCGGTGCTGTATTGGTGGCGCTTCTCGGATCAAAATTCATTTTGTCCGGAATCGAACACAGTCCGGCAGAATTGTCGGCCATGTCTCCCGAGCGACTGTTGAGTTATCGCGCAGCTGAAGCCAACATGGTGAAGGCGCCGTATCTGGTCATCACGAGCATTTTCTTGTTTGTCGCAGTTCTTATCTTCTTCACAAAACTGCCTGAAATTCGCGAAACCGTAAACGGAGCGGAGACCGGTGGAAATGCGCCACTTCGAGGCACGCTCGCCTTTCCGCACCTGATCAAAGGAGTTCTCGCCCAGTTTCTATACGTCGGTGCGCAAGTGGGAGTGGCGAGTTTCATCATCCGATTCGCAGAGTTCACGCTGCCTGGGACGGGCGAGAAGACGGCGGCTCACTACCTGCAAGCTCATTTGGCGGGTTTCATGATCGGACGTTTCACCGGATCGGCCATCATGCAAAAGGTCGCAGCAACACGACTACTTAGTCTCTTCGCTGCTGGCTCCTTGGCTTGTCTATTCATCGCGCTGTTTGGAGCGGGGCTGCCTACGGTCTGGGCTATAGTGCTCCTGGGCTTCTTTCACTCGATCATGTTCCCGACGATTTTCGCCTTAAGTCTGAAGAACCTTGGCCCGTACACAAAGCTCGGCTCGTCCCTTCTGGTCATGGCCATCATTGGCGGTGCGGTTTGTCCGGCAGTCATGGGACGAATCTCCGATGCATGGAACATCCAGCACGCATTCATCGTTCCGCTAGTTTGTCACGCGTACATTCTTTATTTTGCGATGCGCGGATATCGCCCCTCCCCCATCGCCAATAACGGTGCTCCACTCGGCTTAACGCCAGAAGAAGTCCAATGAACAGACGCTTCTGCCTCACACTTGATTTGAAAGATGACCCCGAGTTAATCGCCGAATACAAACGTCATCACGAGCACGTTTGGCCTGAGATCATCGAGAGCATCAAACACTCCGGGATCGATGATATGGAGATCTATCTGCTCGGCACACGCATGTTCATGATTATGGAAGTGAACGAAAGCTTTTCCTTCGAAGCGAAGGCCCAAGCTGATCAGGTGAATCCGAAGGTCGAAGAATGGGAAGAGTTGATGTGGAACTTCCAGAAGCCTCTTACGCAGCCGAAGGCCGGTGAAAAATGGCTGTTGATGGAAAGGATTTTTAGACTGAAGGAAGCCCAGTAGCGTAGCGATCGTTTGAATCTTGCATTAAAATGCCATCCTGCAGTCGATGCTCCGTGACGAGCGGAAACTGCACCACCTGCGAAGGCAATGGCTTCCCAACCGCCAGCTGCGCGCCTGAATCAGCCCTTCGCACCTCTCGACGAAATCGACGTCCTCTGGATTACTGCGGGTTTGGGATGTGATGGAGACACGATAGCAGCCACGGCTGCCACCCAGCCCAGCCTCGAAGAGATTCTGTCGGGAGGACTGCCGTGGATTCCGAAGACCAACCTTCACAACCCATTCTTGGCGCCCGAGGTCGGTGACGCCTTTCTTTTTCCCTTTCATCAGGCAGCCAAAGATGAACTGGGACCCTTCATTCTGGTGGTGGAGGGTTCGATTCCCGACGAAACGAACAAGACTGAAGGATATTGGGCATCGCTAGGAACGGACCCAACAACGGGCCAACCCATCACAACCTGCGAGTGGATTGATCGCCTGGCTCCGAATGCCTGGGCCGTGATCGCTGCTGGAACGTGCGCGACCTACGGCGGAATACACGCAATGGAGGGCAATCCGACGAATTGCATGGGGCTGGCGGATTACTTGGGCTGGGATTGGAAATCAAAGGCTGGCCTTCCCATTGTATGCATTCCCGGGTGCCCGGTGCAGCCCGATAATTTCACCGAAGTCCTCCTTTACTTGCTGCAGATGGCTGCGGGGCGAGCTCCGATGATTTCCCTTGATCAAGCGCTTCGCCCCACGTGGCTTTTCAATCAGACCGTTCACGAAGGCTGCGATCGCGGAGGTTACTGCGAGCAGGCGCAGTTTGGTGATGAATATGGTTCTCCATTGTGCATCGTTAAACTCGGGTGCCGAGATTTTCACCGAAATGCGGGACTACGGACGTGTCCACAGCGCTCGGGGGACAGGTGCTATTTCTCTTGACGTTCATCTAAGCATGGAGCACGACATTTAAACTCAAAGGCTATGTCGAACGTGTCGTTGCGACCTGCTACCCCTGACAAGACGACGAGCCACACACAGCCGTCCGTCCAACGCTTCATTTGTGACGGGTATGCTGGAGCCACAATCCACTAGAGAGTGGGTATGACGCAAGAAGAGATCAGACTCGCCGAATCAGCATCTCGAAAGAAACATTGGAAGCGCTGGGGGCCCTACCTCAGCGAACGTGCCTGGGGCACAGTGCGCGAGGACTACAGCTCCGATGGAAACGCGTGGGAGTACTTCTCGCATGAACAAGCTCGCTCTCGGGCGTATCGCTGGAATGAGGATGGGCTGGCAGGAATATGTGATCGCAGGCAGATGATCTGCTTTGCTATTGCGCTGTGGAATGAGCGCGATTCCATTCTCAAAGAGCGCCTGTTCGGACTAACGGGGAACGAAGGCAACCACGGCGAGGATGTAAAGGAGTACTACTTCTACCTCGATTCAACGCCCACGCACTCCTACATGAAGTACCTCTGCAAGTATCCACAAACGGAATTCCCTTACGACCAACTGGTGGAAGAAAACCGTCGGCGAACCAAAGATCAGCCGGAGTTCGAACTGCTCGACACCGGTGTTTTCAATGACAATCGTTACTTCGACGTGTTTGTCGAGTATGCCAAGGCTGATATCGAGGACATCCTGATCAGGGTCACGATTGCCAACCGAGGGCCAGACACGGCTAGACTGCGCCTTCTGCCCACTGTGTGGTTCCGCAACATATGGTCTTGGGGAACGTCACGTAAACGCCCTCAGCTACGCCAGACGCAGTCCACTCCCAATCCCGTCATCGAACTGAATCACAATGATGCCAGTAATCGATGGCTCTACTGCGAGGGCTCCCCGGAGCTTCTCTTCACGGAGAACGAAACAAATCTCCGTCGGCTTTTTGGCGTCGACAACATTGTTCGTTTCGTAAAGGACGGGATCCACGATCGCGTGGTGAACGGTACCGTTGACGCGGTAAATCCCGAACGAATCGGCACAAAAGCCGCCGCTCACTATGAACTCGCGATTGGCAGCGGTGAAATCGTATCCGTTCGTCTCCGTCTAACTGACTCCAACCTCTCTGGCAAGAAGGCATTCGACCATTTCGACGAGACCATCGCACTTCGACGGCGCGAAGCTGACGAATTTTATGCGACCGTAATTCCCCAAGATCTTTCTGCCGACGCTAAGAGCGTCATGCGGCAAGGTTTTGCCGGCATGCTATGGTCCAAACAGTTTTACCATTACGTCATAAAGGATTGGCTGCATGGCGATCCCGGCCATCCGCCACCGCCTCAGGATCGCAAGCGGGGACGCAATCGCGAGTGGACTCACCTCTACAACGCGGACGTGATTTCCATGCCCGACAAGTGGGAATACCCGTGGTACGCCGCGTGGGATCTTGCGTTCCACTGCATTCCTCTCGCGCTGGTCGACTCTGATTTCGCGAAGGAACAGCTCGCTCTCATGTTGCGCGAGTGGTACATGCATCCCAACGGACAGCTTCCGGCCTATGAGTGGGCATTGGGCGACGTGAATCCTCCCGTGCATGCATGGGCTGCGTGGCGTGTATATAAGATCGACAAGAAGCGCAAAGGCAAGGGCGACCGCGCTTTCTTGCAGCGTGTCTTTCACAAGCTGATGTTGAATTTCACCTGGTGGGTGAACCGGAAAGACGCCGAGGGAATGAACATCTTTCAGGGTGGCTTCCTCGGCCTGGACAACATTGGCGTCTTTGACCGAAGCGCGCCACTGCCTACTGGCGGCTACATCGAGCAATCGGATGGAACGTCGTGGATGGCAATGTACACATTAAACCTGCTGGCGATGGCGTTGGAACTGGCTCGGGAAGAACCCTGCTACGAAGATGTAGCCAGCAAGTTCTGGGAGCACTTCATCTACATTGCACATGCCATGAGCCATCGCGGCCACGACGGCGTGGGACTCTGGAACCAGGAAGACGGATTCTTTTACGACGTTCTGAGGCTCCCGGACGGCAATCATTTTCCGATCAAGATCCGATCCATGGTGGGCCTCATACCGCTCTTCGCCGTCGAAACGCTGGAACCCGATACGTTGGATCGCCTGCCGGATTTCAAGCGGCGTCTTGAATGGTTCATCGATAATCGGCATGATCTTACGGAGAACATGGCTTGCATGCGCAGTGAAGGCGCCCGCGAGCGAAGGCTTTTGTCAATTGCGAACCAGGATCAACTCCGTAGCATTCTGAAGTTCATGCTTGATGAACGAGAATTCCTGTCGCCGTACGGCATTCGCGCGCTCTCGCAGTTCCATCGTGAGCACCCCTATCGACTCACGGTAATGGGCTCGGAGCATCGGGTCGATTACGAGCCGGGCGAATCGTCAACCGGACTTTTTGGAGGGAACTCCAATTGGCGGGGTCCGATCTGGTTTCCGGTAAATTTTTTGTTGGTCGAGTCGTTGCAGAAGTTCCATCACTATCTCGGGGATTCCTTCAAGGTCGAATTTCCCACTGGCTCAGGAAAGATGTTCACGCTGTGGGAGGTCGCGGGAGAATTGTCGCGCCGCATGACCAGCATTTTCCTGCAAGACGAATCCGGAAGACGCCCGGTGTTTGGGAATATTGAAAGATTTCAGACTGACCCTCACTGGAAGAATCTGGTCCTCTTTCATGAATACTTCCACGGAGATTCCGGTGCTGGGATCGGTGCAAGTCATCAAACCGGTTGGACGGGCATCGTCACCAAACTGATGCAGCAAAGCGGTGAAGAGCGGGAGTCGAAGAAATCCAAGGTTACGCCTCATTAAGACGCCTGGGGTTGTGAGGATTTTCACACATGGAGGCGACGCCGCTCCCACTTTCATCACTTCTTGGGATCGCTCGGCTTCTTCGATCGCTTGCCCTTCGCGCTTCGCCGAGGCCGCCGGACCACCCTGATCTTCCCGCTCTTTTCTCCACCGCAAAAGAACTGGTCACCTCCATCGGATTCCAGTCCCGAAACGCCGACACCGCTTGGCATCTCGATGCTCTCAAGAACCTCTCCGGTCTGCGGATCGATGCGCCGTAAATCACTCTTTTCTGCCTCTAAGGTGGCGTGCCACAGTTCGCCATCGACCCACGTCACGCCGGTGACAAAGCGGTTCGACTCGATGGTGCGAAGAATCTTTCCTGTTTCAGGGTCAACTTGATAGATCCTGCGGTTCCGATATTGCCCGACCCAAAGCGTCTCTTCGGCCCACGCGAGACCCGAGTCGCCTCCACCGCCGGGCGCAGGGATCGTAGCGATAACACGGCCGGTCTTCGGATCAATCTTTTGGATCCGGTCCTCTGCGATCTGATACAGGTACTTTCCATCGAATGCCGTGCCAGCATGCGCAGCGACATCGATCGAGCGCAGTATTTTTCCGCTCGACGGATCGAAGGCGTTCAGTTTGTCTCCGGAACCAAACCAGACATGCTGCCCGTCATAGGTGACGCCATGCACTCGCTCAGTTCCCGGAAACGGGCCGTACTCACGAACGATTTCAGCCTTTGATCGATTCATGCTTCCAATCCTAATCGCCGGACAGTGGCGCGGGGAGTAACAAGATCGTCGTGAATCCCGGCACTGGGGGAGTGATCCAGCGCCGCGCTCTGGCCTTACCAAACGACTGCGCCTTGCCAGCCGCAGCCAAAGAATCGAGTGCTCGTTGCACCGTTCGCTGGCTGGCTCCAAGCGCCAGCGCGAGAGCTGAGCTTGACCATGCTTCACCGTCGGCGAGAAAGGCCAAGACATCCCCATGTTCCTCCTCTGTTGGTCGAGCCAGTACAACGACCTCGCATGCGCGGCGCGGTACCAGCACAAAGCCTTGCTTCGTCGCGTTGATGCCGGTGAGAGTCCGAAGCATTCTCCGCAGACGGCCGATTTCCACACGCAACCGTGCGCGGTGAGATTCATCGACGAATCTCGCTCCAAAGGCCCGCGCGAGCAGTTGGTCTCTCGGCACGTCCCCGGGCCACGCTTCGCCGAGCGCGCGTGCGAGCGCGAACAACACCGGACGCGTCGCGAGTGAAATGATTTTGTTCGCGTCACGCACGGAATGACGACAAGCGTCCACGACGAGCGCCTTCGACGTTAGCAAGACTTCGACATCTTCGAGCAGGAGGAGCCGCTCTTTGCCACGCGCGATCAGGCGCGCCGCAGGTGTGTTCAGAACGCGGAATGCGCTTTCGACCTCAGCCATTAGCGCAGGAATACGTGCATCGCTGGCGGCTCGTTTCGCGCGCTCAAGAGCAGAACGTGCAGCTTTCGTCTGCAGGCGACGCATCGCGATTCCAGCGACCACAAGCTCGTGAGCGGTCCTTGATGCTGGCGGGAAGAGTAGCGGGTCGAGATTGGCAAGCAAATGCTCCGCATCGTCCAACCGACCAACAAGAACGAGGCGACGGATCTCGAGATAGCGCGCATGCGCGGCGTTCAGCCGGTCGCCGTGTAGTTCGAGGGTTGCACGCGCTCCGTTCAGCGTCTTTGCAGCCCAGTCCAGATCACGTGAGACGAGCGCGATTTCGGCTTCGGCGACGATGCATCTCGCGCGGGCTACGGGCACCTTCGTACCGAAGGCGCGCGCTGCACGCCGCAAGAGCTCTTTCGCTCGAACGAAGTCACCCAGCTGTGCCATCGCGATTCCGCGCAGCGCAAGAGCTGGCGCATCCTCGCGTAGCGCAACTCGCTTTAGTGCACCGAGGGGATCGCCCGTGGCGAGCGCACGCGCTGCTGCCGTGATCAGCGAATCCATCGAAATCCCGACACACTTGTCACTCTCACCGCTTCGACACCCGGCGGTAAATATAACGCATGACACCGCATCAACCGGTCACACCGAGAGAAGAACAAACGGAGAGAAGAACAATGACGACACACACGATCGGAACACGCGAACAATGGTTGAAAGCCCGGATCGAACTGCTCAAAACGGAAAAGGAACTCACGCAGCGCGGTGACGAATTGGAGCGGCAGCGCCAGGAGTTACCGTGGGTGCCCATCAACAAGGGCTATCGCTTCGAAACCGAAAACGGAAGCGCCTCGCTGGCCGACCTCTTCCAAAGACGCTCACAACTGCTCGTTTACCACTTTATGTTTGGCCCGGACTATGCGGCAGGATGCCCGTCGTGCTCGTCGATCGCGGACGGCTTCAACGGAATCGCTGTGCACTTGGCCAACCACGACGTTCTACTGACGGCGGTGTCGCGTGCTCCCTTCGTAAAGCTGCAAGCCTACAAACAACGGATGGGATGGACGTTCCCCTGGGCTTCGTCGTATGGCAACGACTTCAATTTCGACTTCAACATCTCGTTCACTGAAGAGGATCAGAGCGAGAAAGGAATCGAGTACAACTACCGGCGCGAGACGCCACAGCAGAGGCGCGGGCGGGAAGGGGCCGAGATCTCGCGTTCGACGCCTGATGGAGCCGCGATGTTCGCAATGATGTGCGGAACAGACGCGGCGACCTACATTCGGGAGAGGCCGGGTGTGAGTGCATTCGTACTTGAGGATGGCGTCGTCTACCACACCTATTCTGCGTACGCGCGCGGAGTGGATGGCCTCTGGGGAATGTATCAGTGGCTCGACCGCGCTCCGAAGGGGCGTAACGAGAGCGGCCTATGGTGGAAGCGTCACGACGAATACGGCACGCGGTAGGCACGTCGGCGCAGTCATACAACTGCAGAAGAGGAGAACGTAACCCATGATTACCGAGCGAACTTCACAGCAAGCGTTCTTCGGAATATCCGCGCTACTTTTTACTGCGAGCGTCACGCTGACAACTGCAAAGTGCGTCTCGATGTCGACGATGGGCGGCATGACGATGCCGGGCGGCTGGACGATGTCGATGATGTGGATGCGGATGCCCGGAGAAACATGGCCACTTGCGACGGCATCATTCCTGGGTATGTGGATCGTGATGATGGTAGCGATGATGCTGCCGTCCCTGGTTCCGATGTTGTGGCGGTACCACCGTGAGGCAGGTTCGATTAGCACCGCGTGTCTGGGACGCCTCACCGTCCTGATGGGCTTAGGGTATTTCTTCGTGTGGACTGTGTGCGGAATAGCAGTCTTTCAGCTGGGTTCAGCGCTGGCGGCAATTGAGATGCAGCAGGCGTCGCTAGCGCGTGCTGTACCAATCACGGCCGGAGTACTCGTTGTGATCGCCGGCGCGCTACAGTTCACTGTGTGGAAGGCACACCAGCTTGCAGCTTGTCGGAACCCTCCGGCGCAGGGGCGTTCGTTGCCAGTGGATGCAGGCTCAGCGTGGAGACACGGGATGCGCCTCGGACTTCATTGCGGGACCAGCTGTGCCAATCTCACGGTGATCCTGCTCGTGGTCGGAGTAATGGACCTGAGGGCGATGACTGTTGTGACCGCGGCGATCACTCTGGAACGGCTCGCACCGGCCGGCGAGCGCGTCGCGCGAGCTATTGGAGTCGGTATCGTCGCAACAGGCATCGTCCTCATCTCGCGCGCAACCGGGCTCGCGTGACGCATCTAGTCGCCAACGGAGAACATGCTTAGGCAACCTCGTGTTTTCAGCGGAGCACGAACTCGCTGACGTCGCACACAAATGGGCGCCAGCGATACAGGAGCAACTATGACGACGAAGAAGAACTTTACCGCCACAATTTCGGTGAACAGGCTCCCGAAGAAGCCTTCGCCGCCATCAACAACGTTCGCGTTTGGTGAGACCTGCCGAAGAAGCCGTAGTTGTCCTCGCATACTTGCCTCGCCCACCCGAATGCTGGAATACTCCGTTCGCGGTTTGTAAAGTGAGGAGCAAGCCTTGGACTGGAAAGAACACGGCGTAAAGATTGTGCACGCGCGCGAGCTGGACAGCAACACACCCCAAACTCCGGGAATGACGCGGGCCGCCGCCATCACCCACGCGCGGGCCGGGGCTAACAAATTGTGGGCTGGCACCGTAGTCGTCCAGCCGCGCGCCAAGACCGGTCCTCACCACCACGGTGAACTGGAGACGGTTATTTACGTTGTCCGCGGACGTGCGCGCATGCGTTGGGGGGATCACCTGGAGTTCTGCGACGAGGCCGACGCGGGAGATTTTATTTATGTTCCGCCTTACGTCCCGCATCAGGAAATCAATGCACGCACCGACATGCCTTGTGAGGCGGTAGTCGTCAGAAGCGGACAAGATCCGGTAGTCGTGAATCTGGACATCGAGAGCCCCGAGCCTGCAGAGACCAGCATCGCGGACCAGCCATTCCACCCACCGAGACGGTTACCTTGAAGGCACCCACATTCCCAAAACGCCGGTTTGTAAATTATTGAAACAAAGGGCTGAGACAAGGGACTCGAACAGGCGGGCCTGCCGTGACAGAGTGGCATTCCCGTTTTTATTTCAGAAAGTTGACGGTACTGACAGCCCGTTCGTGATACTCAAACGAACCCTCTGAACCTTGTTATTGGAGCCTTATTTCAGATTTGGACTGGGAAGGTCGCGAAACCTAAAGCATCGTTTTGACGGACAATTGTAAGAATTGTCCC
>Ga0126378_10003875_pt1 | contig 11342 bp, 11 predicted proteins | sample PanSoiMetPlot_23_FD_92587 | JGI IMG/M metagenome (GOLD analysis project Ga0126378, IMG submission 92587) | Tropical forest soil microbial communities from Panama - MetaG Plot_23 | ecosystem: Environmental > Terrestrial > Soil > Tropical forest > Bulk soil | place: Panama | collected 2016-02-17
CTGGCCGCAGGATGCCGATGCGTTTGGGGCGCATCTCCTCCGGCTCGACCCGCAGCAGCGCTCGTTCCGCTTCGGCCGCGCCGTCGCCGACGAGTGGGTGGCGCGCTATGCCGCGAGCACCGATTGGTTCCGCTCGGTGACCCTCGGTTGCTGGATCGGGGGCGAGCTGCGCGGCGCCGGGGAGCTCAAGGCCCTCGGCCGGGCTTGGCCGCCCATGGCGGAAGCGGCGCTCAGCGTCGAGCGCGCCTTCGAGGGGCGCGGCATCGGTACCGCGCTCTTCCAGCGTGGGCTGGTGATCGCCCGCAACCGTGGCATCGCCCGCGTCTCCATGCTGTGCCTGCCGGAGAATCTGCGGATCCAACGGATCGTTCGAAAGGTGCAGCCGAAGCTCGTGTTCAGCGGCGACCAGATCGAGTGCCAGCTCGGCCTCGCGCCGCCGGACGCGCTCAGCATCGCGACGGAGATCTACGACGAGGGCTGCGGCCTCGCGCTCTCGCTCTGGGATTGGCAGCGCCGGCTCGCACCGGCGGCGTGATCAGGCCGCGGCGTCGGCGGCCCAGAAGGGCGTGTCGACCTTGAACTGCTTCCACTGCTTGCGCAGCTTGGCCTCGAGCTCCTTGGTACCTCGCTTGTACCAGCCGATGACGAGGCCGCTCGCGCGCGTCAGCGCCGCGGTTTGCGGCGAGCCGTCGTGGGTGTCGAACTCCTTCAACAGCTCGCGCGCGGTCTCGACGTCGTTCAGGTGGCCGAGGCTGTCCTGCAGCCGCGACAGGCCCTTGAGGTAGCCGGGCGTCGTCTCGCCCTCGAAGAGCGAGCGGAAGCACTCGGCCGCATAGCGCAGCTTCTTGACGCCGAGCCGGAGGCGGTGTCGGTCCTTCGCCGAAAGGTCGCCGAAGCCGCGGCCGCGCTTGCGGACCTTGCGGTAGCGCTCGGCGAGCAGCCGGCTCGCGAGGATGCGCGCGGGCTCGGCCAAGTGCTGCGCCGCCTCGGGCTGGAGCGACTCTTGCCAGGTGCGGCTCTCGATCAGGCGACCGATCTGCAAGAGTACCGCCGTATAGCGCCCGGTGGCGAAGGCCGCGCGCACCTGCTCATAGGCGCCGCCGCGGCGGGCCCGCGCCATCGCCTCGAGGGCGGCGAGATCGGGATCGTCCGCGAACGCCGCCTGCACCGGTCGCAGCAGCTCGTCAACGAACACGTCGAGATTGCGCGCGGGGGCGAACTCACCGGCGAGCCATCTTAGCTCCTCGTTCAAAGCCACGACCGTCTCGGTCGGCACCACCGAGCGGAACAAGGACAGCACCGAGCGCAGCCGCCGAACTGCGAGGCGCACCTGGTGCACGCCCTCGGGGTCGTGGCCCTCGCGCGCCGCGCGCTCGTTGGCGAGAATATGCGTGAGATTGTGCCGGAGCAGGGTCTCGAAGGCCTGCATGCCCGTCATGGCGGGATAGAGCACCAGGGGCGGCGCCTTCGACCAGCCGATCGCGTCCTCGGTCAGGATCGCGTAGCCGCGATCGGACTTGCTGAGCGTCTCCAGGTGGAGCGGCGTCTCCTTGTTGAGCGTGAGCGCGAGGTCGTAGAGCGCGTCCGGCCGGCCCTCCTTGAGCTCGAGCTCGATCTCGCAGATCGGCGCCGAGCCCCGCGGCGTCATCACGCGGCCCTGGTCGATCGCCACCTCGATGCCGGCCTCGCCGTGCTGGATAGTGCGCGTGATCCGGTTGACCTCGGAGCTGAAGATGGGCGCGAGCTGGCTCGCGGTCGCGCCGAGCTCGCGCCGCAGGGTCGGATCGTCAATCCCCGCGAGGTCCGGCTTCGGCCCCGGCACCGGCCGCTCCCACTCGGGGCGGTTGAAGAGGCCGCTCGCGCCGCTGCCGTTCGCGGCCTTCACCGTCTGGATGTACCGCCGGCCGGCCTCGCGCACCCGCACCACCACGCCGCGCTCGCGCAAGGCCAGATGCGGCGTGTCGTAATAGATGTTCTTGAGCGCGCGGGCGATCGCCCGCCGGGCGCCGTCACCCTGCAGGTGAGGCGAGCGCATGACGCGCTCCAAGCGATCGGGCCGAACCGACAGCTTGAGCTCGATCTCGCGGCCGGAGTCCATCGACCCTTTTCGTTCTTACGTCCCCGCGGCGCACTCTAGCGCAAGAGGCTGCAGGCCGTCATCGAGTCGTCGCATTGGACAACGGAGTTATCCACAGCCACAATAGGTTGGGTATTTTGGTACCGTGTGCCGCACGATTTTGCGGGCGGCGTTCGTTTTTTGTGGAGCATGACGGGACATGCACGCACTGCATCTTTTGCGTCACGCCAAGTCGAGCTGGGCGGACGACGAGCTCGACGATCACGATCGTCCGCTGAGCAAGCGCGGACGGCGCGACGCCGAGGCGATCGCGCGCCACCTCGCCGAGCGCGGCGGCGCACCGGATCTCGTGCTCTCCTCGACGGCGGCGCGCGCCCGGGCGACGCTGGCGCCGCTGCTCGAGCGGCTCAAGCCGCGGCGCGTGCTGCTCGACCGCGACCTCTATCTGGCGCCCGGCGCGAAGCTGCTCGAGCGCCTCAAGGAAATCAGCGAAGGAGTCGGCACGGCGCTGCTCGTCGGCCACAATCCCGGCCTGCACGAGCTGGCCCTCATGCTCGCCGATCCGGAATCCCCGGTGGAGCTGCCGCCGCTCTCCGGAAAATTCCCTACGGGCGCGCTGGCAACCTATCGCTTCACGCCGGCCTGGCGCCGCCTCAAGCCGCACGCGGCCACGCTGATCGCCTTTGTGACGCCGCGCGAGCTCGCAGACGATCGGGCATGAGCGGCAGCTTGATTGGCCATCCTGGCCGCTGAAAGGAGTGGCGGCATGCCAAAACCATCGAAACCACGGCCGATAAGCCGGCGCGCCTATCACCGCGAACTCCACCAGCTCCAGATCGAGCTCGTGAAGTTGCAGCGCCACGTGATCGCCGAGGGCGAGCGCCTCGTGGTGATCTTCGAAGGCCGCGACGCCGCCGGCAAGGATGGCACCATCAAGCACATTACCGAGCATCTGAGCCCGCGCGACACCCGCGTGGTGGCGCTGGGCCCGCCCTCCGATCACGACCGCCGCTCCTGGTATTTCCAGCGCTTCGTGCCGCACCTGCCGGCCGCGGGCGAGATCGTGTTGTTCAATCGCAGCTGGTACAACCGCGCCGGCGTCGAGCGGGTGATGGGTTTCTCTAGCAAGGCCGAGACGCGCGAGTTCCTGGTCGCGGCACCCCGGTTCGAGGAGATGCTGGCCGAGGCCGGCATCCGGCTCGTCAAGTACTATCTCGACATCAGCAAGGCCGAGCAGAAGCGGCGTCTCAAGGAGCGCGGCCGCGATCCGCTGAAGCAATGGAAGCTGAGCGAGATCGACAAGCAGGCACCCAAGCTCTGGCGCGCCTACAGCAAGGCGCGAAACGAGATGCTGCGGAAGACGCACACGGCGACCGCGCCCTGGACCATTGTGCGCGCCGACGACAAGGAGCACGCGCGGCTTTGCGTGATCCGGGACATCCTGTGGCGGCACTACTACCCGAGCCGGAGCAAGGAGCTCGCCCTGCCGGATCCCAACATCGTCTTCGCCTTCGATCCCGGCGACCTCGAGAACGGCATGATCGCGCCCTAGAGGGCTGCATGAGGGCGGTGCGTCCTTCGACTCGCGATGCTTCGCATCGCGGCTCAGGATGAGCTGCTTTTCCTATTGCGATCCCGCAGCACGCCTCATCCTGAGCCACGCGCGCCAGCGCGTGAGTCGAAGGACGCACGGTTTCGCCGCAATCGAAACCCGCGCTAGACTGATGCACAAACGCGGTGCCTAGCGCTCGGCCATCGCATTTCATTGGAAAGCGCAGCGTGGACGACCAACCGATCGCTGACACCATGCCGCCGCCGAGCATGATCCGGCGCCGGCCGCTGGTGCTGACCGGAATCATGCTGGGCATGTTCATGTCGGCGGTGGAGGCCACCATCGTCGCGAGTGCCATGCCGACCATCGTCGCAGAGCTCGGCGGCTTCCAGCTCTTCAGCTGGGTGTTTGCGATCTACCTGTTGGCGCAGTCGATCACCATCCCGATTTACGGCCGGCTCGCGGACCTCTATGGCCGCAAGCGCGTGCTCTGCGCGGGTGCCGGGTTGTTCCTGATGGGCTCGGCGCTCTGCGGCTTCGCCTGGAACATGGTGGCGCTAATCGGCTTCCGCGCGCTCCAGGGGCTCGGCGCTGGAGCCATCATCCCGGTCGCCAGCACGATCATCGCCGACATCTACTCGCCCGCCGACCGCGCGCGCATGCAGGGCTTTCTGGGCAGCGTCTGGGGCGTCGCCGCGGTCGTCGGGCCGGCGCTCGGCGCCTTCATAGTGCAGCATCTCTCGTGGTCGCTTATCTTCTGGATCAACCTGCCGGTGGGCGTGCTCTCGATCAGCCTGCTGCTGCTGTTCCTGCGTGAGCACCTCGTCCCGCACGAGCACACCATCGACTATGGCGGGTCGGCGCTTCTGATGGTGGGCTCGGGCGCGCTCATGCTGGCGCTGACCCAGGCCCACGAGCTGAGCGCGGCCACGTTCTGGGGGCTGATGGCGTTGGCGGCGATCGGGCTCGGGGTCTTCCTGCGTCACGAGCGCGTCGCCGCGGAGCCGATGTTGCGGCTCGATCTCTGGCGCAACCGGGTGATCGCCGTCGGGAATATCGGCGCGACCACCATCGGCGTGGTCATGATGGGGGTCACCGCTTTCCTGCCGGCCTATGTGCAAGGCGCCATGGGCCGGAGCCCGCTGGTGGCGGGCTTCGCGCTCACGGCGGGGTCGCTCGGCTGGACCGCGGCGAGCGCGATCGCGGGCCAGGTCATGGTGCAGACCTCCTATCGCGCAGCGGCGGTACTGGGCGGGCTCTCGCTGCTCGCGGGTAACGTGGTGCTGATCCTGATGCAGCCGAGCTCGGGCCCGCTCTGGGCTGGCGCTGGCGCTTGCCTCATCGGCATGGGCATGGGCTTCTGCAACACCACCTTCCTGGTCTCGATCCAGAGCAGCGTCCAATGGCAGGAGCGCGGTACCGCCACCTCCTCAATGCTGTTCATGCGCATGGTCGGCCAATCGCTTGGCGTCGCGCTCTTCGGCGCGGTCTTCAATTATGTGCTGTTCGGCGTGGGCACGGAGTCAGGTGAGGTGGTGAACCGTCTCATGGAACCGTCGCTGCGCCTCGACCTCGACCGCGCCGAGATCGCGCGACTCACCGACGAGATCGCGCGCGCCTTGCACGCGGTCTACCTGATCGCCCTCATCATATCCACCATCAGCCTGCTGCTTTCAGCCATGCTGCCGCCGGGTCACGGTGCCAGGTCCGCGCAGCACGCGGAGTGATCGCTCGGGCCTCACCCCCGCGGGCCGTCGAGGATTTCGATCTCCGTGAGCTCAGGGAAGAGGCGTATCCAGAGCAAGGCCACCAGCACAGAGCCGATGCCGCCGATCAAGACCGCGGGTACGGTGCCGAACCAGGCCGCCGTGACGCCGGCCTCGAAATCGCCCAGCGTGTTCGAGGCGCCGGCGAAGAGCGATTCGACCGAGCTCACTCGGCCGCGCATCTCCGGGGGCGTGCGGGCCTGGACCAGCGAGAAGCGGATCACCACGCTGACCGCGTCCGAGGCGCCGCAGAGGGCGAGTGCCGCGAGCGTAAGCGGCACGGAGGTCGAGACCGCGAACACCGCCGTCGCCAGGCCGAATCCCGTTACCGCCGAGAGCAGGATCCAACCCACCCGCCGCCGCAGCGGATGGCGCGAGAGCACGACCGACGACGTGAGCGCACCCACGGCGATCGCCGAGCGCAGCATCCCGAGGCCCTCGGGCCCGACCAAGAGGATGTCGCGCGCATAGACCGGCAGCAGCGCCATCGCGCCGCCGAGCAGAACCACGAAGAGATCGAGCGAGATCACGCCGACCAGCTCCCGGCGGCTGCGGATGAACGCGACCCCCGCGAAGATCGAAGCGGGGCTGAACGGCTCGCGCGAGCGCGCGGGCGCCTCGACGTGGATCAGGCCGACCAGTACGCTCGCGCCAAGAAAGAGCGCGGTGCAGGTGCCGTAGACCACCGCGGGACCCGCGGTATAGAGCACGCCGCCGACCACCGGGCCGACCACGACCGCGACCTGATTCGCCGACGCCGAGCCCGCCACCGCTCGCGAGAACAAGGGCGCCGGCACGAGCCCCGGCACCAGCGCGTGCATGGTCGGCAGCTCGAACGCACGGGCGGTGCCGGCAACGAACAAGAGCGCGAAGATGGTCTCGACATCGAGCCACGCCGCGGCGCTGCCGATCGCGAGGCAGACCGCCGCCGCGGCCTCCACGAGCTGCGCCATACGCACCACCAGTCGGCGATCGTATCGGTCCGCGACATGGCCGATCACCAGCGCGAGGCCGACCACCGGCAAGAACTGCACGAGGCCCGCCAGTCCCAGGTCGAAGGCGCTGCCCGTGAGGTCGTAGATCTGCCAGCCGACCGCGACGGCCTGCATCTGGAAGGCGGAGCTCGCCGAGACGCGGGCGCACCAGAACAGCACGAAGGAGCGTTGCCGCCTCAGGCTCGTCGAGGCGGGATCGGGAGCGAGCGTCGGCATGGCGCAAGGACCGGTGGAGGAAATTTTCGATGTGTGGCTGGGGCGCCAGGATTCGAACCTGGGAATGGCGGATTCAAAGTCCGCTGCCTTACCGCTTGGCGACGCCCCACCAGAGCCCGAGCGGGCCGGGACCTTACCGGCAAAGCCAAAGCCTCGCAACCGAGGCCCCGCCCTTGCGCATGCCCGGCATCGACACCACCTGAGCAGGCGCGCATAGTTCCGTGCCTGTAAGTCACTCACGCGAGACCCGGCTGACGTGCCCTATCTCGGCGTTGATCCCTGGCGGTGGCAGTACTTCGAGAACGAGCCCTGCCCCGACGACGTCGTGGTGCCGGTCGACGACGCCACAGGCTGGACCATCTTTCCGCGCCACCGCTGGGTCTACAACAAGCTGCTGATCTGCGAGACCCAGGGCCTGCCGCACGGACCGCACGGCACGACGCCCGACCGGTTCCCGGTGTTCTCGAAGCCGATCTACAACATGCGCGGCATGGGCACGGGCGGCCGCGTCATCGAGTCGCTCGCGGATTATGAGGCCGCGATCGAGCCCGGCTACATGTGGATGCCCTACTTCACCGGCGAGCACGTGAGCACCGACGTGGCCCTGCGCGACGGCAAGGCGCTCTGGTGGCGCCACACCACGGGCCTCGCGGGCGTCGAGGGCACCTTCGACTATTGGACGATCCACGCGGAGCCGATACCGAAGCTCGAGGCGCAAATCCTGCCGTGGCTCGAGCGCAACCTCGCGGGCTTCACCGGCGTGCTCAACCTCGAGACCATCGATGGTGCGATCATCGAGTGCCACCTGCGGATGGCCGAGCAGTGGCTCGACCTCAACGGCGAGGGTTGGCTCAAGGCGGTGGTGGCACTCTACACCAACGGCGGCTGGCCCTTCGTCGACCGGCGACGGACCGGATACAGCGTGGTGCTGTTCGGCGCCCATGGCGTGCCATGGCGCCTCGACCGCACACGCGTCGCCGAGCTCAAGCACATGCCCGGGATTTCCTCGATCCAGATCACCTTCGAGGACGAGGTGCCGGCGGAGCACCACGCCATGCCGCCCGGCGGCTTCCGCCTCGCCATCGTCAATTGCTGGGACCTCGAGGCCGGCCGCGCCGTGCGGTCCCGGCTCCGGGAATTGTTCTCAGCAGGGACTCGCGAGCCGCAGGGAACCGCGCCATCGCGCGGCGAATAGTCCGGTTGCGCGCCGGCGCAACGTCGCTATGATCGCGCCGCCCCACCTTTCTGCGACGGAGCTGCCGCGGCCCATGCCAGTCACCAGCGAGAACGGTCTCTGGATCTTCATCCCCGTGATGACGGCGCTGGCGCTCGCGGGCCTCGTCCTGGCCGCGCGCGTCGAGGAGGGCATGTTCCACTACGCCGGCTTCGCACTGCTCGTGGTCTCGGTGCTCCTGATCTTCGCAGGGCTCAAGGGCTACTACGACGCCAAGGAGCGTCAGCAGCACCAGCACTGACGGCGCGGTCGCCGCGCTCGCTCGCCGCCTGCCGCTTCACCACTTCGGCGAGCCGGTGCAGATGGCTGTCCGCGAGGCCGAGGGCCTCGATGTGGCGCACAGTGTTTTCCAGATAGTGGACGCAGAGCCCGCGCTTGCCGACGCCCTGGCAGATCAGGCGCGCAGTCTCGTCGATCGAAAGCTCCGCTGCATAGCCGGGGTGTGCGCGATCGACCACGCAGGAGAACGCCTCGACGGTCCGGCGCGCGAGGCGCGCCTTGATTTTCCTGAAGCGATATACTCCACCGTCGAGCTCGCGCTCCCAGAGATAGGCGAGCGTCGCCGCGGCCTGCCGTCGCGGCACCCGAAAGACGATCCCCTTGCAGGCGCCGCCGCGGTCGAGGCCGAGCACCAACCCCGGCTGCGCCCGCGTGCCGCGGTAGTTGGTGGAATAGACGCAGAAGCGCCGGTGGTAGCCATGCACGACCGCGGGATGAGATTCCGCGTGATGGAACCCCGGGTCCCACATGAGCGAGCCGTAGCCGAAAATCCAGACATCGCCACGCGCGGCGAGCGCCGCCCTGATCTGCGGGTCGTCGCTGGCGGAGCGTGCTCGCTCCGTTGTCACGCCTGCTTTGCCTCAATGATGGAACGGCGGATCGCGCGGGTGCGGGTGAAGAGGTCCTCGAGCTTCTGGCCCTCGCCCCAGCGGATCGCACGCTGCAACGCGGTCAGGTCCTCGCTGAAGCGTTGCAGCATCTCCAGCACGGCCTCGCGGTTGTTGAGGAACACGTCGCGCCACATGACGGGATCGGAGGCCGCGATGCGCGTGAAGTCGCGGAAGCCGCCGGCGGAGAACTTGATGACCTCGGACTTGAGCGCGTCCTCAAGATCGGTCGCGGTACCGACGATCGTGTAGGCGATCAGATGCGGCAGGTGCGAGGTGATCGCGAGCACGAGGTCATGGTGCTCGGCGTCCATCGTGAGCACTTTCATGCCGGCGGACTGCCAGAGCGCCGTCACCTTGCCGAGCGCGCCCTGGTCGGTGTCCGGCAAGGGCGTCAGAATGCACCAGCGGTCGCGGAAGAGCTCGGCGAAGCCCGAGGCGGGCCCCGAATGCTCGGTGCCCGCGACTGGATGGCCCGCCACGAAATGCACGCCCGCGGGCATGTGCGGTCTCACGTCGCGGATCACGGCCTGCTTTACCGAGCCTACGTCCGTGACGATGGCGCCGGGCTTCAGCGCGCCCGCGATCACCTCGGCGATGCCGCCATAGGTCGAGAGCGGAGTCCCCAGCACGACGAGATCCGCGCCGGCGACGGCCGCCGCGGGATCGAGCGTCGTGCGGTCGGAGAGACCTAGCTTCGTCGCGGTGTCGAGAGTCTCCTGGCGCCGCGCGCAGGCGACGATCTCGCCCGCTGTCTTGTCGCGGCGCAGCACGCACGCCAGCGACGAGTTGATGAGCCCGATGCCGATGAGGGCGACGCGCTCGAAATGTGGTCCGCTCATGACTGGCCGAGGAAGTCAGCGATGGCTTTCACGACTGCGCGCATCTCCTCCTCCATGCCGACACCGATGCGCAGCCATTCCGGCAGCCCGTAGCCGACGATTTTCCGCGTCAGGATGCCACGCGACTTCAGGAACTCGAAAGTGTCGGCGGCGGTCCTGCCGCGTTCGGTTGGAAACCGCGCGATGAGGAAATTACCGACGCTCGGGTTGACCGTGAGCCCGAGCGCCGAGAGCTCGCGGGCGAGCCAGGGCAGCCAGATGTCGTTGTGCTCGCGGGCGCGGTCGGTCGCCGCGACATCGTCGAGCGCCGCCACGGCCGCCGCCTGAGCTGCCGCGTTGAGGTTGAAGGGATTGCGCACGCGATTCAGCACGTCGGCCACCGGCGCGCTCAGATACGCCCAACCCACGCGCAGGCCGGCGAGAGCGTAGATCTTCGAGAAGGTGCGCGTCATCACCACGTTCTGGTTCGCTTCGACCAGTGCGATGCCGGGCTCGTAGTCGTTGCGCTGGACGTACTCGGCATAAGCCGCGTCGATCACCAGCAGCGCCGATTTCGGCAAGCCCGCGTGCAGCCGCACGACCTCGTCGCTCGAGAGGTAGGTGCCGGTTGGGTTGTTGGGGTTGGCGAGGAAGACAATGCGCGTCCTGGGCGTCACCGCCTTCAGAAGCGCGTCGACGTCCGCGGTGAGATCATGCTCGGGCGCCGTGACGGACTTTGCGCCCGCAGCGGTCGCCGCGATCGGATACATGAGAAACCCGTGGCGGCTGTAGAGCACTTCGTCGCCCGGGCCCGCATAGGCCTTGGTGAGCAGGCTGATCAGCTCGTCGGAGCCGTTGCCGCAGACGATCCGCTCGGCATCGAGGCCGTAGTGGCGCGCGATGGTTTGCCGGAGCGCCCCGGACTCGCCGTCGGGATAGCGGTGCATCTCGGGCGCCAGCGCCGCGTATGCCGCCATCGCACGCGGGCTCGGGCCGAGCGCGCTCTCGTTGGAGGCGAGGCGGATCGGCTTCGCGAAGCCGGGCGCGCCCGCCTCGCCGCCGCGATAGGGCTCGATATCGAGCACTCCGGGCCGCGGCTTCGGAAGGATGGTCGTGGTCATCGCGCCTAACTCCGTTTCCGCGCCGACGACTTGCGGGTCGTGCTGGCCATCTCCTCGGCGCTGAGCGGCCGCGCATAGCTGCCGAGGAGCGCGATGCTGTCCACCGCCGAGCCCAGCGGCACCAGCGCCTTCTGCAGCGCCCCGTCCTCCGCCGAGAGCAAGCCGTCGAACTCGATCAGGTTCGCGGCGGCATCGGGCGCCGAGGCCACCGCAGCGAGGAGATTCGCCTCGAGCCCACCCGACTTGAGCACGGAGAGCAGCCGGGTGCGGCTGACCTCGCGGTTCGTGCCGATCACCAGAAGCGTGCGGTCGGCGCCGGTGGACTCCGGCGCGCCGCGGCCGATCGCGAGAGCCTGCAAGCCACCCGGTCGCGCATTGCCGGGCAGACCGAACGGCAGCCGCCCGACGACGCTCGGGGTCTGCGGGTCGGCGGAGACCAGATGCGGCCACCAGGGCTCGTGATCGCCATCCTGCGGCAGCGGCAGAATGCCGATGCTGGCTGCGCCCTCGGTCACCGCCCGCAGCACCTGGCTTGCGGTGCCGAACGCCGTCATGGGCGTGAAGCTGCCATAGTGATCGCGTGCGAGATCCCAGAGGCCGGGCGCGGTCTCCGGCACGTGGACGGCAACCGCGAAATCCACCTGGAGCCGCGTGGTGCCGCTCAAGATTTCGC
>Ga0126378_10003876_pt1 | contig 11342 bp, 11 predicted proteins | sample PanSoiMetPlot_23_FD_92587 | JGI IMG/M metagenome (GOLD analysis project Ga0126378, IMG submission 92587) | Tropical forest soil microbial communities from Panama - MetaG Plot_23 | ecosystem: Environmental > Terrestrial > Soil > Tropical forest > Bulk soil | place: Panama | collected 2016-02-17
AGAAAGAGACAGGACTCATGTTCGCACGCCAGGATCACGACGACCACCGGAGGCTGCGCCGTGCCGCGGCGGCCGCCGTGGGCGCCGGAGCGGTCATACTGCCGCTGTTTGCGGCCGCCAGCGCACAAGCGGCTCCGATGACCACGCCGACGTTCACCTCGCTGACCGTGGTGAACGGCTGGACCAAATACGATTCCACCGTAGCCACCCCCGCAGTGACCAGCATTAGCGGGATCGTCCACCTCAAGGGCGCCATCAAGACCAAGGGCGTCAACCCGGTGGCGTTCACCTTGCCAGCGGGCGACCGCCCAGCCACCAGGGTCTTTGTCCCGGTTGATATGTGCGATGCCACCAACGGGCGGCTAGACATCAGGCCCAGCGGCCAGGTTACCGTCGAGGCCGAGGCGTTCGTCTGGAAGAACGCTCAGTGCTTCACCTCGCTGGATGGGGTCACATTTGCCACGTCGGCGAGCTCGTTCACCCCGGTTACCCTGGTAAACGGCTGGACCAGCTATGGGGCCGGCACGGCCAGCCCCGCCGCCCGAGTCATCTCCGGGATCATCCACCTTGAGGGCGCCATCAAGACCAACGGCTCCAACGCAGTGGCGGCCACCTTGCCAGCGGGCGACCGGCCGGCCCGCCCAGTGCGCGTTCCGGCCGACATGTGCAACGCCACCAACGGGCAGCTGTACATCTTCCCCAGCGGTGCGGTCCAAGTAGCCCCCGATCTGTCGTTTACCGACGCCACGTGTTTCACGTCGCTGGACGGGGTCTCGTTCGCCACGTCGGCCAGCTCGTTCATCCCGCTGACCCTAGAGAACGGCTGGAAGAGTTTCGGGTTCGGTTTTTCTGGCCCCGCGGTCCGGGTCGTCTCCGGAATCGTCCAGCTCGAAGGCGTGATACAGACGTCGGACGTCAACCCGGTGGCCTTCACCTTGCCGGCAGCCGACCGCCCGGCCCATGACGTGTACGTCAAGGTGCCTGTGGGTGACGACCCACCGACTCATAACAACGGACGTCTGCACATCTCGCCGAGCGGCTCGGTGACGGTGCAGGTCGAGGGCGAAAACTTGGCGCCAGCCATGGCCTTCACCTCGCTGGACGACGTCTCGTTCGCGCGCTAGCGTCGCGCGGCAATGGTGGCTCAGCCTGGTTCGCGCGGTGTAAAGCGGACTGGCAGGCTGCGCATGGTGTAAATCCCGGTTGGAGTGCCGAAGGCCGGCTCGCCATCGAGTTCCAGGTCACGCATGCGCGGGGCTAGGAACGCCAGCGCTTCGGTGATCTCTGCTTTGGCGAGGCTTTGCCCGGCACAGAAGTGCGCGCCGAAACCGAAGCTCAGCACCTGGGCGCTACCCCGATCGGCCATGATGTCGAAGCGCCCAGGTTCTGAGTATGTCTGCGGGTCACGGTTAGCGGTCGCGGCGCAGACGAAGAGGACAGTTCCTACAGGGAAGACAATCCCCGCTAGTTCCAGATCCTCGCGCACCAGCCTGGCCGTGAACGGCGCGATCGGCTCGAATCGCAGCACTTCCTGGGTGGCTTGCTCGGCAAGGGCCGGGTCGTTCCCGAGCTTCTCCCACTGGTCCGGATGGTCGCAGAACAGCCGCAGGCCATGCGCGAGCTGCGACTCGGTAGTGTCGGTGCCGCCAGCGATGATTGAAGCGGACAGGGTGACGATCTCGTCATCAGCCAGCCGATCACCATCTTGCTCGTGATGTACCAGCGCCGACATGAGGTCATCGCCGGGCTGCTGCCGCCGCTTTGCCACGAGGTCGAGCACATACTCCCGGACTTCCTCGTAGGCTTCCTCGATCTCGGCGCGCTTGGCAGTCATGTCCATGTCGAATACTGCCTGCAGGCTGCCGGACCACCGGGCCAGCAGCGCGGCGTCGGCCGGCACGCCGAGTAGCTCGGCGATGGCCATCGAGGGCAGCGGCCTGGCCAGCGCCGTGACGACCTCGCAGCGGCCTGCCGGCGCGATCTCCTGCCACAGGCGATCTAGGTAGCCGCGCAGCCGGGGCCGCAGCCGCTCGACCTGGCGCGGCGTGAACGCCGCGCTGACTAGCCGGCGCAGCCGGGTGTGCGCCTGGCCAGTCTGTGCCATCAGGCCTTTGGTCGTGCGCTCGTAGATGATCCCGTCGTTGAGACCCTGCAGCTCCAGCAGCTCGACGGCAGGGAACGACAAACGCCGGTCCTTGAGCAAGGCCATGCCCGGTTCACGGCCGAGCACCAGGTAGCCCAAGTCCGACCGCACGAGCCAGTTACGGCTCGCGAGGTCGTCCATAACCTCATGGAATCTTTCGCCCGCGAGGGCAGGGTCATCGTGGGTCAGCAGCGGCAGGTCCGCCTCGGCGGCAAGCATCGCATGCACCCCTTCCTCCGGTGGACTGGCGCTGAACGAACCATTATGCAGGCGACCCGGTCCTGCGCAAGGCCTGGTTGTCGCGGCGCCGTGCCGTCCTGACGACGGCTAGCCGATCGGATTGTCGGCCAGAATGTCGGCACAGGGGAACTCGACATGGGAGCTAAGACGTGTCACTTGCGATGGATTACGTCCACGGCTACTCGGCCAGGGAAGGCATCCGGCTCCGCGATCAAGCCAATGCACTGGCGGAACTGCTGCACTCCGGCACGCGGTATGGGGCGGGCGTCCGGGTGCTGGAAGCAGGTTGCGGCACAGGCGCGCAGACGGTGCTTCTGGCCGACCGCAGTCCGGAGGCGTTGTTCACATCGATCGACGTGTCCGAGCGATCGCTTGCCGAGGCTGGGCGGCGAGTAGAGCTGGCTGGCTACGAGAACGTGCGGTTCCTGCAGGCCGATATCCACCGTTTGCCGTTCGAGCCGTCGAGCTTCGATCACGTCTTCGTGTGCTTCGTCCTCGAGCATCTGGGCGACCCGGCGGCAGCGCTGCGGGCGCTGATGACCGTTGTGAAGCCGGGCGGCTCCCTCACCGTCATCGAGGGCGACCACGGCTCGGCGTACTTTCATCCGGCCAGCGAGCGTGCGAGCCGGGTGATCCAGTGCCTCATTGACCTGCAGCAGCTGGCGGGGGGCGACTCGCTGATCGGGCGACGGTTGTATCCGCTACTGGTCCATGCCGGTTACCGGGACGTACAGGTGACTCCGCGAGTGGCCTATGCCGACGGCAGCAGGCCAGACCTTGCTGATGCCATCACTCTGAAGACATTCACGGCGATGGTCGAAGGTGTTGCTGACCAGGCTGTCGGTCAGGGCCTCATCGACGCGGCGAGTTGGTCAGCCGGAATCCGCGACCTCAAGCGGGCTGCCGACGACGACGGGACCTTCTGCTACACCTTCTTTAAGGCCGTCGCGGTGCGTTAAGAAGCTGGTGTTTTCATGAGGCGACTGACGACCTGGACATCCGGTCCGAGCCGAGTCAGCTGGGCGACGAGGACGTCGCGGGCAGCGTGCAGTGCCTCGTCGGTCATCGGGTCGAGCGCATCAAGGATGAACAGTGCCGCGGTGGTGTCGTCGGTCAGTTGAGTGCGGCGTGCCTGGCGCCAATTCCACCGCCGGCAGGTAACGCCGACCTCGTCACACCATGCGACCTCGCCGGGCTCGGGATGCTCGATCACCGCGACGCCGTCGGCGATGGTGTCGAAGGGCTCCGACCCAGTGGCGCGGACCAGCCGCGGTGCGCCGGCATATCGGGTCAGGTCCTCTCCGCCGACCGGGACCTGGTGCAGTACTGAGACCGCGTTGTAGAGGTCGGTGAGACGGTTCACGCGGGGCAGCCCGGCAGCCGCGCGGCGCAGGAGCGCCTCCAGACTGTTGCGCGTGCGTTGCGGCTTCGCTCCGAACGCGCGGTACGCCTCCCGCCATGCAGCCACGTGCGCGAGCTCCTGCGCCGGCCGGTCGCGTAGCGCCTTGCGGGCAGCCGCCTCCGCCTCGCCGAGCAGGGTTTCGCTGGCTTGGTCGCTCGGGCCTGCGACGAGCCCGTCAACAGCTAGCAACACGGCGCGGTAGTCGGGCCGCAGCGCGAACACCGCCACGTCTACATAGCCGTCGGCGAGGAACTTCTGCAGCACGCCGCCGTCAGGCATGGGCAACCTCCGTTCGGGATCCCGATCCCACGCCTGGCTCGAAGACGGCAAGGGAGAACCTCGCCGGCCCCGTTCCCGGGTTGGCGTAGGAATGCGCCATAGCGCCGGAAAACGCGACCGCGTCGCCGTCATCAAGGACGAACGCCTGGCCACCGACATCAACCGTGATCGTGCCGTGCTGAACCTGCACGAGCTCTTTGGTGCCTGGAGTGTGCGCCTCGCTCGTGTGACAGTCGCCGGGAGCCAAGGTCCAGTCCCACAGTTCGACCACGTCCGGTGGTTCCGTGCCCGCCACCAGCACTCCGCGTCCGCCCGACTGGCTGCTCCACAAGACGGCGCCATCGCCGTTGCGCGTGACCTTGACTGCGTTGAGTTGCGGTGGCTGGACCAACGCTGGCAAGCCGATGCCGAGCGCGTCGCTGAGTCGCAGCAGGGTCCCGACACTCGCGTTCGCCGCCCCTTGCTCGACATTGACCACCATGCGGCGGCTCACCCCGGCTGTCTCTGCCAGCCGGTCGAGCGTCCAGCGTCGCGACTGCCGTTCCTGCCTGACCCGGCTGCCGATCGCCAGTGCCAATGCGGCACTATTGTCATCCATGAGTGCATTATAGTGCACTAATGGTGCAGCGCGCGCGGCGGCTTTTACGCGTGGACGGGCGGGCGGCGGTCCGCCCACGGCGCGGCCTGCTCAAGCTGCGCCGCGACCTTGACCAGTAGATCCTCCCGGCCGTAAGCCGCTACTAGTTGCACCCCGACCGGCAGGCCGTCCGGCGTCCAGTGCAGTGGCAAGCTGATGGCCGGCTGTCCGGTGATGTTGAACTGCGCTGTGTACGGGATGAAACTGACGATCCGTCCACCCTCGGCCTCTCGCCCGCCGGCAGTAAACCAGCCCAGCTCCGGCGACGGCGCGCCGACGGTTGGCGATACGAGCAGGTCGTATTCGGTCCACCAGGCCGCCATCTGCCTCACCCAGTGCCCGAGCGCTGCTCGCTTCTGCAAGTAGGTGACCGCATCAAGCGTCTTGCCGATCGCCCGGTAAACGGCGTTGCGCGGCTCGATCTCGGCATCGTCGATCGACCGACCGAGCGCCGCCTCGTATGCACGCATCGCCGCTTCAGTGTCGGCGGCGATGATGACCGTGAAGTGGCTGAGGAGTTCCTCGTCGAACATCATCGTCGGCGACGAAACTTCGACGCCATGGCCAAGCGACTCCAGCAGCCGTCCGGCGGCAGCTACCGCGGCGCGACACTCCGGGTGGTCAAGGTAATCCTCGCGGCCAGGCCGATCGAGCAATCCGACGCGCAGCCGTCCCGGCTCAGCCCCGACCTCCTGAGCCAGCGGGCGAGGCCACGCCGGGGCGTAGTACGGCTCGCCAGGCAGCCGGCCACTGATCGCATCCAGGACGGCGGCCGCATCCCGTACCGAGCGAGTAATAGCGCCATCGATCGTCGCGCCGGCCCAGGCGCTCTCCGCTATCAGCGGCCCCTGACTCACTCGCCCCCGGGTTGGCTTGAGCCCGACGAGCCCGCATTCGCTCGCGGGAATCCGGATGGATCCACCGCCATCATTGGCGTGCGCGACCGGCACCATCCCGCTTGCGACTGCCGCGGCGGAGCCGCCGGACGAGCCGCCGGTTGAATGACCGGTGTTCCAGGGATTGCGGGCGGGGGGGAAGCTCCGCCCCTCGGTAGTCACCGTAGTGCCGAGCTCGGGCACGTTGGTCCGGCCGAGATGGATGAAGCCAGCGGCACGGAACTGCTCAGCAAGGTACGACGTCAGCGGCCAGGCCAGGTCGCGCAGCGGTCCGAGTCCGAACGTTGTCGGCTCGCCGGCCACCGTGCAACCAAGATCTTTCAACAACATGGGCACACCCGGGAACGGGCCTGTTGGCGGTTCACCATCTGCCTCGGTACGCGCTTGGTCGAACCGGCTCCGAAGCACCGCGTCCAGCTTCGGGTTCACCGCCTCAATCCGGGCGATGGCGGCCTCGACGAGGTCCTTCGGGGTCAGCTCACCCCGGCGGACGAGGTCAGCCTGCGCTGTTGCATCTAGCCACGTTGTCTCGACGCCGGTCATAGTCCGGACGGTACCGGTTTCGTGTCACAGCCGACTAGGGCTGCCTCGTCTCGGGGATGAGGGTCAGTTTCCGAAATCAGGAAGGTGATGGTCATGCGGGTGTTCGTGGCAGGAGGCACGGGTGTCGTCGGGCGACGGCTGATACCGCAGCTGGTGGACCGCGGCCACCAGGTGACGGGGACGACGACGACCGCAGCCAAGCTGGGCTTGCTGCACCGGCTAGGCGCTCAGGGAGTCGTGATGGACGGGCTGGATGCGGTCTCCGTCGGTGAAGCGGTGGCCACGGCCAAGCCGGACGTGATCGTGAACGAGATGACGGGCCTCTCCGAACCGCACGCCGGCAAGCCCAACTTGCGGAAGCCGGACCGGTTCTTCGCCACTACCAACCGGCTGCGCAGCGAGGGAAATCACCACCTGCTGGCAACGGCCGAGGCAACCGGCGTCGCGCACGTCGTCGTGCAGAGCGCCGCCATCTTCAATGGGACCAGCGAAGGCGGCTGGGCCAAGACCGAGGAGGACCCGCTCGAGGCGGTCAGCCCGGCCGCGATGACGTTGACAAACACGATCAATAACCTTGAGGACGTGGTCGTCAGGGCTGGCGGCGCGGTCGTGCGCTACGGCTCGCTCTACGGGCCGGGTGCGATCGACGACCAGGTCGCTCTCGTGCGCAAGCGGATGTTCCCGCTCGTCGGTGGCGGTACCGGATGCTTCTCCTGGGTGCATCTTGACGACGCCGCCAGCGCTACGGTCCTTGCGGTAGAACAGCACGCGAAGGGCGTGTTCAACATCGTCGACGACGAGCCTGCGCAGGCCAGCGAGTGGCTGCCCTACCTGGCCGAGTGCGCGGGCGCAAAGCCACCGAGGCGGCTCCCGAGGTGGCTTGCCCAGCTGGTGGCCGGTGAGATGGTGGCGGACATGATGACCAAGGGGCGCGGCTTCTCCAACGCCAAGGCCAAGCGCGAGCTCGGCTGGCAACTGCGCTACCCGTCGTGGCGACAAGGCTTCAGGCAAACACTTGCATGAGCAGGACCCAGGAGTTCGAGGAACTGCGGCCGTTGCTGTTCTCGATCGCCTACCGGATTCTCGGCAGCGTCAGCGATGCCGATGACGCCGTCCAGGAAACGTGGCTGCGCTACCAGGAAACCGCGACACAACCCGCATCGACCAAGGCCTTCCTCTCGGCCGTCGTCACCCGGGTCTCGATCGACGTGCTGCGGTCGGCTCGCGTCCGGCGCGAGGAGTACGTCGGGCAATGGCTCCCCGAGCCGCTGCTCACCGATCCCTACGAGGACCCCGAGCGGTCGGCGGAGCTGGCCGACTCGGTGTCGATGGCAGCGTTGTTGCTGCTCGAACGGCTGACCCCGCTCGAACGGGCGATCTTCGTCCTGCGGGAGGTATTCGGATTCGACTTCCACGAGATCGCGTCGGCCGTGGGGAGGTCCGAGGCGGCGTGCCGCCAGCTCGCGGTTCGGGCGCGGCGCCATATGGACGAAGGACGCCCGCGGTTCGAAGCGGACCGAAAAGAGCGGGCGAAGCTCGCGGACCATTTCTTCGGCGCGCTCCGCGACGGCGATGTCGACGAACTGCAGGAGCTGCTGGCCGCTGACGTTCAGCTGATCGGGGACGCCGGCGGTAAGGCGCCGTCACTGCCCAAGACGATCATCGGCGCGGCAAAGGTGGCCAGGGTACTTGCCTCCGTCTTCCCTTGGCTCGTCCGTATCGACGTGACCATGGAGCCACGCGAACTGAACGGCCAGCCGGGTGCGGTCTTCCGCGATCGGGACACCAAAGTGCTCTTTGCCTTGACGCTTGACGTTCTCGACGGGCAGATTCAGACGATCCGGTCGGTGAGCAACCCCGACAAGCTCAGGCACATTGGCCCGGTGGCGGACGCCTGGGCCGTCGCTCGCGAGGCGAGCCAGGCTCGCCGGCCTGTGGACTGACCGGAGGGTGTGCGAGTGGATCTGTGGGACGCCTACGACAGTATGGGCGTGAGCTTCCAGCAGCACGCGGCCGACAGCGCGTACAACGCGCATTACGACCGGCCAGCTGTGCTGGCAGCGCTGGGGCCCGTCGCGGGCCGACAGGTCCTGGACGCGGCATGTGGCCCCGGCTTTTACCTTCGCGAGTTGCTGGAACGGGGAGCCGAGGTCAGGGCTTTCGACGCGAGCCTGGTCATGGTGGCGTTGGCCAGGCAGCAGACCGGCAACCGGGTCCCGATCGAGCGGGCAGTGCTCGGCGAGCCGCTGCCCTATCCCGACAGCGCCTTCGACCTCATCGTCTGCGCGCTGGCCATTCACTACGCCAACGATCGCAACGCTGCATTCGCCGAGTTCTGGCGCGTCCTGCGCCCGGGTGGCGCGCTGGTGGTTTCGACTCAGCACCCCGTGATGGACTGGCTGCGCAAGGGCGGTTCCTACTTCGAGGCGAAGCTGGAAACCGACATCTGGCATAGGCCGTCGGGTGACCAGGCGGTTCAGTTCTGGCGTGAGCCGCTGTCAGCCCTGTGCGCGGCTGCCACCAATGCCGGATTCCTGATCGAGGCGCTCATCGAGCCGACCCCGGCCGAGACAATGCGCGAGAGCTACCCAGAGGAGTACGAGCAGCTCACCAAGGAACCAGGTTTTCTGATCCTGCGCCTTTTCAAGCCAGCGGCACCGAATGCCGGTCCGCCCGGCTGATGGCCTTCGAGCAGCCTATGCCTGACCGCGCGCGACGAGTTCGCCCGTCCGCCCGCCGGGTTCGGCGAACCACTCCGTCCCGCAAGCGATCCGGAATACCGGCAGGGGCGATCTGGTCAGCGCACGGAACAACCGCGCTCCTCTCCCCCGGCCGGACAGCGGCGTCTTGTGAGCCGCTAGGGCCGCTCGTTTTTGCGCCGCGTACCGGCGCACGTCGACTCGGTGCGTAATCGCGGACTTCGGCATGCCGTACCCGCGCATCTCATCCAGACGATGGCGAGTCACTAGGCGAAGCAAGAGCAGGAGCCCCGCGAACCGGGCGATCAGTTCGCGCGGCACCGTCGCCTCCACGACTCTTACTCCGGCGAGCTCGGCGGCCCGCGCGCCGACCTGGTGCACCCGCACATGATCGCGATGGCCGTAGCCGCCCTGCGGGTCATAGCTGAGCAGCAGGTCGGCGTACTCGGCGGTCAGCAGGCCGGCGAGCTTTCCCGCGGCCTCCTCAACATCTGACCGCGCGAACCGGGTGCCGCCGGGAGGATCATCGAACAGGACCGGGCCGTGCCCGCTGTCGGCGTAGCCCAGATGCACGGCCTTGTCCGCGCCGAGGATCGCCGCGCTGGCCTGCAGTTCCGCCAGCCGCTGGCCCCGGTGCTGGCCGGGCCAGACCTCACCGCTGGTGGCCATCACGATGATGACCCGATGGCCCTCGGCCGCGAGCCGGGCGATCGTCCCCCCGGTCAGCAGCACCTCGTCGTCCGGGTGAGCATGGAACGCAACGATCGTTGCCACACCGGCACCCTATGGCGCCGGCGCGAGCGCAGCATCGCCACCGTCCCGGCGCCATGAGGTTGTTCGCTACCGATAGGCAAGAACGATCCAGACCTGGCCGGGGGCGAACGTCATCGGCTGCCCGGCCGCGGTGGTGAAGGTGGTGCCGCCGTTGGTGTTCATCCTGGACCAGTGCGTGGTCCAGATCTTGCCGTCGCGCAGCACGAGAGCGGTGCCCGACCCGACACTCTGCGCGTACGGCGGCGGCTTGCCGTATTCCAGGAACCGGGAGGTGCGCACCGTGGTGTGCTGGATCACTACGGTGGCCGGCGACAACCGCCCGCCGTCAGTGGTGATCGCCGGCTTGCCGTCCATCGACACCAGCCACCGATGCTTGGCCGCGGACCAGGTGAAGGTGAACGACGCCGCCGGGTAGGAGACCAATACCGACCGGGCGGCCGTCCCGCCCGGCGGCGGCCGGCCGAACCGGAAGCCGATGTCGCGGGCCGGGCTCGCGCGGGGAGCCTGCTTGAGCAGCTGCCTCGTGTGGGCGTACAGGTTGTACGGGGCGATCCGCCTGTCGTTGCGGTAGTAACCGCTGGCGATGCCGTCGAACAGGTCCACGATCCGCGCGGTCCGGTGGATATAGGGGAGCAGAGTGGCGGTCGCGCCTGAGTAGGCGAAGGCAGGCCGGCCGAACTGCCGCAGCAGCTCTAGGTCGTCCTCGCGTGCGCTGCGCACCGGCCCGACCACCGGCGGGTAGCTGGCGGAGAAGATGGCCAGGAACCGGCTCAGCCCGCCTTCGACCGGAAACACATACACGATGTCGGCGTGGGTGAGCCCGGTCTGTGGCCTGGCGAACACGATGTTGTCGAACTTCACCGCGAGCACCCGGCTCAGCGACGGTACGGGCTCGCCCGTGAATGGCGACCGCAGGTGGCGCACGTCTGGCGGTGCCGACGCGTGGTCGCAGGCCGCCAGCAGCGCACTGCCAACGCCAGCCAGCAAAGCCGCTGCCGTCACGGCGACGACGGCCATGCGTCTGGTCCATTTCATCGCCCTAGGAACTACCACCCTGCCGGGCGCTCAAGCCTGATTCCAGAAGTCGCGCTCGTCGATCACGAGGCCGTCGGCGCTGAAGCGCAGCAACGACACGCCGGCCAGGTTCTCGGCACCACCATCGGTCAGCCTGGTCTGCGCCCTCCACGGCACGGCGGCGTAATCGCCATCGACGATTGGCGTGCCGAACTGGCACTCCGCTGACTCCTCTTCGGCGAACACACGTGTCAGGTAGCCAGGCTCGGGATCGCGAAACGGATGCTGCTGCCAGTACGCATCCTCGGCGTAAAGCGCATTAATGGCAGTCGCGTCGTGCTCGCGCCAACTACGCTCCCAGACCTGCGCCCATCGCTGTGCTGCGTCGCGAGTGTCCATGCTGCCACCATAAGCGCCAAGGCGCGGCCGGTACGGTGTGACGGTGGCAGCGGGCAAGCCGGGCACGCCAGGCAGGAATGGGCAGCGCACCCAAGCCATCGCCGTCGCGGGTGTGATCGGCGCCGCCGCGGGCGCAGCCCTGGCGAGTCACCGGGGCCGACGGGCCGCTGTCGTCGGTGCGATCGCGGGAGCGACAGGACTAGCTGCGACGGAAGCGGTGGCCCGCACAGTCCAGGACCCTGGAGAGATCCCGCCATTGTGGGCGCGGATCGCAACAAGCGCGGCTCTCGTCGCTCCGCTCGGCTGGGCGGCTGGA
>Ga0126378_10003877_pt1 | contig 11340 bp, 5 predicted proteins | sample PanSoiMetPlot_23_FD_92587 | JGI IMG/M metagenome (GOLD analysis project Ga0126378, IMG submission 92587) | Tropical forest soil microbial communities from Panama - MetaG Plot_23 | ecosystem: Environmental > Terrestrial > Soil > Tropical forest > Bulk soil | place: Panama | collected 2016-02-17
GGGCAGCATCCTGCTCTCGGGGCCGCAGATTCAATTCGCGCCTCCGGGTCGCCTGCCGAGGGCTTGTATGCTCCCGCGAACGTTCCGCAACCGCCGCGCCCCGCTGTGCAACCGGCAACTGCAGCGCAAAGCCCGCCTGTATTGCCGCAAGGTAAAACGCCGATGCGGGGCCATGTGATTGCGGCTTTGATCGCCGCGATAGCAGGCCTCGGAGGCGGCTACACTGCCGGGGCCCATGTGAACTCGGATACGGGTGGGCAACTCAAACAGGCTCAGGGCGAATTGGCCGCCCAGAAGGATGTTGCATCGAAAGCCAATGCGCAGATTACGCAACTTACGGCCGACCTCACTGCCGCGAAACAGCACGAGCAGGAGATGCTCAAGAACTCGGATTCCGCGCGCACAGAACTGCAGAACACGGTCACGCAATTGAAAGGCGCGCTCGCAAAGGCATCTAAAGACCGCGATCAGAACCTGAACAAGGTGAACGACCTTCAGTTGGCCTTGGCGGCTGCGCGGGATAGGGAGCGTGTAGCGCGAGATAGCGTTGCCCAGAGCGTAAGGGAGGCGGAGAACGCGTCCGCCGCAAGGATTCTGCAACTCAATGCCACGGTGACCCAGCTTCAGAACGAACTGACGGCGCAGCGGAACCGACCCACGACCACGGGCAAGGCTGTGCTGCCTGGAACGGGCTATCTGGTCTGGTCTGGCGAACTGAACGGCAAGAAGACGGTCGAGATTCGAGACGGCGTAGCCAGCCCGGGCCGCATAGTCAAAGGGTCGTTGCCCGGACAGCCCTGCATCGTGGTAGCGGCCGATCCTTCACGCGTGAAGATCAAAAGCAATCCGGCAAAGGATAACCAGTGGAACCGTCTTGCGTTTGAGACATCTGGCTCAGCGAATCAAACTCTAAACGTGACCTTTTACTGGACGTTGCAACAGTAGAAAGGCGAATCGCGCGTGTTCGCTCCGCTTCAGAGCACGAAGGCCGGTCCGAGTCCGGACGGAGCGAAGTCGAAGACCGGAGATCGTCAGAGTAGCGAGCAATCACGAAAATTCGCTGGTTCACCAATTCAATCAAAGCTTCAGGCAGGTACTCCCGACGATCACGTCGAGCGCGAAACGGACGGGATTTCCGAGAGCGCGATCAGCGGGGGAGCGATCTCCCGTATGCCAGTGTCGAAGCCGGGCGTTCAACGAAGATGCGCGGCACGCGACGAAGAAGAGACGAAAGATGCGACTCTGATTCGGAAAGCCGACTCATCTGCAAGCATTGGACCTTCCCATGCCAGCGGCCGCGCCGCGTCGGCGTTTGATGGCGACCTGACCCGAGTGCCGCTGTTTTCTTCGAAGGGCCGTGAATCGCATGCGAAGAGCGCGGTCTATGGTGCAGACTCGACCCTCGCGCGTTCCGCCATGCGTCTGCGCACCGCCGCCGGTCAACAACTCGATCCGGAGATTCGCCGGGCATTCGAGGCGCGGTTCGGAATGTCGTTGGGCGACGCGCGCATTCACGCCGGGCCCGAGGCTGACACGACCTCGCAGGCGCTCGATGCACGCGCATTCGCCATCGGTGGCAACGTTGGCTTTCGCGCGGGATACTATCAACCTGGGAGCGCGGCCGGTCGCGCACTTCTGGCGCACGAACTGACGCACGTAGCCCAGTTCGCTCGCGCCGGAGCGACGTGGCCCGCACCGCCAGATGTCAAGGTAAGCGATGAGTCGCACCCGCTCGAAGGCGATGCTCGCGGTGTCGCCATGCAGGAGGCGCGCGGCGACGATTGGCGATACACGCCGGCCGCGGCGCGCGCAGGCACCATCTTCCGCCAGCCGGCGGCCGCGCCTGCGCCTGCGCCTCCAAAGCCGGCAGAGCATCTCCTCGCCGACGACGAGAACTTCAAGTGGATCGGCGCGGTGAACGCGCCAGTCATCGTCATACGGACAGGCTGGCTGATCAAGAAGGTTGGCGTGTCTCCCCGCGCCCGAACAGTCGACGGCTCCGCGCACCCGAAGTTCATGAGGGCTGTGCTGTCCGCGCTCATCGACCGCTATCCATGGGCGGCTGCCGAACGGGAACACGCGCTCAAGGACGTTCGCAGTTTAAGTATCATCCTTGGCGCCGACTGGGCAAAAGACGACGAGCAGCAGATTCCGTTGTCACAGACCGTGTTCCTCCGCATCGGCATGCCGCCCGAAGCCCCGATCCAGGTGTACCCGAGCAAGAGCGGTGTGGAGATTTACTTCGATCTCCGACACTTCATTCCTCCCGACGCCAAACCCGACGCGCTCGATGCGCTGAAGGCCGCGGTCGCCGAGCGCATCACCGCGGCGCTGGAGACGTATGCGAAGCAGCCTATGCCCGCGGGGATGCGATTGTATTTCGTCGGGAGGCTGCAGAAACGTTTAAAATCGACCCGCGAGACTGTCGTCATACCGCTCTCGGAGGCCGATCTGCGCACACTGTTCGGCGAGCGGGGGTGGAACGCCGCGCTCGCTGGTCGCGAAGCGGAGGAAGGGACCGGGCCTGGCGCCGTGTTCGCGGTGGCCGGTGGCGGTTACGTGCTTCCATCCGATCTCTCGGCGACGGATCGAGAGACGGTCACGGGTCTCCTCACGCGAATCTTCGGCGGCGCTCCTTCAAACGCGCCCGCGCCGCAGCAGCCACTGGTGCTCGGGCACCTGGACGTGCAGAAGCTGCTCGAACTGGCGAAACAACCGGCCGCCTTTCGCGACAAGATCATCGCGCGGATCCAACGTGGGCGCCACGCCGCTAATCTCGATAAACCGCAGAGTGTGTCGGACCTGGTCGAAATCGCCACCGCGCAGGGCGACATAGAGCAGTCGGCAGCGCAGGTCGGCTATAAGCTGCCCGAGAAAGTCACCGATATCGTGCCGATCGCGTCGCGGCCGGTGCACGGGCGAATCCTCAACAAGAGCGGCGCGCTTGTGCCCGGAATGAAGGGCAAGTTCGAGTTCGAGACGCTCGATCAGGTCGATGCGTTGCGCGTGCCGCACGTCGACATTCAGTGGTACGCGGTGAAGGCGGGGGCGCCCGCGAATACCTCGCCGGTCGCCAGCGAACGCACGTCGTACATGGAATTGTACGAGGACGGTTTGTTCAACGATCGCGAGTTCACGGCGACATTCGACAAGATCGGCAATTACGACATCCACGCCTTCGTCAATCACAATTTCTACCTGCCCGCCCATTTCACCATTCCGGTCGAGGTGAAGACGGAGCACGCGCGTCTCCTAGAACAGGAGCAGGAGAGCGGCGCTGGCGCGTTCGGCAAGGCAACAGGCCCCGCGAAGCCATACAAGTTCGCCGACGTCGAGGCGCAAGCGGAAGGAATTCAGACGATAATCGACATCGCCACCGGCGTCGGCGGCGCCGCGCTCGGTTCGACGTCGCAGCACCTCAAATTCTCGGTGCCGGAACTGAGCGAGGAGGAGACCACGGGGCTGCGCACCGAGGGCACGCTCAGCGCAGAGACCTTCGGCACACCCGGCGGCAGTCTCGCCTCCAGCCGCCGCACGATTCAACAGGAAGTCGATTCGCTCAACCGGCTGATCACCCAGTACGGCGCGACGGGCGGCAGCGACGACATGAAGGAATGGGCGATTGCCCGTCGCGACCGGCTCGTGGCGACGCGCGAAAAGCTGGACGAGATCTCGGGCGGTACCGACAATAAGCCCATCGCTGTACAGGGCACCTACGTTACGCGCACAGCGGGCCAGCGTAGCGGCGCGCTCAAGCTCGCGGCCTGGTTCACCTGGGAGCCCGATGCGTCGGGCAATGGCGGCACATACCACGGCCACCTTTTCGATCACTCCGAGATCGTACGCACCGAAGACTTCCATTTCCGCGCCTCGGATTCGAGCTACGAACGGATGATGGAGGGCCTATTCTTCGATCTGTCGCGCACCTATCCGAACGGCACGATGAGCTTCTGGTTTCAGGTGTACGACGGTCTCAAAGCATCACGGCGTTTCATTCGCCTCGAGCGCGTGACAGACACGCCGCTGCAGGACGTCCGTGACGTGATGTTCTCCGAACCGGTGAGCATCATAGTGAACATCGCCGCGGCGATTCTTACAATCTTCCCCCCGACTGCGCCGCTCGGCATCGCCATCAGCCTGGCGTATAACGGACTCAATGCCGGCCTCAACATGGCCGACGCGATGCGCACGGACACGGTGCACGCGAGTAATTACATCGACATCGGATTAGTGGCGCTCGACATAATCCCACTTCTGGGCAAAGCCAGCAAAGTCCTGAAAATCGGGAACGCCGGTTACCGCGTGCTGAGCGCCGGCCAGCACGCGGGGATGATGTACATGTTCACCGAGAGTACCTACCTCCAGGTGCGCCAACTGCGCGACGGCATGGTGACGGACGTCGCAAAGCTGCGCGACGAGATCGCGACGCTCGAGGCGACCAATCCGTCAGACCCGCGTCTCGCCGCGAAAAAACGCGAGGCGAAGGATCTCGAGGATCGGATTCGCAGCGCGGCGGCCGACATCTTCACCGAGGCGGCGCTGCATCAGGGGCTCACGATGGCGGCGCAGCACGCGATCACCCGCGCCGTCGCCGCGCACGTCGAAGGTGGGTCAGGATCGCGCCCCGGCAACGAAGAACAGGAAGGACGCCCTCACCCGGGCGACGAAGGCCGCCACGACGCTGCGGAGCCGGAAGGAGAACCGGGGATCGTTCGAGCGCACGACGAGGCGGTGCGCGGCGGGGGCGCACGTCCCGCTAGCGATCCGGTTCTCTCTCGCGCGCTCCCTGTCGATCTGCGGGGAAACGTTCCGGTGCTTCGTGGTCCGCCGCCCGAAGCCCACGGTGTTGAGGTGCACTATAGAACCGACGCTCTGGGTCTTATCACAGACGTCGAGATTCGCGCCGGCCCGACTGCGGTCCCGGCCCAGATCGAGCAGCATATCGGTGTGGTGCGCACGATGCAGCGCTACAAGGGCATCGGCGGCCGTATCCGCATTCTTTTTGAGCGGCTTCGCGCCCTGGTCGGAAGGCGCGGCGCTTTCGTTCCCGGTTCGGCGCTCTTCGAAGCCTCCCTGGAGGTGGAAAAGCTCCCGGCCATCATCGCTGAGCGCGCCGAACAGCTAAGCAGGCACGGCCTCGATCCGGATGTGCGTCGCGATCTCGAGGCGGATCTCGACCATCTCCAAAAGGAGCTCGCGCGCCATGAGCGCACCGTAGCGGAGGGGGAAGAAGAAGCGGGGGTCGGCTTCGTCGCGCAGACGGTGCCGAAATCGAATGCTGGCGCGATCGCCTCCGGCTATCCGGCGCTCGAGGGAGTGAACGCCGCCCCCGGGCATTACTACTATCGCACCGCCGCCGGTACGTACGAGTTGCGTCGTTTCAAAGATAGTATGGAACCGCCGAAACAACTGGCGCGCGTCACAGAAGGTGGCAAGCAAGTCTGGCGCGTCGTCGACCGGCCGGAGGAGCCGCGAGGCTTCAAGTCGTTCCTGGAAATGCAGCGCGCGAACTTCCCCGAGCCGCTCACCGACAATCCGCATCTGGAAGACGCGCTGGCCCGCCGTTTCGCAGGCAACGCGACGGATCAGGGCGGCGCCGCCATCGCGCGGCGTTGGGGCGAAGCATTGAAGAGGCTGCACGACGGAGCGGGCGCAGGCGGCACCGCCCTGCTCGATCGTTTACTTGACAACCTCGGTGCGGCGACAACCGACACGACCTACGGCAAATTCCGTCGCGAGGTGCGGAGCGCGATGGTCGATCAGGCGATGGCGGCGGCGACACCGCAGGCGCAGGTCCAGCGCATTCGCGAACTGATGGCCACGCTTCCCGACTCCCGGTCGCAGGGGGAGGTCTTCACCGACTTCCGCGAGAAGCTGGCGTCGGGCAAGGAAAGTCCGATCAGCTATATGCAGCCGATCGGCGGCGCGGAGACGCGGCTCGGCAACGATCGCATCGCCGATGGCGCCGTCAACATCACAGCGGCACAGAGGGGCGGCCCTCCCGCTGGGCGATATCTTGTCGAGGACAAATCGGGTCCCGGTGCGTTCAAGGCGGACCAGGCAAAGGCCTACCACGGCCAGCTACAAAACGGAGCTAATGTGATCAGTACCGTAAACGGGGAACAATACAAGGGTGTTCTCTATACTTTCGATACGGAGCAGAGCGCGCGCGCAGCTATGTCAACGCTCGGGGATCTCAACAAGAACATACACGTCGGCTTCTTCGACGCAAGAGGACAATTCGTGTGGCTCAGGTAATCAATCCGCCTTTAGCCATTTCTCTCGTGTCGCGCTTGGTGCTCGGCGGTCTGGCCGAAGCCGCCGCCATAGCGGTCGCCGCGTTGCGCGGTGCCGATCTGCCGCCCATCGCCAGGTGGTCGGTACCCAACACGTCCCGGCGGAAAAAGGTGGCCCCCGGCAACCTCCCGCGCGAACTCGCCCCGGCGGGTGCGGCTTCCGAGCATGCCACGGCTACGATGGAGCTGCAGGACGGCAGCATCGGGTCGCTCTTTCTCCCCTGTGACGAGAACGAATGGACTTTCAGCCTGGACGCGCTGCTTCCAAAGAACGATCCCGAGCGCGCCCCACGTATTCTCGCCGCGCTCCGTACGGTCTGTCGCACGCTGCTGACCGATCCTCGCGTCACTCGCGTGTCGCTCGCCTTTCAGGGGGCCGGCGCGCTATGCATCCCTATCGTGCCGATTGCCGGAGACAGAACGTATCTGGTGAGTTGTACGCGGCGCGAGGTCGCCGAGGCGTACGAGGCTCCCGACGTCTTCTGGAGTTCGGGCTGGGACGCCACCGAGTGGATTGGCGAGCGCGCGATGGTCGAACGCGGGATGCACACCCTAGGAAGCGTCGACTACCTCGCGGAGGTCGAGCCTCGGCAGTGGGCGCTCGCTCGCGCTGCCAGGCCGCATCGCTGCGAGTACGCGCTGCCCGTGGTTCAGCCCGAAGAGCAGGAAATCTATCGTGCAGGCTCGCCGGCGCTCTCACTCGTCGGCTATGCGGATGCCGAGCGCGAGGTCGAGCTCAGTTGCGCGCTGCGCCCTCCGGCCCGGGTGCAAGGATATGAGGTATTCGATCTCTTCGGGTTGCTGCAGGCCGGCGTGCTGCAGGACGGCCGTCCTGTGCGCGGTGTGCGGGTCGTGTTCGCGTACGAAGACATGGCTCGCGCCGAACGCCGGCCCCTGCTCGATGTCGGCGTATCCGTGCTGTTCTATGATGCACTGGGCAACCTTCAGGAATTGACGGACTGACTACTTTCTGTCGCAAGATGGGCTTTCTGATTCAGCGACCCGGGCTGGCGCGCGCAATGCCGAGCACCAGTCGTCGTGTGCAGTGGGAAGGGGTCGCAATCGGGAAATGCCGCTCTGGTACGGTGAACCGGGCATGAGCAGTGATCAGGCTGGTCGGTTCCGGGGACGGCGCGTCGCGAGCGGCTGGACCTAATTAGCTGGCTCCGCTGGCCGGGAAGAAACGGCAATGACCCAGCACTGCGAGACCCGCGCAGGGCGAAGCCGGCGCGGGTGGCTGCTGCCCAGGATGGAACGATGTTAACCTGACCTGAGTGGCGCGGAACGGATCCCGCGCGTCACAATGCTGTACCAAAAACCGCTTCCGAAGAAAGCGCCCATTCCGGAGAAAAAGCCGGTTCCCGCCAGGAGTTCCCAGCCGGAGCGCACTCGGCCGCCGAGGGAAATTGCGGCGCAGGGCGCGAAGACGTTTCAGGCCCCGTTATTCTTATGTGACTTCAGCCGCGTTCCCTTATATACCCGCACTACGCCGAGGGTGCAAGCGAAACTGGCCGTCAGCACACCCGGCGACATATATGAGCGAGAGGCCGATTCGGTTGCCGAACACGTAACGGGTGCGGGTGGCCCGGCAACTCGTGAAGTCGGGTCGCGAGCTGTCGGAGACAACGGTGCATTGGCGGAACGGGCTATGAATATTCCGTCCGCGGTCACGCCCGCGGTCGGCGGCGCTCTGCGCTCGGCCGGACTTCCAATCGATCGGGGCGTGCGCGAATTGATGGAACCGCGCTTCGGGTACGACTTCTCGGGCGTCCGCGTGCATGCCGATGACGCCGCCCGTAAGTCAACTCGGGAGATGCGGGCCAAAGCCTACACCGTAAGGAGTGAGATCGTATTCGATCCGGAATACTACGCGCCGGCGACGCCTGAGGGGCAGCGGTTGATAGCCCATGAATTGACGCATGTGGTGCAGCAGTCCGGAACTGCGGAGAATGCCGGTAAAGCCAACACCGGCACCGCGTCCGACCGACCATTACCGGTCCACTCTGCTGGACTTATGCTGGCGCGCCAGAACAGCACTCCGAACCCGGGAGGCATGAGCGATAGTCGGTTGCAGGGGGAGTACGAGCGCGTGCGTCAGTGGCTTCTTGAGCACAACATCCTGGAAACCGATTATCGCCCCAATCAGGAGTACTTCGCTGCCCTGGAAGCCGAGGTGTTCCGTCGGAACGGCGCTGCGGCGCCGGCTGCCGCGCCGGCAGGAACCTCCGGTCCGGCTGCCGCCCAGGTCCCACCGGGCTCGTCGCGTATGTCGGTTCCTCCTCCGGGGACTCTGTTCTCCGGGCCGCCCGCGCCGGCTTCCGACCGTGAGGCGCCTGTGACGGCATCCCACGCAGGGGGTGCGCTGGGAGAGAAGGAACTGCCGTTTGCTCTTGGCGAACGGGGGATACACATGGTCGTTACGGCATCCGGTCCGGGCGCGCACTCCCTCACCGGCCACGGCTTCGACGCGATCGCGTGGGATCCGCATGAACGGGAGTTGTGGCTGATCGACAACAAGAGCACCGGCGAACTGGGACCGCTCGAAGGCAGCAAGGCAACAGCATTGGGTCCGAATCTGGAGTCGAGCCTGGCCGAAGCGGTGGACAAGGTGCGCAGGATTCAGGACTTTCCCGATAAGGCCGAAATCGTCAGCAAGCTCGAGAAATCGCTGGCGAGCGTCAGAGCCGGGAAGGGAATTCCCGCCGGCAGCGGCGTGAAACTCAAGCTGACCAATGCTGGCGGATTTGGCGGCGGAGCTGGCGTGGGCGCGCGCAATCTGCCGCCCCAGACGACCGCGGAGGATCTGGTCAGTTCGACTGTCCGTAAGGCACGTGGCGAGGACGTTGCGGCCGCGAAGTTAAATGAAGCGAACCCGTCGCGACCACGCAGCCATGCCGATACCGAGGCTGTGCGCGTAAAAGTAGCAGGCGCGCAATCGCGAGAGCCGATCGTGCGCTCACTGAGCCAGAAGGTCGCCATTCGGGCGAAGGGTTTCGCCGTCGGGTTGTTGAAGAACGTTGCGGTCCTCGTGTGGAACTACCTTATGTCCAAAATCGAACAGAAGATTGAGGAGGTCATGGTCCGTCCGATCCTCGAAGAGCAAATGGTTGCGTTGCAGCCGGAAATTGAAGCCCGGGTGAACGAACAGCTGGCGGTCCTGGCCGATATCCAGATGTCACATCCCGGCAAGCCGCTGTTTGCCAACGTCAGCATCGAGATCGTAGCCGACCGGTACACGGAGGATGATGGCGGCGAGACTCTGATCAACATCAACACCAGGCTGACGGATGTAAGCGTAGCCGCCGAGCCTGAGACGGCCGAGAGCTACCAGCATTTTTTTACCGGCATCGAGTACATCAACTATCAGCCCCACGATCGGACGCGCAGAACGTTCCCGATGGAGCTGGAACCGCTCTCACCCGAAGCCCTGCGCGCCATCGTAGAGGATAGAGTCAGCGCCCTGGAGTATGCCGAATCCAATCGCTCCGCCACTCCCGAAGATGTCGCAGCTTCATCCGACGAACGCAACCGGCTCGCCCGTCAACTCCGCGAATTGCAGAACCCCTGACGGCCATCGGCAGGCTCTGCGGGGCGGGGTGGAGAATGCCAGCGCCGAGTTCATCGACTCCGGTCTGCGCGGGAGAGTCTTATAGACGGCGGAGCAATAATGGACCACGAAGCGCCGCGTGAGCGGGGTTTTGTGACGGTCGAAAAGTAGACCACCACACTTCGGTTCCGAAACATTACAGGCCATTTATGTTCTATGGGACGCCTGAGAGGTGTACAGGGTGGAAGTGTATGCACGCGTAAGACGAGCGGTGCAGGTGGACGGCATGAGTATTCCGTATGGTCCGAAAATTGGATCTCACTGAAAACTCGAGATATTTTCAGAGGGCTTGTTTCCGAGTCCGATGCGAACGTTACGGGAGACGTAATAGTATGTTACGTTCCGCCAAGGCTAGGCGGCCTTAGCCGCATCCTCCTTGAACTTCATACAGATGGGATTTTGGACCATACGGGAGGTCTCAAGTTGGAGGCGCGGTGCTTCGGTCAATCTGGGTTTCGCGGCCGCAAATTCGGGCCATACGCCACATTGTTCGAGGCTGATTGGCCCAACGATGCCGTCAAATCGTGTTTTGGCCCGGGCGGGTTGGGCAGGTCGCTGGGAGTAAGTTGACTCATTGAATCATGCCGCGATAGGTAATTCAACAGTGAATTCGCTTCGGGCCTGAGACGGTGTGCGACATCCAAGGCGATGAACGTTTCTTGTCCTCATCCTCGGCAGCGGTCTCGCGGCTCTTGAGAATGGCCTCGCCTCCGGCCAGGAAACGATCGCGCCGAAGCGTGAGGGTGGCTACGGTAACGCGATGCTTGCGTGATGTCGTAATGTCCGAAAACTCGATCTGGCAGCTCTGCAACAGTTGGTCAGTCGAACCGACACGGCATAGATAATGACCAAATGCCGAGCTTTGATCCATTCCGGTTTGTGCTGATCTCTGTAGCCGGATGGATGAATCAGCGTCAGTTGCAAATGATCGAATATCTGCGCGAGGAAAACCGTGTTCTTCGTGAACTGTGATTCGCTCGGCTTCGACCAGCCGGCTTCGTCATCAACGCCCTCTCACAGCTCGGCCATCGTCGTTTGCGGCTCAGCGATGATCAGCGGCGTCGATTGGCCGCAAAAGCGAAGGGTATCGGACGGAAGCTTCTGGCGGAGATGGCCACCATCGTCACGCCGGAGACCTTATTGCGTTGGCACAGGCGACTGATCGCTCAGAAGCACGATGGCAGCCGAAAGCGAGATCCAGGCCGACCCCGAACAGCTGCCGCAATCGAACGGCTGGTGGTTCAGATGGCGCAAGAGAACCGGCAGTGGGGATATCGCCGGATTCAGGGCGCCTTGGCCAATCTCGGTCATACTGCAGCAGCAAGTACTATTGCTGATATCCTTCGCCGGAACGGCATCGAACCTGCGCCGGAGCGGAGCCGCAAACCCAGCTGGAAGGAGTTCCTGACACAACACTGGGAACTCATCGTGGCCGCA
>Ga0126378_10003880_pt1 | contig 11339 bp, 11 predicted proteins | sample PanSoiMetPlot_23_FD_92587 | JGI IMG/M metagenome (GOLD analysis project Ga0126378, IMG submission 92587) | Tropical forest soil microbial communities from Panama - MetaG Plot_23 | ecosystem: Environmental > Terrestrial > Soil > Tropical forest > Bulk soil | place: Panama | collected 2016-02-17
GCCGCTCGACGCTATCCACGTTGACGGAGTGGACGATCGGGGTGCAGACGCCGTGCGCTTCGTAGAGCCGCGCCAGGACCTCCTCGGCGGTGCGTCCCGTGGGCTCGGCCCTCGACATGTCCAGGTCGACCACCGCCAGGACAGGGCGGTGATGGCCGAGGAGCGCCAGCGCCTTGCGCGGGTGCTCCGCCAGCAGGGGGACCAGGCCGATCGTCGTCAGCGTCTCACCCAGGCGGCGGAGCTGGTCGGGGTCGTCCTCCAGGACCAGCACCTCGGCCGCCCCCGACCGGCTCACGCGGGCGCCTCCACGAGCCGCACCAGGCCGCCGCCCTCGCTCAGCCGGCAGGGCAGGCGGTGCCGGTCGAGCGCCCGGCGCGCCCTCGCCAGGCCCGGAAAGGGCGCCAGGCCGCCGGGGTGTGCCGCCATGAGCCCCTCCAGCTCCGGCACCCGGTCGAGGTGGGCGCCGCCAGGGGTCCGCACGCCCCGCCGGGGCGCGAAGCGGAGCCCGCAGCCGGCCGCCGCCCCGGCGATGGCGTCGAGGCCCCGGGCCAGGCTGGCCCAGGTCGGGTGCACGACGCAGCCGGCGGGCAGGACGCCCTCCGGCTGGCGCAGCCAGCGGACGGGGACGGGCCTGCCGGCCAGCAGCTCGCCCAGCTGGTCGGGAACCCGCGTCGCCGCGCCCACGACGAGCCAGGGCCAGGGGTCGGCGCGGGCCCACATCTCGCCGAGCCGGTCGGGCCGGGCGCTCCGGACCAGGGCCAGGCTCGGGTCGACCCGGTCGCGGATGGCGCCCCAGAGCTGGGGCTGCTCGGCCACCACGAGGACTGTCCGCGCGATGTCCCGGCGCACCCGCCGATCGTAGGCAAATGTCCGCGCCGTGTCCAGGGACGAGGCCCGACACTGGGCGCATGCCGCGGTCGGAGAGGCGGGGCAAGCGCTATGCGACGACCCTCAGGATCGGGTCGCTGGCCAACCTCGCGGTCCTCGCCGCCCGCGCCTCGGGGGCGCCGGCGCCGGTTCCGCGGGGGGAGGCGCCGGCGCGTCCCGACGGCGTGCGCCGTCCGCTCGGGGTGCGGCCGGAAACCGTCGGACGGTCGCAGCGGTGAGGGGCGTGCTGGCGGTCACGGCGCTACAGGCGTTCCAGGGCGAGATGGCGCCCATCTTCAACATCGTCCAGACGGTCCTCATCCCGCTGCTCGGCATCCTGTACCTGGTCTACCGGTTCGTGGAGCACCAGTCCGGCAACCACCGGGTCCTGGTGCTGGAGGTGGTGGCGGCCATCGCGGTGCTCGAGGCGCTGGCCCTCGGCATCCGCGCGTTCGCCGGGGTCTGAGCCCGTGCGTGGGCCGCTGCTCGACGACCCGCTGCAGGTCCTCACCGACCCGGCCGCCTGGGTGGGCAGCTGGCTGGCGAAGGCGGCAGTCGGGTCCGTCCAGGGCCATGACTGGCCCGGCCAGCTCTTCTCGGAAGCGCTCTCCTTCACCGGGCTGGACGCCCCCGCCGACTGCACGGGGGCGGGCGGCACCTGCACCTACTTCGTGATCTGGAGCACGCTCAAGGCCAGCGGCTTCCTGGTGCTCGCGCTGGCCCTGACCTTCCGCCTCTTCACGGTCCTGTTCGACCCCCGCAAGCAAGTCGGCGTGGCGCAGTGGCTGGTGGCAGACGTGCTCGTCAGGGGCTCGCTGGCCGTGCTGGCCATCGACGTCAGCTACCCCGTCCTGGCCTTCCTGATGCACGCCTCGATCGACGTCGGCGGTGGCCTCTACGGAGACATCGTGAGCATCGGCCTGGCCAGCTTCTCCGGCCCCGGCGGCCTGGCGCGGGCGCTGACGGCGCTGATCGCAAATGAACCGCCCATCCCGATGCTGCTCGAGGTCCTGGTCATCCTCTACCTCACTGTGCTGGTCGTGGCCAGCCGGGTGGCCGTCCTCTTCGCCATCGCGGTCGCCCCGCTCCTGATCCCGCTCTGGGCCTTCAGCGGCCAGTCCACCCTGTTCGTGTGGTGGCTGCGCCTGGTGGCCCAGGGCCTGCTGGTCCCGGTCGTGCTCGGCGCGCTCATGGGGGTGGCGCTGACCGTCTGCCTGACCGTCCAGTCGGCCCCGGTGGGCCTGCTGGCGCCGATCTTCGGCACGGTGACCACGGTGGCCGTCCTCTGGTTCGTCGGCCACGCGATCCGGCAGCTCCTGGCCTTCCTGTTTCCCGCCCACCAGGGGTTCGTCGCCGGCTTCGTCCTCTGGCACGACCGGGCCCAGGCGGGCGGCCGCCTGGCCAGCTCCCTCTCCCGGCTGGGGCGATGACGCCCATCCCGGTCCCGATGGCGCTGCGGGCCCGGCCGACGTTTCCGGCCGGGCCCTTCCAGGTCACCATGCGGACCGCGGGCGTCGTGTTCGCCGTGTCCCCGCTCGCGATCGCGGCCCTGCACCTGCCCGCAGGCGGCGGCACCCGGGTGGCGGTCGCGTTCGGGATCGTCGCCCTTGGCTACCTGCTGTCGCTGCCGGAGCGGGAGAGCCTCTGGGTCGGCACCTACGCGGGCTACCGGCTGCTGGAGCGGTCGCTCCCCCGCCTGGTGCGGGGCGGCCGGGCGGGGCGTGCCTCCATTCGGCGCCTCGGCGCCTGCCACCTGGAGGTGGGCCGGGAGGGCCAACCGCTGCCGGGCCCGGGTGCGCTCTCCCGCTGGACGGCGCTGCCCAGACTGGTGCGGACGGGCGACGGGCTGATCGAGAAGACCCCGGGCACCTGGTCCGCGGTGCTCCGGCTGGAGGGACCGGCCGGGGCGCCGGACACCCCCGAGTACGCGGCCTGGTGCGGCCGTCTGCTGACCTGGATCACGGTCCTCGACTGCCCCGCCCAGCTCTACGCGGAGGCCACCCACTACGAGCGCGCGCAGGCAGAGCGGGCGTTCGCCGAGCGGGTCCGCGAGACGGGCTCCCGGCTGGTGGCGGAGGAGCGTGGGCTCGCGGGCGTCCAGGCGCTGAGCAGCCTGGTGGTCCGCCACCATGCCGTCCTGTTCCCGCGCTGGGCCGGCCGGGACGGCATCCCGACCACGGCGCGCCTCTCCCGCCTCTTCGAGACCGCGGACGCCACGCAGAGCGACGCCGCCCACGTTCGGGACGTCGCCATCCGGCAGGCCGCCAACCTCGGCCTGGAGGTGACGCCGCTCGCCGCGCCCGCGATCGAGGAGCTGCTCGCCGGAACGCCCCTGGGCTGTCGCGAGGCCACGTTCGTGGACGGAGAGGGCGTCATCGCCGGCCGCCACCACCGCTACGCGTCGCTGGCCGGCCTCCCCGCCACCGTCCGGTCGGGCGCTGTCGTGTCCGCGCTGACCCGGGCCCGTGTGCATGGTGGGGTCAGCCTCTTCCTGTTCCCGGTCGACCCGTCCCACGCCCGGCGGGAGCTGAGGGAGCAGCGGGGCATCTACGAGGCCATGTGGAGACATACGCAGAGCCGCGACGCCGAGCTGCTGCTGCACCACGCCGCCACGCTCGACGAGCTGCTGCTCACCAAGCAGACCACCGCCGTCCGCATCGCACTGGCCATGCACGTGCACGCAGACGAGCCCGTCGCCGCCGACGACGCGCTGGAGCGCCTGCAGAGCGCGATGCTGCAGGAGGGGCTGGAGGTGGAGCGGGTGACGACGCCCAGCTTCACCGTCGCGGTCGCCGCCAGCCCGGCGGGCGCGCCTCTGGCCCGCGCCATCTTCATGACGACCGCCGAGGTCGTCGCCCACCTCCTGCCCGCGGTCGGCACGCCCTTCGCGAACCCGGCCGACCCCCTGGTCGGGCGCAACGTGGCTACCAACTCGTCGGTGTACCTCAATGTCTTCTCCCGGCCCAACTACAGCGCCCTGATCGTCGGCTCGGCAGGCTCCGGCAAGAGCGTCGCCGCCAAGTCGCTGCTGGTCCGCCATGCGCTGCGCGGGGCGCGGGTGACGGTCATCGACCCGGAGTCGGAGTACCGCCCCGTGATCGCCGCGCTCGGGGGCACGTACATCGAGCTCGGCGAGCACAGCCTGAACGCGTTCGGGATCGATCCGTCCATCCCGGCCGACGAGGCGGCGGAGTGGGTCGTGCCGATCCTGTCGATCATGGGTGGCGAGGAGCGCGGCTACGAGAACAACCGGCCGGCGCGGCACCTCAGTGGCGCGGACAAAGCGTGGCTCCACCAGGAGGTCGTCCACTTCTTCACCGGCTGGCGGCGGGGCCCTGGCCGGCACGGGGCCGCGCCCGTCCTGGAGGACTTCGTCAGCCACCTCGAGACGGTGGCCATGGCCAGGCTGGCGAAGCTGAACGTGCCGGGCCGGACGCGCCGCTGCGCCGACCTCGCGGAGCGGCTGCGCGGGTTCACGCTGGGGCGCCAGGGCGCGATCTTCAACCGGCGGGACACCTTCAGCCTCTCCGGCGACGCCGTCGGCATCGGCATGCATGGGCTGGCCAGCCAGTTCCGGGCCGACCTGACCCCGGCCCTGGCTTTCGTGCTCAGCTCGGTCCTGGCCGACCTGGCGACGACTCCGGGGAAGCGCATCATCCTGGTCGACGAGGCCCACAAGGTGCTGGTCGACCCGGACGCCGGCGACGTCCTGGCCCAGGTGGTCCGGACGGCGCGGAAGCGCGGCGGCGGGGTCTGGATGGCCAGCCAGAGCGTCCGCGACTTCGTGGGCGGCGAGCGTCGTTCCGGGACCCCGACCCCGGGCGAGGTCCTGGCCACGGTGGCGGCGACGAAGCTGGTCCTCGGCGTCGAGGAGGCGGTCGCCCCCGCACTGCAGCGCACGTTCGACCTGACCGACCGCGAGCTCGTGGCCGTGACGCGCGAGCGACGGCGGGGTCGCGGCGTCCTGGTCTCGGACGGCGAGCGGGCGATCGTGGACGTCGTCCCCGGCGACCACCTCATGACGCTGGTTCACACGACGAGCGTCGACGACGAGCCGTGGCTGCCCGCCCGCTCGCCACGACCCGCGCCGGCACCGGCGTCCCGTGCGTCATGAGGCCGCGTTACACTGTGTCGTGCAGGGCTAAGGGGGAAGATGCGACTGTCCGCCGATGGGCGACGGCTGCTGATTTTAAGTGTGACCGGTCTCCTCGCCGCGGCGGCGTGCGGGGTGCCTGCGGCGCCCACTCGACCGCCCCCGGTCGCGTCGGCCTCGGCAGGCCTCGACGCGCGCTGCATCGATCTCCAGGCGCGGGGCGCCGGCGGGTGCCCGCCGGCGTCGCTGCCTACCGAGCCCATCGCCGTTCGCAACGGCACGGGCGGCGCCGTGGACGACGCGACGGTGCAGGCGATGGGCCGCGCCTACCTCCGCACCCATGCCCTGTACGACTGGGCCGTGCGGCAGCCCGCGGGCGACGCGTTCCTGCTGGGCGGCGCGATCGCCCCCGCCGAGGTCGCCCGCACGAACGTCTTCCGCACCGAGGCGAAGGCCTTCGCGGAGGCCAGGGCCGCCGGCGGCAGCCTCCGGGTCGAGCCGCTGACGACGAGGGCGATCACGCTGGTGGAGGTGCCGCCGGCCCTCCGGGACGCGGCGGGCAGGGACGGCCTCGGCGCCGGCGGGTACGCCTGGGTGGACGACCAGGCCGGGCCGGCGCTGGTCACGCTCCTGGGCCCCGGCGGCCCCCGCGAGCTGCTGCGGATCCCGCCCGGCGAGCCGCACCCCATCCTTGTGTTCGGGCAGGTCAGGGAGGACCCGGATCTCGGTGTCATCTGGTACATCGGCGGCGAGTACGGCTGTCTCGGGAGCGCGCAGGTCCGGCCGGTCTGCGGCCTGAAGACGAGTGCTTCCGACGTCTAAGCGGGCCCTGGCTGCCGCCGCGGCCCTGGTCGGCGCCCTGCTGCTGCAGCCCGGCCCCACGGGCAGGGCGGGTCTCGACGACAGCGCCGGCCCCGACTGCCCGGCGGCGTCGGGCCTGCCCCAGGTCACCGGCCGCGTCCTGGCCTTCACGGGCACCCTGAGCTGCTTCCGGCCCGGCGGCGCCAGCTTCGGCGGCACCGTGACCAGGCCGACCGTGGCCGAGCGGCTGCCCAACCCCGTGCCCGGCGCGCCGTGCCGGGACATCAACTACTACCCGGTGACCTTCACCGAGGCCGGCGGCGCCGTCAGGGCGACGTTCCACGCCCGGGCCGGCTCGAGCACCGCCGTGCTCGAGCCCGCCGCGGCCGCGATGGCGGCCACGCACGAGGCGATGGTGTCGGACGTGCTGCTCGGCTCGTACCAGCTCGAGGACCCGACCGACCCGGCCAGCCCGCTCACCTGCCGTCTCGACCCGGCCGCCCGGCTGCGCTGCCCCGACACGGGCCAGCTCGACAGCCTCTGCTTCATCTGGATCGCCCACCCGATCACGCCGGCCTCCTCGCCGCCCGCGGCGTGGGCGCCGTTCTTCGCCGCCGCGGCCGGCGACATCCGGGCCGAGGCCGGCACGATCGGCTCGTCGCCCGCCGCGACGGCCGTGGTCAACACGCCCGTCTGCTCCTGGATCGACGGCATGGGCATCCCGAGCGAGCGGGACCTGACGCTGATCCTGGCCGGCCGGCCGGACCCATCGGGCCGCCAGGTCTTCTACACGTTCGTGGCCCGCATCCGCTTCGACCACGTGAACTGGTTCTTCGACGACTACTCGGGCAGCACCGCCACCGTGCAGCCGCCGTCCGCCTGCGGCGCGCACCCCGAGCTGGTCGCCCATTCGTACTCCGAGATCAGCGACGACCGCCACCCGGACCACCGCTTCCACGTGGTTGCGACGGAGATCTACACGATCGACGTCCAGGTGTTCTGGATCGACTCCGACGGGTCGCACCGGGAGACCGTCGACCCCGGCCTGACCATCCCGCCGGTCGAGCTGGACCCGCACCCGCAGTACGTGGGCCAGGTCGAGGGTGTTCCGCTGGGCGGGCCGTGACCGTCGAGGACCCGCTCCCCGGCTTCCCCCCGCTGCCCGACGGCGCCGCCACCGTCCCCGACGCCGGCTCCCTGCTGCGCCTGGTCAGGTCCCTCGACACGGCGGTGCTGGAGGCCAGGCACGGCGCGCTGCACGCGGCGGTCGTGCTTGACGGGCGGGACGTCCTCGACGGGTACCTGGAGCACGCCGGCACGGTCGAGACCGGCGCCGAGGTCCTCGACCGGCTGGACGGGGTGCCGCTCCCCGCCGTGCGCGTGCTCCGGCTGCCGGCGGCCCTGGTCCGCGCCCTGCCCTGGTACTGGCGGGCGCCCGCCCGGGTCATGGTCGGCCCGGGCTGCTGGATGGACGGCGAGCTGCTCCTGCGCAGCTTCGCCAGGGCCGGCCAGCACGGTGTCGTCTGCGTCCGGGCCGGCGACGCGCTGGGAGCGGTCTTCGTCGAGGAGGAGGTGGTGCTCGGCGGCTACCGCGGGGGCGGGGACCGCGTGGGCGGCGTGGGGGAGGTGCTGCCGCTGTTCGAAGACCGGGGGGCCCTCGTCGTGGCCAGGCTCGAGGCGCGGGACGCGGCCGCCGGGGCGCGGCCGCGCGACCGGGAGCGGGTCCTGGACGACGTCGAAGCGGCGATCAGGGCCGAGCTGCACGACCACGCCGCGCCGGCGGTGGCGGTCTTCCGGGAAGCGCCAGCCACCGCCGAGGGCCTGCTGGAGGCGGCGGCCCGGCTGGAGGCAATGCGGCTCCGGATGATCAGCCCCGAACGGATGCGGGCGGTGGCCGAGCGGGCCCGACAGGTCATCGCGGCGGCTCGCTGACCCCGTGCCGCCTCAGGCCGGCAGATCCAGCGCGAGCCTCAGGCCGGCGTCCACCTGCGCCATGCGGGACCGCGAGAGCCGGCCCGACCTAGCGCCCGACCGGCAGCGGCACCGGAACCGGCCGGCCCCCGGCGACCGTGATCTCAACGGTCCGGCCGTCCGAGTAGCGCCGGGCCCAGCCGCCGCCCTGCCAGCGGTCCGTTGCGGCCAGCGACCGCCCGCCGGCGGTGAACCGGCAGGACTCGGTGAGCCCAGGGTCGGGCAGGACACACGAGCCGGTCGTGGGCACCCCGTCCAGCACCGCGCTCGCGCCGGCGCGCGTGGCGCCCGCCGACCGGGTCACGACCACGGTCGCCCCCCTCGGCCCGCGGTAGACGCCGGGCGCCGCCGCAGTCAGGCGCGAGCCGCCGATCTCGTAGGCGGCCGGCGACAGCCGGACGGCGACGGGGCGGGGCATCGCGGCCAGGGCCAGGCCGGCCGCGCCCGCCAGCGCGCCGGCCGCGCCGAGAGCCACGTGGAGGCGGAGGCGGGGCAGGCGGCGCCGCGGCCGGTTCCGGATGCGGACGGCATGCGGGCTGGTCACCGCGCCGATGGGGAGGTTCTGTGTCATGGGCGCCCCGCCAGCCTGAACGCCGCGTTCTCGATCCGGCTCAGGTCGGCCGCCAGCCGTTCCGTCACCACCCAGTCGCGGCCGAGGTACCGGCGCCCGGCGTCCGTCTCCACAACGCTGCGATCCCGGAAGCGGGCGACCGCCAGCGGCCGCCGGCCGCCGTCCAGGCCCTCGATCTCCAGCGTGCCGGAGGGGCCGAGGTCGGGTCGAAGCCGGGCCCCGTGCTCGAGCCAGCGCCGCCGAGCCGGCCCCCAGGCGGCCAGGAGGCGGCCGCTGCAGTAGGAGGCCAGCCGTTCCCGCGGGTCGGCCAGGTCTCGTATCGCGGCCGGCAGGCGATACTCGGGGAACAGCCGCTCGTCGACCGGCTCGCGGAGGTCCGCGAACCAGGCGACCAGGTCCAGCAGCAGCGCGTAGGTAAGCGTGTGCACCCGCTCGATCTGCCGCTCCCGCAGCTGGTCCCTCACGAGACGAGACCCGGGGCGGCCAGGGCCTGCACAGCGGCGCGGGTCACCCGGATGTACGCCTCCCGGAGCCGGGGGGATATGTCCAGGATCGACATCCCCTTGACGATGGCCAGCGTCGCCTTCTCGCTCCTGGGCACGGTCTCGACGGCCGCGACTCGCCTCCGGATCTCCTCCAGCAGCTCCCTCACGACCGGGTGACGCCGCAGCTGCCGGTCGGTCGAGGCGATGTAGCTGACCACGACTGGCTTGCCGCGCAGGCTCGGGCTGTCGAGGTACTCCACCACGCCCAGCAGCGCGCTCGGGTCGTCGGTGGTGGGGAGGATGACCAGGTTGGCGAGGTCCAGGTAGGCGGCGCAGATGGCCGCCTCCGCCGAGCTGAAGTCCGGGAGGCGGTTGGGCAGGTCGACGACCATGAACACGTGTCGCTGGCGCAGCTGCTGCACGAAGCGCTGGACCAGGCCCGGCGGATAGGCGTTGGCCGTCGTGCGGTCTTCGGGATATACGGCCAGGGCGGGCGTCCTCGCCCACGCGGGGGGTGGGGGCAGCTCCCGGCCGCTGCTCAGCGCGGCCATCATCTGGCGCACCGTGCCGGCCGCGGCCGGCACGTCCAGGCGACCCCACTGGTCGGGGTTGCCGATGTTCTGGTCCACGACGGCGACGGTCCCGGTCGTCTCGCCGAGCGCGTAGCCGACGACCTGGGCGACAGCGCCTGCGGTCACGGTCTTGCCCACCCCTCCTTTGCGGGCCGGCACCACGACGAGGGGGGCCGGGTGCAGGCCGAGCACGACGTCCCCGATCTCTCGGGGGACGACGAACCGCCGTCGCCGCCGCCCGAACAACCTGGACACCAGGCCGGGTGCCGCCCGCTCTGCCTCGGCCCTCGCGAAGGAGGGCAGGTCAAGCTCGCGGCCGCCGCCGAACAGCCCGGCCCGGCTGAGCTGGCTGGCGGGCTCGTCCGCCTCCTCTGGCTCCTCCTCCAGCGGCCCGACCGCGGCCAGCTCGCTGAACGGGTCGCTGGGCGCAAGGTCCTCGCGCCGGGCACCGCCCAGCTCGGCGATCGCGTGCTGGGCAAGCGCGAGCGGGTTCGTGGCGACGATCGCCCGGACCTGCGGGAACCGCGCGTACCGCAGCCGCTCTTCCGCGCGGGCCACCCCGACCAGGACCTCCGCATCCAGCCCCGACAGGTGGCGCTCCAGCTCGGGCTCGTCCATCACCAGCACGATCGGCCGCGCTCCGGCCGGCACGCGCGCCTCCCACCAGGCGTCCAGGTGCCTCGCCGCATCGCCGCGGGCCGAGAGGAAGGCCGCGCCGCTCACCGGCGCCTCGTGGACGGCGCCGGCCCGCGCCGGCGCCAGCGCGGCTCTCAGCAGCTCTGCGGCGCGACCGCCGGCCGGCTCTCGAAGCAGGCTGAGGAAGACGGGCTCACCTGCCAAGCGCCTGCGTCGCCTCCCCCACCGACCCGGCACCCAGGTCGACCGGTGCCGGCGTCAGGTGACGGCCCAGCCCGGCGGCGAGCAGGACCAGGCCGAGGACCAGGCTGACCGCGGCCGCGGTGGTGCGGCGGCGCCAGGCCGGCCGCCGCCCGGCGGCGAGCCGGGCGACCCCGGCTGCCGCCCACAGCAGCAGCGCCACCGTTACCGCCTGGACGGTCAGCAGGCTCGCCGCGACGGCCGTCCCCACCGTGGGCGTCGGGGCCCAGAAGAAGTCGCCGGCGGCGAGCCAGCGCCGGGCCTCGCCGATCGGCAGCGCCAGCGCGGGGAGCAGGGCCAGGAGGGCCAGCAGGACCGCGCCGGCCAGGGCCGCCAGCCGGCGGGTCACCGGAACGCCAGCGACAGCGTCGCCCACGCCGGGTAGCCGATGAGCAGCACGAGGGGCAGCACCATCAGCCCGATGGGGATCGCCTGCCGGAATCGGGACTGCTCGGAGCGGACCTGCATGTCGGCCAGGCGGCCGGTCCCGACGGCCCTGGCCAGGTTGGTAAGGGCCGTTCGCGGAGGCAGGCCCTTGTCGTCGATGCGCCGCATCGTGCTCCCCAGCAGCGCGAACATCGGCACGCCGTAGCTGTGCCCGATCTGCTCGTAGACGGACGCGGCGCTGACGAAGGCGGGCTCGCCGAACGGGCCCCGGGTGGAGGGGCCCGGAGCGGAGGGCCCCGGCGCCGCGAGCTCGCGCCATCGCTCGTCCCCGATCAGGCCCCACAGCCAGCCGTCCGCCTGGGCCCGGGCCAGCAGGTCGACGGCCTGCTCGACGGACATCTGGCGCGTGTACGTGAGGATCGCGATCTCCGTCAGCGCGCTGCTCAGCCCGGCCTCGAGGCCCGCCTGGCGCCGCCCGGCGGCGACGCGCAGGAGCAGGTACCGGACCATGAACGCGACCGCGCCGAAGAGGAGCGCGTCCGCCGGCGGCAGCGGGAGCGGGCCCGACCCCCCGGCGAGGCCTGCCAGGTCGACCGCCAGCCCGGCCAGGACGACGAGCAGGGCGAGCCCGGCGCTGAGGAGCACCCAGGCGGTCGCCGACTGCGTGCGGCCGGCCACGGCCAGCAGCCGGGCAACGTCCGCGGCCTCCTGGAACC
>Ga0126378_10003881_pt1 | contig 11337 bp, 7 predicted proteins | sample PanSoiMetPlot_23_FD_92587 | JGI IMG/M metagenome (GOLD analysis project Ga0126378, IMG submission 92587) | Tropical forest soil microbial communities from Panama - MetaG Plot_23 | ecosystem: Environmental > Terrestrial > Soil > Tropical forest > Bulk soil | place: Panama | collected 2016-02-17
GCCGCCGCCCGGCATCGAAAACCGTTACCAAGGCTGAAGCTCCAGCGATAAAGAACCCGCTCGGTCCGGAGAGCAGGTTTGTCAGTGAGGCGCTCTCGAAACCACCGCTACCTGAAAGGTTGACGGATGGGAAGTACGCGGCGCGGGCTATCCCGATTTGTTCGTTAGCCGACGCCACTCGGCGCTCCGCTGCGGCTACATCCGGACGCCGTTCCAACAACTCGGAAGGGAGTCCTACTGGAATGGGAGGAGGCGTCTGCTCCAGAGGGGAATTCGGAATACTGAAAGACGATGCCGGCTCTCCGATGAGCACCGCTATGGCATGCTCGAATTGCGCCCGCGCCGCCCGCACGTCAATCGCCTGTGCGCGCGTCGTTTCCAGTTGCGTCTCGGCCTGTGCCACGTCAACGGCGGACGCAACCCCGCCCTTATAGCGGTTCTCGGTCAATTCCAGTGCCCTTTCAAAAGTAGCCACGCTTGAATTCAGTACCGCTTCATCGGCATCGAGAGATTGGAGTTGGAAGTAGTCCACCGCCAGCTGCGCATGCAAGCTGAGGCTCACATTTTCCAAGTCTCCAGCGCTTGCTTGTGCCCGGGTTCGCGCGGCTTCCACCGTATGCCGGACACTCCCGAACAGATCCGGCTCATAGGAGACACTCACCAAGGGCATCAGTATGTCACTGTAATTCGTTGGCGAGACGGTTGAGGCCAAGGCACGGTTTCTGGATAGGCGGTTGGCGGAACCCGCCGCGCCCGCCGTCACGGTGGGGTAAAAATCGGCGCGCTCGAAGCGCACCATTGCCCGCGCTTGTTCGAATTGCGCCACAGCCCCTTTCAGGGTCTGATTGGAAACCTTGATCTTATCCTCCAGGCGATTGAGCTGAGGATCACCGTAAATTTCCCACCACTTGCCGCGTGCCAGCTGATCGGCCGGCTGAGCCGAGGTCATGCCTGGAGGAATCTCCTTATATGCTGGAGGAACGGTTGTGGTAGGTCGAGAATAATGCGGCCCGACGGCGCACCCCGCCAGCGCCATGGTTGCCAGAAGAAACAGTCGAGGGTGGAATCTGGCTAGCCATCGCTCTTGCTTTCCCTCGCTCAATGCGCCTCTTCGCTGCCGCCTGACTGCTGTATCACCCGCACAGCTTCGCCCGAAACCAGCGAATCGGGTGGGTTCACCACGATCGATTCAGTTCCGTCCAGTCCGGCAACTACCTCTACTTCTGATCCGAAATCGTGTCCAATGGTGATCGGCTTTAGTTCCGCGTGCCCTTTGTTCACGGTCGCTACGCGCAGTCCTTCGGACCGGAACAGCAGCGCGTTCACCGGCAGAATGAACGACCCGGAAGCAGTCGGCAGATGGAAATGCACTTCGGCATAGGCGCCCGACAGCAGCCTTCCCGTCGGATTATTCACATCTATCTCAACCAACAAGGTTCTTGTTGACTGATCAATGGCGTCAGCGTTTCGTACCAGTGTCCCTTCAAATCTCTGACCCGGATACTCCGGTACGGTGAGAGCAGCCTTGAGGCCTGGTTTGGCCGACTGCGAATATGCCTCGGGCACGTTCACATAAACGCGCAGTTTGCCGGGTTGCGCGATGTGGAATAGTTCTGTGCGCGTGCCGCCGCTGCTGCCGGAATCGATCAGCGCGCCAATATCGGTGTTGCGGGCGGTTATGATTCCGTCGAAGGGAGCATAAATCTTCTCAAACGACTGCAGCTCCTCCAACCGTTTGACATTCGCTTGCGCCGATTCCAGGGCAGCTTTTTTCGCCGCGTAGTCGCCTTCAGCGTTGTCCGCCTCTTGTTTGGAAACCGAGTCGGTTTTTAGCAGCCCGGTATACCGCTCCGCAGTGATCTGCGACAGGCGAAGGTTAGCCTGTGCGGTACCAAGGTCCGCCCGCGCCTGCATTAGCTGCTGATCGACCTCCGGTGTTTCGATCTCCGCCAGAAGCTGCCCTGCTTTGACGTGCGCGCCGATATCGGCGTACCACCTGCGCAAATATCCATTCGTGCGAGCGTAAATGGGCGAATCCACGAAAGCTTGCACGTTCGCCGGGAGAACCAATTCCGAGGCAGGCGCCGTGCGCTTCGGTTTCACTACCGCCACCGTGGGCACGGCCATCTCGTTGGTTTCCCGGCGCAAGTTTGCCCGCGCCTGAATCCGAGGCAGAATCGCGCCAATCACCAGGCCGGCTGCGGTTATGGCCGCGATCAAGATCAGCCACCAGGGCGTTGATCGGTTTGCTTGATTGCTGCGGAACTCGTGATCCATGGCGGGCCCAGGGGGCAGGCTTTCCACCTCGTCGTCCCCGTCTACTCTCATTTAATACTCCGAATATTGATGCTTGATAAACAAAATCAGTTCCGCACCTCCGCCCGCCGTATCCGCAACCCGTGCAGCACGCTGAAAAACACCGGCACAAAAAACAGCGTCGCCACCGTCGCCAGAAGCAGTCCTCCTATGACCGCACGTCCCAGGGGGGCATTCTGTTCGCCGCCTTCTCCCATGCCCAATGCCATGGGTACCATTCCCATGATCATGGCCATGGCGGTCATCAGCACCGGCCGGAAGCGAGTAAAGCCTGCTTGCAGGGCGGCGCTGACAGCGTCTTTCCCTTCGATCATTTGTTCTTTGGCAAAGCTCACCACCAGAATGCTGTTCGCCGTGGCCACACCCATACACATGATCGATCCGGTCAGCGCCGGTACGCTCAGCCTAGTGTGGGTCACGAACAGAAACCACACAATTCCCGCCAGCGCGGCCGGAAGGGCGGAGATGATGATGAACGGATCGAGCCATGATTGGAAATTCACCACGATTAGCAGGTACACCAATAAGATCGAGAAAAACAAGCCGCTCAGCAGGCCCGTGTACGACGTACGCATGGTCTCAATCTGCCCACGAATCATTATCTCGGAACCGCGTGGCAACTGGGGCCTTAACCGGTCGACGAGCTGATCGATGTCCCGGGCTACTCCGCCCAGGTCTCGCCCCTGCGCCGAGCCGAAAATGTCAATGACCGGCTGAATGTCGTAGTGGGAAACAACGCCCATTCCGGCTCCGCGGCTAAACGAAGCCAAACTGGCCAAAATCTCCGGATTCCGGTTGGTCGGCCCGGTAACCGGGATGTTCTCCAGGGCCTGCAGCGAATCTATTCGGTATTGCGGCGTTTGCGCTGCGATCGAATAGCTCACCCCGTTCTTGGGATCGAGCCAGAACGTCGGCGTCGTCTGAAAACTTCCGCTAAGGGAAATCAGCAAATTGGTAGCGACGTCCCGCTGCGTAAAGCCAACCTGCTGGGCTCGCGTACGGTCAACGTCGATGTGAAAGTAAGGCTGATCGAACGCCTGCTGGATGCGCAAGTCTGCCGTCCCCGGGATATATCTCAGCCGCTCCAGTAATTGGTCGGCAAACAAGCGGTTCCCTTCCAAGTTGTGACCGACGACCTGGATGTCTATGGGCGAGGGCAATCCGAAATTCAGAATCTGACTGACCATGTCGGCGGGTAGAAATGCGAACGTTACCCCGGGGAACTGCCGCGCCAGACTCATTCGCAAATCGTGAACATATTTCTCGGTCGGCCGATGGTGCTCGTTGAGCGTGACCAAAATGTCTGCATCGGAGGTTCCGATCGGCGCCGAATTGCTGTACGAAAGGTTGATGCTACTGTAGGGAAGACCAATATTGTCGATAATGCTCGCAATTTCTCGCGGCGGAATCTGTTGCCGGATATACTGCTCCACCAGATCTGCCAGTCGCGCAGTCTCCTCAATACGCGTGCCTGTGCGCGCCCGCATATGCAGCTTGAATTGTCCGCTGTCCACGGCGGGAAAGAAATCTTGTCCCAACCACGGAATCAGCAGCACAAGCGAAACCAGGCAACCTGCGAAAAATGCCATCATGAATGCGCGCCGATGATGTAGACACCACTGCAGCCAGCCGTGGTAGGCATCGCGAAATCTCTCGAACGCCTGCTCAAACCGGAATTGCAGCCTTACCAGCGGATTCGGACTCTGCGAGGGAATGTGTCCTACTTCCTGCTCGTGCCCGCGCAAGAGATATTTCGCCATGGTCGGCACCAGGGTGCGCGACAACAAATAGGAAGCCAGCATGGCGAACACCACCGCTTCCCCCAGGGGAACGAACAAGAACTGCGCGACACCGGTCAGGAAGAACATCGGCACAAACACAATGCAGATCGCCAGCGTTGAAACGAATGCCGGTACCGCAATCTGCGCCGCGCCATCGAGGATGGCCTGCTGGATTTCCTTGCCCTCAGCCACATTTCGGTTGATGTTCTCGATCTCGACGGTAGCGTCATCCACCAAGATGCCGACGGCGAGAGCCAGCCCCCCCAGCGTCATGATGTTGATCGTCTCGCCGAGTGCACTCAACATAATCACCGATGTGAGAATCGAGAGCGGAATCGAAACCGCAATAATGACCGTGCTCCGCCAGCTGCCGAGGAAGATCAGGATCATGACGGCCGTCAGGCAAGCGGCGATCGTCGCTTCCTTCAACACGCCATTGATCGAGGCGCGTACAAACAGTGATTGGTCGGCCAGGGGCTGCACATGCAGGTCCTCGGGCAGAGTTGCCTCGACCGCTGGCAGCAGCGACTTAATTCCCTGGATTATGTCTAACGTTGAGGTGTTGCCGGACTTCAGTACCGTGAGTAAGGTCGCCCGCTTGCCATTCACGCGCACAATGTTGGTCTGCGGAGGAAACCCATCACGTACGTAACCCACATCGCGAATGTAAATGGTTGTGCTCCCCATGGTCTTAATGGGCAAGTCATTCAGTTCGGCAACCTGTTTTGGGCTGCCGTTCATGTCGACGTCGTATTCAAACTGGCCGATCTTGGAGGTTCCGGCCGGCAATATCAGGTTCTGCGCGCTGATCGCGTTCACCACGTCTATGGGCGACAATCCCTTGGCTTGCAGCGCCTGGATATTCAAATCAACCTGAACCTGCCGCTGCTTGCCTCCATAGGGGTACGGAATAGCCACTCCCGGAATTGTGATCAGCCGCGTGCGAATGAAATTTACCCCGTAGTCGAAGAGCTGTTGCTCGGAAAGCCTGTTTCCCGACAATGCCAGCTGCAAGATTGGCACGCTGGATGCGTTATAGGTGATGACCAATGGCGGAGTCGTGCCCGGGGGGAGTTGTCGTAGTTGCGTCTGCGATATGGCAGTAATCTGCGCCAGAGCGCGCTCGATATTCGCCCCCGGCTGAAAGAACACCTTCACCACCGCAATCCCATTCAGCGATTGCGATTCGCTGTGTTGTATGTTGTCGACCGTGGTGGTAAGAGCGCGTTCTGTTTGCGAAACAATCCGGTCGCTCATCTCCAGCGGATTCAGCCCTGAATAATTCCACAGGATGCTGACCACGGGGATATTGATATTGGGGAAAATGTCAGTCGGCGTACGCAGAATAACGATAGGCCCCAAAATCAGAAGCAGGAGCGCAAGTACTACGAAGGTATAAGGGCGCCTTAATGCAAGTCGAACAATCCACATAGTGAGAGCAAAAACGAAGCGAATCGAACCACCTGATCCGACTCGCCCAACCGCCGGTCTGATCGCCAGACCAGCTCTCTACAACATTAGAAGAGTTCGCATTCCTCTAAGATTCAAAGGTTTACGATTGCTTGCTTGGCCGGCCTTTCCGACCCCCAAGCCCGGACCGCTGCCGACAGGTTAGCTATGTCTTTTCGAGTCCATTCGGCACCAAGGGCAGGCCGCGTAACCGGATGCCCGTCGCGCTGAAGATGGCATTCGCTATGGCCGGCGCGACTCCCATGATCGGAGTCTCTCCTGCACCGGCCGATGGCAGATCTTTTCGGTCGAGGACGACCACTTCGACCCGCAGCAGGTCAACAAAGCGCGGTACCCGATATTGTGCCAGGTGCGGATTCAGGATCTTGCCGTGATCGAAGTGAATCGCCTCGAATAAGGCGCCGCCCAAGCCCTGGGTGATGGCTCCCGTAATCTGATTCTCGAGCCCATCAGGATTCATTACGGCTCCACACTCGAAGGCTTCCACGATTCGCTCGACGTGCAGTTCGCCAGTTGCCGGGTCAATGCCTATTTCCGCGCATGTCGCCACGTACGAGCCCTTCTCGGTTCCGCCCCCGATGCCGAACCCGCACGTGGGCGACGATTTCTGCCGTCCCCAGCCAAACTTCTCCGCCGCTGCCTGGAAAACCGCGCGCAAGCGCGCATCCGTGAGATTCTTCAGACGAAACTCGAGCGGGTCCATACCGATCGCGTGTGCCAGTTCATCCATGTGACTTTCGCGCGCGAAGAAATTTGCCGGCGCCGCCAGCCCCCGGTAAGACCCCTGCCGCAAAGGTGCGTCGGAGGGATGAAACTCAATCCGCTGATTTGGAACGTTGTAGGGGGTTTCGATCCCGGATGATCCGGAGTTGTAGTTATCGTGTTGCCAGGCGGTAATAATGCCGTCCTTCCGGGCTCCGCTCTTGATATCGATCACGCCCGACGGACGGAAGTATGACCAGGTGAACTCTTCTTCCCGCGTCCATACCAGCTTCACCGGCTTTTCTGCCGCCTTGGCGAGTCGCGCCGCCTCGAGCGCTGCATCACCGGTGTGCTTACCGCCATACGCCGAGCCCGTGTCAGGAATGATGACACGCACCTGCTGGTGCGAAAGCCGAAAAGCATCGGCTAACTCATCGCGCACGCCAAAGGGGCGCTGGCTTCCGGTCCAAACCGTCACCTTGCCGTCGTGCCAGTCGGCCACTGCAGCTCGGGGCTCCAGGGGAGTATGCGCGATGTACGAAACCGTGTAAGTCTGGGCCAGAGTCTTATCCGCCGTCCGCAGACCTTCTTCTACCGATCCCCTTACGTCGGCGCCATTTTTGTCATAAGACTGGCCTTGCGTCGCCCTTTTCTCTCGTAGGGACTTGAACAATTGTGCTTCGGAAATCTGTGGCGGCCACTCCCATTTCGCCTTTAGCACAGCCAGCGCCTTCGCAGCCATAAATTCATCGGGTGCGACCACGCCCACAAACGCTCCGTCTCGTATAACTTTTACCCCCGACATCTTTTCTGCATCGCTGCTATCGAGCGACACGAGCGTCGCGCGGAATGCTGGCGCCCGGAGAACTTTGCCGTACATCATCCCTGGTTGCTTCAGATCAGTGGTGTACTTGTGCTCCCCGGTGACGAAGGCGCGCCCCTCCACCTTGGGCGTCGGACATCCGGCTACGTGCCACCCGGAGGCTGGGGTGAGCTGAGCATCCTCGATCACGGTGGCGAACCGCTGTCCTCTGCTCAACTGAGCGAAGGACAGCGACTGCCCAGTGCGTGGATTTCGAATCTTACCGTCAGCCGCAACCAGGGTGCTACGATCCGTGTGTAAGCGATTTGCAGCCATCCCCAGCAGGATTTCCCGCATGCAGGCTGCTGCCTTTCGCAATTGCGGACCCATCGTCGGTGTGGTTCGGCTACCGAAGGTGCCGATGTCGAAGGGAGTCAGCGCAGTGTCGCCCATGACCAGCGTGATTGCAGACATTGGAACGTGCAGCTCTTCCGCCACCTGCTGGGTCAGCGAGGTGCGAATATTCTGCCCCATCTCGGACTTCCCGGTAAAAACACTCACCCTGCCATCTTCTCCAATGTGTAGCCACGCCGAAACAGTCTTGGGGATCGTCTCATCGTCGTCGTCTCCCGATTCTTGCGCCTCGAAGGGGGTCGCCGCGAGGCAGACCAGCACCCCTGCTCCCATCAGCTTGAAGAAGTCGCGGCGTCCCAGTTCGAATCCATAGCTGAGCCGGCGAATTCCACACTGTTCTTGAAGTTCCAGATCAAATTCATTTGTCCGGGTCGCCATCGGCTGTTACCCTCTCCGCGCCGCTTGCTTCACGGCTGCGATAATTCGCGAGTAGGTCCCGCAGCGGCAGACGTTGCCATTCATCTGGTTGCGAATCTCTTCTTCCGTGGGATGAGGAGTCCGGCCGAGCAGGCCCACCGCGGAGATGATCATTCCGGAGGTGCAATAGGCACACTGGAAAGCCTCGCTCTCGAGAAATGCTTGCTGTACCGGATGCAGATGACCGTTCTGCTCCAGCCCTTCAATGGTCGTGATTTTCCTTTTGCCGACGGAACCGACATTGGTGCGGCAGGACCTCACCGGCCGTCCGTCGAGCAGCACCGTGCACGCCCCGCATTGTCCCTCTCCACAGCCATATTTTGTGCCGGTTAGGTCGAGTTCATCACGTAGCACGGATAGCAAGCTTCGCTCGGCAGGCACCTCGAGGGAATGTCCGGCCCCGTTTACTTCGAGAACATAAACCATGTGCCACCTCGGACTACAAAATTATAGTGGATAGGCGGCGATACTCGGAAACTCCACGCGTCAGACCGAATTTCTTCCCGACTGAACGAACTTATCCTCGTCCTCCGCCATTTTCGTCAGGATCTTCTATGGTCGGCAAATAGTCGGCTACGCCTCGACCAGTGTCGGCATAGTCAATAGAAATCCTCTGCCGGGGCGCTTCACCTCTCCCATCTACCGGAACTGCGCAGCAGTGAGATAGACGACAATGAGACCCAGAAACAGAACTCCGCTCTCGAGTCGAGTCGACCAAACGTGCAAAGCGTCGAAGGCGACTCGTGCCGAATTGCTCAGCGGAACCCGATCGATTTCCCCCATCGCGCTGCGTAGGGCGGCCATTCTAGGGGTGATTCCGAATTGCGAAATCAGAGTCAGCGCCAACATGAGATACAGCAGCAGGTGGCGAACTGCGAAGGCGTGCGCCGCCCCCGTTGTCAGACGAGCGTACATCAGAGAACTCACTAGGAAGATCAGACCGGAGATGATACCCATCCAATGTAGTTTGGCAAGCGCCGAACTTACAACCGAGCCGGCCAAGTGCCGGGTTGGCAGAACCGTGAACACCGTGGGTGCCAGCACGAAGGCAAAGAAAATCAGTCCCCCCAGCCAGACTATTAACGCCAGCATCATCAGGAAACGGAGAAAAGACATGATTGGATTATAGGCCCGAGCATCGGTGCGACCCAGTTGATAGAGATGGGAAGGGCTTTCTATTTCTTGTAACGCTGTTTGTTCCGCCTTTCTTGCTTGTTCCGTCCCTCTTGAGAGTGATCCTCGCCGGAAAATCTCGAGCCGATTGGGACCTGGTACCTGATCTTTTTCACACGGGCACGGGAACGCTTTCGACAATATCGCGCAGAACTTGCTCGGCCTGATCCGATTTTTTCAGCGTCGATGGAGACATAGCGTTCAAAACCACCCGGTGGGCAAAGACCGGAACGACTAGCGGTTTGAAATCTTCCGGCGTGCAGAAATTCCGATCGGAGAGAAACGCCATCGCCTGGGCTGCGCGATAGAGCATTTGCGATCCCCGAGGCGACACTCCTAAGGAAAGGAATTCAGACTCGCGGGTCTTGCGCACGATTTCCAGTGTGTAACTCACCAGCGAGTCGTCCACGTGAACGCGTGTGACCGCCTGCTGCATCTCTAAAATATCCCCGCCAGTCAAAAGTGCCTCGAGCTGCTCAAGCTGCGCGGTCCCTGCCTGTGAACGCAGGATTTCCCGTTCCGCCTCGCTGTCGGGATACCCCATACGTACTCGCATCAGAAAGCGATCTAACTGGGATTCTGGTAATGGATAGGTGCCGTGATGTTCGACTGGATTCTGTGTCGCGATGACCAGGAATGGCTGTGGTAAGGCATAGGAATGTACATCCATCGTGACTTGCCCTTCATTCATCGCTTCCAACAGGGCGGATTGAGTTTTTGGGGTGGTGCGGTTGATTTCATCGGCCAGCAGAATATTGGTGAAGACTGGGCCGCGTTTGAACTCAAATTGTTGCTCAGCGGCCGAATAGATGGTGATACCGAGGACGTCGCTGGGCAACATGTCGCTGGTAAACTGCACGCGCTGGAAGCCACAGTCCAGAGCGCGCGCGATGGCTTGTCCGAGGGTCGTCTTGCCGACGCCAGGCACGCCTTCGATCAGCAGGTGGCCGCGCGCAAATAGGCAGACCAGTGCCAGACGTACCACATCATCCTTGCCGCGGATGATCTTGCACACGGTGCGTTCCATCTCCGCGGCGCGTGTTGACGCACGGGTTCCACTCTCGGCGGGTCTCACGGATCGATTCTACTATGTGAGGCAGCACGGCCCTCGTTACCGGCGTCACCGGGACAGCACTCACATTGCGCACGCGGTCTAAGCCCGGTGCTTGTCGGAACGTCTAATCGGAAGGCTTAATAAGCGTGCCCGAGCGGTCGGTTCATGAGAGCGGGGACCCAGACTTCAGTCCGTTCGGGGACCGTTAACCGCTGCAGGCGTCGCCACCGACGGAAATCGTCGCAAAATACTCAGCGCGACTTCCGAAGGCATGTTGAAAGCGCCTTTCCTACTGAGAGAACTCCGCCGGCTGTCCGGTCAGGCGCTCGATGCGTTTCGCTATCGGCGGGTGAGTGGAAAACAAACCGCCGAGGCTCACTCCCAGCAGCGGCTGGATGATAAACAAGTGCGCCGTCGAGGGCGACGCCATCAGGGGAATTCGGCGAGAGTACTGGTCCAGCTTGCGCAATGCGCTTGCCAGAGCGTATGGGTTCCCCGTGTAATGGGCACCGCTGGCATCGGCCTGATATTCGCGCGAACGGGAAACTGCCAGTTGGATCAGCAAAGCCGCGATCGGAGCCACGATCAGCATGAACAGCGCGCCTAGCCCGCCCCCGCGATCGCGGCTGTCTCGACCGCCGAATCCGCCAAAAATCATGGCCCACTTGCCCATATTGGCCAGCATGGTGATTGCTCCGGCGATGGTGGCTGCAATCGAACTTATCAGGATGTCGCGGTTATTAACATGACCGAGCTCGTGCGCCAGGACACCTTCTAACTCTTCGTCACTGAGCAAACTGAGAATTCCGTGAGTCACCGCTACCGACGCGTGCTGGGGGTTCCTGCCTGTGGCAAACGCATTCGGCGAATCGGTCGGGATCACGAAAATCTTCGGCATGGGTAAGCCGATTTTCTGGGTGAGCCGCTCAACCACGCCATAGACACGAGGCACCTGCTCACGCGTGACCGGCTTCGCCCGATAGGTGGCTAATGCGATCTTGTCAGAGTAGAAATATGCAACGAAGTTCATGACCACGGCAAAGACCAGGGCAATAGCCATGCCGTTTTGGCCGCCAAAGGCGCGGCCGATCATCATCAGCAGCAAAGTCAAGGCAGTTAGCAGGAACGCGGTTTTGAATGTGTTTCCCATGGAATTAGTGGCGACTATCTCTAGTGTCCCTTCCGTTAAATCCTAGGCTCGCTCGGCA
>Ga0126378_10003882_pt1 | contig 11336 bp, 7 predicted proteins | sample PanSoiMetPlot_23_FD_92587 | JGI IMG/M metagenome (GOLD analysis project Ga0126378, IMG submission 92587) | Tropical forest soil microbial communities from Panama - MetaG Plot_23 | ecosystem: Environmental > Terrestrial > Soil > Tropical forest > Bulk soil | place: Panama | collected 2016-02-17
ATTGGACCTCGGGACAATTACTGCCACTGCGATGGTGTCAGTTCGGCGGCGCGATCGGTGGCCCGATCATCAAGAACAAGGTCTTCTTCTTTGGGGACTACCAGGGAACACGGCGGCGCAGGGCTGCTTCCGTTACGGCAACTGTGCCCACGGCCGCTGAGCGTGCGGGAGACTTAAGAGCCTTGCTGGGAAATTATCTGTGCACCGATGGAAGTACCTCGCCGACTCCGTCATGCGGGCCGGGCGCTCAGGTTGTTCCGGTTACTACTACCGATCGGGATGTCGTGCCTGCCCAAGCGGGAATGGTTTTCGATCCGAGCACCGACGACGGAATCGGTAATCGTTTGGCAATTTCTACCAATCACCAGGTGAACGTTCTCCCCTCGGTTCCGGCGCCTATCACGAGCCTTCTCGCGAACCTTCCGGCGGCGCAGGATCAGACATCGATTTCCGACAATTATGTCGCGACCGGCAGTGAGCGCTTCAACAGTGATCAGTTTGATGGACGAGTCGACTACAACTTCTCGGACAACCTGCATTTCTTTGGCCGATACACGCTTGCGGATTTCGATCACTTCGCCCCCGGAGCGTTTGGAGTTGAAGCGGGTGGGCCCGCCCTGAATGGCGTGAATTTTGCGGGGGAAGCTCCCGCGCGAAATCAGAGTCTCGCGCTCGGGGCCACCTACACCCTCAGCACGAGTCTCATCACCGACTTCCGTTTCGGCTTCTACCGTTACCGTATTCGCGTCAATCCCAATGGCGTCGGCACGACCCCGGCTACGGATGCAGGCATCCCGGGTTTGAATCTGGGCACTGACGAAACCAGCGGTATGCCGGCCTTCTACATCAACGGCAATGGCGGTTTCAATTTCGGATATGCACTTAACGTCAACCAATGCAACTGCCCGCTCAAAGAAACAGAGAATCATTTCCAATGGGTCAACAATTGGACCAAGACAAGAGGAAATCACACATTCGGCTGGGGCGTCGATATTCGCAGAGCCCAACAACAGCGCATCCCCAGCGATTCCCATCGTTCCGGCGAGGTTACCTTTTCAAACGGAGTCACGGGTAGTCCTGTCGTAGACGCAGCGACGGGCGCGTCCACCGGGGCCGGATTGGCTTCGTTGCTCCTCGGTCTACCCAGCAATTTCGCTCGTTACTTTACCGGTGAGGGGCTGCACGCCGGACTCAGGCAGACGAGGCTCTTCTTCTATGGACAGGATTCCTGGCGCGCAACCCGCAAACTTACACTGAATATCGGCCTTCGATACGAGAATTACTTGCCGCAGACCGCTGCCAGCCCTGGCGGTGCAGGCAGCTTCGACCCGAACACCGGCGAAGTACTTGTCGCGGGCGTCGGCACGGTTCCCTCGAATATGGGAGTCCACGCCTACAATCTTGGGTTTGCTCCACGAGTCGGCCTCGCGTACCAAGTGGCGGAGCACACCGTGATTCGCGCTGGATATGGTCGGAGCTTCACACCCGCAGGCTTGGGTGCGGTGTTTGGGCAAGCTCCGGATTACGATCCGCCCATCATCCTTCCGCAACAGCTCAATCAAGATAACAACTACTCTTCCGTCTTCAATCTGTTCACGGGGCCACCTCTGCCCACAGTTCCGACAGGAGGCACATCCGGACGCTTCCCGTTGCCCGGAGACTTGAACGTCTATTACTTCTTCAGTTCGCCAGATGCCTTCCGCGTTCCTTTGGCGGATTCGTGGAACCTTACAGTGCAGCATGGGTTCACTCAGACCCTCACCGCAGAAATCGGATACATCGGCAATGTCGGACGGCACTTGTACGTCAATCCCAATGTGAACCAGGCGGCTCCCCCAGATCCGAACTGCAATCCAGATCCCAGCGTCGCTGGTGGGTGCAATGATTTTAACTCCCGGCGTCTGTTCTTCCAGCGTTTCGGTCTGTCTCAAGGACTGTATGAAATTTGCAATTGCGATAACTCCAGCTACCACGCTATGCAGCTAAAGGTGCAGAAGCGCGCATCTCATGGCCTGGATTTTCTCGTGACATACACCTACGGAAAAGCGATGACGAACAGTGCGTACGGCGGAGCGTATGGCAACAATCTCAACTGGTGGGAAGACCATGGCCCCGCAAACTATGATCGCACGCACACCCTAACGATTTCGCATACCTGGCAACTCCCTTACGGACGAGGTCGCCATTGGGGCAACGGAATCAGCAAGGCAATGGACGCGGTTCTCGGTGGATGGAATTTCAGCGGCATCAGCCGCTTTGAGTCGGGCTTGCCCTTCACGGTAACCGCCGACGACCCACTCCTCTACGCAGACTTCAATCAAGATCGTCCGGATCAGGTAGGAGATCCCAACGTTCCCAGTCAAAACCGGTTTCATTGGTTCAATCCGGCTGCGTTTGTTGATGCCCAGGCGGTCGGAAGGCAAGGCTTGGTTCGTCATAATTCCCTCCGCGGTCCGGGTTTTTATCAACTCGATCTTTCTCTTGGCAAAGTATTTCAGATCACTGAAACCAAATCCCTGGAATTCCAGTGGCAAAATTACAACGCTACCAATCACGTGAACCTCGTGAATCCAGATAGCTACATCCACAGCGATACCGCCGGCCAAATTTTCGGCGCAGGAGATATGCGCCAAATGCAATTCGGTCTACATTTCCGCTTCTGAAACAGCGTGCGCCATTTCTCGCGTGCTTCTGGCGTGAGAAGTGGGGCGCCTGTCGGTAAGTTCAACTTGCGCTCTTGTCGTAGAATCCATGACGGTTGCCGGCGTCCCAACGTCTGCATTCAAGTCAGCCGCCTGCACATCCATAAGGACCCCTGCATGAAACTCAATCTTCTCGTTGCATTCTTCTTCGCATGCATTTCAATCTCGATTGCCTACGGACAACAAGCCGAGCCCAACCCTCAACTCGATGCCCGTTATAAGGTCGACATCCTGATCGTAGTCGGACATCCTGACGACGATATCGAAGTCGCCGCTTACATCGCGATGCTGATCGAGGAACAGCATAAGACTGTCGCCGTCGTGTATGGTACGCGGGGAAATTCTGGTGGCAACGCCGCAGGCCCCGAACAGTCCAAGGCTCTATCGGACATTCGCGAGATGGAGGCCCGGCATTCGCTCGCCTCCTACGGAATCAAGAATGCCTGGTTTATGCATGGTCCCGACACTCCCGGCGGCGATGTCCTGCATTCGCTCGAAACATGGGGACACGGGCAGGCTCTCGAAGAAATTGTGCGTCTGGTGCGTATCACGCGCCCGGAAGTTATTTTCACCTGGATGCCCAATTACGTAGTCGGTGAAAACCATGACGACCACCAGGCTGCAGCCGTGATCGCGACCGAAGCCTTTGATCTTGCCGCGAATCCGCTCGCTTTTCCTGAGCAGGTCGAAGCTCCTCGCAACCGCCTCTCAATCAGCAACTATGGCGAAGGACTGCATCCTTGGCAGCCGAAAAAAATCTATTACTTCACCGACGCCAATCATTTCGAGTTCCTCAAGCGCAAAGGTCCGGAGTACCCAACCAGCGACATCTCCGCATCTCGAAAGATTCCCTACTCGCGCGTCGCGGCAGAAGCATGGGGCTATTACAAGACGCAAAACGACTTCACCGACGCTCAATTGAAGGAGTTCTCTGAAATGCCGGTCCAGTTGATTTTTGGCAAATCACTTGTGGGCGGCTCCGTCGCGGGCGACGTCTTTGAAGGCATCACATCCAAGCCAATCGCCTATGTACGTGCACGAGGATACGCGCCTGGCCCCGCAGATGTGGAGCTAGAGTTAGGCGGGCCATGGGCTTTTTACCATCAGTTCTGGCCCGCGCATAACATTGAGCGACTTGCGGATCTCTATTCACCCGAGGCGCAAGTCGGGCCCACTGAGGCTCTCTGGGTACCGCTTATCATTCGGAACGACACCGACAACACGAAGCAAGTCAATATCCGCGCCTCACTTCCACAAGGTTGGAAGCAACAGCCCCAAGCAACCGTGTACACGGTCGGTCCCCACGATTCCTATTCTATTCAATTGACGGTAACGCCCGAGGCCTCGCAGAAAGGGTCGTGGCAGAACTTGAAATGGGATGCCGAAACCGACGGGAAAAATGTCGGTACTGTCACTCTCCGAGTGAAGGTTGAATCCAACGGCTTGCCGCAGTAATTTACGCCTTTCACTTCGTCCTAAAGCCCAGTTAACTAGACGCACCAATGGTCTGCTCGACCCTGACAGTGGAGGGTCTCAATTCCATGCACAGCAAGCTCACTGAAACTTCGCGACAACGGCGAGCTTCCGGCCTCGCACAAACGAAGCGATGATCCTATAATCGGCTAACTTCAGCCGGTCTCGAAATTAGAATCCGCGAGATTGGGGCCTCCCTGTGGCTGAATTTCACCTGCAACCGCAGCTCTGGAAAATGCCAGGCTCCCGGTTCTTCCTTCAACAATCAAAGGACAAATTCAAAAGTTCTGGCAGGCTTCAACCTGCGACTCATGGTTCACCGACGAAGCTCGCGGAACGCTCGCTTTCGATCGGAGTCTTGACCAACATCGATACAAAGTGCACTGGCGGCTGCAATCGGCAGTCGGCTTTGAAACAACCCGCGGCTTGCGCGTGCTCGAAATCGGCTGCGGTTGCGGCAGTGAGGCCGAGCTGTTTGCGCACGCGGGGACCGACTACACTGCGCTCGATCTAACAAACGCAGCGGTAAGCATCACCCGCAGGCGTTTTCAGTTGCTCGGTCTCAAAGGTCGTTTTATCCAGGGCGATGCCGAAAATCTGCCATTCGCTAGCGGTTCCTTTGACCTTGTCTATTCCCACGGCGTGCTTCACCACACACCCGACACGCTCCGCACTATTCGCGAGATTTATCGAGTGCTCTCTCCGGGAGGACTTGCCGTAATCATGTTGTATTACCGCGACTCTTTCAATGACCAAGTAAATCTGCGGATCATCCGCCGCCTTCGCGCGCACCTGCTCCGAATGGATCTGGGGATTAAGTTCGCTCGCAGGATTTTCGGCGAGTCAGAGATGCACCCTCGACGGCACGCGGAGCTCGTTCGCGAAGACCGGCACTCTTACTTGGACACCGAGAACATTCTCAATCGAAATACAGATGGCCCGGACAACCCACTCTCGCAAGTCTTCTCAAAAAAGTCGGCGCAGCAAATGTTTTCGCAATTCAGAACTGTAAGAACAGAGGTCATGTTCTGGAATCCGAACTGGTTGCCGGGGATCGGAAAAATGCTTCCCCTCGGATTGAAGATCGCCTTGCATCGCGCTGCGGGTGCACCTTTGGATTCACGCGCAGAAATCAAATCTGGAATTCGCACGTCCGAAGGAAATTCAGCGTCCCAAGTATTTCACGCCTAACCGCGAGCGGGATGAGGCGCAACTGGTTAACACTTAACACTCGCCAGAACAAGGGCGGAGCGTCACATCATGTACTCTGGACACGGCACAAGGCGAGACCACAGCGCACGGGCAGGCCTGGGTAGAATCAAAGTCAAAGCCTTGTGATGTGGGGGATGGCGGGGATGTAGGAATTTTCCCGCCTCTATAGCTATCACCTTGCGCCGTTTGACCTTTCCGCTGACCACTTTAGACTTGTGCCATGAATTTCCGTGAACTCATAGTCGTTGCCGCGATTGCGGTCAATGTTACGGCGCAGGCGCAGTCATCGAACCGAGCAACTCTGGCCGTTCATCAATGGCTCACCGAGCACGAGGCGCGGATCCTGCAGCAATTCACAACTCTGCTCTCAATCCCGAACGTTGCCAGTGGTCACGAGAACATCCTGCGCAATGCCGACCTCCTCAAATCGATGTTGCAAAAACGCGGTATTGATGCCCGGCTTCTGACCTTGGAGGGCGCCAATCCGATCGTGTTCGGCGAAATCGGAACTCCCAATGCAAAGCGCACCATCGTCTTCTACGCGCATTACGACGGGCAGCCAGTGACTCCATCTGAATGGGAAGGCAACGCCCCATTTACCCCGGTCATTCGCAAAGTGAATGGGGAAGATCGGATCTACGCCCGTTCCGCCTCTGATGACAAAGGCGCGATCATGGCACAACTGGCCGCGCTGGACGCATTGCGTGCTGCCCAGATTCGGTTTCGGTCGAATATCCGCTTCGTCTGGGAGGGCGAGGAAGAGGCAGGCTCGCCGCACTTGGAAGCGATCCTGAATGCCCATCATGATCTGGTTCACGGTGACGTGTGGCTGGTCTGTGACGGACCGGTTGATCAAAGTGGGCAACAGACTGTTGTTTTCGGCGCCCGGGGAGACACGCATCTAGAAATCACGATCTTTGGCGCAATCCGTGGACTGCATAGCGGACATTACGGCAATTGGGCGCCGAATCCAGCGATGATGCTGACTCAGCTTCTCGCTGGGATGAAAGATCAAGAAGGCAACGTTCTCATTCCGCAGTTTTATGATGGCGTCTTGCCCCTGGGCAATTTAGAGAAACAAGCCATTGCCGAAGCACCGGTCAACGATGGTGCACTTCGCCAAGAACTCGGCCTCGGACACGTCGATGGTGGCGGAAAGAAGCTGCTCGATCTGCTGAACCTCCCCACCCTCAATATCAACGGCATGGCGGCGGCGAACGTCGGGGCTCGGGCCAATAACGTGATTCCTTCCCGCGCAGTGGCCGATCTCGATCTCCGATTGGTGGTGGGAGAGCACTGGCAGGAACAACAAAAGCGCGTAATTGACTACGTTCGCTCGCAAGGCTACTTTGTTGTCGATTCGGAACCTTCACGCGAGGTTCTGCTCGCGCATCCGCGTGTCGCGATGGTCAAAGGCGACGATTTCAGCTATGACGCTGTTCGTACGCCCATGGACTTGCCGATTGCAAAAGAGGTAATCGAAGCTGTTGAAAGTGCCCGAGGAAAGGTTGTGAAGTGGCCCACGATGGGCGGCAGTGTTCCGCTCGGAGCGATGGAGCGGGCTGCGAATACTCATACGATCACGGTTCCGATTGCCAACCACGACAATAACCAGCACTCATCAAACGAGAACCTCCGACTACAGAATCTCTGGGACGGAATCGAAACGATGGTGGCGCTGATGCAGATGGAATGAAGTCCGTCATCTCCGAACTCAGGGCTGCGATCGACCTAGACGGCATCGTCGCGAAGCGGAAGTACGAGCCCTCCGTTAAGTCATAGCTGGGCGAGAGCTCCCAATATTGATAGGCCAAAAAGCCCCCGGGGAATACGATTGAGACAGGAAATGCTGGCCCCTTTTTACCATCGGATCCGAATCCGATGCCACCATTGAAACTGTCGAAGGATACAAAGAAACCTCTTGGAAGCGCGGCGTGCCCGTAAGTGATGCCATCAACTGGGTCGTAGACACTGATCCTCCTTAGAGAGCAGTTCCAAAATCCACCTTCGCCGCTGCCCTTGAAGTAACGAGGCGGAGTAGCTATGCAGGCCACAGGGAAACTGACTACATCAGCGCTGTCTCCAAAGGCTGACCAACCCGACTGTTCCGGCGAGACTTTGATCCACGTCTTGCCAGGGAAAACGTCGTCTGGGGCTTGACCAATCAGTCGTGCTGAAGAGGCCGCGAACAAGAGCACCACAAGGACGAATTGATTCAGCATTGGGCTTTCCATTTTTATATGAAGTCTGGGGGAGCGAGTTTCGCTTCATACATCGGACGTGAGTCTACCCCCTTTAGAGCAGGCGGGAGCCACGACCTCTATTTGTGGGATGCGTGTGTGATGGCCTGCGAGGACGCGGAATCCACCAACCCCAAGGTGCAAAATTAGAAGAGCCGAACCTGTGCGGGGTTTGGCTTCTGATTGGAATAACGGCACGTCTCCGTATTCCTGATCTACTCATCAGGCTAAGAGCGGAACCGGGACACATCAAAGGTACTGCGGTAAGTAAAGACTCAGCCACTCTTGTGCCGACGGCGGATGGGTCGATCTTCCGGGGCCACATCCGATGACATCATCGGCTCCCGGTCGTCGTGAACTTCCATCTCTTGCTCTATGAGCGATTGACACAGCGATTCGCCGTTCCCGCCCACGCGACCGGTGCCCCGGAACCTTCCGAGCCCGTTTTTCCAGACCCACAGGTGCCCATTGGAGCCGTAGCGCTGCTCGATCGACAAGTAAGATTTCGTGGCGCCTTCTCTGACTTCCATATTCTCAGGAGAGTACCAGCCGCTCGATCACTGTCGCCAGATGGCAGTGGGGACAGATCAACGTCGGGTGCAGTTTTCAGCGTCTAGAATCCAGCGTAGAATGCCGTTCACTGCTAGGGAGCAAGCTCGAAGAGCTTGGGGAGTAATCAAGGTGGAGCCCGCCTCGACCGATGTAACATCGCTGCTGAAAAGACTCTCTGATGGTAATAAGAAAGCCGCACACGAACTCATCCCAATTGTCTATTGGGAGCTGCATCGTCTTGCTGTTTGCCACCTTCGGCGCGAGCGCAAGCACCACACCCTGCAGGCAACTGCCCTGGTAAATGAGGCCTACATAAGACTGGTCGCGCAGCGAAAGACCGACTGGAAAAGTAGGTGCCATTTCTTTGCGGTGGCCTCTAACCTGATGAGGCGAATTCTGGTTGATTACGCACGCCGTCAGTTGCGTGCCAAGCGCGGCGCTGGGCAAAATACGCTGTCGCTGGATGATGTCATTCTCGTTTCGTCCGAGCGCTCAGACAGAGTGCTTGCGCTCGACGAGTGTTTGACCCGACAAGAAAAGCTTGACCCCCGACAAAGCCGAATTGTCGAGCTTCGCTACTTCGGAGGGCTGTCTGTTGAGGAAGCGGCGGAGATCTGGGGCGTTTCGCCGAGTACGGTGAGGCGGGAGTGGACCAGCGCCAAAGCTTTTTTATACGGAGAGTTGAAGCACTACGATGGAACTCACGCTTGACAAATGGCAGGTGCGAAAGCCGTGCCTGATCCAGTTGTGCATCGAGAGCTGCTCCGAACACGAGTCTGCGTGAGGGTTTATCGCACGTACCCGAATTTATTGCCTAAAGCTTTATTAGTCTTGCAACTCTAAGCTATAAACCTCTTGACTGCCAACATCCCTTAGGAAGAGTGGTGTGTCGTCAGGCGTAAGTCCCATCCACGCTCCCCAAGTCCCCCAAGCTCGGCGAATGTTCTTGAGGGTTCCCAATTCTTCGAGTCGATGATCACTGATGCGGATACGGAACCACGGAGTGTTCAAAGTCGGAGATCCATCGCCGTACAGAAAATCACCTTTGCGTGACCACATCAAGTTGAACGAATTATGAACAGCCAATTCAGCCCACTTCTCGGTAGCGAAGTCGAGCAACAAGACTTTGGAGTAGTCGAACGTGAGAGCAGCGAGATATCTCCCATCAGGAGACAAGCGCGGATTCACCTTTCCCTTGGAATCCTCTATCGGTAACACTTGGCGGGTCCGAAAGTCGTAGGTATATAGAGCTGTGCCCAGTGACGACGCTGGCATGCCCGTAGTCCGAGTGCCGAAGATGAGACGTGTTCCGTCTGGCGACCAGTCGGGATCCACCGCATTATCCTCGCCCGTGTCTAGCTCCTGCGCAGCGCCGCCGACCGCTGGAATGACATAAATCCGCCAGGGTCGTCCCGGTTGAGCGGCGGTGAATACGATGTGTTTGCTGTCCGGCGACCAGCGCGATCTGCCCACCTGGATCGGTGGGAAACTGAGCTGCAGCCGCTCGGTCCCATCCGCTTTGCTGCGCCACAGACTACCTTGTGGATAGGATACGTACGTCAGCCATTGTCCGTCGCGTGAGAAGCTGACCGAATCTGCTGAAATACCCGATAAGTAAGGGACAAACTGATGGATATTGGGGTCATAGCGAATCAATTCACCGCGCCGTAATTCGCCGAAGAAAAAAATCCGTTTGCCATCTGGACTCAAGACGGGAGCTAACGCACTCAGCTCTCCGTTCGTCAATTTCGCAGGCTCGCTCTTGGATGCGCTGAAAGCTCCTTTTGGCTCGCGCATTATCCAGATGTCCGCTCTTCCATCATGCCACGATTGATAAACAAAATACTTGCCGTCGGCACTCCAGTTACCGCAGCATTCGGCGGGCGGATTATTCCAGTTTTCCAGCAGGCGGTGCAGATTCGTCCCATCCGCCGAGACTTCCCACAAAGCAGATGTGTTAACTCTCGAGTTTTGTACTGTGAACCTCAGTACCTTCCCATCGGGCGACCATCGGAACAGCCAAGGTATGCCTTCCGTAGCCGAAAACTTGCGCGAGCCACTCCCGTCTAGATTGGCGATGTAGATTTCAGAACCCTTGGCGAACGTGATGTGCTGGCCATCTGGACCCCAAGAAGCATCATGGCCGACTATGTCGCCGATTCGATGCGCGGCTCCCCCGGGTAGCGGCTGGATCCAAATTGGTACATCAATGACGAACCCGCCATCTAAAAGCAGCATCTCGGAGCGCTTCGACGAAAGATCGCCCAGAAGCGGGAATTTGAGCGGTATAGGGATTGCCACTGTATCCCCTCCAGTAACAGACACCTGCGCCAGTTTGGAGGTTGGTGACATCTCAGAAAAGTAAAGACGCGACCCATCTGTAGCTATGGGAAGCGGAAGGGGAATGATGAAACCGGGTAAGGGATGGCATTTCTCTTGCGCACTATTGGTGATGCGAGAAACGCCCACTACTTTTGCCATTACACCCGACCGCGAACGATTCCAGAAGTATAGAGATATGCACGCAAGGAGAATTGCCGTGGTTACCAGGACATACAACTTGCGCTGTGCTGTTCCACGATGGTTGCGTGTTACGCGGCTTTCGTAGCTCCCCGACTCTCCTTGCCGCTTAATGCGCTTCAGATCGGCAAGCATCTGACCAGCTTGCTGATAACGCATCTCACGATTCTTTTCGAGAGCCTTGACGATGATTCGTTCCAATTCGACGGAGACTCCAGGATCACTTTGACGCATGGGATTTGGCTGTCGATTCAGAATCGCGTCGAATATCATTCCGGCAGTCGGGCCCGAAAATGCAGGCTGGCCCGTTGCCATCTCGTAAAGCATGGCTCCTAAAGAGAAAAGGTCGGTTCGAGAATCCAGTTCCTCACCTCGTACCTGCTCCGGGGACATGTAGGCAATCGTCCCTAAAATCGCGCCGGGACATGTGAGCGAATCTTCTGGCAAAGCGAGAGTGGATAGGCTGGAAGGTCTGATGCCGTCGATACTCTGACTGAGCGTCCTCTGGTACTTATGTCTTGGTTCAGCCTGAAATGGAGAAGCGACGTTCTCCGTTAGTGTAGGTCCGCCCCTGCGGGGCGGGGATTTTCAAGGCATGCGGGTCTATCGTCCGATGACTTCCTCCCTATTATTGAGC
>Ga0126378_10003883_pt1 | contig 11336 bp, 8 predicted proteins | sample PanSoiMetPlot_23_FD_92587 | JGI IMG/M metagenome (GOLD analysis project Ga0126378, IMG submission 92587) | Tropical forest soil microbial communities from Panama - MetaG Plot_23 | ecosystem: Environmental > Terrestrial > Soil > Tropical forest > Bulk soil | place: Panama | collected 2016-02-17
ACCTCGTAACCCCACGCGGTGAGCGACTCGGACCAGTCTTCGTGAGTCGCCTTGTCGTCTTCCGCGACCAACACTCGTTTTCGATCAGACATGCCTTATAAAATCACTTCAGCACGGGCACTGCACGCCGCTGTGAGCGCAAATTCGTGAGCGCCGGCACACAGGATCTGGTTTTGACGATCTGTCGCCTTAGGAATCAACAAGAATCAACTGTGTCACTACGTCCGCGTGTCACTTTAGTTCATGAGGCTCGGTCTTTTGCTGGGTGACTCCGAATACGGATATTGGTGTCTATGACCTGGGTCTCTAAAGCGTGTTCTTTTGGGCGTTAATTCGCAGACGCCTCTTCTTCAAACGCCTCTCGACGATTTTGACCGTGCTAACTCCGACTTGCAATCTCGACCTGCGCGCTCAAGTGGCATATTTGTTGCGGTGATCGCCAATCACTTCGTGAGCGTTTCGAATGAGTAGGAGGTTTGAGCAATGGCTGAGACGAAATTACACGACTCCGACAGCGCCGCCGACACCGTTCACCACGCCGCCGCGGCCGGACGCAAGGCACTCGAAGAAAGTTACGACAACCTTCGCGAGTACGGAGAAAAGTCGCTGAATTACGCTGGCCGCTTGAGTGGGGACTTGGTTGAGTTCGTGAAGCGCGAGCCCCTGATCGCGGTAGGAGCGGCCTTTCTCGTGGGCTACGTGGTAGCTCAGGTTTTTCGGCGTTTGCCTTCGTGAACAATGTCACGTGAAGAAAATTCTCAGTCCAACAACGCGCAGGACGCGCCAGACCTGCGACGAGCGCTGGAACGCAGCATTGAGGCGAATCCGCTTTCCGCCCTTGCTATCGCGGCTGGCGCGGGTTTTCTTATCGGCGGCGGTCTTCGAAATCGTTTAGGCAGAGCGCTCCTCGCTTTCGCGGGCAGGAAGGTCGCTAAAGAACTGATGCTGAGCGCGATAGCGACATCAATCGATGGTTCTAGCAGACGAAATCTCAAAACTTCAGGATCAGCTCGCAGAGGCCGAAACGGATCTCCAGCAGAGTCTGTCCGAAGTCAATCACCGGGTCGAAGCGGTCGACATTAGGCCTCGGCTCGAGCGCGTGATCAAAGAGCATCCGTTGGCTTCCGCGGCACTGGCGGTGGCCGCGGGCGCGGCGGCCGGCAGCCGCACGTCGCGTCTGTCAGTGGTGGGGGCTCTCGCACTGGGAGTGCTGTTCGGTCTTGAGCTTGCGGCCCCACGGCCGGAAAACAAAGGCGGGTAGTCGTGCAGCAGGACGAAAAGCTCGGCAACGACCCACGCAAGCTTGAGGCTCAGGACTGGCCCACGTTGGTCGCGCGCATCTTTACTGACGTCGCGCGCATAATGCAGACCGAAATTCGTCTGTTTCAGGCGAGCCTGAACCCAATTCTTTCAGCCGCCATCGATCGGTTGCTCGGTAGCACGATCGCGCTTGGAGCGGTCCTTGCCGGTGGCCTCTGCCTGCTCGCCGCCGTTGTGGTGTTCCTACACCGCTGGCTCTGGTGGGACGCATCCCTGGCGATCGCTGGCGTCATGAGCTTCATCGCGGGCTACGCGGCAGCCCGGCTTGCTGCGCTGCGCGCGAGCCAAGCCGTTGATACCCTGCAGCGATCTTTTGAACGCGAGACCATCAGCCGAGGGCGCCAAAGCTCGAGCTCGACCGCGCCGCGGATGATTGACCCAAGCTGAATGCCGGTCAACGGACCACGAAACAGGGACGCAGGAGATCGTCGTTCACCCGGTCATGTTTCTTATCGAGGATGATCTCCCACCCTCGACGTACGTGGCCCGCCAATTCTGGGAAAGGGACCTGTCGATATCGCTTGCGACCGACGCCGGCCCTCCTACGCCCGCGCGCAAGGCTTCACGGACGGTTAGACGCCCGAGGGCCATCGGAGGCGCCTACGGTAGTCGAGGTGCTCGCTCGACCGCTCGACCTCGCTCCAATCGAAGCCTCCCTCCTCGAAGCCCCCGGCCAAGGGCCTACTTCCATCAGCTCTCGCTCAGCAGAAGCACGACCGTGGCGGCGGCCATCTTTAAGCCGCCCCGCTGCCGCACGACCTTCCCAGAGGACAGCAGTACTTTGCCCTCGCCGCACGGCAGGGTTCGCTCGGCGTCGCCGAAGTTGCAGAGAACTGAGATCGGCCCTCTGCGTATTGCGACCCATCGTGCGGTTTCATCGCATTCGACCTGGGTCGCTTCGAGAGACGCCTGCGTGAGTGCGGGTACCTCGCGGCGCAGCCGAATCAGGGAACGGTGCCACTCAAGAATCTCGCGATGCGGTGAACGGCCAACTTCGCTCCAGTCGAGCTTCGATTTGAGAAATGTGTCACGCGCTTGAGGATCGGGTATTTGCTCGGGCCGCCATCCGAGAGCGGTGAATTCACGACGCCTGCCCGCTCGCACGCTCTGCGCCAGAGCGCTGTCCTGATGGTCGGTGAAATACAGGAATGGAGCGGATGCGGCCCATTCCTCGCCCTGAAACAGCATGGGGACGAACGCACTGCTCAGAACCATTGCCGCGCCGATCTTGAGATGAGCGATGTCCATCAGGTGCCCGCTTCGTTCGCCTTTTGCGCGATTGCCAACCTGGTCGTGGTTCTGCAAGAAGACCACGAACTTGCTGGCCGGCAGACCCTCAGGACTGCGGCCGTGGTGGCGCTGTCGAAACGCCGAATAGCGTCCGTCAAGGACGTACGGATGTTTTAAAGCCTTTGCCAGATCTCCGATGGTGCCGAAGTCCTGGTAGTAGCCGCTTTTCTCACCGGTCAGAACACTATGGAGCGCATGATGGAAATCATCGCTCCATTGCGCGTCGATGCCGTAGCCGCCGGCGGCTGGTGCCCGCACTATGCGGGGATCGTTAAGATCGCTTTCCGCGATTAACAGCAGCTCCCTTCCCAGCTGTTCTTCAAGTTTGCGCGTCTCCGCTGCCAGCTGTTCGAGGAAATGAACCGCTGACATGTCAAAAATCGCGTGCACCGCGTCGAGGCGCAGCGCGTCGAAGCGGTAATCGCGCAGCATCGTGAGCGCGTGATCGCAGAGGTAGCGGCGCACTTCGTCGCTGCCGGGACCGTCGAGATTGACCGCACGACCCCACGGCGTTGCGTAGCGATCCGTGAGGTAGTTGCCAAATCGCTCGAGGTAGTTACCCAAAGGTCCGAAGTGGTTGTAGACGACGTCGGCGATGACGGCCAAGCCGCGTTCGTGGCAGCCATCGATCAGCCTTTTCAGGGCCGCGGGTCCCCCGTAAGCGTGGTGAGGCGCGTAGATGTCGACGCTATCATAGCCCCATCCATGCGCTCCGGAGAACTCATTTACCGGCATCAGTTCGACATGCGTGACGCCGAGGTTGACGAGGTGATCGAGATGCTCGATCACGCCTGCGAAGGTTCCATCCGGCGAGAATGTGCCGACATGCAGCTCGTACACGATTGCCTGGTCAAAGGCGGTCACATTCCACGGGTCATGTCGCCAATGAAACTCATCGTGATCCACCAGCCGCGAGGGACCGGCAATGCCTGACGGCTGTGATTGCGTGCGCGGGTCGGGAAGCCGTTCGCCATCATCCAGGACAAACCAATAGTCATCGCCATTACGCGCTGAGGCGACCTCGGCTTGGTACCATCCGCCAGGCTGTTTGGTCATCGCGAAGCGGCCCCGGGCGGTTTCGACCGCAGCCTTAGTTGCCTTGGGAGCCCAAACCCTAAAGCAGCCATGGATGCTAGGTGCGCGAGAGCAAGCAGACCGGGAATTCGCCGAGCAAGGATCGGAGTGGCGTAGCTCCAGGACCGACCTGCGCGCCGGTGAATTCGTTTCTCCAGACGCCAGCCGGAAGTTCTATTGCAGTATCGCGCCAGTCATTCCCCAGTCTCGCGACCAGGCGCGGTGCCACGGTGACCACACGGCCTCCGCGGCTGTAAGCGATCGCGTGCTCGCGCCGGCTTCCGACGGCGGCGACCGACTCGAACCCGGCCGAGGGTCCAAATGCCTCAGGCATGCGCCGGCGCAGCCGGAGGGCCTGGCGCACAATCCACAGTTTTGGCAGTCCTTCGTCGGCGCGCCCCAGGATTTCGGAAACGGTCATATGCTCGAGTTCCTTCAGGAGCCGCCGCCGCGACTCGTAGTCGACTGGCGTGCGATTGTCAGGGTCGACCAGTGCGAAGTTCCAGAGCTCGGTGCCCTGGTACAGATCAGGTTCGCCCGGGGCGGTCAGTTTGAGCAGGGTCTGGGAGAGCGAGTTCAGGCGTCCGAGGGAGATCAAGGGTCGTAAAAATTGCTCGAGATCCTCTAGAAACATCGAATCATGCAGCAACGCGGCGGCAAAATCACGAATTGCGGCTTCGTACGCCGGGTCCGGATGGCTCCACGAAGTATGCTGCTTGGCTTCGCGTACCGCCTTCTCGAGATAGGCGAGGAGGCGCTGCTCGGCGATGGGCCAGGAACCAACCAGGGTCTGATAGAGAAGATACTCGGTGTTCCGGTCGCGAAGTGGCGAGGGCCAGTGTCGGTCGTTTCGCCGTGACCAGCGTGTCACCGCGGCGCACCATTGATCCGGAATCTCCGAAAGGACATTCAGGCGCGCGCGCACATCCTCGCTGCGTTTCGTGTCATGAGTTGAAGAAGCCAGCATGGTCCGCGGCCAAGTGCGCGACATTTCCTTGGCGGTTGCATAGAAGCGGTCGGGCGGCGTGCCAAAGACGCGCGGATCGCCGCCCACCTCATTCAGCGAAACCGCCCGATTGAAACAGTAAAATGCCGTGTCTTCGACGCCTTTTGCGATGGCCGGCGGCGTCATCTGCTGCAGCCGTAAAACCAGCTCGGTTTCAGCATCGCCACGAATGCGGCGCAATAGCACGTCGCCAAGAAAATCGAAGAGGTCGTTTCCCAAGTCCGGGCGCGCACGTCTGGCTTGTTCAACCGCCGTGATGATGTAGCCGACGCAGGCGGCTTCCAGAAACGCGGAATCAGCTCGTGCATAGGTCCGGTAAACCGGAAAACCGGCGACCACTTCGCGGAGCGCCTCGTGGATCTGGTGGCGCGTATAGTCGCGGTGCCGCCGGTGCCGCTCGCAGACCTGGAGGAGCAGGTGGGTCAGGCGGTTGAGGTCACTGCCGAGGCTCTCGCTCAGGACGGCGCGCTTCTTTTCACGGCACATGGCCTCGAAGTCGGCGCTCTCGCCGGTGAATTCGGTGTAAAAGCGCGTGAGCTGCTCTTCAGCCGCCGGATCGACGAAGAGCCCGTTGCACAGGTTAAGAAAATCGTAGCCGGTGGTTCCGGCTATCGGCCAGTCGGCCCGGAGCCTTTCCCCCGGCATGAGAATTTTCTCGACCACGATCCAGGCTTGCGGCGCGGCCTCATGAAGGCGTTGCAGGTAAGCGGTCGGATCGCGAAGGCCATCGACGTGGTCTATCCGCAACCCGTCGATGAGACCCTCGGAGGCCCAGCGCAAGGGTAGCGCATGGACCTCGTCGAAGACCGCCGGAGTCTCGGTGCGCAGGCCTACCAAAGTGTTGATGTCGAAGAAGCGCCGGTAGCCGAGGTCGCGCTCCGCGGTACGCCAGAAGGCCAGTCGGTAATTTTGCCGCTCCAAAAGCTCGTCGAGCAAATCGGGATCGGCATTGATTTCGGTAACTACGCGGTCGATGGTACGAGCGACGACTTCGTGTTCGGAAATCAGGTCGGCGAGCATGAATCCTAGCAGCTGTTTGTCGCGATGCCGTCGGGCGATGTCATCGGTGGCGGTAGGCAAGGGGAGGCTGACGAACCCTTCCGCGAGGAAGCTGAGCATCTCGGAATTGCAGCGCAGGGCCGCGGACGTGAGCAGCACTCCGATAGAGCGCGGCGCCACCGGAAAAATACGATCCTTGTATCGGATGACGAATTTTGCGCCGTTGCGTACGAGTTGCAGCTCTCCGCTTTCCAGCACTCGCCCGTAGTGGTCACCGAGAACCGGCAGCAGGACGAGGTTGCGCAGCCTCTGTTCGGGCGAGTCCCATTCGACGTCGAAGTACGCGGCGAACTTGCTGGAGGGCCCGTTTTCCAGAACGTCCCACCACCACTGGTTGCCCCACCCGCTGATTGCCATGTGGTTCGGGACAATGTCGACGACGAGGCCTAGGAATCGGTCGCGGAGCACCGCACACATTCGCGCGAACTCCTCTTCTCCACCGAGGTCCGCACTTACCTGGCTATGATCGATCACGTCGTAGCCGTGCGCGCTTCCTGGCGTGGCTTGCAGGCAGGGCGAACAGTAAACATGAGAGATGCCGAGCGCCGCCAGGTAATCACCAAGCGCAGCGGCTTCTCGGAAGCCGAAGTTGCTATGCAGCTGAAGGCGGTAGGTCGCGAGAATTTCACGCGACACGGCGCAAAATCACGGTTGACCGTGCTCCGACATGAATCGCCGTGCCCGCGGCGCTGCGCGGGCCGGCATTTTCCATTGACGCGGTGGCCGTATCCAGAATGCGCTGCCACACCTTACCCCAGTCCAGATCCGGGACAACGAAATCAAGTGCTTCGTAGTGAGCATTGAAGATCACATAGAAAGTCTCATCAAGCACGCGTCTCCCGTCCGCGTCCTGATCCGGTATGCTGCGCCCGCCCAGGTAGACTCCTAGCGATTTCGCAAAACCCACGTTCCAGTCTTCGGCCGACATCTCGGTGCCGTCGGGTCTGAACCATTCGATGTCTTTGGGCCCGGCTGCGCGGAGCGGGCGCCCCCGAAACCACGACTTGCGCCGAAACATCCGATGCTTCTTGCGCAGCGCGACCAGCGACCGCGTGTATTCCAACAAAGCCGAATCGGCTGCGTTCCAATCGAGCCACGAAAGTTCGTTATCCTGGCAATAGGCATTGTTATTGCCACGCTGGGTGCGTCCGATCTCGTCGCCGGCCAGTATCATCGGCACCCCTTGGGAAAGGAGTAGACTCACCAGCAGATTGCGAACCTGCCGGGCTCTTAGTGCAGCGACCTCGGGATCGTCACTCGGTCCTTCGACCCCACAATTCCAGGAACGATTGTTACTCTCCCCGTCACGATTATCTTCGCCGTTCGCTTCGTTGTGTTTGTCGTTGTACGAGACGAGATCGCGCAAGGTGAAACCGTCGTGAGCGGTTACAAAGTTGATACTCGCATAAGGTTCGCGCCCCGACGCCTCGAAGAGATCAGAGCTTCCCGTAAAACGTGAGGCAAACTCGGCCAGAGTCTGATCGGCACCCCGCCAATAGTCGCGTACACAGTCGCGGAACCTCCCATTCCATTCCGACCAACCCGGCGGAAACCCGCCCAACCGATAGCCCCCATCCCCGAGGTCCCAAGGCTCTGCGATCAACTTCACGTTATTCAATACCGGGTCTTGGCCGACCGCGCTCAAAAAATTGCCGAAGCGATCAAATTGCTCAGAACCTCGTGCCAGCGTGGTTGCCAGGTCGAATCGGAAGCCATCCACGTGCATTTCGAGGACCCAATAACGCAGACTATCCATGATGAAGCGCAGGACTGCGGGATGTACGACATTCAGGGTGTTGCCGCATCCGGTGAAGTCGGTGTAAAAGCGCGAATCGTCGGCACGTAGACGGTAGTAGGAGGGGTTGTCGATACCGCGGAAGCAAAGCGTCGGTCCGAGATGGTTTCCTTCGGCGCTGTGGTTGTAAACCACGTCCAAAATAACTTCGATTCCGGCCGCGTGCAGCCGCTTCACCATCTCCTTGAATTCGCCTACCTGTTGGCCGGCGGAGCCGGACGACGCGAAACGCGAATCGGGCGCGAAAAAGCCAACCGTGCTGTATCCCCAGTAGTTTGTCACTCCGCGCGCGATCAGGCTTGCCTCCGGGATGGAATGATGAACTGGCATCAATTCGACTGCGGTAACCCCAAGCCGTTTGAGATGTTCCAGCGCTGGCTCCGAGCCCAGCCCCATATAGGTTCCGCGCTCCGATTCCGGAATCTTAGGATGACGGGCGGTAAAGCCCTTGACGTGGAGTTCGTAGAGGATGGTGTCGCTCCAGGGAATTCGAGGGGGTCGGTCGTCAGCCCACTTAAACGCCGGATCGATCACGATGCTTTTTGGAATCGCGGCGGCGTTGCTCCGATTGTCGCGGCGCAAGTCTTCCAACCGCCCCCCGACCCGGTAGCTAAAAAGGCTCTCGTCCGGGTGAGCCTGACCTTCAATTGCTTTGGCGTAAGGGTCGATCAGCAGCTTGGAAGCGTTGAAGCGTCGGCCGCTTGCGGGATCGTATGGTCCCCGAACCCGGCAGGCGTAGCGCTGGCCGGGCGCAAGCCCCGGTATATATGCGTGCCAAATGTGATCAGTCCGCTCCCCCAGTCGGATGATCGAGCTGGGCATCGGTGAATCGGCCTTATCGAACAGGCAAACATCAACTCCTTCCGCGGCCTCTGAAAAGAAAGCGAAGTTAACCCCCCGTCCGTCCCAAGATGTCCCCAAGGGAATATTCTGCCCGGGTCGGACTTTTCCGACTTTGGTGCTGACGTTCATTTTTCCGCTGCCGAAAGATGAAGATTGCGCGGTTTCGCAGGGAGGGTCTACCGCGTTCATGGTGGTCAAGTGGTGAGGCCGAGTGGATTAGCGATTGCGGGACTCAAACCTTGATGAGCGGTTCCTGGACCCATTTGATGTCGGTATGGACTAGGTCTACCCCGCCGACCGCGAGAGCGAGCTGCTGAGCGCGTAGAGCCGTTTCCGCTTTTGGAACTTCGCCGCTAAGCGTGACGGTCCCATCAACGCATTCAACTTCGATCCCGCACTGCCGAGTCCTGGGATCGCTGTGCAGCGCGCCGCGTACTCGGGTCGTGAGGGCAAGGTCGGCGAAGGAGGACGCGATGGGGGAACTGACCGTCGATTTCATCCGTTCGTGTTCTTTCTCTATGTTTAGATGGTGGTTCGCCTGTGACCAGCAATCGCTGGGCCAGAAATTGCTCGGATAGTTTGGGAGATTTTTCATGCCGGCGGCACCTCCGAGAATTTTTTTCACGGTTCTTCCGTCCAAACGCTGGTCTTGGCTTCCCCGACGACCGGCCATCCACCCCAATGATGTCGGGATGTGTCGATGCGCTCTCTCCCGGCAGAATTAAAACCGTAGTGTCCGGGCACGATCTAACACTTTGGCTCGCGGTGCTTCAGAGCCAGTCAAAGCACGCAGTCCCTCGCCGCGAGGCGACCACACGCGACGTTTGGACGCGGTAGTGTAAGCCAACAATAGCCGAGAGAACTTAGCGGAAACTGCTCACTTATTTCATTTTCAAACGCCCTGGCTCAACCTTTTTTGCAGCTTTTACAAGCGTCCATCGGGAAATGCTCCTGAAGTTAGTGAATCATGCCGACAGGGCTTACTTTGACTAGTTAAAACTCGAGCGGAATCGGCGTCGACCACTGTTCCTGCGGGCATATCACTTGCGTGACTTTCGCCGGTGCTTAAAAACGAGGTGGATTGATGGACGGCACGGTCGGCGCTGCACGCAAGGTATTCGCTGGGGCGGTGACGCCGGAGCATAGACGGGGAAGGCAGATGCCGGTGCTGGCCGCGGGCGCAATTGTCGCTGCCGTCGCGCTGGCACTGCTGACGAACCCCCGCGGTTCGCTCAGCATCGTGCTGGCTGGTGGCGTCGGGCTGGTAGGCGTGGTTGCAGCGTTCGTCTACACCACCCGCCATCGAGATGCGGTGATCATCGCCCTGCTGCTCACAGAGATGTTGAGCGCAAATTTTTTAATGCCAGCCGGGGTGAGCACCGCGACCCGGTACTCTCTTAATCTCATCTTCTGTGCTCCGCTGGTCCCCGTCTTCTGGCGCTCCGGACTGATCTGGCAGGGGGGGTTTCGTCTTCTGCTCGTCTATTTTGCCTGGTGCTTGATAACTGTCACCTATTCGCTCGTGCCGATCTATTCATTGGGTCGGCTCTTTAGTTCGCTCCTCCTGGTATCAGCGGCCTGCGCTCTCGCCCTCGAAGTCTCGGACAAGGAGGACGTGGCGCGGTTGCTGCGCAATTTCTTTATCGGATGCAGCATCCTGGTCGTGTTCTTAGCCGCCTCATATGTCCTCCTGCCGCACGACATTACCTTTGTCTCGCCAGACCCGCTTGATGCGAACGGCCACCCAATCCTCGGAATGATCAGCGAATCCTCCGGTGGCATATCTCGATTCGTCGGTATTTTCACCCAACCCAACGAGGTCGGATCGCTGGTCTTGGTTACGATTGCCGTCGGCATCGCCTATTGGATGTCTGCCACAAAGCGGGTCAAAGTCCGGATGGCAGCCATCATGATTGCCGCGCTGGTACTTGGAGTTCTGTCCGATTCGCGATCCTCGATGGGTGCGATGGTGGTTGGAGTCAGCCTGTTTTTCCTCTGGAAATACCGATGGCGCGCCATTCTGGTTGGAGGGGGGGCGTTCCTGGCGGCCGCGTTTGTGCTGGTCATGATGCTTAGCAATGCGCGCACCTATCTCGAACGTGGCGATGTTTCAACTTTGACCGGACGAACCGAGGTGTGGAGCTATGCAGTCGATGAGATAAAAGAATCGCCCCTCCTGGGGTATGGGTACCAGGTTGAGGGTGCGATTTACGACTTGCGGCATTTTCCCATCTGGTATGGGCCGTGGGATGAGGGTCCGCGTAGTTCGCTTCACGAAAACTACCTAGGACATATGGTCGGGGTCGGAATACCCGCCACTCTGCTTTGGCTCTTTGTGCTCCTGCGCCCCTGGGTTGCGCTATTTCGAGGCGATGAAGACCCGTGGGGCCTTAAGCCGCTCGCGCTCCTAATCGTCGTCCCTTGCCTCATCGTCAACTTCGCAGAGAGCAGCGCCGGGGATGGCTCGTACTGCGACGGATTGATCTTCATGCTGTGTTGGGCAATTGCCGAGCGCGCGCGGATGCAGGCTCTGGAAAGGGCCAAGCGCGAACAGGAGATGGCGCTTTCCCAGATGTCGCCGGCCGCCGCCGCAATTGCTTCCGCGGCTGTTACCCCGTGAATACAACTCGCAGGGCCTAATCCGGCCAGTTGACGGTGGGCCATCTGGCCTTCCAGCTTTTTTGCACGAACGCATTTTGGACGTTGCCGATATAGCCGATCGCACCGCTGTTAGGGTCGCCGTCGAACCAATTGCCCGAATAATGAAGTCCGATGCAGCCCCACAGAATCGTATTCAAATCACCAGCCGAGATGTCTCCGGCATAGGTGTGGCCATTGTATGGCGGCCGCCCGTTGAAGTAGGGAGCCAGGTCCCCATTCATGCAAGCCCGCTGATCCGCGTAGCGAAAGTCGGCGGCAAACGGCGTGGATGTATACATCATGGGCCAA
>Ga0126378_10003884_pt1 | contig 11332 bp, 11 predicted proteins | sample PanSoiMetPlot_23_FD_92587 | JGI IMG/M metagenome (GOLD analysis project Ga0126378, IMG submission 92587) | Tropical forest soil microbial communities from Panama - MetaG Plot_23 | ecosystem: Environmental > Terrestrial > Soil > Tropical forest > Bulk soil | place: Panama | collected 2016-02-17
GGCCAGAAATTCACCTACGCGGCCAAGCCTGGCCAGCCGAGTCTTGACACGCGGCACTTTTTGATCGAGACTCATGTATCGAATACATTTTAATGTATTGGAATGACGAGGCGCCGTCCTTCTCAGGCGCCCGTCCCAGACGACGAGGGGAGCTCGCCATGGACCAGATCTGCATAGTCGTGCCCGTCCTGCCCGGCAGGACCGAGGATGCAAGGGACTTCATGAAAGAGCTCGAGGGCGACCGAAATGCGGACTACCAGCGCTCCGAGCGCCGGATCAGCATCGTCAAGGAGGCGTGGTACCTCGCCAGCGGCCCAGCGGGAGACCAGCTCGTCGCCTACCTGGAGAGTCCTGACTTCGCTAAGGCGCTCTCAATGTTTTCCCGGTCACGCGATGAGTTCGACGTGTGGTTCAAGCACCGCCTAGCCGGTGCCACGGGCCTGGACCTGGACACCCCTCCCTCAGGTCCGCTTCCCGAGCTCCTGTCCAGCTACTGGGCGTGATCACTCATGAACATCGAGATGAGCAGGATCGTCGGCGGCTCCGCCGCAGAGCAAAGCCAAAGACGTCAGGCGGCCGCAATGCATGCGATCGCCCGGTGGATGCGGCGCTGTCTCGCCGACGCGGCGCGTGCGTGGGCGCTTGCTGCCGGGGTGCCGCCAGGCATGTTCGAGTAACTAGTCAGAGCGGACTGAGCCTCGCAGCGAGGTACCAGCTCACCGGTAGCCGGTCAGCGTGATGCTGTAAACGGCGACCTGGAATGTGCCGGCCTGGTCCGCAGGCAGCCTGGTGAACCACACCAGCACGTAGCGGCCACGCGTCGGGGCGGTCGTCAGCCTGATGACTCCTCCGACACCATTGGCGTGAGCGGCGGGCAGCAGGCCGGCAAGCGTCGGCGAGTTGCCGACCCGAAGCGCGAGATCGGCACCGGTGTTATTGCCCATCGCGATCCTGGCGGAGGTGATGGTCACTGTCCGCCCCATATCCAAAAGCAGCCCGGTACCCGACTGCAGATTGCCGAAGTGCGCGGTCGTATACCAGTCGCTGTGCCAGGGCGCTGCCGCCTTGCCTGCCAGCGCTTGATTCGCAAGCTGTGGGCTATCACCCTGACCGGTGCCGCCTGGGCCGAACGCGGCAATGCTGGCTGGGACGAGCGCTGCGACGGGCTGGCTGCCCGACGGCGAAGGCGAGGCAGTCGGTCCTGGAGACTTGGCGGAATGGCCGGGCGACGGCCGCGCTCCGGCCTGCTGCGTGGCGCCCCGGCCACTTGCGTGGCGCCGCCCGGCTACTGCGCCATGCCGGGTCGCCTGCCCGCTCGTGCCGAAGATGAGCAGGATGCTGCCCAGCACGCCGACCGCGAGCAGAGCGGCCCCCAACGTGAACCACAGGGATTGGTGCCGATCAGCGAATGCCGGCCGGACCCGCCGGGATGCCTCAGCGGGGATGATCGGAAATGGCTCGCCGAACGTGATGGGCGGCGGTGGCTCGGTGTCTTGGTCGGCCGTCACCGCCGCGAGTTGCTCGTCGGCCGCCACCAGCTCGGCTGGGTTCGCGGCAGCGATCCGCCCTTCTGGCCGCTGTTCCGCGTTATGCACACGACCACCCTTCCCCGGAGCGGGGAGCTTAGCCCACCGGGACAGGAGCAAATCGGCCGGTTTCAGCTGCTGACAACTTTAGTAAAAGGCGCGATCTTGCACCCTGACACGCTGAACTTCATGGCCTTGTTGTGGCCGAGTTGACCTCGATGATCGGCTTACCAGGGGCAATACCCCCGGGCCCATCCGTAACGGCCTGGCCCACCGCCCAGGTCGCGTTGGTCCCTGGGATATGCGCGGTGACCTCGCTAGCGTCAAAGAACCCGGACAGCGTCGTTGCGCCGTGCACGGCGGACCAAGTCGTCCCGTTGAAGTGGGCGTACAGGGTGGACGAGGGGTTCAGGCCTGTCTCGGCACCGACCCATTGCGGCCGGCCATCGGCATTCGGGGAGATCGAGTGGTCCTGGCTTTCCACGCCAGCGGGCATGTTGAGCACGGTCCAGGCGACGCCGTTCCAGTGCGCGATGTACGCGGCGTAAATGCCGGCCTGACCATTGATGATCCCGCCAACCACCCAGATGTCTTTGCCCGAGACCCCGAGCACGTCGTTGGTGTTGGTGAGCGACGGCACTGATTTGGCCGTCCAGGACCTCGTGTTCCAGTGCGCGACGATGCTGCCGGCAGAAGCCGAGCCTGCCGTCCACACATCACCCGCGCGGGACACGTGGATGCTGTTCAGGATGTACTCGCCCCTGATTCCGGTCGCCACCTTGTGCCAGGTACTGCCGTTCCAGCGTTCCACGAGCACGGCGAAGCCGCCGGTGCCGGTTGGCTGTGACCCGGCGAGCCAAGCCTGACCGCTCGCGGCCGCGGCCACGCTGGTGACCTGGTCCACTGCCTCGCCGGGGAATGGTATCCGCCGCCAGTTCGCGCCGTTCCAGTGCAGCAAGACGGTGCCAGCGGCGTCCGTTCCAAGGACCCAGGCATCCCGCCGCGAAGGCGCGGTGACCGAGAACAGATCCCCAGGGCCGGTAAGACCCTTGACGGTGGCCTTGGACCATCGCGAGCCGTTCCAGTGCAAGATCAGCGGGACACCGACATTTAGCGACGTCTCGTGTTCAGCGCCGACCGCCCAGGCGTTGCGCATGCCTGACGCGGACACGTCGCTAAGGGCGGCCGGCATGCGGACGGATGACGGCACAGTAATCGCATGCCACGGCGAGCTTGACGGTGTGCCGGGCTTCGGCCTTGCCATCGCCGCTGCAGGAAACGCGGCCGTCAGCACGGCGGCAATGACAAGCGAAGCCACTAACGTACGAGGCTTCATACCGGAAGTGAATCACTTCTCCGGCCGTTTTCAATGGGCTGCGATGAGTCGGGCTGAGGGTGAGATCGCGAGACCCGTGTCTGGGTCGAAGAAGTGCATTCGGTCAGTGTCGACCGCGAAACTCGCACGTTCCCCCGCCCTGACAGGGGCGCGCGCATCAACGAGGGCGATCCCTTCGCCCGCGGAGGTCACCTCGCTCTCATCGAGATCCTCGTCGGCCGCGGCACGCACCTCCTCCGAGCTGGCCCGCACAGCGTCGATGCTGAAGTACACGAGCAGCTGTGAGCCGAGGCGCTCGGTAAGGCTCACTTCGCCCTTTAGCACTGGCCCGGACCAGCCAACGCCCGGGGCGGGCAGGTGCTCGGGTCGCAAGCCAACGATGACGGGCCGACTGGCGTAGCTGACCAAGCCGGGATTGGTTGCGGCCACCGTGGCAGGCAGCGCAATTTCCTGCGAGCCCAGCTTCACCGAGACTCCGTCTTCAGCCAGGACCGCTTCGTAGAGATTCATCTCGGGTGACCCGATGAATGCCGCGACGAACAGGTTCGCCGGATTGTCGTAGATAGACTGCGGGATGTCGCACTGCTGGAGCACGCCCGATCTGAGTACCGCGACACGGTGCCCCATCGTCAGCGCCTCCGTCTGGTCGTGCGTGACGTAAATCGTCGCCACTCCGAGGCGCCGTTGAAGCCGGCTCACCTCGGCACGCATCTGCACCCGGAGTTTCGCATCGAGGTTCGACAGCGGCTCGTCCATCAGGAACACGGTTGGCTTGCGTACTATGGCCCGGCCCATCGCGACGCGCTGCCGCTGCCCGCCCGACAGCTGTCCAGGTTTGCGCGAGAGCCATTCACTGAGCCCGAGGATCTTGGCCGTTTCAGCAACCCGGCGCTCGATCTCTTTCTTGGGCGTGTGCCGCAGCGTGAGCGGGAACGCTATGTTGCCAGCGACCGTCATGTGCGGGAAGAGGGCGTAACTCTGGAACACCATCGCCATGTCCCTGCTGCCCGCGGGAACATCGTTCGCGACCTGACCGTCGATCCGCAGGGTCCCTGATGTGATGTCCTCGAGTCCTGCGATCATCCGCAGGAGCGTGGTCTTGCCGCAGCCGGAGGGTCCGACCAGCACCATAAACTCGCCCTCGGCGACCTGCAGGTCGACGCTGTCGACAGCCCGGAAGCCATTCGGGTAGACCTTGCTCAGCCCTTCGAGGCTTACGCTGGCCATTCGTCCTCCTCCTGGGGCCGGCGCAACAGTGACATCAGACGGGTCTGGTCATGCTGGCGCTCCATTTCACCGCCCTGAGCCGACGGTCAAGCCCTTGATAATTCCGCGTTGCCCGATCGCGAAGATCACGATCATCGGCAGCATGGAGATAATCGCCGCAGCGGCTTCCTGCTGGATGGAGATTCCGTAGCGAGAGACGAACGACGTCGCGGCGAGCGTCACCGTCCATTTGCTCTGCGACTGCAGCAAGACCGCCGCGATCAGCACGTCACCCCACGCCCAGACAAAGGCGAGCGCGGCGATCGTCGACAGAACCGGGACTGCTATCGGCAGGCAGATCCTGATGAATACATGGCGGGGCTTGGCGCCCGCCACGATGGCGGCCTCGCGGATGTCAGGCGACACTGCATCCGCGAGGTAGGCATACAGCAGGTACACGCCAAGGGGAGTATTCGTCACGCCGTAGATGAATCCGAGCACGAGCAGGTTGTCGGTCAAATGCGCTCGGCTCAGTTCGACGAACATCGGAATGACCCAGATGATCGTCGGGATCATCCACATGCAGGCGACGGTGCCAAGCACGACGCTCTTGGTCCGCGACTTGCTGCGAGCGCACCAGTCGGCTGCCGGCGCCGACAGCACCACGGTGACGACAGCGCCGATCCCGGCTGCGATTGCGGAGTTGAGCAACGCCTGGCCGAGGCTCGCGGATCGCCAGGCTGAGTTGAACTGTGAAAACACGACTGGGTGCGGCAGCCCGAGCCGGTTGTTGGCGTAATTCTGGCTCGTTTTCAGCGCGCTAATGATGAGGAAGTAGAAGGGATAGACGAACGGAATACACAGGCCAAGGGCGGCAAGATTTCGGAGAACGAGGCGGCCTCGCCTGCCGATGCCCTGGCGTCCTGCCGCGCTGCCGCGAAGCCGTACCGCGGCGCTAGTCATGTGACCACCGCCGGCCGATTACCCACGCGGCGACGGCGATCAGGATCACCATCACCAGCAGGTAAACCGATTCCGCAGCGCCGACTCCGAACAAGCCGTTGGTGATCGTGTTCGTAAAGACGTCGTAGTCGATCGATGCACTGGAGTTCCCTGGCCCGCCAGCAGTCAGCGAGTAGATCAGCCCGAACAGCCAAAGGAACACCCCCAGCGCCTGGAAGGTCATCCACAAGATCAGCGTGCGCTTGATCCCGGGGAGAATCACGTACCGGATCCGCTGCCAGCTGCCGGCGCCGTTGACGGCCGCCGCGTCCAGCAAGTCGGGCTGGATGCTGGTGAGCGCCGCGGTGAATATCGCGACACCTAGACCCACGTTGGCCCACGCCAACACCAGAATGATCGTCGGCTTGACGAGACTGGGACTGTCGATCCAAGGGTGAGCGAGCCCGCCGAGTCCTGTCTTCTGCAACGTCGTGTTCACAAGCCCCTCGGGGGCGAGGATCGGGGTGAACATGATTCCAAGCAGGGCAGGAGAGACAACAACAGGAAGGAAGATGAGCATTCGCACCAGGCCGGCCATCCGGACGCGCGTGAAGAGGAACACGGCGATCAGCAGCGGCAATAGCGTCCAGAGCGGCAGGCCGAGCAGGTAGTAGCCTTCGTTCGCCAAGATCGCGTGGAACGTCGACGACTCGGCGAGCCCCTTGAAGTTGCTGATCCCCGTGAACGGACTGCTGGTCCCAGGCTGCCAGTTGAACAGGGAACGCGAGAGCCCGAACGCCGCGGGAGCAACGACGACTGCGACGGCCGCGATCAGCAGCGGCGCGACGTAGGGAAGCGTCGCCAGCGCGCCACGCCCCGGCATTCGGCGAGGTCGCCGACTCGGTACTGGAGACGACTCGCTCGAAGTAACTGGGACTGACGAAGCCGGCTGTGCATCAACTCCTACGGGACCCGCCTCGCGCGCCATAGCCTGCCGAGTACCTCCGTCGATCGAAGTCGTATCCCGAAGCTCGGCCTCTCCGCCGCCGTCATCCATTGTCCGTTTTGCCCTAGTTCGGGCTACCCGACGATCTTCGGCCGCAACTGCATCCGCAGCTGCTCCATCATCTGCAGCACAGAGTTCGTCGAGGTACGGCCCGTAATCATCTCGCCGGCATACCGCTCGTTGATGGCCAGGACGGATACCGGAAACCCCACGTAGATCGTGTGGTTCAGCGGGTTCTTGATCGCGGTCAGGACGGACTGGATCGCCGGATTAGTTGTCGGAGTCGCGGACTGCACATTGTTCGGGATGATGTGCCCGAGCGACCACATCAGATTCTGAGCCTGGGCTCCTTCCATGAAATTGATGTAGTCCCATGCGCCCTTCGTGTCCGTCGTCCACCGCGTGATTCCCCAGCCCGAGTTCGGGCCAGCGTCGACAAACGGCGGATACTGCGACCCCGGCAGCCTGGGCACCGGGAATACGCCCACGTTGGCCGTCCCAAGAGCCTTCTGCGCGGCAACGACGTTAGACACCAGCGGCGCATCGAGCACCATCGCCGCTTTTCCTGCGTAGAAGTTGTTGTAGGCGTCGTTGTACAGGGTGAGGCCGAAGGCATCCTTCGCGTAATACGGACCCAGCGCCTTGATGTACGACCAGACCTTCTGGAAGACGGGGGATGTGATCGGGTAGTTATAGTCGAGCCAGCTCTTGGTCACCGTCGGTGACATGAGCTGGTCCAGCAGCGGATATGCCCACCACTCCCACTCGTATCCATCCTTGAACCCACCGGACAGCGCCGTGATGCCATGCGATTTCAGAGTCTGGCAGTCCTTAATGAACTGCTGCCAGGTGCTCGGCACGACGTTCGGGTTCAGCCCTGCCTTCTTGAAAAGCTTCTTGTTGTAGTAGAGGAAGTAGCCGTACTCGCTCCAGGGGATCGAATAGATAGAACCGCCAGGGCCTGCCGCCTCGCTGAGTAGCCGCCAGTTCTTCCTGTCGCTCGCGGTGATGTAGCTCTGCAGCGGGATCAGGCCGTTGCGGTAGGCGGCTCCCGCTACGCCAGGAAAGACGCTGACGATGTTCGGCCCGGTTCCGGCGGCGATCGCGGCTGTCAGCTTCGTGCCCATCTGCGTGAACGAGATCGGGACGTCATTCACCACGTATTGGGGATACTTCGCCTCGAACTCAGCGTCGAGCTTCTTCTGCAGCGGTTGCAAGCCGACCGCGAAGCCCGACCAGAACTGCCAGACGACAAGGGTCTTCTTGCCTCCGTGGCCCTGAGACTTATTGCCCGTGGACCCGCCGCAGGCTGCGGCCGCTGAGGCGCACAGCACCGCAGCCAGGACCGCACTCCCCGATTTCACTAGCCGGCGATATGGCGTGCGCATGAATACTCAACTCCCGGTCTTGATGGATTGAGTAGCCGCCAGTGCTTCACCGGGACCGCGTGCCGTGGACCCGTCTGGGACGCCGAGCACTCAGCGGGTCTGCCCTGGCGGGGATTGGTGGTTCAACGTGGGCTGCTCCCAGCGTTGTTAGACCGCGGACGAAGTGTCTGGATCCTCGGGTTTCAGATCGGCTAAAGCATAAACTTATAATTCTTGGAGTGTCAACGGCCTTGTCTTGTGCCGCAGGGCGGCAGGCCATTGCAGGAGCAAGACCGCGATGCCGACTCAGGAAATGGGTTGCGGACGCCGTTGACCAACTGGCTGACGGGAGCCAGGTTTGCTCAGCCAGCTTGGGCGCCATGACGCCGCTGCGCAAAGCTCGTGGCGAGGTTCTGAGCGCTGCCCGTCTCGGCCGATCGGTAGGTGCTCTCGATGATGTCGATCACATGGCGGGCATGCTCGGCCGTGACCGCGGACTCGATACCGTCGCGCACCCAGTCGACCAGCTGCATCACATCTTCGAACACGTGGGACTCGGGGATCTGGCGGTGTGCCCCGGTGACGTGCGGCAGCACCCGCATCTGGGCGTCCCAGTCCCACGTTGGCGCGTGATTGGTGAGCTCACGTCCTGGGAAATCGAACGGCTCACCGTTGAGCAACAGGCCGCGAATCTCGCCCTCGGTGCCGAAGTAGCACGCCGCGGCGAAGTCCTCGATGATGTTGCCGCTGGCCGTCCCGTACGCGACAGCGCAGACGCCGTCGCCGAAATCCAGCAGCGCGACTGTATTGTCGTCCATCTCAGGCGTGATCGAGCGACCGCCGAATTCGCGTGTCCTGACGACCACGCCGGACATTGCCGTGACTCGCTTAGCGGGGCCGAGCACGCTGGTCAGGCCGTGCAGCGCATATGCGGTCATGTCGTACAGCGGGCCGCCTCCCGGCTTCTTGAAGTACCAGGAGGGGTCGATTGGCGTGCTCGACCCCGCGGCGCGCTCGGGTTCTTCTTCCTCGTGATAGCGGCCGAACGCGCATCCGCAGATCGCCCAGCTCAGCTTTCCGATCGCGCCGTGCTCGATGAGTTCGCGGATACGCGTGATCTGCGGACGCAGAACTTCTCCTGGGGACGCGACGATCCGGAGATCATTGCGGGCAGCGAGTTCGATCAGCTCATCCGCTTCGCTGACGGTCGTTGCCATCGTCTTGTTGAAGTGAACGTGTTTTCCTGCGGCCAGCGCGATCCGGCCATGCGCCGCGTGCAAGCCAATGGGCGATGCGATGCTAACCGCGTCCACTTCAGGATCGGCCACGAGCTCTTCAATCGTCGCGTAGCTGCGCTGCACGCCATGACGCCGCCCGACCTCCTTGGCCCGATCGATGACCGGGTCGCACAACGCGCCAACCACGACGGAGTCGGCGAGGTCCGGCTGGACGAGGTGGGGAAGCAGCGCGCGCTGGACGAGTGCTCCGACGCCGACGATCCCGAGCCGCAGTGGCGGCCGCGCGACACTCATCAGGCCACCGCCTTCGTTGCGCCGACCGGAAGTGCGTCAGCCGCGCTTGGATCGACCGCGACTGGCTGGCCCGATGCGGCTGCCCGTCGCGCCGCCTCGATTACGTCAAGAACGTGCACGGCGTGGTCTGCCGAGGCCAGCGGCGGGCGCGAGCTCGCGATGCATTCGGCCAGGTGCAGCACGCCCAGGATGTGGTCGGGGCCGGCCGAGCGTTCGTGCGCGACCACCACGTCGGTCCAGGCAGCTGCTCCAGGCTCGAGCACGCGCACCGGTGCGGCAACGTCTAGCAGGCTGAACGCGACGGCGCCTTGGTCGCTCCTGAGCTCACATTCCGGCGCCATACCCTCGGCGGTCGCGAATGTCGCCTCCACGGACGCAACGCATCCAGGCAGGGCGGCGACAAGCTGCCAGTGATCCTCGCATTCGACTGGAACGACCTTGCCGCGGAAGGGACCGTCGTCGATCACGAAACTGTCCCTCGTCCGACTCGACAAGGCCGCGACCTGCCTGACTGGTCCGAGCAGCCCGGTCAGCGTGTGCAGTGGGTAGACACCCATGTCAACAAGCGGCCCCCCAGCCGCGCTGAAGAACGGCGTCGGATCGGACGCGTATCCCTCCCAGGGCGGAACGCCGCCGTTCGCGTGGGCACGCGCCGACCGGATGATGCCCAATCGGCCCGATGCCAGCAGCTCGCGCACGTAGCGGATCTGCGGGAATAGAAGCACGGACGGAGCGCAGACCAGAACGAGGCCCAGTCCCGCGGCCAGATCGCGCAGCTCGCGTGCTTCAGCGGCGCTCGCTGCGACCGGCTTCTCGGTATAGACGTGCCGGCCGCCCCGAAGCGCAGCGCGGTTGATCTCGTAGTGGACGTCCACGGGAGTCAGGTTGACGACAGCATCGACGTCGCTGTCGATCGCCTCCTGGTAGTCGGTGCTCCAGCGCGACGCGTAGCGTTCGGCGACGCTGCGAGCGCGGTCCGGATGGCGACCGCACACCACCGTTAGCTCAGCGATCCCGGCAAGCCGGTGGGCTTCGGGCAGGTAGTCGCGCTGCGCAACATCCCCCACTCCGATCACGGCGAGGCGAAGCGGTCTCACGGCCGGGAGATCTCTCTGGTCGCTGGCGGCACGGGGCCGTCAGTGGCCTGCGCTGGGGCCTGAGCCGGCATCAACCGCACGAGCAAGTCAGTTTCACGATTGGAATCGACCTGGAACCGCACTCGGTCGCCGCGATGTACAAGTCGGAAATATTCAACGGGCACTCGGTTGCCGGCGAACGCGGTCCCCTCTACCTGCAGCAATGGCTCGCCGGTCGACACACCCAGTCGGTCGGCTTGCTCGGCGCTGGCGCGCGACATCTCGATCGTGCTCTCAGCTCGGGTGACGACCACGCCGTATTGCTCACGCAGCGTCTCGTACAGCGACGCGTGCTCGAACGAGGCGTCGAAGAGCTTCGGGTAGGTCTTCAAAGACAGATAGGCCTGGAGCAGCGCGAACGGCTCCCGATTAACAACCGCTACTCGTTCAAGCAGCAACACGGTGCGTTCTCGGGTATGCAGGGCCCGGGCAACTTCCTTTGGCGTGAGCACTCGAACTTGCCTGATAACCCGCATGTCGACCGGGACGGCCTGGTCGCGCATGCTCTCTGTGAACGAGTGCAGAATCGAGATTTTCGCGTTCAGCGAAGATCCCCGCACGAATGTCCCTCGACCGCGGCCACGGACAAGGAGGCCTTTGTTAACCAGATCAAGAATCGACTGGCGCACGGGAGCAATCGAGACGCCGAAAAGCTGAGCGAGATCCCGTTCCGGCGGCAGCCGCTCGCCCGCGACAAGCTCGCCACGTTCGATCAGCCCGACGATAACCTCGCTGATCTGCGTGTGAAGCGGCTTGCTCGAGCCTCGGCCGACACTCAGGCCGTGCGTAAGCTGATGCCACCGCTGCAATAGCTCTGCGCCGCTTTGCTGCGGTTGCATCTCCGAGAGTTCTGATGTCATGAGTTTATTAAAAGCGCTAGCGGACATCTAGTTTATGATTTTATAAGTATTAATGTGGTTGTCAAGGCCTGGTCGCGTGGCGGCCAGTGTGGCCGGACCGAACGCGACGACGACATCAGGCCGTGGCTGTCGTACCGCCATCGACCATCAATGCCGTTCCCGTGACGAAGGATGCGTCGGCTGACACAAGGAACGCCACACACGCGGCGACCTCGGCTGCGGAGCCCAGGCGGCCCAACGGCGCGAATGCCTCGTATTCGCGCCGGAGCGCGGCCGGATCGTCGGCCAGCGCCAAGAACGCTTCAGTCAGGGGCGTGTCGATGATGCCTGGGCAGACGCAGTTGGCGCGCACCCGCCGCGGCGCGAGATCGAGCGCGAGTGCGCGCGTGAATTGAAGCACCGCACCCTTCGAGGCTGTGTA
>Ga0126378_10003885_pt1 | contig 11332 bp, 12 predicted proteins | sample PanSoiMetPlot_23_FD_92587 | JGI IMG/M metagenome (GOLD analysis project Ga0126378, IMG submission 92587) | Tropical forest soil microbial communities from Panama - MetaG Plot_23 | ecosystem: Environmental > Terrestrial > Soil > Tropical forest > Bulk soil | place: Panama | collected 2016-02-17
CGCGACTCGATGACGCCGCTCGCCTCACCGTGGACGCCACCGCCCTCCAGATGAATTCGCACCACGCGGGCGACACGTGGTGCAGGTGGCTTCTTTGGCGCCTCCTGCGAGCAGGCTATTAAAATCAGGCACAAAGCGCCGAGCAGCCAAGACTGACCGTATCGCCAAGCGCCAGCCCCATCGCGCAGCTCGTGGCGCGCGATCTTGCGGCCCACCGGTGGGTTTGCGGTATGCGTCCTCAACTTCTGCACCCCGCGGCCAGTCGCGCTATTTGCGCCGCATCCCTCCGTCTATTTGCCCGATCGACTTCGCCGCTGTTCCGCTGCCAACGGACCGGCGTGATGGCTTAGTCGAACGCCTCGTTTGCAGCAGCGCGCCTAGTGATAGACCTGGGACCAGTGCCACTTCTGGATTCACGCGTTATAGGCACTCTGGCCTTGAAGCGATCATTCATAGCCCCGATCGGGAACGACTATAGCATATCTGCGAGGGACTCGGAGACGTCGGCGAGCTGATGCCCGGCAATCTACACAAAACTCGCCGAGCGATCCCACATGGTCCAATCACTGGCACGTCGGGTCAGCGTGCTGCCACACTCCTAGGACCTCAACGCGGGGATGGGTGAAGGGCCGGGCCCGGCCCGGAAGTCGGAATTGCTGCAAGCCCAAAAAAGAAGCCCGTCAGATCGGCGGGCCAAGTGCAGGGCAATTTCTACGTTTGACCGGAGCGTCTACTGGACGGGCTTCTGAAGCTGGACCAGGTCCATGTAGCCGTCCAAATTACCAACTTTCACATGCGCCCAGGCACCGCCATTGGCTGTGCCGATCATGGTCACCTGCTGGCCCTTAGGGACCGTCGTCAGGATCTGGGACGTTGCATTCGGTTGCATGTGGACATTGCCATTGTCGACGCTCACCACCATCGGCTGGTTCATGCTGCTGCCCACGTTGGTGCCTACGCTACCACTCTGGGCATAGACCGAAGGAGATAGGGCTATTGCAGCCGCAACTACTGCGATCGAAAGAGTCTTGCGCATGTCGTCCTCTCCTTGGTTGTTGGGGGACCATGAATTAAGCACCGCAGCGAATCGCGTCAAGTTGGGAGCAGGACGCGGCGCTGATCGGGGTTCAAGCGCTGGAGGGCTCGGCGCATGCTCCAGTCCCTTGGCACAAAATCCTGGAGCGGGATTTCAGCCTTGGCTAGGTAGAATTGGTTCTCTGACGCCCGTCACCGGCGGCGGATGAGCAGCGGCCAGTAGGCCTCGTCGTCGCGCCACCAGAAGCTCGCGACGGCGACGAGCTTGCTCGCCACGCCCGGGGACTATTGCGTGGCGCTCGCGGCGGCTGGCTTCGAGATTCTAGCTGAGCGCGACCGCGGGAGCTTCGACGAGGCCTATTGGCCCGGCGGGAGACTCTCGGCCCAGCTTCCCCTTGCCGATGCTGCCGCTCCCCGTTGCTTCCGGTCACTCGGTCAATTAATCCGGCGGATCGGTCATTTACGACGCACCCCGGCACCCTATCTCACCAACACCGCGAAATACTGGGTCTGCGATGGCGCTGTCGTCATTGGTGATCAGCGGACAACCGTCGACCTCAGTCCAACTGCCCGCTTGCAGTTCGAACTCTTAACTCAAAGGATACAATCAGATGGAGATTAACATGAAAGCTTTTCGATGGACCTCAGCCCTTGCCCTTATATCCCTCTTTGCAGCTGGAACAGCTTTGGCAGAGGGCAGCAATCCCCTGGCGGACGCTGTGCGGACTGCAAATGATCGATTCAAGGATGTTTCTGTCGCGGTAAAGGAGGGCTACAGACCCATCCCCTGCGATAGCAGCCCAACGGGTGGCGGGATGGGAATCCACTACGTCAATGGTGACTACCTCAAGGATGGTGTCCTCGATATCGCGAAGCCGGAGGCGGTGATGTACGAGCCGATGCCTGACGGCAAACTAGCGTTCATTGGGGTCGAATATATCACCTTGAAAGGGCCGGCCTCATTGAAGGGCCATATGATGAATTTTAACAGCGCCCCCAATAGTTACGGTCTGCCCGAGTTCTACGAGATTCATGTTTGGGCATGGAAAAGGAACCCAATGGGCACTTTCGCCGACGATAACCCAGATGTGTCGTGCGATGCGATGAAGGCCGAAGGCCAATAACCCTCTAATACCAGTTCCTTGTGAGAGAGACTCACGCTGGGGATTCCCGATTAATGCTCTCATGCACGTCGAGCGCATAACGTCGACCGAACTCACTATTCTCGACGCTCTCGCTACGTATCGATTTCTTACACCCGGCCAACTGCTTTGTTTGGGCGTCACGCGCTCTCGGCGCCATCTGTATGCCGCCTTAAAAGTAACCAGCCGGAATGGCCGAAGAACGCATCTAATTCATCGCCGCTCTCGATGCGGCTTCGCCGGGCTGCAGCAAACTCATCCACCTACGAAGCGGGATATCCGTCACCGGCGGCGGATGAGCAGCGGCCAGTAGGCCTGCATCACCGTGAAGACGAATGCCGTGCTGATGCCGAACAGCAGCATGCCGTCGACCGCCTCCAACGAGCCCATCAACCGCCAGTGGCGCTCCAGCATCAAATCGGAAGCACCACGCGTGCTGATCGAGTCGATAGAATAGAGAAGGGCATCTGCCGGCGAGTTGAGCGCGCCCAGCCACCAATATGCCGCCGCCCAGACCGCAGCCTCTATCCCGTGCAGCGCAGCCAGAAGCAGACCCAACACGCTGATGACGCCAACATTGAATTCCAGGAGGTGGCGCCATCTGAGACGGCGCGTGCCTTCGATTCGAACCCGGATGCGCGCATCCGCCAAGGCTATCCACAGTATGCCTATTCCGTGAATCGCCATCGTCAATGCGATGAGTGACAGCCCCCAGATCCAGTTTTCCATCCTATCGATCCTTTGAATGAACCGGCGCCAAGCTCGTCAAGAATGGCTTCCGCTGCTTCCGATACCAGCCCCAATATCCAAAGGCAGAGACCGGCAGCGGCCTAGAGATATCTCCGGGATGCCCCTCATCAGGTGGCCCCGTCCCAGGGCGGCGCCAATCTTCGCCGGCCCTTGCCGCCGGTTGATGCAGATCAAAGAACTCTCCGGCGGATCGGCCATGCTGTCTCTGCCCGGGTAGCAGAGGTCGCAGCGTGACAAGGCCTGGGGGGCAGCCCCGTTACCTGCGACCCGCTGGCGACCGGTGAGCGACCGGGACGGTGCCGGCGGCCGACTGAGTTGAGCACCCGAGAGGAGACTCTGCGGGCGGACGAACAGACGGCCGCCGGTGCCTGCCGCCGCCAGCGAGCGGCGGCATGAACCTGAGATTGGGAGATCGAATTTGAAACGGATCCTCGTGGCGATCGATGGCTCGCGGGCGGCCGACAAGGCTGGAGGTCGCTCTCGACCTGGCCGAGCAGCATCAGGCCGAAATCAGGCTCCTGCATGTCCTGCTCCGCGACAAGGAGCCCACGGAATTGCTGCGGCTGCCGGATCTCGACCATGCCAAAAGTAATCTTGCGGGCGAATTGCAGCAACTGGCGCAAGCGCCCGCCGCGGCGCGGTCTGCGTCCGAGATCATGTCCAATCCGGGTTTTCCGGATCGGCCCGTTCCTGTTGGAGTTCTCCGCAAGATAGGCACCTACCTGCTCAGGCGGTGCCGCAAGCTGGGCGGAGGCGCGATGCGTTCCGGTCGAGGTTCTGAAGCTCGCGGACGGCCCGGTGGCGGAGACCATAACGACGACGGCGGTCGCCGTGCAGGCAACGACCATCGTGATGGGCAGCCGGGGCTTGCGTCTCATCGATGCCCTGGGGTTCGGCAGCGCTTCTCAGGAGGTTTTTTGCGCCGCTCCCTGCACCTGCATCGCAGTGCACTGACGGGCTAGGATCGGTGTTCCGGCGCCCTTAAAGCATGGTGCCCGAAGCGGCACCATGCTCCGAAGCCCGCGGGGCGCCCTCGCCCTACTGTATCGCGTGCGCCGCCTTGACCACTGACAGCCGCGCGACCACTGCGGATTCCGGCGCACTTCCCATGAGCAAGGTCGCTTCGCCGGAGGGCGATCCCTTGGTCCTGACGGGGTGATAGGCCGCGATGGCGTCGCGGCAGATCGAGGCCATTCGCGGCGAGAAGTGCAACTCGACTGCGACCTCCCTTGCGCGCTCGGCCCTGGGCGGCCTCGAAAGCAGTTGCGCGCCGGATGGCGTTCGCGCGGCCATGTACCAGCGGAAGCATTCCGCTCGAATTCGCTTGACGGCGCCCTCCTCCATCTGTCGTGGGGAGAGATCGATTCTGACCCAACTTGTGTCCATCGCGCTGCCTCCTGCCACGTTTCAAGGCGCGGCGCGCCGATGCCGGAATGTCTGGCCGACGCACTCGGTCGCCGTGCCCCCAATGAAGGTATTGGAACCATACTAGCCCAGCTGGTCATTGATGTACATCAAGTGATGTTGACCGCTCCAACATCGCGAGAATCCCGCGTCGCAGGCGATTGGTCTGGGCTTCCGTGACCAGGGAGAAGAGGAAGGCGGCAAGGATCGCCGCTGCCATGGCGGCCAGGATCACCGCCCAGGCGCCGATCCCCTCCGGCATCATGTGCCAGCCGAAGCCGACCACCGCTACGGCCAGGGCACCGAGGCAGTTCAGGACCGGCTGGTGCGTTGCGTAGAGCGAATAGGAGAAACCCGCCAGATGCTTGTGGATGCCGGCCCCCGGGGGTGGTCGAAGGCGGGGGCTGAGCCGCATTGCGATCAGCATATTGGCGAAAGCGACCGACAAGATGAGATCCGCCAGGAAGAGCGGCGCGGTGGGCAGATGCGCGGCATCCCGGACCAGCAAGCGGAAGCCGATCGCATAAACCAGGAAGACCGCGGCGGAGAGCTTGAGCCCGGTCCCGAAGAGCGGCCGCCTGGCGATCGCGGCCCATACCCCGATGAGCCAGATGACCATGTAGAGCGCGATCGGCACACCGTCGAACTGCCAGCTCGTCAGCGCCGCCAGCAGAATGGTGCCGCAGGCGAGCGCGATGGCCTTCGTCTGGATCGAAAGCCCGCGGATGAAGATGACGACGAAGAGGAGCCAGGCGAGGTAGTACCAGAACTCGTAGGCCAGGGACCAGAGCGCGAAATTGTCGCCGTATTCCCCGCACAGGACCGTCTGCAGGAAAAGGGCGTTGCAGGCGAATGTCTGAAGCCCGAGGGCCGAAGTGATCTCCGGCCCGTAAACGGGGCTGGCTGCGGCCGGCTGCAGGGACAGCCCGATCCGGGTGAGGGCGAGGGTCAGGACAAGGGCCGGGAGGAGGACGATCCAGAGACGGACCAGCCGCTTCACGAGATAGGCCTTAACATCGACCCCGCCCGTCTCGCGGGCCTCCTCTAGCAATCTTCCGCCGACCAGATAGCCGCTCAGGACGAAGAAGCCCATCACGGCGAAGTGGAGGAACCCCGCGGGGAATGCGAAGAGCAGATGGGCCACGCCGCGCTCGCTGCCGGGAAGGTCGCGGACGCGCAGGAGATAGCGATTGTAGGCATGACCCCAGAGAACGTCGAAGGCGGCGAGCCAGCGAAAGAGGTAGAGCCAGAGGGAGAAGGCCGGGCTTGCGGCGGCAGTCCCGCTGCCGTGCCGCCGCGCCTCATCCCCGTGGCGGAGCATCCAGCGCTCCCGTGATTCCGCTGAAGAAGCGCTCTGCCATCTCTTCGATGGTGAAGCTGCGGCCGACATCGCGGCAGCGCTCAGCCATCTCGGCCCGTTCGGCCGGCCGCTCGAGCAGCGCAGCGATCCTGTCCGCATAGGCCTGCACGTCGTCGCAGGGCGAGACGATCGCGCCGGTGACACCATCCTGCAGATATTCGATTTCCGGCCCGTGCAGCTGCACATCCGTCGTCACGAGAGGCAGGCCAAGCGCCAAAGAATCGAGCACGACCAGCCCCACGGACCCGGGCATCAGCATGAGCTTCGCGAGCAGGCCGTAGCGGATCTTCTCCTCCTCCGAAGCCCTCCCGTGACAGGTCGTCCAGCGCCGCTCGGCGCAATAGCCGCGGATCATCTCCTCATCGGGGCCGGTCCCGACGAAGACCATGTGGAAGTCGTCGACCCGGCGCTTCACCCGGTCGCAGGCCTCCATGAGGAATTCCAGCCGCTTCTCCCGGTACATCGCTCCGACATAGAGGCAGATGTTCTCGGAGCTCGTGCTCAGCCTTTCCCGAATCTCGCCGAGATCACGGGCCGTCGTCTCCCGGGCGACCTTCGTCAGCGCGGAGGTATCGATCGCGTTCTGCACGACGGTAATGCGATCGGCGGGAAATCCCGCTTCCCTCAGATGTCCCGCGGTCCCTTCGGTATAGGCGAACCACCAATGCGGCAGCCGTAGCAGCCGGCGCTTGACGGCTTCGCTCGCGCTGTTCGGATTGCGCGCATGGGGATTGCGGCCCTGCCCCCAGAAAGCGAACTTCTGCAGCCGGGCCGCCTGGCGCGCTAGAAACAGGTAGTTGATCAGAAACTTGTTGAGCTGCGGCGCGATGACGAGGTCCTTGCCGCGCACGGCCTCGAATGCCCCCTGCCAGATCAGCTGAACGTTGCCCAGCTGCAAGAGCCTGTTGGGGATCAGGCGGCCGAACGGCGGATATCGCAGATACCCCTTCGTTCTATCGGCGCCGTCGCCATCGCCATGGATGATGCTGAGATCGATATCGGCGGCGGCACAGCGGCTGAGCAGCTCCGAATAGAACGGCACCCGGTAGTCCGGGATGAACTTGTGGACGATGGCGACCGATCTCTGCCGCATGCCGGCCTCGCCTCATCCCCGCTCTTCAGAAACGATAGGACAGGGACGCGCCGTCATCGGTTCCTCCGGCGTTGAAATGCGGCGGCGTCTGTGAGACCTGCATGCCGATGAAGCCGGAGATCCGCTCGATCGTCGACGGAGAGCTGAGCGCCTCGGTCTTCAGGATCAGGAGATTGCAATCCCGCTGGGCCGCGAGATCGGAAATCAAGGCGTTGTAGTCCGTCACATATCGCCGGATCATCGCCTGCTTCGCCGCCCGCGGATCGCCGGCCGCATCCGCGGGCACCGGATAGTGCGGCATGATGAGATCCCATCGGCGGTTCTCCCAGGCGTGCTTCCATGGCCCGGCCCAGGGATTCTGTTCGACGGCCCGGTCGAAGGACCGGACGCAATCCTCGACGTCGCGGATGAGCGCAATGACCTTGACGGTCGGTATCGCCCGGCGCACCGGCTCGAGCAGATTGATCCACCAGGATGCGGCGTCGGCGACCAGGGCGAAATGCTTCAGCAAGACCGCGATCCGGCGGAGATGAAACGACACCTGCCGCGGATGCGGCTCCCAGTAGACGAGCGGCGGGTTTTCATGGGTCGAAATGGAATTCGAAGCGGAGGCCAGCAAGGCCGCCAGCGTGGTCGAACCCGTGCGCCCCGAGCCGATGCCGAGCACGAGCTGCCCCGGCGTCGAGCGCTCGGGCCGATCGCGCATCAAGGCGCCGAGATTCTCGAAATAGGCGGCGATCAGCTGCTCCGACGGCACGGAGGATCTCATGGCGGAGAGCAGAAAGCGCCCGCGATCGACGCTCCCGACGGCATATTTCCGCTGATAGGCATCGTAGTAGCGATCGGCGAGGCGCTCGCCCAACGCCCAGTTGTAGGGCGATAGATCGAAGAGCTGGGCCAGGAACAGGTCCGACAGCGCCGGCTGGCCGATCCGGTCGAACAGGCCGGTGACCGCGAGCGGCGCATGGGCATAGGATCGCATCGCGGCCTTCCCGATCCTTATCGTGAGCCGCTTGATCCGCGAGTCGCGTGCTCTGAGGGCGAAGCTCTGCATGCCCAGAGGATCAGGCACGGCGCTCGATCCCGGCGGCCGGCAGCGTTCGCCTCATGCCTGGCTGCTCATCAAGCATCCCTGCGATCGGAAGGCTCGCTCGTCGGCGGCGCGCTCGTGCCTCCCGGACGATGCCGCAAAGCCTCCAGCCTCTCCAGCATGAGGAGGTAGAGGAAGCCCGGGATGACGCGGCTATAGCGCGGCCATAACCGGCGCGGCTCATAAACCAGGCGGAACAGCCATTCCAGCCCGACGCGTTGCAGGGCCTTCGGGGCTTGGCGTTTCTCGTTGGAGAAATAGTCGAAGGCGCTGCCGACGCTGATGAGGATGGGGGCGTTCAGCAATTTGCGGAACCGGTACATCCACCGTTCCTGCTTGGGTGTGCCGAGGCCGACCCAGACGAAATCGGGCCGCGAGTGGTTTATGACCGCGGCGATCGCTAGATCTTCGGCCTCCGTCGTCGGCCGGAAGGGCGGCGAGTAGACCCCGCTGACCACCAGCCCCGGAAAGCGCTGTCGCAGCTGCTCCGCCAGGCGCTGCGCCACGCCGGGCGCAGCACCCAGGAAGAAGTGCCGGTACTGCCGGAAGATCGAGTGCTCGCAGGTGCGGAGCAGCAGGTCGGGCCCGTAGACGCGCTCCACGGGCCCACGCTTTGCGCTTCTCAGCAGATAGACCAGCGGCATGCCGTCGGGCGTGACCATCCCGGCTTCGCTCAGGATCTCTCTGAAATCGTCGTTCCACTGCGCCTGCATCACGACATGGGCGTCGGCGACGCAGACGAACTGCCGCGCGCGCGTGGATCCACTCATCGAAGCGGTGAAGGGCCTTTTGGAAGGTCAGGACATCGATCTTGACGCCGAGAATGTCGTGCCGGTCCGCCTCCGGCGGCCGCGCTTGTCGACCTCCGGCGCAATGACCAGACGGCACCACCATGGGCATGCCCCAGTCTCCAACTAGACATTTCCACCCAAATGGGCTTCGCCACTCAAAGTGGCTGCCCAGCCTCGACTATCCGATAACTCGGATGGGCGGGCCCAGTGCCCTTTTTCGGCACCGATGCCCCGCCGGGAAGATCGATAGGTGAACAGATCGGGATTGGCGAGCTTGCTATGCCCGCGCGAGTCGGCTCCGACGCTGCGATATCAAGGGATCGCGTCTCGATCCCGGCGGGACAGGTCTTCCAGCCGGCCGCGGAACAAATGGTCGACCCAGGCCAGATTGTACTCCCGATAGGTGGTGTGCAGTTCGGGCCTCACATTGCGGTCGAGAAAGCTCCGAAGGGCCTTCTCGGCTGCTTCCTCGGGCGTCGCCGCGGTCACATGGACGAGCGCATCACCCCGATTGGCGTCGCAGAGGATGGCCGTGAAGGGCTGGCCTCCCTCCGACATCGGCAAGCGTGACATGCGGGATCCTTCTCGCAGTTTCGATTCGCGCTCGAGATGATCGGCCTTCGATAAAGGATCGAGAGCGAGTGGCCGGGTCCCAGATCAGAGAGCCATAAGGGTCGGGGATCCTCCGCATTCCTTTATGCCGCGTGTGGCTTTGCCCCCTCGATTCTTTATCGGCTCCCCCCATATCTCAGCACCCGTACGGTTGCTTTCGCCGTGCGCCTGGTGCTACGGAGGTCACGATGTCCACAATGGCTGCGCGGCGCCGCGAGCGCGTCGGAAATCTCACGGCCGCCGCCGCGGGCCGGCTCAATATCGTCCAGGCCCGCATCGACGGATTGCGCCGCAAGGCCGAACACGATCCGGCCGCCGCCGAAGAATATCGCGCCTTGCTCGAAGAGCACGGAAGGCTCGACCAGATCCTGTCCGATTTCCGCGACGACTAGGCTGGGCTAATCCTCGAGACTGCTTGCCACGACATAGATGGCAGCGATCTCCTCGAGAGCGCTCCGGTCATGCTCATCGAACCGTCCGACCGTCGGGCTGTCGAGGTCGATGACGCCGAGGATCTCGCCATCGCGGATCAGCGGCACGACCAGCTCGGAGCGCGAGGCCGCATCGCAGGCGATGTGGTCGGCGAAGGCGTGGACATCCTCGACCAGCATCGCGCGCTTTTCGGCGACGGCGGTGCCGCAGACGCCGCGCCCCACCGCGATGCGGACGCAGGCCGGCTTCCCCTGGAAGGGGCCGAGGACGAGCTCTCCGCCATCGCGCAGGAAATAGAAGCCGGCCCAGTTGAGGTCCGGCATCAGCTCGAACAGGAGGGCCGCGGTATTGGCCGCATTGGCGACGGCATCGCGCTCGTTCTCGAGAAGAGAGGCCAGCTGCTGCGACAGGTCGCGATAGAACTCCGTCTTGCCGCCGCTCTCGATCACCCGTGCCTGGAACATATCTGCCTCATCCGAAGACTGCCGCCGATCGCGAGAGCCTAGCGCGTTCCGTCCGCCTTGAGGAGGCGCATGCCATCCGCGAGTGACAACACGCCGTGGAATCTGCGCTGCCGGGCTATGCCGCTTCCGGCAGCGCCCGCCGCAGGGCCGTTGCAAGAGCCGCCAGCGCAGCATCGAGCTCAGGCAGGGCCAGCAGTCCGAATCCGAGGCGGAAGACGCGATCCTCCTCGCCGAACCAGCTGCCCTTGCCGGTCCTGACATCGGCGCCGGCCTGCACCTCCAGGAAGCGAGCGACCGCGGCCGCATCGAAGACCGCGGGCTTCAAGCGGACGCAGCAGATCGCGCCGGCATCGGGGCGGACCCAGTCGACGAAGCCGGCGTTCTCCTGCACCCAGGCTTCAGTCCGGCGAAGGCCCTCGGCCAGATGACGGCGCCGCTCGCCGATGATCCGCTCGCGCTCGGCCAGAAGGCGGAGTGCCAGCGCCTCGTCGACGGCCGAGCAGGAGATCACGGTGTTGAACTTGCCGAGCACGAGCTGGGCCCGCAGCGCTGGGTCGCGGGTGATGGCCCAGCCCAGCCTGAGGCCGGGCGCGCCATGGCATTTGGAGAGCGAGGCGACGGAGATAACCCTGGGGCCCAGGGTCACCGCCGTCGGGGCCAACGGATCATCGCCATAGGCGGCGTCGCGGTAGGTCTCGTCCACCAGCAGATAGGCCGCGGGGCAGATCTCCGCCATCATGGCCAGGATGGTGCGCAGCATATCCTGCGGCAAAGCGACCCCCGAGGGGTTCTGCGGCGAGGCGAGGCTCACCAGCCGGGTCTTCGGCGAGAGAAGCGCGCGAAGCTCGGCGAGATCGGGCCGATAGCCGCGATCGAAGGCGAGCGGCAGGATCGAGAGCCGCGCGCCGACCGCCTCCAGGACGTTGCGCGCCAGCGGGAACAGCGGAGCGGTCGTCACCGCTTCGTCGCCACGCTCGCAGAGGATGAAGGCCAGAAGGAAGAGCGCGTGCATGCCGCCGACCGTGATGACGACATCCTCTGGGCCGACGCCGTGCTGGTCGGCGATTTCCTGGCGGAGCCGCTCATCGCCCTCGGGCGTCCCGTAGCCGGGTGCCAGAGCGCCGATGGCGGCCTCACCGAGCAGATCGTCGAGGCGAAG
>Ga0126378_10003887_pt1 | contig 11332 bp, 10 predicted proteins | sample PanSoiMetPlot_23_FD_92587 | JGI IMG/M metagenome (GOLD analysis project Ga0126378, IMG submission 92587) | Tropical forest soil microbial communities from Panama - MetaG Plot_23 | ecosystem: Environmental > Terrestrial > Soil > Tropical forest > Bulk soil | place: Panama | collected 2016-02-17
TGCCACCAACCGTCTGGCCGGTACCAGGCGAGGTGCCACTCGGTATCGGGAAACAGTTCAACCTCAGGCTCGTCAACGGTCAGCTGACCGGGATAGAGCCGCTTCGGATACTGGCCTCGCCACGTCATGAGCGTCACCTCGTGCCCAGCAGCCGACAGCCGGTGCGCGAGCATGGTGGTGTGCTGGGCCGAGCCGCCCTTGTATGGATGAGCCGGCCCGACGATGGCGATTCTCACGGCGTCACGGTAGCAGAGTTGGTCAGGTCGCTCGGCCGATCGTCAGGCGGGCTTGCCCCCCGCAGGATCCGCCCGGCGGGCGAGCTCGGGGAAGTCCGCCAACAGCCTCTCTTCGGCGGCAGCAACGGCCCGCTGACTGATGGATACCGCGGTTCGCGCGCTGACGAGCCACTGTGTTGCCTGGTCAAGCCGCGCCGTGGTCTCGGCGATTTCCCTGTCCAGATCGGCGAGATCGGGGTCCAGGTAGACCGCGCCAGGGTCGAGATAAGTGACGCCTGCGTCGGCCGGTTTGTCCGCCACGGCTGGCGCAGGCCCGCCAGCAGAGTTTGCATGCTCGCGGGCGGCAGCGAGCCGCGCCAGTTTCGCTGTCAGCCGCCGTACCTTGACCTCTGCGTTATCCATGCAGGTCTGGTCGTTGGCTGCTTGTTCGAGCCGCTCTGTCAGCATGCGATCGTCGGCGGAGAGTAGCCGCTCCGACGCCGCTGTGCTCCGCGGGAAGAACAACAAGATAAGTGCCGCCCAGCCGACCGCTGCCGGTACGGCGTCGCGCGACGCGTCGAGAGCGGCTCCCCACTGATCCTGGGTGAGATCTCGGACAAGCGAGGCGGCATACAGTCCAGTGGTCGCCAGGCTGAAGGCCAGCAGCAAGCCGATCAGGAGCCACTTCCACCAGGGTCGGCGGCGCGATACGGCGAGCCTCGTCCGCCGTTTTAGGACAACTGCGGGCCGTCCCGGGGCCGAGGAGAGCGCGCTCGATGGCGGGGCCGGCGGACGGTCACGCCCCGCCGCGCCGGTCGGCGGCGAGCCATCATCGCTGGTCATGCGCGCCTGCCAAGCTGGGCACAGTCACCTGTTTTGGGCTCCGCTCCGGTTTGTAACCAGGATCCGGCCCGGCTACTCGGGGCTGGCCCGGCGAGTTTGTCGCCCGGGCAAGGTCAGGTCAGGACGGCATCGGAGCGGTCCGGTAGATCCACGATGTGAGCAAGAAGAACGCTAAACCGGACTTCGCCGCCCTGTTTCCCCGTCCTATCAGCCGAGCCATTCCGCGTCGTGCGCTTGCGGCCCAGCTCGATCGTGGCGGTCAGCGTGATCCTGCGTCGCCGTCGGTGGTGATGGCGGCTGCGGCAACCCCATCAGCGACCCCGTCGGCGGCGATGTCCAAGTCGGCGCGGGAGCGTGCCGGGCCAGCCGCCGGCAGTGCGGCCGCACCGCCGTCCTCATGCACGAACTTGCCCCCGCGCAGCGCCGACGCAGCCGCTGCGATCAGCAGCACGGCTATCGCCATGCTGAACACGATCGTGAGCCCGTGGTGGAAGGGCTGCGAGATCAGCTGCGGGAAGAATCCCTTGCCAGTCAGCACCGCCACGTGCGCCGCCGGGAGATGGCCGAGCACGCCAGTTGGTCCCAGCAGTTCGTGCACCGGGTTATAGCCAAGGAACGCGGCGAACAGGCTACCGACGGGAGGCAGCGACGCTATCTGATGGGCGACCGAGTACGGCACGCCCTGCGCAGTCAGACCTTGGGAGAGCGTCGTCGGCAAGGTGGCGGCGAGACCCGCGATCATCAGCGAGAAGAAGACTCCGATGGACAGCACGAAGCCGGCATTCATGAACGTGGCCAGCATCCCCGACGCCGCACCGCGCTGCTTGGCCGGCACGCTGTTCATGATCGCGGCCGCGTTCGGCGCCGAGAACAGCCCCATGCCGGCCCCGGCGACGAAGATCAAGGCCGCGAACTCGGGATAGCTGAAGTTGATGGGAATCAGCAGCAGGCCGCCGAAGGCCAGCGCCGACACGATCAGCCCGCCGGAAGCAAAGGCACGGGCGCCGTGCCTGTCCGACAGCCAGCCCGAGACCGGCCCGGACACCACAAAGCCGAAAGTGAGGGCTAGCAGGTAGATGCCCGACCACAGCGGCGTGTCCTGAAAGGCGTACCCGTGCAGCGGCAGCCAGATGCCCTGGAGCCAGATGATCAGCATGAACTGGAGGCCGCCGCGGGCGATCGCGGCGAGCAGCGTCGCGCTTATTCCGGCCGCGAAGGCGCGGATCTTCATCAGGTGCAGGTCGAACATTGGCGCTTCGACCTTGGTCTCAATAACGCAGAAGAGGGCCAGCAGCACTGGTCCGCCGATTACGCCAGTCAGGACGAGCGGGCTCGTCCAGCCCATTGAGTGCCCGCCATAAGGCTGGATGCCATACGTGATGCCGGTCAGCAGCATGATCAGCCCGATCGCAAAGGTCAGGTTGCCCAGCCAGTCGATCTTGGCCGGCGTTCGCACGCCGACTTCCTTCAGGCTCAGGTAGGACCAGATGGTCCCGCCCAGGCCGATCGGTACCGACACGATGAACACCAAGCGCCAGTCGACGGCCGCCAGGACGCCGCCGAGGATGAGGCCGATGAACTGACCGGAGATACCGGCTACCTGGTTGATCCCCATGGCGGTGCCGCGCTGGTTTGCCGGGAATGCGTCCGTGATGATGGCCGGTGAGTTCGCCATGAGCATGGCGCCGCCGATCGCCTGGATGACGCGGAAGCCGATCAGCCACATCGCGCCTTTCGGCCCGACGAAGGGATCGAAGGGCAAGGCGAGTGCGCCGAGGGCGAAGATCGCGAATCCCGCGTTATACATCCGCACGCGGCCGTAGATGTCACCAAGACGGCCGAGCGTGACCACGAGCACGGCGGAGACGACCAGATAGCCCATCAGCATCCAGAGCAGGTAGCTGACGTTGCTGGGCTGGAGGGGATTCAGGTGGATGCCGCGGAAGATGGCCGGCAGTGCGATGATCACGATTGAGGCGTTGACGGTGGCTGCGAGCATCCCGAGTGTGGTATTCGACAGCGCGACCCACTTGTAGCCGCCGTCGCGCGGCTCACCACCGCCCACGTGCCGAATGCCCGTGCCCTGGCTCACGCGCCTGCACCCGCCTCGCCCTGTCTCGAATAGTTGTGTCTACCAAAATACTCTGCGGGCTGCGATTGCATCACGGCCGACACCTGACCGTCGCCGGACCGTCTGCCGGACCGCCGCTGGAACCCGGCGGTGACCTGCGGCAGGAGTATCGTCGAGGGGTGACATACCGCCCGGCGCCGCGCGATCTTCGTGCTTCCGACTTCGACCGCGACCGGGTCATTGCCCTCCTCGCCGAGTCCGCCGCAGACGGCAGGCTGACGGCGGACGAGCACGCCGAGCGAATGGAACGCGCGTATCAGGCCCGAACCCTTGGGCAGCTCGCGGCGCTGACCGTCGACCTCGTCGGCCAGGACGCGCAGCCCATCAAGCTTGATGGCAGGCGCGCGGTCACTGGCATCTTCGGCCGGGATAGCCGCGACGGCCGCTGGGTCGTGCCAGATAGCCTGCCGGTCGTCGCGATATTCGGCGAGGTCGAGCTCGACCTCCGCGACGCGCTGCTGCAAAGCGCGCGGATCGTCGTCTACGCGACGCTTCTCGGCGGCACTATCCACGTGCTAGTTCCCGAAGGCATATCGGTCGAGATGACCGGGACAGCGGTGCTTACGAGGAAGATCAGCAGGACCGTCCGGGAGCCGGCCCAGCGCGGGTCCCTGGCTGGGCGGACCGCGTCGATTCAGGGTGAGCCCGGCGCCAGCCACCCAGTCGTCGAGGTCCGGGCCGTCGGCTTCGGCGGAACGATCAAGGTGACGTCGCCCAAGCGGCCCCGGCGCCTCGGTGGCCTGCGCCGCGGCACCCTCGCCTAGCCGCGCTCGAAGTCGACTGCGCTGTAGACGCTGAGCTTCCATAGCTGGTGCTCGGCATAGATGTTGCGGACCGTGCCCGATCGCGCGCGCATGACCAGGGAGTGGGTCGTCGCGCCGCCAGACTTGTAGCGCACCCCGGCCAGCAGCTCGCCGTCGGTGATCCCGGTGGCGGCGAAAAACGCGTCATCAGAGGTCACCAGGTCATCGGTGGTCAATACCCGGCTCAGGTCGTGGCCCGCATCCAGAGCCTTGGCTCGTTCGGCGTCGTCGCGCGGCGCGAGCTTGCCGAGAATCACTCCGCCGAGGCACTTGATGGCGCAAGCGGCGATGATTCCTTCGGGCGTACCGCCGATGCCGAGGAGCAAGTCGACCCCCGTTCCCTCCCTAGCGGCCATGATCGCGCCGGCCACGTCGCCGTCGGTCAGCAGCTTGATACGCGCGCCGGCGGCGCGCACCCCGCTGATCAGGTCGGCGTGCCGAGGCCGATCGAGTATGACCACTGTGACGTCGGCCGGCGAGCAGTTCTTAGCCCTGGCGATGGCGGCGACGTTGTCGGCAGGCGGTGCGTCGATATCGACGACCGAGGCGGCCTCGCGGCCGGTGACGAGCTTCGACATGTAGTACACCGCCGACGGGTCGTACATTGCGCCGCGGGCAGTGACCGCTATGACCGAGATCGCGTTGGGCATCCCGTTGGCTGTCAGGCGCGTTCCGTCGATGGGATCGACCGCCACATCGACCTGCGGTCCGGTGCCGTCGCCGACGTGCTCGCCGTTGTACAGCATCGGGGCCGCGTCCTTCTCGCCTTCGCCGATCACCACGATGCCGTTCATCGAGACGGTGTTGATGAGCTGCCGCATGGCGTTGACGGCGGCGCCATCTGCGCCGTTTTTGTCACCTCGGCCGACCCAGCGCGCCGAGGCCATGGCGCCCGCCTCGGTGACCCTGGCAAGCTCCAAGGCGAGGTTGCGGTCCGGTGCATGCCTGCCGGGCTCCGGCGTGGCGAAGGCATCATCTGCTTGCTGGCCGCGGGGTCCCGCGACACCGGGAGCACCAGCGACGCCCGACGGTACCCCAGGCAGCGCGGATGCCGGATCGTCGCTCATGATTAACGCACCTTCCTGTCTGCAGGCCGTGGTGGAATCCTATGTAGCAGGCTCGCCGGTGCGGCCTGCCGCCCTGCAAGGGACTGCCTGAGACGCGGAGCGAATGACTACTGAACAACTGGATTCTGGGCGAACCGCAGACCGCGGTTCGTCGACGCGGGCGGTATTGCTGGCGGCGGCGCGTCAGGTATTCATGCTCGAGGGTTATGCAGAGGCAGGCGTCACCGACATCGTGGCGCTGGCGGGTGCCAGCGTGGGCAGCCTGTACCACCACTTCTCCGGCAAGGCCGATCTGTACCTAGCGTTGTTCGAAGAACTGCACAGCGAGTACGACATCCGCACGCGCAAAGCGGTCCGGGAATGCCGCGATAGGGGCGTCACCGACCCGATGCGGCTGCTGCTGGCCGGCGCTCGCGGCTACTTCGAGGTGTGCATCGAGCAGCGAGATCTGGCGAGCTTGTTCACGCGCGGGGACGGCCCGCCAGGCTTCGAGGTGTTGTGGCGCCACCGTGTACTGGACTGGGTCAGCAGGAACACCGAGTTCTTCGCGCGCACCGGCGAGCCGCTGGACGAGGCAGCGGCGATCGTGATGACCGGCGCGATGATGCTGGCGGTCGCTGAGGTTTCGCTCGCGCCAGACGTCATCAGAGCTAGGGAGCTCGCTGATGGCGTACTGGCGGTGCTGTCGCGGCTTCGTGCCACACCTGTCATGGAACAGGAACGCGGCCGTAGGCGGGCCCGCTAACGCGGGCTCAGTATTGACAGGGGATCAGATCAGAAGGGCGCACCGGGTTCCTGCTGGGCCTGCTCATGCTGGGCAAGCGCAGTCGCGAGCCGCGCCCGCGCGCCCTCGAGCCACTCTTCGCAGATCGCGGCGAGTTCCTCGCCCCGCTCCCAGAGCTGAAGTGACTGCTCCAGGGTGAGGCCGCCGGCTTCCAGTCGCTTGACTAGCTCGGTCAGCTCGTCGCGGGCCTGCTCGTAGGGTGGACGCTCGCCGTTACGCGAACTGCCACTTGCCGCTGTCACATCACCAGCCTAGTGCCGCGGTAACGCTCCGGAACGACGCGCCGATCCACGTATCAGGCGGGTCCGCCCGGCTGGCGAGTCGGCGAAGGGACAACATGAGCAGCCATGAGCATCCTGATGTCTGGCGGCGATGCGCCGGTTGTCTCGCGGCACCCTGCAATGCCCGGCCGGTCCGGCGCCGGCCGCAGCCAGCGTCGCTGATGGCGCCGCTTCCCGTCGGCCAGCGACATGCGCGCGCTCGCTGCGCTCACCTGCGCACTCCGCCTGGTCATCTGGCTGTACTCGGCGGCTGCTGGCGTCTTCTGTATCCGTGGTCGGCAGCAACCTGGCGACTAGACGGTCCGCCCAGTCTGCACGGTTAGCCCTGCTCGGCTAGCAATCGGCGCCTGGCCGCTCGGCCGTCACGCTGAGCTGGTCGGCGGCGAATCGCACAGTGAGCTTCTCGCCGTCCAAAACCTGGGCGGCGGACAGTACGACGGTAGCGTCGGCCTGCTGGACGATGGCGTAGCCGCGCCGCAAGGTCCCGGCCGGCGAGAGCGCGTCCAGCCGGGCCCTGATGTGTGTCAGGTCATCGGTCGCTCGAGCGAGGCTGGTCGCGATCGACAGCCGGGCGCGCTCGGCGAGGCCCAGAACGAATGCCTGTTGCCGGTCGATCTCGAGCAGAGGGCTGGCTAGCGACGGCCGAGACCTCATCGAGCTGAGCCAGGATCCTTCCCGGTCCAGCCGCCCTAGTAGCGAGCTGCGCGCTCGCGCGCGTAGCTGGCGGATGAACTCGAGCTGCTCCGCCACGTCTGGCACTGCGCGCCGGGCCGCGTCTGTCGGTGTCGAGGCGCGCACGTCGGCGACGAGGTCGAGCAACGGCACATCCTGCTCGTGTCCGATGGCGCTGATTACTGGCGTGACGCAGCCTGCGACCGCTCGGATCAGGTCCTCGTCCGAGAACGGCAACAGGTCCTCAACCGAACCGCCACCACGGGCAATGATGATGACGTCGACCGCTTTGTCGGCGTCGAGCCGCTGCAGGGCATGGATGATCTCCTCGCTAGCGTGCGGACCCTGCACCGCGACCTGCTCCACCCGAAACTTGACCGCTGGCCAGCGCCGGGCCGCGTTGCGCAGCACATCCCGTTCGGCCGCGGAATCTCGGCCACAGATGAGGCCTATCGACCTCGGCAGGAACGGCAGCTTGCGCTTGCGCTCGCTCGCGAACAGGCCCTCGGCCGCTAGCGCGGCCCGCAAGCGCTCAAGCCGCGCGAGCAGCTCGCCGAGTCCTACTGCTTTGAGCTGGAGTGCTGTCAATGCGAACGTGCCGCGAGCGGCATTGAACTCTGGCTTGGCCCAGATGACGACCCGCGCTCCGATGTCTGGTGCCGGTGACGCCGCGTCGAGAGTCGCAGCGCTGCAGATAACCCGGACCGACACGGCCGCGACCGGGTCACGCAGCGTCATGAATACGGTGCCGCCGCGCCGCGTCAACTCGGCGATCTGTCCCTCGACCCAGACCTTGCCAAGTCGGCCGATCCACTCGCCGACCAGGCGCGTGACTGTGCGGACCGGGACAGGTGACTGCTCTGACGTCTCTAGCGGCACGGAGCCACCCCGTCGCGATTGGGCGGTATCACGCGCCGCCCTCGAGTTTCTCGATCCGTCGCTCGAACATGCCGAGCACATCGGCGCGTTCGGCGTGGGTCGCTTCGTAGTCGAGCAGCACCCTCAGCTGCGCGACATCGAGGCCGCGTAGCCTGGCCCGGATCGAGGCCAGGGAGAGCGAGTCGTAGTTCGGCAACGGGAGGCAGACCGCGCCCTGGGTCGCTGCTGCATTCTGGGTCTCGACTCCGCTATCGGTCTCAACCGCGGCCTCGGTCCCGATTGGGGTCTCGGTCCTGATTGCGGTCTCCGTCCCGGCTGTGGTCTCGGCAGCATCGGCGACCACCGGTGGTGGGGGCGGCGCCCCGCCGTTGCTCGCGGTAGGCGCCGCGGCGGGTGCCGGCCTATCGGCGATCATCAGTGCCCGGCCGATTCCAGTGAACACGGCGCGAAGCGCCAGCAGCGGCGCTCGCCCGAGGTGCCCAGGAACCCGCGGGATACCCATGACCTGCCGCGCCTCCATCCTGGCGTTGCCGCCCGCGGTGCCGTTGTCACGTGACTCACCCACGCGAGCGTTGACTCGCGACCATTGTCGCTGGCTGAGGCTCGCCTCAGGCGGCAGTGTCCATTCCCGCGCCTGATTGTCGTCCCTCGAGGTTGGCGCTGGGGTCGACGGGGCCCGGGATTCCAGTGCCTGGGACGGCCGCCAATGATGATCACCTAAACTGGTGGGCATGCCAGATCAGACCCGCCGCGTGCTCCTGGCCAAGCCCCGTGGCTACTGCGCGGGCGTCGACCGGGCTGTTCAAACCGTGGAGAAGGCGCTCGAGCGGTTCGGTGCGCCGGTATATGTCCGTAAGCAGATCGTCCATAACAAGCACGTCGTCCGGACTCTCGAGGACCGGGGGGCGATCTTCGTGGACGAGACAGAGGCCGTCCCCGAGGGATCGGTGGTGGTGTTCTCCGCGCACGGCGTGTCTCCTGAGGTCAGGGCGGAGGCAGCGAATCGGGGCCTGCGGGCCATCGACGCTACCTGCCCGCTGGTGACAAAGGTTCACAACGAAGCCAAGCGGTTCGCCGCCCAGGACTACGACATCCTGCTGATCGGCCACGAGGGCCACGAGGAAGTCATCGGCACGACAGGCGAGGCGCCAGCGAATATCCAGCTCGTTGACGGGCCAGCGGGCAGTGACTCGGTCGAGGTTCGCGACCCGGCGAAGGTCGCCTGGCTCTCGCAGACCACGCTCTCCGTCGATGAGACCACGGAGACCGTCGCAGCACTGCGCGAGCGCTTCCCGCTCTTGCTGGACCCACCGAGCGACGACATCTGCTACGCCACCCAGAACCGGCAGGCTGCCGTCAAGGAGATCGCAGCGAACTCCGACGTCGTGATCGTCGTCGGCTCCACGAACTCCTCGAATTCGGTGCGGCTCGTCGAAGTCGCGCGGGACGCCGGTGCGCGTGCCGCGTACCTGGTCGACGACGCGACGGGTATCGACTTGGCCTGGCTTGACGGCGTGGCAACGGTAGGCGTGACGAGCGGCGCCTCGGTGCCGGAGGACCTGGTAGCTGGCGTGTTGGATGCGCTGGCTGACAGCGGCTTCACTGACGTCGAGGAAGTTGAAGCAGTCCACGAGCGGATGGTGTTCGGCCTTCCGCGCGAGCTCCGCAAGCCCGCCGACGGCAACAACTGACCCGCGGCGCGAGCGAGACGCGCACCGCCTTCTACATATCTGGAAAAGACCGTTTACGCGTCACATCGCGGCGGAGTGCCAGGGCTGTCTATTGGCACCTGCGGGACGTCCATGGTGAGGCTGGCCGCCTCGTCGGCTGTGGCGCTAGCCAGCTGCGCTGATCGGGCGTCCGCTGCCCAATAGCTGACTCTGCGTCGCCGGCCCACGTGCTGCCCCGGGCGGCAACACTAGTTCGGGGCCTCTGTCAACCACGAGGTCATGGGCGGACAAGGCGCGGACTGTGTCCTCGACCGGCTTCGGCTGCTCCAGCTCGGCCTCCACAACGCCTAGCTCGTTCAGCTTGCGGGCGCTGACAAGCACGCGGCTCTCCAGCGTGCCGACAGTCCTGTTGTAACTCGACACCGCGTTGGTCAGGGCCCTGCCGAGGCCGTCGATGTGCTTGCCTAGTCCGCTGAGCCGATCGTAAAGCTCGCGCCCGAGATCGAACACGGCCCGCGCGTTGTCGGACAGCGCGGCCTGTTGCCAGGCGTATTGCGCCGTCCGGAGCATGGTCACCAACGTCGTCGGCGTGGCGATGTGCACCTTGTGAGCCATAGCGTGCTCTAGGAGGCCCGCGTCGTGCTCGAGCGCGGGAGCAAGGAACGCTTCGCCCGGGATGAAAAGCACGACGAACTCAGGTGACGGGCTGAACGCCGCCCAGTAGGCCTTGGCTGCGAGCCGGTCGACATGCTCGCGCAGATGTCGCGCGTGCGCGCTCAGCCGCGCATCGCGCACGCTGTCCACAGATGCTTCGGCCGCCTCTAGGTACGCGGCGAGCGACACCTTGGAGTCGACGACGATGTTCTTGCCGCCGGCGAGTCGGATCACCATGTCTGGTCGCTGTGCGCCGTCGGCCGTCGATACGCCGACCTGTTCGTCGAAGTCGCACTTGCTGCTCATGCCGGCCAGCTCGACGACACGGCGCAGCTGCATCTCGCCCCACCGGCCTCGAGCTTCCGGCCTGCGCAACGCAGCCACCAGCGCGTGTGTTTGAGCCTTGAGCTGGTCCGAGCTCTGTCGGGCGATCGCTACCTGCTCTGTCAGGGCGGCGTGGGAGGACCGCCAGGCGGCCTCCGTCTCCCGGAGCTGGCTCTCCACGCGGGCCAGCGTGTCGCGGAGTGGCTGCACCAGTTGCTCGACTGCTGCTCTGCGGCTGTCGAGGTCGTTAGCCGCCTTAGCGTTCGCGGCAGTCAGGCGGCCTTCCGCCATCTCTAGGAACATCCGCGTGCTGCGGTCAAGCGCCTGCGCCGACAGGTCCTGGAATCGCTCGGCTAGCGAGCCGTCGATAAGCGCGGTCTTGTCGGCCGCGGCGCGCTCGATCAGCGCCGCCCGTTCAGCGGCCGCCTTTGCCCGCTCCTCGGCAGCGCGAGCCTGCCCGGTTAGATCGGCGGCGAGCGTGGCCAGCCGCCCGCGGGCCAGCAGGTAACCGATCACAGCCCCGGCGGCCACCCCCAGCAGGAGCGCGATGAGCAGCGAAATCGCGTTCATGTTCGACATGCTCGCAGCCAGTCACGACACTTTTGGGATCCGACACGCACAGTGCAGTCGGGGGACACCCTCGACAGCCCCGGAAAGCCATGGGGACGACCTCGCGAAGACAGCCCGAAGACAGCCCTCAAAAGCAGCCGCCGAAGAACGGACAGTCGGAGGGACAACCTCAGCTGCTCGTACCACGCCGGCTTAGCCATCGTCGGCGGCGGATGCCCGCGCGGCCCCGTTCCGTTGCCTTAATAGAATTTGATAGTGAGCCTGTCCATTGGGATCGTCGGTCTGCCCAACGTCGGTAAGTCCACGCTGTTCAACGCGTTGACGCGAGCGAACGCACTGGCGTCGAACTACCCGTTCGCGACTATCGAGCCGAACGTCGGCATTGTTGGCATTCCCGATCCGCGCCTCGACGCGCTCGCTGGGCTCTACAACTCGGCCA
>Ga0126378_10003888_pt1 | contig 11331 bp, 9 predicted proteins | sample PanSoiMetPlot_23_FD_92587 | JGI IMG/M metagenome (GOLD analysis project Ga0126378, IMG submission 92587) | Tropical forest soil microbial communities from Panama - MetaG Plot_23 | ecosystem: Environmental > Terrestrial > Soil > Tropical forest > Bulk soil | place: Panama | collected 2016-02-17
ATCCTCGAAGGTCTGGCTGCCGTTCTTGTACTCCAAGAAGTTGAGATAAGAGTGCCAGTCCTGGTCGACACCGAGCTTGCGGTTGTCCATCCAAACCATCGCGATGCGGCCGGGATCTTTGAAGGCCAGCGGGTGGAGCAAGATGGCGTTGACCACGCTGAAAATGGCAGTGTTTGCGCCAATTCCCAGAGCAAGAGCCAAGACGACTACGGCAGTGAAGCCAGGATTCTTGGCCAATTTTCTGATCCCATAACGTAGGTCCTGCAGTATGACATCCATCGGGTTTAAGCTCCTCGCATCGTCTTGTAGCTGTTAGAGTAATCTGCGTTCAAGTAAAAGCTCTGTGCCGGAATGAGCGATAGACCATGAGTAAGTGGCGAAACATAATGCATGGTTGCACGTACCCGGTTAGCTGACAGTGTCCATTCATGGGATGGGCGTTCCCAAATGCCGCACACCTGTCTCGTTAGGATCCGTTCAAAGGGGGCAGTCCCTCGAGGCGTTCGTGAGAAGATGGGATTCAATGACTTCGAAAGGTAAGCCGCAGGTATGACGAAATGGGGCGGCCAGGGACGGCCGCCCCTACAACGTGCTATTGATGTTTTCGTACCCTGGGCGCGCAGGACTCAGGACTCGTTCAGCTCCAGATCCAGCCGTACTGCGTGTTCCGCGGCTTGCCGCCTTCTTCGAGATACGCTGCCTTGAGTTTGGTTACGTAGTCGGCCGGAATTGCGTTGCGTTTGGCGTCGACGTCGACTCCGTAAACTCGCGCGGCATTCAGGCCCAGGATCTTGTCTTTGACGTCCTGGGTCAAAGGCTTGTAGCCGAATCGCTGCATCAGCTCTTCGGGCATCTGGAACCGGCGGAAAGCTTCGATCTGCCATTGAGGCGAACCCCACCAGACCGAGTCGGTGCCCCACAGAACATGATCGGCTCCGAACGCGTCAATGATCATACCCAGGACGTGACCGCAGAGCATCGGACTGGTCATGACCAGCATGCCAAAAGTCGATCCCAGCTCCATGTAGACATTGGTCATCTTGGGATTCTTCTTTCGTGCAGCGGCGATGTCCGACGTCCAGGGCACATATGCTGAAGTCTTGAAGTTGTCCTTGGCCGCCGGCAGCGCGTCTTCCAGAGACTTGAACCCTGAATGGTACAGGATGAAATTCAGATCCGGGAAATCCATCGCTGCTTTGGGCACGTCGCGGGGGCTGCAGTGCTCGACATTGAATCCGGCCAGCGGCAGGCCCTTGTGGACACAGATGGTCTTGATTCCAACTTTGCGCGAATACTCATAGCAGGGATACGCCTGCTTCTCGTCGTCCATCCACCAGCCCTCGTGAGTCGGGCCCAGCGGCTGGCCGGTGTATCCCTTCCATGCCTGAATCTTGAGCTTGTCGATCTGGTTGTGCATGTAGTCCATGTTCGGAGCGCCAAGATCCGGAGAGAACAGGCCGTGGCTGACGATGCGCTGTGATTTAGCGAGGCCATTCACCTGAGCGCGGGTTTCAATCATATCGGGCGGCGGCAATATATTCGAATTGTCGATGGGGTTCGGGAAGCCGGAGATGACCGCCATCACCGTATCGCTATCCAGGAAGATCTCTTTGATGTAATTGGCCAGGTAGAGGTCTTCCATTTTGGGCGCGTGGTCTTTGAGTGACGGGTTCCACATCGCGCCCTGGCGGCGGAATCCGAGGAGCGGAGGTATATTGCGGCCCGCCGAGACATGGTGTGTCTGGATGTCGAAGACGAACTGGCCCTTGGGCCATTTTTCGGCATATGCGAGAGGCTCGGTCATCTCAGAGGCTGAGACGTCAAAGAATTTACCGAAGACCGAATTCATAGCGATGAACGCCGCGGCCATGCCGCCGCTTGTTGCGAGGAATTGGCGGCGGCTGACTCCGAGCCGCTTTGCATTGCGGTCGGCCAGCTCGATCAGGCGGTGCTCGACGATCTTCTGCTCGGTGGTTTGTGGGAGTGGGTAATACTCCTCATTAGAAATCACCTGAGTGGGAATTGGGAGATTCAGGCCTCTGTCATCGTCGTAATCACATTTGGTGACCCAGCGGCCTGTTGCGCGGCTGAGGCGTTTGCGCGATCCTGACTTATTCTTTTTCACCGTTTCTCCTTTGATGCCGAATATTGCTACTTGCCCTGGCGCGCCCTGGGTGGAAGGCAGTTCCGAGCAGGGGCGGGGCGGCAGTGCTGACCAGGATCCGAGTGATGGAGTATGTGACGAAACGCCAGCCTATGGTTTCCAGCTCACAGCGAGGCTATTGATGTGAGCGAGGTCCGACACCCAGCATAACTCCGAACACAAATCCCGTGGTCGAGCACTTCATTTTCAACGTTATAGGAGGTTTATATCGCACTGTGGCAGCGCAATCAAGTGCCTGAAGTCGATCTCAGATTCAGGATCGGGAGTGCGGGCATTTGCCGGGTGCGCGAGACAAAAAGATAGCAAGAACGTCCGAGCACGAATCGTCCAATTCTGAAAGCGCGGCGTTCAAGCGTGAATCTAGAATACTTGTAGAGACCAAGTACACTCAAGGAAAGCAGAAACCCGGCAATGGATAACCGGCGGCACTTGCCATCGTTGCGTAAGGGGCACGAGGTTTTTAATCGCGCCAGCCAGGAGAGGCGATTGCAAGCCAGATATCCCATACAGTGGCCATGAGTCCCAGTAGTATACAGGCGAACGCGATTGTGCGAAGCAGATTCGTGGCTCGGCTTGTTCGTGCAGTTTCGCCGGCAACGGCCTCATTGAGGAGAACTACATGTTTCCGGACTCGAGGCGTCAGTCTGGTAGTAGACTCGGTTGAGCCGGAGAATCGTCCTCTCGGCTATTGACAAGAGTATGGCATTCGAGGGTCAGCGCGGTGATAAGGAACGCAAACTGACAGTTTGCGCTACCGGGTCGAGGGGTCAGAGCGGTGATAAAGAACCCAAACTGACAGTTTGCGCTACCGGGTTGGCAGTTTGCGCTACCGGGTCGCCGGTGGGTGTAGGAGTGGCCGGCGACTCGGGCCGGCGCGAGAGTAGTAGTCCATGGAGGTGATCGCACAATTCCTCGACGGCCTCGACCTCGGCATCGGCCTTTGCAGACAAATACTTGTTGGCGAGAAAGGCGATCATCGAAAGTAAGCAGCCTCCTGCAGCGTAGATCAATCCATCGGAGACATCCGTGGTCCGGGTTGCGGAATTTGCTACCAGGGTGCCAAGCACGACGCTGATCGGCGCGGAAGTAACGGCAATAGCTTGCAGAATAGACAAACCCCGTCTGAGGCGGTCGATTTCACGGCGGGCGGCTTGTTCGATCAACAGTTGGAGAGCTTGGGATCGCACGCCGTCGGATCCAGAGACGCCGTCCGCTCGGATAATTACGGATTTGACGATTCGACCGAGCGAACTGTCGTCGTAGTTGTGACAAAGCGTGACTATCGCGCCGCTATCGCCGTTTTTGAGCGCTGCGTCCAGGTGCGGGGTCAGAAGTCCGGATTGGATGTTTGAAAGCTTGATTTCGCGCGATCGGCGTTTGGTCAGAATGATCAGCGAGAGAGTGACGGTAAGAAAAAGGATCGTCGTCAGCGCTTCCATAAATCTCCTCGTCAAGGCCGTTTGCACGGCTCCCTGAAACGGGCGCCCTCGCGCTGATTACAACGCACTCGCTCCCGGGCGCCCTTCTAAGAGGTTTTAGCGGCGGCGGCCGCGGTCTCCACGGATTGGATCCAATTACCTGCCTGATAGGCAGGTAGAGTTGCGTTGCCGCCGTGCTCGACAAAAGCGATGACCAGGTCGGTGGCAAGGTCATCTATAATCCGCTTCAGCTCAAGCACTCTTGTTTCAATGACTTGCTGAAGGAGCGAGCAAAGGACCGAGATCGACAATGCGGCGATCAGGATGGGCGAATCGGACAATATGAGGGATTCGACGGACGCTAAGCTACGAGGTGGACCCTGGTAATACTGCGCCAGGTCGAACGCGATCGCGCACAGCGCCCCGAGTGGGAATGCGACGGAGGCCGCATCCAGGTATTTGATGGGTGCCCTGAGCCTCAATAACTGTGCTCTGCTGACGCTCCGCCAGATCCGCTTGATTCTCGCAAGCTGCGAAACGCCGGCCTCGCAAGAGTCCTTCATTTCCCGGATGATCGAGGAGATTACGGGACTGACAGCGGTCATCCGATATCGATCGCAATAGCAGGCTGCCATGTCGAGGTCCCTGGCGGCTATTGCGGTTCTGAGGCCAGGCTCCAGCTTTCTCCAGGATGCCCAGTCACGAAAGGTCTCAAGACCGAGTTGCCAAACGGCTATCATTGTGGCCACCCTTGATTAATACAAGCGCCGGCAGATTAGGGCCTTACTAAGACGCCAATCTTTTCATTGGTGATTCCGCTCGACCGGGAATCACCGGATGGCGAACACGAATCGGCCATTTGAGGCGCGCCGCCGCCACGCAGGTGTGGCGTTCGCCGTGCTGTCAAGAAAGCGATAGTGGTCGCAGACGTCTCGTAGTCTATCCTAATCACACGGAGCAGGAAGGAGGAGTAGCCACGTCGCGCGAGTGTGGCTAGCCCCACACCAGCTCTTGACGCCGGTTACCGTCGATATCGCCCGTCGAGAGCCTCGTTATCAGTATGGTTCCGCCCCTGGCACTGGATTAGACGCGGAATTCCCGGCATAAGTTCCCGGACGCTAGTTCTTTCACTGCGGACCGGGAGATCGCAAGTCCATAGCGTTTGACATGCCCTCAAGATCTGAACTTCAATCTTTTGTGCCAGTTTTTTAGCTAGGAGCAGCGCCGAATGGACAGGCCGGATTTTGAGCGCGTCGTAATTGCACGGGCAGTCAGCGATGCCATACAAGAGCATGCGCTCGAGGCGCGGCCGGAGGAATGTTGCGGGCTTCTGGCCGGCGATGGCGATGTGATTTCATCGGCGTACCGGCTTCACAACGAAGCCGGCCAGCCTGAGACGCGGTATTTCGCCTCGCCCGAGGACCTGTTTGCCGCAATGAAAGCGATGAGGCAAGAAGGGTTGGAGATGATGGGAATCTATCACTCGCATCCGAACAGTGCTGCCTATCCATCAAAGTCGGACGTAGAGCTCGCTTTTTATTCCGATTGTGTCTATTTCATAGTGTCGCTGGCCGGCGACTTCGAGATGTGCGCTTTTCGAATCAACAACGGAATTGTGTCACCTGTCGAGATTGCGACTGTTGAGTGAACCAGAGGGCGCTTCTCGAAGCCCCTCAATTACGACCCCAAGGCTTATTGGTGATGCACGATGTGGAAACGGCGGACCGTCTAAGGGCGGAACTTCGAACGGGTCATTATTTACGCCGCACTTGCATTATGTGGACCCTCCCAAAAGGGCATAACCAACCCAAGCAAACCATGCAGCACAATTGCTTTTTCCACTGAATGGCTTGATCATTAGAGGAAGAGACCTATGGCTCAACAAGACCCAGAAAGGGAAGACCGAGTGAGGGAAGACCGCGTAAAGGTGAAGGTGTTGTTATTCGGACAGGCGCGAGAGTTCGTCGGAGTGCCGACTATAGACCTCGAACTGGAGGTGCCGGCGACAGTCGACACCGCCTTTGCCTGGTTAAAGTCGCGCCATGAACCGCTCCGCAAAATGGAGCGAAGCCTGCTGTTTGCGGTCAACGAGGAATATGCCGACCGAGGCCAGGTACTTGCCGACGGAGACCGAATAGCTATACTGCCTCCGGTGAGCGGGGGCGCGGGGTCGGATATCTTCGAGATAACTCGGGAGCCGATCGACATACCGGGGCTGCGCGCCCGGCTGCTCGAAGGGGATTCCGGGGCTGTCGTGATATTCGACGGCGTTGCTCGCAATAACACCAAGGGAAGACCAACGTTGTTTCTCGAGTACGAAGGCTACACCGAAATGGCGCTGAGGATGCTCGAACAGATCGGGTGCGAGGCGCGCGAGCGATGGGCGATTAACCGAATGGGAATAATTCACCGGCTGGGGCGGATCGAGATAACCGAGTCCAGTGTAGTTATTGTAGTGACGTCGGCACACCGCGGGATCGCTTTTGAAGCCTGCCGCTACGCCATAGACCGCCTCAAGAAGATAGTACCGATCTGGAAGAAGGAGTACTTCGAGGATGGCGAGGTCTGGGTGGAAGGCGAAGGTGACCGGAGCTGCGCGTCATAAGTGAAGCTTCGAGTACGGTTAATGTCTCCGGGTGCGCCGCGGCAAGCGGGAAAGCTCCAGCAGTCCGCATGCTATCGGTAGGAGACCCCTCCGGGGTCCGGGTAGTCCAGCAATCCGCATACTATCGTTATGAGACCCCTCTGGGGTCCGGGTGATCCAACTTACCGGATCAGTGCATCAAGCTGCGGCTTGCGGCCATTGTCTTGGCCGCCTCGCGGGCCTGTTGTTCGAGGTCGGCTATTCTCCTGGCAACGTAATCCTGTTCGCTCGGGTCCTTGATCTCGCGCAGGGCTCTAACGGCCTCGTCGTACTGGTCGAGGCTGGCGTAGCAATCGGATATGTTATAGAGCGCACGGCGGCGCACTTTGGAGTCCGATGTTTGGGAGCGAAGTTTCTGGTATATCGGGAGCGCCTGCTGGTATTGCTTGCGCTCGAGTTGATAGATCGATGCTTCGCGGAGGTAAGCGCTCTCGCAGATCTCGTCGTAGGAGGCCTCGTCGGTTATTTTGCTGTATTCGGTTAGCGCCTGGCTGTAATTCCGCTGATCAAAGTACAGGTCGGCTATCCGAAGGCGGATGCGCCTGCGATCGGTAGAATCTTGAGGCGCAATATCCTCATATTCGGCTATTGCCTCGTAGGAGCGCCCCAGTTCGGCCAGCGATTCGGCCAGTCGTTCGCGAACAACTCGGGTCTCAGGTTCGGCGGGCCCGGCCTGGTTCAGGAATTCCCTGTAGTGAGCGGCCGCCCTGTCGTAGCGGTGCAAATTGGCGAAGTAGATATTGGCAATCCTGAAACGGACGTGTAATGAGGTGTCGCCATCCGCATGGCGTTCGAGGTAATGCTCATATAAATCAGCGGCTTTGTCATAGTCGCTATTATCCCAGGCATCTGACGCCCGCTGGAGAGCGGCTTCGCTGTTGTCCCGGCACGCCCATGTGCCGAGGCCTGCCGCCAAGACCAGCGCGAAAGCCCAGGCCACCCGCCCCGATAAAACGCAGGGGATGTTTTGACGCTTGTTTTTATTGAGCTTCTTCAGTGTCATCCTGTTGGCGTTCGATCAGTGAGGCTGCTGATACCAGATCGCCTTCAGAGATGTCGATGAGCTTGACTCCCTGAGTAGAGCGCCCGGACTCCCTGATGTTCGATGCCTCGACCCTGATTAGCTTTCCAGACTGGCTTATGATCAGGACCTGGCTTTCGTCGTTGACCGGCAAGACTGCCACCACTTTCCCGTTGCGCTCGACGGTCTTCATATTGATTACGCCCTTGCCGGCCCGGGACTGAAACCGGTATTCCTCGAGCCTGGTGCGCTTGCCATAACCCCGTTCGGAGATTGACAGCATCTCAACGTCCCCTACAACGGCGGCTACGCTGACGACGTAATCACCTTCGTCGAGGGTGATTCCCCTGACGCCGTAGGCTGGACGCCCCATCGGCCGGACATCGGATTCATCAAAGCAAATAGCCATTCCATCATGAGTGGCCAGGAATATTTTCTTATTGCCGTCGGTTATTTCCGCGGCGATCAATTCGTCGTCATCTTCGATGCCCATCGCGACTATACCATTGTTGCGGATGTTGGCAAATTCGGAGAGCTCAGTCTTCTTAATGACGCCGCGGCGCGTGGCCATCACGACGAACTTACCTTCTTCGAACTCGCGGACCGCGACGATACCGGCGAATTTCTCTTCCTTGGGAATATTGACGAGGTTGACAATTGCTTTTCCGCGCCCGGCAGCGGCAGCATCCGGAATCTCGTGGACTTTGACCTTATAGACTTTGCCCCTGTCTGAAAAGATCATCACGTAACTGTGGGTCGAGGCGACAAATATATGGTCTACGACGTCTTCGGCCTTGAGCGAGGTGCCCTTCCTGCCAGAGCCGCCCCGCCGCTGGGCACGATACACCGACGCCGGAGTTCGCTTAATGTAGCCGGAGTGAGTAACCGTTATTGCCATGTCCTCGTCGGCGATGAGGTCTTCGAGCGACAGCTCTGCACCCGACTCTATGATTTCGGTGCGGCGCTCGTCGCCATATTCCTTTTGAACCTCGCGCAGCTCTTTGACAATTAGGCCTCGCAATGCGGCTTCATTGGACAGGATTTCCTGCAGCTCGGCGATGCGCTGTATCAGCTCCTTGTATTCATCATCTATCTTTTGGCGCTCGAGTCCGGTCAGGCGCTGCAACTGCATTTCGAGAATCGCGCGAGCCTGGGGATCAGTGAACTTGAACCGGGTCATCAGGCCTTCGCGGGCTTCAGGGGCGCTCTTGGACTTTCGAATGAGTGATATCACGGCATCGAGATTGTCGAGCGCTTTTTTGAGGCCTTCGAGGATATGGGCTCGAGCCTCTGCCTTTTTGAGTTCATAGCGAGAACGCCGGGTGACGACTTCACGGCGGTGCTCAATGAAGAGATTGAGGGCATCGATCAAGGGCAGCTCCCTGGGCTGCCCATTAACAATGGCAAGGTTAATAACCCCGAATGATTGCTGCATCGGCGTCAGCTTGTAAAGATTGTTCAGAACTATATCGGGGATGGCATCGCGCTTGAGCTCTATGACGATGCGCATGCCTTCGCGATCAGATTCATCGCGCAGGTCTGAGATGCCCTCGATCTTCTTGTCGTTGATGAGCTCGGCGATTCGCTCGATCAATTTAGCCTTGTTGACCTGGTAGGGGATTTCGGTGACTACGATCGCCATTCGCTCGCCGGCTTTCCCTATCCGATCGATTGCTGCCCGCGCTCGCATTATGATCGAACCGCGGCCCGTTTCGTAGGCGTGCCTGATGCCTTCCTTTCCGTAGATAAAGCCGCCGGTTGGAAAGTCAGGACCTGGAACCATGTTCATCAACGTCTTGAGCCTGGCAGTCGGATTCTGAATGAGATATATAGTCGCCTCAAGGACCTCAGTCAGGTTGTGCGGCGGTATGTTGGTGGCCATGCCGACTGCAATCCCGGATGCTCCATTGACGAGAAGGTTGGGAATCCGGGTCGGCAGTACGAGCGGCTCCATCCTCGACTCATCGAAATTTGGGGTATGGTCGACAGTCTCCTTGTCGATGTCAGAGAGCATTTCGGTTGCAATAGCTGTCAACCGAGCCTCGGTATAACGGTATGCTGCCGGTGCGTCGCCGTCGACGGATCCAAAATTCCCCTGTCCATCAACCAGGCGATATCGCATCGAGAAGTCCTGGGCCATTCTAACCAGCGCGTCATAGACGGCAGTATCTCCATGAGGATGGTATTTCCCCAGAACGTCGCCCACTACTGTAGCCGATTTCTTAAAGGGGCGGCCGGGGTTCAATCCGAGTTCGTGCATCGCATAAAGGATCCGGCGATGCACCGGTTTGAGCCCGTCACGACCGTCTGGTAAAGCGCGTCCGATTATGACGCTCATCGCGTAGTCGAGATAACTACGCTTCATTTCCTCTTCAATATTTACGGGGATCTTCTGAGACGCTTCAGACATTCCTCTATTCTCTTTCGCCGATATTCGACCGGTATGGGGCAGATTTGCTCGCTAAGTCAAACCAACATTTTACCACGTCCGGCGCCATAATTCAAAGGTTCGGCAACCACACAAACCCCAGCAAAATCAGCAATTTAAATGAATAGACAGGGGGCCGGGGGCTAGCGGGCCGAGCGGGTTACGGATTGCCTTCAAGACTCGGTGGAAGTCTGGAAAGGCGAACGCCTGGCCACCTCCAGCGCGACTCGTAGCTGGTTATGAAGATAATCATTGGTGCGCGCCGCGAGAGGCAGGTAGTATTGCTCAGTCGTTTTGATATACCGGCGCTTCTTCTCTACTTTTGGCGACCGCATCAGGAAGCGAAGATTGTCCAGCCGGTCGCAAAGCTTCACTACCGGCGCTTTAACATCTGCGGCCTGCTCGATTGCGGCCAGGTAAGCGGGCAGGCTGACTTCCGGCAGCTTGGTCAACAACCACACGATGCGAGCAACCGTATCGCCGAACTGGGCCTGGATTTCATCCCGGGTGACGTCGGAGTCCTCAACGACGTCATGTAGCAGAGCAGCACAGGTCAGATCGCAGGAGTAGAGAGCCAGCTCTTCATTCAAGACTGTGGCAACGCGAATTGGATGGAGAATATATGGGGTGCCTTCGTCCCGAAGTTGACCATCATGAGCGTCGCGGGCCAGTTCGTAGGCGCTCCGAACCCGATTCATTTCATCGGCCTTTAGGTGGATGATAAGTGATTGGCAAAGACGCTCGAACCCTTGATAATAGGGTAGGTTCATTAACGATCCAAGTTAGCAGAGCAACCTGTTCGATTCAAGCCCGGGAGGCAGAGCTTCCTCGAGCTTTCGTAATCCGAATCATCAAGACGCTGTTGGATGAGGTCGAGACTGCTGTGAATGCTTGGACGACGCTATATACCATCGAGTGCCTAACAAAGCTGTTTGGAGGGCTGTTGGGAGGGGCTATTGGGACGGATTTACGAGAATGGGACGTTCGTGCCATTGCCCCGGTTCTTGCGAACCTGGGGAGCGGCAGTGTTAAATACCACCCCGATTTCTGACGCGGGCCAGAGCATTCGTTTATGAGAGTGATTATATCGGTCCTTCGACCAGTTGTTTGGCTGTTTTGCCGAATCGTCTTTCGGATAACCTTTCAGGGCGTAGAAAACGTTCCTGCCAAGGGTGCCTGCCTCATTGTTCCCAACCATGCCACGTTCGCCGACCCCATCTGGATCACGATCCCAATTAAGAGAAGGGTTTATTACATGGCCTGGGACAAGCCGTTCGAGATACCAATCTTGGGGTTCTTGATGCGCATCTTCGGGGCATTCCCCGTGAGATTGGACACAGTCGACGCTTCGGCCCAACGAGAAGCGATGGATCTGCTGGGACAGGGCAAAGCACTCGTGATCTTCCCTGAGGGCGGCCGGACGCGGAACGGCGAGCTGATGCCATTCAAACAGGGTGCGTTTCGACTTGCTCTGACCTTTGGCGTACCAATTGTTCCGGTGGCAATCTCGGGTGGCTATGAGATCTGGCCCGCGAGCCGTATGCTGCCGAGGCCAGGGAGACTCAACGTCCGGTTTCTTCCGGCAGTTCAGGTAAACCGAGTGCCAGTGGGTACAAGTAACACTGAGCTGAAGCAACTGTCGAAGCATCTCGCCAG
>Ga0126378_10003890_pt1 | contig 11329 bp, 7 predicted proteins | sample PanSoiMetPlot_23_FD_92587 | JGI IMG/M metagenome (GOLD analysis project Ga0126378, IMG submission 92587) | Tropical forest soil microbial communities from Panama - MetaG Plot_23 | ecosystem: Environmental > Terrestrial > Soil > Tropical forest > Bulk soil | place: Panama | collected 2016-02-17
CGTGATATTGGTGGGCTAAGAAGGATTTGGCCGACAATGGATCAAAAGCAAATTTCGATCCAACGTGATTTTTTCAAGAGAGTCAGCAGGGTGACCTCCACCTACAAAGTTGATCAGGAACCGCAGATCAACGGGGATGAGGCTACCGTAAGATGGACGCTTACTTTTGGTTACGTTATGAACGGTAAAGAAGTGAACCAAAAGCCATCGCGACTAACTACGATTCTAAAAAAGAAACAAGCTGCTGATTCTGCCTCCGTTTGGGAAATACAGTCGGTAACGGGTAAGTAGATCCTCTGAGCTCAAGGGTAAGGAGAGAAAAATCCGCATGTCAAAACTCAAAGCCGCCACTTTGATTTCGATTTTCCTTTTGCTGATTTCGATATATTCAGTCGCACAGGGCCCTTGTCCAGTTGCAAAGTCTGTAACGCAGGATGTAGCCCTGTCTTCTGACCTTGTGTGTACCGTTCCACAGGTCTACGGGCGTGGCGGTCTCGTCGGTACGAATCACGGGGGCCCGCTGGTTGTGGTTACCAACCCGCCACATGAAGTTCACTTTCAATCGTCTAGTCTAGAAAGTTTGACACCGCTGAACGAAGAAATCGGTACACAATTGAGTCAACTCCCCATTACGTCTCCGGCATCCGGATTTGTGTTTTCTTTTAACCCGAGTTTGGGTGTCGTTGCACGCTCAACAGAGACTTTTGGTCCCATTCTCACTGAACGAGCTGAGACCATCGGCAAACACAAGCTGTTTCTTGGTGTCAGCTACCAATATTTTGACTTCGATAAAGCCGATGGAGTAAATCTTCGTAACTTCGGCACCGTATACGGTCACTCTCAGCCAGCTCCTCCGACTGTGCGGGACGACTTCATCGGCACCAACAACCGTGTCGATTTGAAAGTGCACCAAGTCACATTTGTCGGAACGTTTGGGATAACCAATCGATTAGATGTGTCCCTCGCCATTCCTGTGGTCGATGTGCGCATGGGATTTTCTTCCAACGCCACAATTTTTACTCAAGAGGTCCCCGCTGTTCATCAGTTCGCAACTCCACCCCCAGATCCGAATCGTGAGACATACTTTGCCTCCAATCACGCCTTCTTCTTCAATCACAACTCCTCCTTTGGCATCGGGGACTTGATCGTGCGTGGCAAGTTCCAAGCTCTAAAACGGGAAAAGGTTGGGATAGCGGCCGGGATAGACTTTCACATTCCCACTGGGGATGAGAAGAATTTCTTAGGCTCGGGGACTTTCGGTGCTCGCCCGTTTGTTACGTTCTCTTACGCAGGAAGAATTTCGCCACACGCAACCTTCGGTTACCAGGTAAATGGAGACTCTATCCTCGCAGGAGACATTACAACGGGCACAAAAGCGAATTTACCCGACATCATTACCTATTCAGCAGGCGCTGATGCTGGAATTACTCGTTGGCTTACTGCTGATTTTGACTTTCTCGGCCAAGCCTTGCGTGATGCCAAGACCATCGCATCTAGCCCCTTTACGGGTTTCGACGGCACTCCGCGTGCAAATTTAGTCTCTCGGACTAACACAATCAATCAAGCAAGCATCGCTGTGGGCGGAAAGATAAATCCGATTGGCAAGTTACTGATTACTCTCAATGTGTTATTTCGTGTCAATGACGCTGGCTTACATGCCAAACCGGCACCATTAGTTGGAGTCTCTTACACATTTTGATTCGTTTGAGTTTAGTCAGCTGGCGTACTTTAGTTGTGCAGTTACTGACTTAACAGGAACACTTGAGCTTAAAGGTGGATGAGCGGTATGATCCGCTTTGGACAAGACCTCTGTTCCAACCTCAAAGCGGCGACCCACCGGGAATGGTTGGAGACCAATGGATTGGGGGGCTTCGCCTCTTCCACCCTGCCCGGAGTTAATACCCGCCGCTATCATGGTCTCCTGGTCGCCGCCACCAAGCCGCCAGTCGGACGGCTCGTTCTGCTTTCCAAGCTGGAAGAGACGATTGTCATCGATGGCGACCCGTTTGATCTGTGCTCGAATCAATACCAGGATGTTGTCCACCCGACCGGATATCGCTATCTCAAGCAGTTTCGCCTCGATCCCTTCCCGATTTCCACGTTTGAAGTTCATGGTGTGCGGATTGAAAAGACTGTCTTCATGGTGCAGGGCGAGAACACCACGGTCGTGCAGTATGAGCTCAAAAGCGCTGGCAAGGCGAGCACCATCCGGCTGGAACTTCGCCCACTGCTCGCTTTTCGCGGCTATCACAGCCTGACACTTGAGAATGACGCTCTCGATAAAAGATTCGATGCGCAGCCTGGCGTAGCTAGCTTTTCTCCTTACCCCGGCCTGCCTACCCTGTTTCTGTCGCACGACGCCGCAACTCTGGAGAATACTGGAAACTGGTATCGCAGTTTCAAGTATGTAGTGGAACTCGAACGCGGACTCGACTCCCAGGAAGATCTGTTCAATCCTTGCGTGTTGCGTTTTGATCTTGTGACCCTGAACAGGGCTACCGTCATCGCTTCGACTGAGCGGCGAGATGTCGCTGCCGCCGCCGTATACCGGCGGAATGAGGTATCCAGGCGCCGGAAAACCAGCTTGAGCTCTCCTATCGACGACGATTTTGCCAGGGCGCTGCATGCCGCCTGCGAGCAATACATCGTTTCCCGAGGCGAGCAGAAGACTGTAATCGCGGGTTACCCCTGGTTCAGCGACTGGGGCCGCGACACCATGGTTGCCTTGCCTGGCTTGACTTTGCCCGGCCGACGTTTCGAGGTTGCCCGCAGCATCCTGCAAACCTTCGCGCGCCATGTGGATCGCGGCATGCTGCCCAACTGCTTTCCGGATGCCGGGGAGACGCCTCAGTACAACACCGTGGACGCCACGTTGTGGTACTTCGAGGCCATCCGCTCTTATGTCTCTTACACTGGCGACCTCGAGTTTGTCCGTAGTCTCTTTGGTGTACTCACCGACATTATCAATTGGCATTTGCGTGGCACCCGGTTTGGCATCAAAGTCGACGCGAACTGTCTGCTGCATTCGGGTGAACCCGGAGTGCAGCTGACTTGGATGGACGCCAAGGTCGGCGATTGGGTGGTTACACCGAGGCGGGGAAATGCGGTCGAGATTCAAGCGCTCTGGTACAACGCGCTGTGCATCATGGAGGACTTCGCGCAACGCTTAGGCGATGAAAGTGGTCGCAAACGCTATGGTGGCTTGGCAACTCTGGCGAGATGGAGCTTCAATCGCCAGTTTTGGAACGAGAGGGGTGGCTATCTTCACGACGTGGTGAATTGCGGTGTATCTGATGCCAGCATCCGTCCCAACCAGATTTTTGCTGTCAGCCTTCCCTATACGATGTTGAGCCCGGAACGCGCCATGCTTGTGGTCGACGTCATTCAACGACATCTTCTTACGCCTTATGGTTTGCGCACCTTGTCTCCAGGCGATCCTCAATATCGTGGCCGCTACACAGGCGGCCCCTATAGCCGCGACGGGGCCTACCACCAGGGAACTGTTTGGCCCTGGCTGATGGGCCCTTTCATTACCGCATTCATCAGGGTGAACGGCGGCAGTCCGGGGGCGCGACAACAGGCCGAAACCTGGTTGTCTTCTCTCAAGGATCATTTGAGCGACGCAGGAGTCGGTCACATCTCGGAAATATTCGATGGCGATCCTCCGCACCGTCCCGTTGGTTGCATTGCGCAAGCATGGAGCGTTGCCGAGATCCTCCGCGCCACCGTCGAAGACATACATGGTGTTCGCCAACCAGCCAAAAGCCACGTGAAAGGTGCCATTGAGCTAATGCCGCCCGCGTCTGGCGAGCCTCCCGTGGCAAGACGAGCCGGCAACGAGTAAAAAAGCATATTCAATGACAGTTGCCGACCGTGTCCTTCACGAAGCTCGACTTATCCTTACGCTCATCGTTAGCGCCCACCGTTGCGTCACCATTCTTTGTATTAGGGCCTGACTTCAGGCGTGCCCTAGAGACGGGAATCAAGACGGGCTTTAGCAGCGGTCGTCTGCCAGGAACCCCGTTTGGATCACTGCGCCGAGGACTCACAATCGAATTGGTACAGCAAATGGGGGCACTTCATAACCAATAAAGTAAGCGTTTGGTCCCGTTCCCTGCAGCCGATCTCCGCGCTCTGTGGGCCAAGATTTTGCTCTCCATTGTTTCTCCCGCTCTGAGAATAAAATTTCAACGTTTATCCGTCCCCCATCGAGCCCATCGTATTACAATGTCCGACCACCCGACCAGATGAAGCGGGCACCTGTCACCGTACCCAAATTTCGCACGTCATTTTTTGGAGGGAAGGATATGAAGCTCACCCCCGGAAAACTCGGCGGCCTCAAGAGAGTCTCCAATGACCGCGGCGTTATCGCCGCCGCCGCTATCGACCAGCGCGGCTCTCTTCAGAAATCTCTCGCTAAGGAAAAAGGCGCCGACATCACCGACGCCATGATGGAAGAATTCAAATCGTTGGTCACCGAAGTGCTTACTCAGCACGCCAGTGCGATCCTGCTCGATCCCGAGTGGGGTTTGCCCGCCTCCAAGCGCCGCGCCAACAATGCCGGTCTGTTGCTTGCCTATGAGAAGACCGGATACGACAAGACCAGTCCTGGCCGCCTGCCCGACCTGCTCGATCTCTGGTCTGCACGCCGCCTGAAGGAGGCTGGCGCCGACTGCGTGAAGATCCTCCTTTATTACACGCCCTTTGATCCTAAAAAGATCAACGACCTGAAGCACGCATGGGTGGAGCGCATCGGCGACGAGTGCCGCGCCGGCGACATTCCGTTCTTCCTCGAGCTCGTCGGCTACGAAGATGGTGCTGACGGGAAGGAGCCCGAGTTCGCCAAGAAAAAGCCCCAGATTGTCACCGAGAGCATGAAAGAGTTTACGAAGGATCGCTATGGGGTCGACGTGTTGAAAGTGGAAGTTCCCGTCAATATGAAGTTTGTCGAAGGGACGAAGTCTTTTGCCGGTCAGAAAGCCTACACAAAGAAAGAGGCCATCGACTTCTTCCACAAAGCCGCCAGTGTGGCGACCAAGCCCTTCATCTATCTCTCGGCTGGCGTCAGCAACGCCGAGTTCAGCGAGACACTGGAACTCGCTGGAGAATCCGGAGTGAAATTCAACGGGGTGCTCTGCGGTCGTGCAACCTGGAAGGACGGAATTCCGATCTACGCCAAGCAAGGCGCCGATGCCTTCCGCAAGTGGCTCGAGACCGAAGGCGTGAAGAACATCAAGAACATCAATGATAGACTGAACGCCGCGACTCCTTGGTGCTCAATCTACGAAGCCGAACCCGCGCTGATCGGAGCATAAAAGAGCAGCAGCTTTTCGCCGCAGGCTTGCCGAGAAGACGTCGCATGTCTTCCTGCCAGCTTAACGTCCCGTTGGGGTATGCTTTTCTTGAAGCCTCGCACACCAACCAGAATCGCCAAATTGGTGTTGTTCTAATTTCTCAACTTTACGTTGCAGTTACAACATCATTGACGGAGTATCTTTCTCATCGGGGTATAAGAGCTCTCCATCTCGTTTAGAAGGTGGCGCATAAAGAACGAGTGTTAAGATTTGGTGATCGGACAGTAAAGTGTCCGTAAAGATCTCCACAACTGCTCGCAGCCACTCCTGTTACGCTGTTAGTACCAATACAGATAACGACAGTCCACTCAATGACTTTAACATCGATTAGCCAGAACACGTCGTTATAAAGCAGTGGGACCGAGAACTGTCGACAAGCTCCATTGCTCAGATTCAGTCCGACCGCGTGCCAGTTCTGAGCCGCTTCCAACGCGAAGCAAAGGCAGCCTGTGCACTGAATCACCCCAATATTTGTACAATCCACGAAATCGGCAAGTACGAAGAGCGTCCGTTTATTGTCATGGAGTTCTTGGACGGCGTGACGCTGAAACATCGCATCGGCAATCGTCCAATGGAACCAGACGCGATTCTCTGCCTCGCCATCGAGATAGCGTATGCCTTGGATGCCGCTCACGCCGAAGGCATCGTTCATCGAGACATTAAGCCCGCGAACATCTTCGTGACCAAACGAGGACACGCCAAGATTTTGGATTTTGGGCTGGCGAAAGTGGTTCCCGTCAAAAACTCCTCGACAAGCGTAGCCGCGGCAATGTCACAGCTGACTGTCGAGGCGGATGCCGACTATTTGACCAGTCCGGGCACTGCGCTAGGCACAGTCGCGTACATGTCGCCAGAGCAGGTAAGAGGAAAAGAACTAGACTCGCGAACAGACCTGTTCTCCTTCGGCGTGGCGCTTTACGAAATGGCAACGGGGGCGTTGCCCTTTCGCGGGGAGACTTCTGGTGTGATCTTTGACGGTATTCTCAATCGATCTCCGGTGGCTCCCGTACGTCTGAATCCTGACCTTCCGCCAAAGCTGGAACACATCATTAACCGGCACTGGAAAAAGATCGCAATCTCCGCTACCAGCACGCCTCCGAGATGCGTGCGGAATTGCAGCGGTTGAAACGGGATACCGAGTCAGTGAGGATGCCCATTCCGACGGACTTAGAAGAGGAACAAGTTCAATCGGCGCACGTTCCAATCAAGTCAGAGGGGAGTCCGAAGGAGTCAACAGTAGCAGGATCTGGCACCCTGAAACAAGTCACAGGGCTCTCTCACATGCACAAATGGGCGCTTCTGTCGAGCATTCTCGTCGTCGCTGTCGCAGCGATCTTGTTGCTCAACGTTGGCCGGTTGCGTGACCGCCTGTTCGCTAGGCGTCTTGTGTCGGAAGCGAAACATGTTGCGGGACTACCTACCCTCGACCAGGGCAAATATATTGCAGTCCTCCCCTTCCGCGTGCTCGGCGACCGTTCATCGCTTGGTTATGTCGCAGACGGAATCGCTGAAGCGTTGGCGGCAAAGCTCTTCGATCTCTCGGACGTGCACGTGGTCGCTAATCCATCCATAAAGGGAGCTGACCTCGCGCAATCACCTGAGAGCATCGCACGCAACCTCGGCGTGAACTTGTTAGTCAGCAGAACGATTCAGGGCTCCGCGGCAAACATGCGCGTGACCGGTAACCTCGACGACGTGAGCAGCGGGCGGCGACTTTGGAGCGGCGAACTTACTGGCTCGTCGCAGAACCTGCTGACGATGGAAGATGACATATACACAAAAGTTGTTACAGCTATCCAGAGCGGCGGCAGCTCTGAAACGAGTGGAGGCGGTACTTCCCATCCCACTGAAAGTGTCGAAGCCTATGACCTTTACCTACGGGGTCGCGAGATCATGCGCAATCAACAGAGCCCCAAAGAGATTGAAGGTGCACTGCGCCTCTACGAGGATGCTCTGAAGCAGGATTCCCACTTTGCACTGGCATACACAGGCATTGCGGATGCGAGTCTGAGCATGTACTACAAGAAAAAAGAGCCATTTTGGACGAATAAGGCTCTGGTAGCGGCGAAACAAGCACAGCAGATCAACGATGCACTACCAGAGGTGCATTTGGCCATGGGCAGGGTAAGCCTGGCTAACGGACGATTTACGGAGGCCATCGAGGAAATGAAGAAAGCGGCAGCGTTGGCCCCTAACTCCGATGAGGTCTATCGAAACCTTGGAAGCGCTTACCTGAAGGCAGGTTTGAAGAACGAGGCTATCGAGGCCTACAAGAAAGCAATTCAGGCGGGACCTTACTATTGGAGGAATTACGAAGATCTGGGTGATGCTTACAACGACCTTGGGGATTACGACAAAGCGCTTGCAAGCTTGCAGCGCGTCATTGAACTCGCACCGGACATCAGCCTTGGCTACCAGAATGTGGGTGCAGTTTACTTTAACCAAGGCAAGTTCGCAGATGCACTACCGTACGAACTAAAGGCTCTTTCCATAACACCTAACCCGACTTTGTACGCTAATATAGGTACTATCTACTTTTACCAGGGCCGTTACGCAGAGGCCGTGCCGATGTTTGAAAAGGCCGTCGCCTTGAACCCCAACACCGAATGGTTCACTGGCAACCTTGCAGACGGTTATCGGTGGAGCGGTCAGAGAGAGAAGTCCTTACAAACTTATGACAAAGCAATTGCTCTGGCCTACAAAGAGCTGCAGGTAAACCCTAAAGATGCCGTAGTCATGGGCGACCTGGCGGGATACTACGCAAAGAAGGGTGATGCTTCACAAGCCCTCGAGTGGATGAATCGTGCGCGCGCCAGCGATCCGACCAGCGTTGACCTGATCTATCAAGCCGCTATCGTGCACACTCTGGCACGTCAGGCGGACGAAGCACTGAAGGACCTGCGGGAGGCGTTTCAGAAAGGATACTCCACCAATCAAGCTCGTATAGAACCCGAATTCAAAAGTCTTCAAAGCCTTCCCGAGTTCGCTAGTCTTCTCGCAGAGTTTAGTGGCACAAAGAAGTGAGCAGCCATCAGTAGAAAACGCATGAGCGCATTTGCGGCTCCTCGTTGATATGAAGCCGTCGCCTCACTCCGCAAGCGCGTAAGCGAGTATGCGCTGCATCGGTAATTCTGTAAAATCGTCGCAGCGAAATACACCTCGGCCGGAAATGCGTCGACGAGCCTTCAATGAGCGAGCACTTTGTGTTCTCCCATCTCCGTGATTTATTCGCCAAGGCCAACGAAGAAAAATCTGGTGACCAACTGGCTGGGATCGCAGCCAGCTCGGAAAAAGAACGAGTTGCGGCGAAGCGGCGCCTTGCCGACCTTACCCTGGATGAGATTGTCGGAGAACCGCTCATTTCTCCTGAGGAAGATGATGTCACTCAGTTGATCCTTAATACTTTCGATCAAGAAAGATTTCAAACGATTCGAAGTTTGACCGTGGGGGAGTTCCGCGAACTGGTTCTTGCGGATTCCACTAGCGAGAATGACCTTCAACAGATGCGTTGGGCGATCATACCTGAAGTCGCTGCGGCCGTGACCAAGATCATGAGCAACAAGGATCTGATCATGGGTGCCTCGAAGATCCGGAACGTCACGCGTTGCCGCAACACAATGGGTGAAAGAGGCGTATTAGGCATTAGGCTACAACCGAATCATCCCGGAGATGACGTCGGCGGAATTCTGCTGGCAGCATTCGAAGGACTACTCTACGGGTGCGGCGATGCAGTGATTGGAGTAAACCCAGCGACGGATTCAGTGGATACAGTTGGTTTGATACTATCCGCCCTTGACCGTTTGACTGAGACGTACAAGATCCCTACTCAGACCTGCTGCTTGGCACACATCACAACTCAACTGGCAGCCTTGGAACGAAAAATACCAGTGGACTTGCTTTTCCAGTCGATTGCGGGAACCGAAGCTGCAAATCGTAGTTTTGGCGTAACCCTCACGCTGCTGCGCGAGGGCCGCGAGCAGGTGCTGAGTCAGCATAGTGATCGTGATGTGCCCTGGAAGGGTAGCAACGTGATGTATTTCGAAACCGGTCAGGGCAGTGCTCTGTCGGCTGAGACACATCATGGTGTGGATCAACTAACGCTTGAGGCTCGAGCCTACGGAGTTGCGCGTGCCTTCGAACCGTTTCTGGTAAACAGCGTAGTGGGATTTATTGGTCCTGAGTACTTGTTCGATGAACGGCAAATTACCCGCGCGGGTCTGGAAGATCACTTTATGGGCAAGCTACTCGGTTTGCCCATGGGGTGCGACGTTTGCTATACCAACCACGCGGCGGCGGACCAGAATTCAGCAGATAACCTGATGATTTTGCTGGCGGCGGCGGGTTGCAACTATTTCATGGGAGTCCCGTGCTCCGACGATGTAATGCTGAACTATCAGTCCACCAGCTACCATGATGCCTTGTCTGTCAGAAGGCTCTTCCGACAGCGTCCGGCGCCGGAGTTTCTGGCGTGGCTCCAGAACATGGGAATATTTCACGATGAGGAGCCAGCGTCGCTCGACGGCCAGACCCAGCGTCGTTTGTTGCGAGGGCTGGAATTGTCGATTGGCGGAGCCGTTTGATGCCAAGCGAGGGAGCTGACACAAAGCCTAACGAGATGGGCCGGGAAGAACTGCAAGAGAGTGATCTACCGGCGATCGTCCGAGAGGTTAGGAGACGTACTCCAGCTCGGCTTCTGGTAGGCCGCACCGGCACTGCGTATAAGACCGATACTTTGATGGACTTGCGCCAAGCTCATGCAGCGGCGCGCGACGCAGTTCGAACAGAACTCGATTTAGCACACGATCTGCGCGCATCGGTCGTCGCGAAGTGGAATCTTTTCGATGTCTGCACTCAGGCGTCCAGCAAGGACGAATATCTGATGCGGCCGGACCTCGGACGCCGATTCGACTCCCATGCGCGAGCTGCAGTGCTGCATCGATGCCCCCAACAAATGGACTTACAGATCGTAGTTGGGGATGGGCTATCCGTGACCGCCGTTCGCGCACAAGTACCCGAACTCCTGGAAGCGCTCAATGCCGGGGCAGTTGACCGAGGATGGACCGTTGGTCAAACGTTCGTTGTGCGTCACTGCAGGGTAGGAATTCTGAATGAGATCGGCGAATTACTTTCGCCCAAGGCTGCGATCTTGCTCATCGGCGAACGTCCCGGATTAGCAACTGCCGAGAGCTTATCAGCATATACGGCTTACCAGCCGAAGACCGGCGATACTGATGCAGACCGGAACCTTATTTCAAATATTCATGCTCGCGGTGTTGGTGTGACGGAAGCCGCGCTCCGCATATTGAGACTGACAGAAGCAATGATGGTTGCCCGAAGGAGTGGCTTTGGGCTAAGAGAAACACTGTTGGAAAGCGGCGAAGCAAGCGGGTGAGGCAGGAATCTAGACTCAAGAGTAGACGTTTACCGCTTTACCGGTTCATTTTGCCGTTGAGAAGAATTCGGAAAACCACCACCCGAATGCTAAAACAAATGCTAACAAGTGATGCCAGACTTACCTCCAGACCTCTTCCTGTGCGACTCTTCTTTAAACCCGTAGGCTGAGCCTCTACAATATTGTGGTACGCATTGAGGTTATGTGAATGTAACCTTGATGCTGATTCAGGGAGAAACGCAACTTCCCGCACCTGAGTTTCACCAGCAAAAAACGAGTGAGTAGTGCGAAAGCGCAGTTAAATGATTGCTGGGGCGTAATTCCTGGACCTTAGTAGCGCCTCTCACACGGTTGGAGATGAAGCTAGTAACAATATCGGTACGTTTACATACACTCAATCTGCTGTTCACGTCTTGTTCATTTTTTTGAGGGAAACTCTGCTCATACCTTCTGTTCAATTCATGAAGCTGGAATAGGGAGTATCCGTGGAGCGAAAGATTGCCTGTTTGTGGAAGGAACCTCGCGCCGCGGAGGGCTACCAAACAGCAGTTTCTCTTCACGGCCATACGAATTGTTCGAAGGA
>Ga0126378_10003891_pt1 | contig 11329 bp, 13 predicted proteins | sample PanSoiMetPlot_23_FD_92587 | JGI IMG/M metagenome (GOLD analysis project Ga0126378, IMG submission 92587) | Tropical forest soil microbial communities from Panama - MetaG Plot_23 | ecosystem: Environmental > Terrestrial > Soil > Tropical forest > Bulk soil | place: Panama | collected 2016-02-17
AGGTTATGGGATGAGGCTCAGGCACATCAAAATCAAATATGGTCTGGTGCTTTTCTTGGGGTGGGCGCTGATCCTCGGGACAGCTGCTTTTACCCTGCCTTGCACCGATTCAAATGTAATTGTATTTGCGATAACGGGGCTAATGCTCGTTTGGCTCGCGCTGTCGGTCGCGGCGCTATTTTTCCACTTCTTTAGAGCATGGCGTCGGGTTAGCGCTGTCCCAAACAAAACGGCATATATCGCTTGGCTGAGCATCGAGTCGGCGTTTGCTCTGGTCGCCGTTGCAGGGATCGTGTGGTTCCTTGTGACGCGCTCGTGATGGCTCCCAGCGGTGCCGGCTACTTAAGACTACATACCACAGGGGTCGATACTTTTTTTGCCAGGATCATCAAAAAAGTGGGATCCGCGGCCAACCAAGCCGAGCTGTACGCGATTATGACGCTAGGGAGTACCAGACACATCGGCTTTAGTTTCGTACGCTGCCTTCAGCCTCACGTCGGATGACAAACTTTACCCCAACCCGACTGACCGCATTTCCGAATCTGGTGAAGCGATCTACGAACGGAAGCCGACCAATTTTTTACGAACTCTTGACCATTGATTGACAACGCTACGGCCTCGCTCCTGTAAACTCTCTACGCGTTTCCCGAGAGGCTCTCAAAGGAACGTAAATCCACGGCACACGCCGTTTTCAAAGGTGAGCGGGTCATGGGATTTTCTCCACGGGCGGTTCTCATAACAGCTGTGCTTGCGGTTCTCATCGTGCCGCTGTTCGAGCAGTCTCTCGCTGCCCAGGAAGCGGCGCGGGTTAATTTTCAGATTCAGCTGCCTCCCTTTGACAGCGTTACGGGAATGGAGGTGGTTGCCATCTCGGCCCAGTCGGATTCGAATGTTTGGGGGGTGGGGCATAGTTCGGTGCGTTGGGATGGGACGAACTGGACTCTGATTCCGATCGTGCAAATGGGCGGCGGCACGCTGGTGCTCGACGGAATCGCGGCATTGTCATCGACGAATGTTTGGGCGGTCGGGCCATTCGTCAATTCGGGCGGGCGAACGCAGGAAGCGGTGGAGCACTTCGATGGTACATCGTGGAAAGTGTTTCCGGATGTGAGTTTGATTGGGGAGAACCTCGATGGGCTGGTGGAAGATGAGTCCTTGACTTCGATCTCGGCGTTGTCGGCGGACGATATCTGGGCTGCAGGATATGTGGGGATTGAGCCTCCGTGCGATTGCATTGTGCCGTTTATTGAGCATTTTGACGGCACGAAGTGGAATCTTTCCGGCGTGTTGCTGACCGCGAACAGCCCGGACAATTTTCAGTTCCTGGAGGGGATCAGCGCGCTTTCGGACACGGATGTCTGGGCGGTGGGGTACCTCAGCCTAAACGGCGCGTTGAACGGGGCGGCGCAGGCGTTTCATTTTGACGGGACGCAGTGGAGCCAGGTGACTGCGCCGAGCGGGCAGATGGCACGATTCAACGCCGTGACTGCGATTGCCAGCAACGACGTTTGGGCCGTCGGGGCAACGCAGACGAATCAGCGGACGTTCATCGAGCACTTCGATGGAGCGCAGTGGCGGGTAGTGGCGAGTCCGAATACGAGCGATCCGACGAACATACTGCTTGGCGTGGGGGCGGTGTCATCGAAGAGCGTGTGGGCGGTGGGGCAGCACTTCAAGGCTCAAGGCTCGCCTCTGGTGGAGCACTTTGACGGGACGCGGTGGAGCATCGTGCCGGCGCCAGGGGAAAGCAATAGCTTTGGCACGACTCTGTTTGGAGCGTCGGGGCTGGCGTCGGGGCATTTGTGGCTGGGAGGAGATTTTATTGCAACGCACGTTCCACCGTTGCGACCGTTCGTGCTTTTCACCACGCAGGGTCAGTAGCAGATTTCTACCGTCTACCGGTAGTGAGCTCTCTTAAGGGCCCTTGCGGCTAGGACTCCCGGTAAACGGGCTAATGGTGACCCACCGGTCTCCAATATCCTTCGATCCAAACGAATCCCGTGTCGGGAGGAGGCCCGGAGGTGCGCGTCATCGTTGATGACACCGGAGCGAACATCGCGGTTGTCACCTGGGCGAAAGAAGCAAATCGCAACGAAGGCATCAAGGGCCGCAGCCGTGGCGCGGAGCATGAAGGCGAAGGCTCAAAAGCGTGGGGGAACGGCTGGCTAGGACTGTAGTGAATTTTGTAGGGAGTGCCTGCTTGGACAGGCTTGTATCTGTGATGAGAAGACGACGCGATTCTTGATAATTCTCATACAGATACAAACCCGCCCAACGTAGCACCTACCTTCTGGATGGCTGTTAACCGGAGGGTTGTAGGTTCGAGTCCTACCTGAGGAGCCATTCTTTTCTAGCGGTTACTTCGTTCTTCCAATTCCTGTTCAAAGCACGCGTAGTAGGGACCGTAGTAGGCAGTGCATCTCTCTCGTGTTTTCTGGCCATCGGTCGTTGTCGTCAACCTCGGTCTTTGGTCATATCCCGCCTCTCACATCAGTGCTCGACAAACTGAATGCGGAGGCTCTCCTGGGCGTCGGCTTCGCCAGAGCGGCTAGCGTCGCACAGACCGTGGTGAGTGGCTACCGGAACCGTCCCCGTTGGGAAGCGGTAAGGAAAACTTCATCAGCCATAAAACCCCTCCACTCGCACAGCGTTCAGCGCCAATCAGTCATGACCCTGCCGCTCACGAATCTGCTCGACTCGATTGCCTTCTGTCTGATGTTGGGCCAAACCGCTTTTTAGGGAGCTTCTCAAAGCAAGGAGCGCAGTAGCCCTGGACGAAGTAGAGATTCTGGTCCTCAAAAACGATGAGGTTCCGACAACCTCGACAACGATAGTTCGAGAGTGCGGCGCGTTCGTTCCATTCTTCCGCTGATGTCGAAAGCTGGGCCATACGGGACAGTGTACGCGCAAAAAGTCCTTGCGATCCGACTGATTCCCCCAGGCGAGAAGTTTCGGCTACATCCAGGGGGGTGCCTTGTGCGAAGCAAGAGTCCCATAACTGGCGCGATCATTTAAAAATCGGAAATTTTAGAAGTTGCAGATTCCAATTGACTCGGTGAATGGCGAATCTGTGAGTGGGGTTCCACCTACCTATCCAACTTTGTAATCAGGCAGTAGAATCCGTTGCGCCGATTGTCCTCTGTTCCGGCTTGAAAGAAGCGCATGAAAGTTGCCGACGCCAACAAGCGCAAAGTTTTTGCGCGACTCTCGATTAATGCGGGCAACACATTACAGATCGCTGGAATTCTGGCTGCGTATCTGGCATTGAAAGCATCGCGCTCGACTCACTCGACTGCAATCGCGGTTTCCGGCATGCTCCTGGCTTGGATTCTCCTTTATTTCTCGTCTCACGCAGTTGCGCATTGGTTTGTCGGGCGGCTCGTCGGCATTCGTTTTCTCTTCTATACCGTCGGCGGAACGGGCAATCCCGAGGGCTGGCCATTGGGAGTTCGCTGGATTTTCGAGCATCTTCCCTTTCTTGGCGTGCAGACAGACAAAGTCTCGATGCAAGAGGTGAGTCCACTCCGCAAGGCGCTTATGTGGTCTGCGGGCGTGACCGCCTCAGCCATTCTTCCGACCCTAGGTGCGCTTTACGCGTGGCTCTCTGACGTTCCTTGGAGTGGATGGTTCTTTGTGTTTGCTGCGGGCTGGGCCTTAGGAACCTTGGCGAGCAATTGGACGAGCCGGACGGGCGACTACTCCAAGGCCCGTCGCGCTCTTTGGCAGCCTCACACTTGAATTTTGTTTCTCAACGTCATTCTGATCGGTTAGCTCGCTTCAATGAATCTGCTACCGGAGTTAGCCAGTCACTCGCTTCGTATTATCAGTCGGCAGTCGTCACAAAGATTATCCTTGAATCGCTGGCAACGTGTAGGCACTGCGCCGCACGCCTTGCAGACCCAACCGCTCTCCCGGCACAGGTTTTCCCAAGCGATATCCTTCTGTCGCTCTACATCGTCAGTGCTCACGTCGGTACTTCCAAAGCGGTGTGGAGTTGCATTTTGTGCCAGACTGGTCCTCCTTGGCAAGTCTGAACTTCTGGGGGAGCACACGTTAAGTTTGATCCCTCATCGGGCTTCCCCACTAGTCCTGCAAACCGTCATAGCCATACGACTTCTCTACCAGAGGCAGTCTCATGCTGCCGTTAATTCCGCGCAGCGACGAGGTTTTGGCTACATCCTGGGGGATGGGGTCCGCGAGTGAGGAGTCCCAGATCGCGGGCGATCAGACAAAAAATCAGAAAATTCGCAAGATGTTGATTATTGAGGAGTGGTAGTGAATATCGCAATGTGATCGGTCCCGCGTAACAACTGTTTACAATTCTTTACATCCTGCCGACATCCGCAGCCGTCACTAGACATCTGATCTACCAAGAACGCGCCTTGCGGAATCGGCAGCGTCTGATACTATAAGCCGTCTCCCGCACGCCAAGCCGATTTGTGAATCCTGGCCTCGCGGTATCCAACTCTAACAACCATCCTCGGAGACTCGGGGCTTTTGGGGAACTGCCTTGGAAAAACGAACAATCCGCGTTCTGTTAGTCGATGACTACACGCCTTGGTGTCGATTCGTCTGTGCTCTGCTTGAGAAGCGACCGGAATTCCAGGTCGTCGGTGAAGTATCGGACGGATCAGAAGCAGTTCGGAAAGCGCAAGAACTACAACCGGACCTGATTCTGTTAGACATCGGCCTTCCGTCGCTGAGTGGGATCGAGGCCGCTCGCCGAATCCGAGAGGTTTCCCCAATATCCAAAATTCTCTTCGTCAGCGAATACCGCTCTTGGGACATCGCGCAAGAAGCTTTGCGCTCGGGCGGTGGCGGTTACGTCGTCAAGTCCAATGCTGCAAGCGAACTATTACCTGCGGTGGAGGCCGTTCTCCAAGGCAAACCGTTCCTCAGTGACCGCTTGACGGGTCACGACCCAATCCTTGAAGATGAGAACGCTCTGAGTCTTGCTCGACACGAAAAAGTCGCCGTACCATCGACCCCCCAGAACCTTGAGACCAACCGCCACAAACTCAGGCTCTATTCAAACGATGCAGCTTTGGCGGATGACTTTGCCCATTCTGTAGAAGCTGCTTTAGAAACTGGGGACGTAGTTGTCGTTGTTGCGACCGAATCACACCGAGCGAGTCTTTTTCAGCAGTTGAGGGCGGACGGCGTGGACGTTGATGCCGCGGCTGAACGGAAACTTTATATCCCGTTGGATGTTTCCGACTTGCTTTCGACAGTCATGGACACTTCGACTGACGGGGATGGATTTGCCAAGGTGCCTCACGCCATAGTAGAAGCGCTGCACACAGCGAAGGAAAGGCGTCTCCACCTCGCAGTTGGTTGAGAGTGTACACCTGCCTTGTGGGCACAAGGCAAAGCGTATGCGGCGATTCAGCAGGAACGCCTCTGGGAAGATTTAACGAAGTTTTACGACATTGACGTTCAGTGCTGGTGTGTAGTGGAGAGGCATCACAGCGAACAGGACGCAGTTAGCGTCGAAGGAATCTGCGCGGAGCATTCAGCCGTTTATTCCCGTTGAATGACTATTCGCGCATGAGACGGTTTGTTGGCATTAGAACCTTGTGATCTTCGGGCCGCGCATAGTCGTTTTTTATCCTGCTGCCCGTTGGGAACTGTGCTGAGACTCTCGCGGCACACGAACATGGATCGTCGTTCCACCCATCGGCTTCGACTCAATGGAGATGTTTCCATTTACCAAGCGAACGCGCTCGCGCATACTGGTGAGACCCAGACCTTTACCTTTCAATGCTGCTTCGAGATCGAAACCTCTCCCCAAATCGCTGACGATGAGGTGAATCTCACCAGACTGTTCCCGCAGTTCCACGTGGATGCTTCGGACTCCGCTGTACTTGATGGCGTTGTGCAGGGCTTCTTGTAGAACTCGAAGCAGAGAGAGTCCGACTTCATGTGGCAGGACACTGAGCACATCACTCTTGAAGTCGATTTCGACCTTCTGCCGCTCGGCAAATTCCAGGCACCACCCTTTTATACCCGCAACGATGCCCAGATAATCCAGTTTTGAGGAATGCAAGTCGTGCGCCAACCCTTCCACATCGTGGGAAATCTCACCGATTTGATTTTGGAGTTCTTTCACGCGGGTCTCGACCTCAGAAGGACTCCCCTGAAGTTGTGCAATCTCCATTGCCAATATCGCGAGCCTCTGGTTGATGTCGTCGTGAAGCTCTCGCGCAATCCGAGCGCGTTCCTGCTCCTGCGATTCGATCAACTTTCGACTCATATCTGATAATGTCTCTTCCATTTGCTTGCGACGAGTGATGTCCTCTGCAAGGATGAGAATCCCTCCCACCACGCCTTCCGGGGTCTTCCAAGGACGAACCTCCCAGCGTGCCCAATGAGGGCCGTCTTGCCCATCCCAACGGTCTTCGTCAGCTCGCTGGGTTTCTCCTTGAAGGGCGCGGCGGTGAACTTCTTTCCAACGCTCAGGCATGTCTGGAAAAATCTCATAGTGGGAACGCCCTAGTACCTGCGCTATGCCAGGTAAGTAATCAGTACACCATCGATCACTAACTTGCAGATAACGCATGTCACGGTCGAGCATCGCGACTGCCGCTGGCACGTTCTTAATGAAGACTCCCAGGAATTCCTCCCGTGATCGCAGTAATGAACCCTGCGCTTCTAACGTGCGGTTCATTTCCAAGAGCGCCTCTTCTGCCAGCTTCCGCTCGGTGATATCCATGTTCACGCCAACAACTCGCGAAGCCTCTCCGTTGGCGTCCATCAAGACTTGCCACCGTGCCGCTATCCAGTGGACAGTACCGTCAGGCCATACAGCACGCCACTCTCCCTCAGTCGGTTGTCCTGTTTTCAACGCATCGTCGATCAGTCGGACGGCCTGTTCATAGTCAGTGGGATGAATTAGTTCCTTGAAGAAAGCAGTCGTTTTTCCGTCAAGACTACCGGGTGGCAAACCGTAAAGTGATTCAAGTCCTTCCGACCAAGTGATACGCCCCGTCCGAACATCGCGTTCAAACGTTCCTAGACGGGCACCTCGCTGTGCCAATCGCAGCCGTTCCGCGCTGGCGCGTAGCGCCTCTTCCGCCCACTTTCGCTGCGTGATGTCGCGGGCGATTTTGGAAAAACCCGCTACCCTGCCACTTGTGTCCCTGATTGGGGAAATGGTCAAGGACACGTTCACCCTTTTCCCTGCTTTGGTGACTCGGATCGTCTCATAGTGCTCGATGCGCTCTCCAGCCCTCAACTTGGCAAGAATCTTGTTCTCCTCATTCTGTAACTCTGGAGGAAAGAGAATGGTAATCGGCTGTCCGAGCGCTTCCTCTTCTGTGTAGCCGAACATACGCTGCGCGCCTGCGTTCCAACTGGAAATGAGTCCGTCGAGAGTCTTGGAGATGATCGCATCCTCAGACGATTCCACAATCTTGGCTAGCCTGAGTCGGGACTCTTCTGCTGCTTTGCGCTCGGTGACATCGCGGATGGCGCTCGTGACCAGGAAACCTTCAGGGGTCTCAACCGGACTGAGACTGATCTCGACTGGGACTTCTGTTCCGTCTTTGCGCAAAGCGAACAGTTGCAGCTTCACTGGCGTGGGGCGAATGTGCGGGTCGGCGAAGAAGTTCATTCGGTCGTGACGATGTTGCTCGCGGAGACGCACCGGGACAATCACTTCTACGTCGCGCCCTAGCATCTCCTCCCGCTGGTATCCGAATAGCCTCTCGGTTTGGCTATTAACGAACACAATCTTGCCCATTTCGTTCACTACGACGATCGCGTCTGGGGCTGCATCCAGCAGGTTGCGAAACTGAGCGTCCGCCTCCGACGCTTTCGCCGTCCTGCGTCGGGCCGCATGCCGCCTGGGAATGCTCTTGGGCATAGAAACTCCACGGACGAGCGTACAGCGCTTGGGCGAGCAACTATTGAAAGAACGGGCCTGTTACCTTGGTGACTCCGTAGCGCATGCTAACTTCGCTGGGAAACCTACCTGGATTCTTGGATTGACACCGCTTGCAGGACATTTCAACCTCCTCACGCCCTGCGGAGGGGAACTGCGCAGAGGGACCGTGTTCTGTGTGTCGATTATCTGAGGGCCGAAACATACTCCCGGCCCTAGTGGCTTGTCAATTGAACAGCGAGGGGTGGTATCGGGAGTGGTACGAGTTCACTTCGCGAATGGGCGTTCCGGGCGTTCGGATGTATGCTCCTCAATAATTTCGCGATACCTCCGAGGGTGTCCGGTGAAGCCCTCCTATCCGTGGTACGCGCCGTTCGTCAACGCCATCCGGGCGAGGATTCGCCAGATGCGGAATCTTCTAGAGAATTGATAGAGATCGCAATCAAGCATCAGCCAAAACCCCTCCCGTTTACGGTCGCCGGACTCGATGCTGACTTCGACTCGACGCTAGGTTTTGGCTACATCCTCGGGTCCTACTCCGTGACTAGGAGTCCCATGTCGGGAGCGACCGAATCGAAATTTGGATTTTCGCAAGATGTTGATTCTGGAAGGCTCGTAATGAATGTGCCTCAATGACAGTTGTTCTGATGGGTCAGTGAATGAAAGTTCGTGACAGCAACAGTTGACTTGGTGGTTACCACATAAACCCAAAACTCTGTTGAATATTTCACGCGACGATCATCAAAGGTGCTCGCCCGCGCTGCCACTTCTTTGAGTGCGTATCTTCTCGAACTGATCGGAGAGCGCCTGGAGTTCCTGATCTGAGAGCGTCTCGATATTGATCATGCTGTTGCTCGCTCCGCGGATGGCCCTGATAATTTCATCTAGCTTGAGATGAATGGCTCTGGCATCCCGATTCTGCGTATTCTGAATGAGAAACACGATCAAGAAAGTCACCACAGTCGTAGCGGTATTTACGACCAACTGCCATGTGTCGGAGTAATGGAAGCTAGGTCCCGTCACAGCCCATAGCACGATCATGGCGACCGCCAAGGCGAAAGCCCACTTCGAGCCTACCCAGTACGACGACTTTGTCGCAAACGCCTGAAAGCTATCGGCGAGCGATTTGTGTGTTTTTTCCATGCGCATCCTCCAGTCGATTTTGAAAGTCTGTGATGCAGGGGCGCTGAGGCGTGCTCGCGATGCTCATCAGTATCGAGTTAAACCCGTCGTGTGACCTTCCGGCCCGGGCCTTCTGCCCCCAGCTCAGGATCGGGAGAGTTAGCGCTAGGCATCAGTCCATAAAACTCCTCCCGTTCAGCGGGCAGCAAGCATTCTGGTCGCAGAGAAGTTTCGGCTACATCCAGGGGGGTGGGGTCCGCGAGTCAGGAGTCCCAGAGGTGGCGCGATCAGACAACAAATCAGAATATTTCGCAAGATGTTGACTATTGGGGAGTAGTAATTAATATCGCAGACCCGGTGCTCACAACCGGGATGAGTGTAATCCTGTGACTTCAACCGTAACGCCGAAACCTTGCTGGCTTATTTCCGAGGACTATCAACTTGGCTGCGCCTCTCTGGAGGGACCTCTGACAGCGGAGCACAAAGGCTTGCGGCCGCCGTCTGCCTGAGTCTCTCTACGTGGTTATGCAGGGCCGCCTTCAGCTCAACAATGGCGCGATTTAACTCGTCGGGTTCTTGTTCCGCAACAGCTCTAGCGCAGAGTTCCCGTATGTGTTCCTCGAGGCCGCGTGTGTGTGGTCATGAGGATGCGACCATGGGGAATGTAGTGGCAGGTACTTAAACATCGCACAACTCGCAGAACTATTCGATACCGTACATACTGTAGCTCGCGCGGCCCTAAGGATTGATGTCCATCGTTAATGGCATATAATTCGACTCCAACCCTTCCCCAAACCTCGCCGGGAGGTTTGCCCGCCATGCAAGGCAAAACAGGAGAACGATGGCGTGAGCTTTGTGAGTTGGCTAGGGTCGAGCAGGACCCCGAAAGGCTCATGGCCCTTATCAATGAAATCAACCGACTTTTGGAAGAGAAGCAGGCACGCCTGAGTGGACGCCACGAGTCGTCGCGCACGAACACATCCAAGTGAAAGATGTCCAAATGGGCCTCAGCAGAAGCGCAATCAAGAACAACCTTCTTGAGGACATTCTTGACCCCATTCGTCACTTCACTGACGGTCCGAAGCGGCTTTGTATAGCTTATGGTCAGCCGCCATCGCAAAACTATCGGATGCTTGCTGTAGGCGGTTGTTCTCCGCGTTTTCGTCTCGTACAACCCAGTGGCATGTTATCCGGTGCAGGGCGATGTGGGTTACAGATTTGCCCGGCGCTGCCCCATCCGATCACTCTTGCCCTTCATTACTTACAAATAAAGGGTCTTGAATACACGCGCGGATTAGGTGATGAATGCCCATCCTGTGACGCAGCCAACGCGCAACCACAGTGTCTGCCGTTACGAGCGATGTAAGTTCCTGCGCCGTGAGCCGCCGCCACGGGTTTTCGATCACGCCATTTGTCTCAGGCGCACTCTCCAGAACTCGAGTCTCCACGCGACCGCACTCGATTCGGTAGTCGACAGCGCGAGAACCACCGCCCAGATCAATCCGAAGCCTATTGCACGCCAGCATGGGGCACCTACCCGAAGAACTGCGAACTGCAAATCTTCTGCCACGGCACGAGGCACCCCTAATTCGCTGACTACTATCGAGTTGTGCTAGGCAGACAAGCCAAGCGGTTCTTTAATGAGCGAGAAGAGTTTTCACGTCTTGCGGAAGATTGTCTCCAGGACGTGGGAACAGCCAATGACAATGCGTTCAGAATTTACTGCGTTTTCCGGAAGGGATTACAGTGTTTACGGTAGTCTCCGACTCACTTTTGACGCTCGTACCATTGATTCTTTTTGCTCGCCTTCTCTTCCGTGCCCTCTTCGAGGAGACGCAGGTTCGCTTTCCTCGATCCGAAATTCTGCGAAGCCACAATCCAAACACGCAACTAGCTCCGGGAATGGCATCAGGGCAGCGGAGGTAGCGATGAAGAACGACAGGCAATCAGTGGCTCCCTTCACCGTTTGAGTTGTTTTACTGAGGGAGTGAGACATCCGCACTCTGGTGCAGAGTCGAGCAGTGCGTGAATGCTGCGGACCAACACTTCGGTTGATTCAGACTTCGACACGATTGAGCTTGCGCCCGCAGAGCGGATAGCTTCTTCGAGGCGCGGGGTCTCGAAGATCGTATACATCACCAAACGCGTGGACGGGAAACGGTGGCTCAGTTCTCGGGCGGCATCAAGCCCGTTCATGACAGGCATCGACAGGTCCAGGACGATCACATCCGGCTTCAACTGTTCGGCTTTCTCTATCCCCTCGCGCCCGTTGGCGGCCTCACCAGAGACTTCCCAGCCGTCTTGTTGCTCCAACACGTTGCGCAC
>Ga0126378_10003893_pt1 | contig 11327 bp, 8 predicted proteins | sample PanSoiMetPlot_23_FD_92587 | JGI IMG/M metagenome (GOLD analysis project Ga0126378, IMG submission 92587) | Tropical forest soil microbial communities from Panama - MetaG Plot_23 | ecosystem: Environmental > Terrestrial > Soil > Tropical forest > Bulk soil | place: Panama | collected 2016-02-17
ACCTGGAGCACGAATCCCAGCCGCGCCGGCGCTGTCACTGGCTCGGTTGCGGCATGGTCGCCCGCGGGCTCGCGCGTGGCCGTCGCGCGCTGGGGCGTGGCCCGCTGGCTTCCGACCGAGTGTGAGGGCTCGACGGCCGGGCTGTCCGATTGCCTGACCACGCGCCAGCCCTCCGCGGCGACCTGGTCCGCGGCGTCGCGCATGCGGCGCAGCTGGGCGTCGAGCACGCCCGCGGGGACGGGCGTGGCGCGGTCGCGGTTCCTGCTGCGGCACAGAGCCGGGTCGGTGTCGAACAAGACAGCCACGGCTGGCAGGCCGGCCCGCCTGGCGAGCTCCAGGTGGCCGCGCCTGCGCTCGGGGTCCAGGCCAAGCGTGTCCACCACGGTGGTCAGGCCGCGCTGCAACCGCGCGGAGACGATCTGATCGAGCACGGCGAACGCATCGGCCGATGCGTCCAGATCGTGCTCGCCGCTGCCGACTATGGCGCGCAGCCGGTCGGATGAGACGATCTCGACCGCGCGGTAGCGGGCGGCCGCCCAGGTCGACTTGCCCGAGCCGGACGGCCCGACCAGCACCACGAGCGCTGGATCGGGGATCGTCGTGCCGGAGGCGCGCGGGCTAGGCACCTGCCTCGCCATAGGCCCAGGCTAACGCGGCCAATGGCGCAGATCGCCACGGCGTGCGATCCTCGTACCAGGAGGCATCAGTAACCTCAGATCGGCGGGCCATCATGGCACGAGAGCACGTGATCGACCCTTCCGCCATTCACCATCAGTGGGATGCCGACCTGGAGCCGGTCCTCGCGATCGAGTCCGGCGACACCGTACATTTCGATATTAAGGTCGCTGGCGACGGGCAGGTCTGGCCGGGCGCAAGCTACGCCGATACCCGGTTCGATTTCGACACCATTTACAACCTGTCCGGCCCGATCTGGGTTGACGGTGCCGAGCCCGGCGACACGCTGCAGGTCGACGTGCTCGACCTGCGGCACGGCGACTGGGGGTGGGCGGCGTTCCTGCCTGGCTTCGGCCTGCTGCCCGAGGACTTCCCGCACGGGTACGTGCGGACGTTCGCGCTCGCTGACGGGGTCGCGGAGTTCGCGCCGGGAATCCGGATCCCGCTCGCGCCGTTCTGCGGCACTATCGGCACCCACCCCGGTGGTGAGCAACGGCAGCTTTCGCCGTTTCCGCCGCACGCGGGCTGCGGGAACATCGACAACAGGCACCTGGTCTCCGGGTCGTCGCTGTGGGTGCCCGTGCACCTATCGGGGGCGCTGTTCTCTTGCGGGGACCCGCACGCCGCCCAGGGCGACGGCGAGGTGAGCGTCACGGCGCTTGAGGCGCCGTTGGCTGGCAGCCTGCGGTTCATACTGCACAAGCGGCCGATCGGCGCGCCCAGGTTCCGGGTCCCGGGCGGCAGCCCCGCGATCAGGACCGGGGGTTACCAGGCGACGATGGGCATCTCGCCGGACCTGATGGAGGGATCGCGGATAGCGGTCCGGGCGATGATTGACTGGCTGGTAGCCGAGTGCGATCTATCGCTGGAAGACGCGTACCTGCTGTGCAGCATCACGGGGGACCTCAAGATCGTCGAGGTGGTGGACGCCGGAATCTGGAACGTCGCGATGACCATGCCCCTGGAGGTGTTCGGCAATGAGTGACGTCACTACCGAGGCCGCAAAGGTCGGCCTGAAGCGGGACAGCCTGAATCTGCCGCGCCTCGTGTTCATCGGCCTTGCTTACTTCTCACTGGCCCCCGTCATCTACCTGAACATGGGCTTCATGGAGACCGATTCCGGCGGCCCGGTGATGCCGTTCCTGTTCATCCTCATCACGATCGCAGTGCTGCCGACGGCGGTCAGCTTCGCCGTGCTGAACAACCGCCGGCCGTCGGCGGGCAGCGCCTACACCTGGCTGTGGGAGTCGACCTATCCGGGCGTGGGGCTCTGGCTCGGCTGGATGATGATCGCCACATACGTGGTTGTCGTGGCTTTGTACCCGCCCGCGTTCGGCACGTTCTTCAACGCGCTGCTCGCCTACTTCCACCTGAGCGCGACCACCTGGACCGGCATCGGGGGCGGAGTCGCCGCGATCTTGTTCGTCGGCTACCTGAACTACAACAACATCAAGCTGTCCTCCCTGATCATCGGGATCCTGATGATCCTGGAGGGGGTTTTCGTGGCCGCGCTAGCGGTGGTGATCGTGATCAAGGGTGGCCACCTCGGCCACTTCAGCGCGGCACCATTCAATCCGGGCGCCGCCACGCTCGGTTTCTCCGGCCTGAGTCTGGCCGCGATCTTCGCGTTCCTGTCCATCGCGGGAGTCGACGGGATCGCACCGGTCGCCGAGGAATCTCGGACCCCGCGCCGTCTCATCCCGCTGGCTACCATCCTCATCACGGTGATCGCAGGCGGGTACTGGACGCTGGTGTCCTATGGCTTCGCGATCTCTGTGCCCGTGAGCACGGTCTCGCGGTACGTCGCGGCCGGGCAGATCACGCCGGTGCTGCCGATCGCGCGCTCCTACATCGGCGGCTGGGCGGTGCTTGTCCCGATCACGGGCTTCACCGCGGCGCTGGCCAGCTTCGGAGCGGCGCTGTATGCGGCGAGCCGGCTCACCTACGCGGTGTCCAGGGAAGGGTTCGTCTCCAGGTACTTCACGGGTCTGCATCCGAGGTTCCGCACGCCGTGGCGAGCCGAGGCCGCGACCCTGGTCGCGTCGCTGGTGTTCCTGGTCGCGGTCAGCCTGTGGCAGGGCGGGCCGTCCGGAGCCTACGCGTACCTCGGCGAGATCTTCGTGTTCTTCGTGCTCGTCCTGTACATGTTCGTGAACCTAGCCAACATCGTGTACCACGCCCGTTTCCAGCGGGCCGACTTCCACTGGTTCCTGAACGGCCTCGTGCCGGCGGCCGGCATCGTGATCGACGGCTACATCCTGTACAAGGGGTTCTTCGTCACCGAACTCGCGCTGCCATTCAAGATCGGGTCGAGCATCGTGTGGTTCTCGGTGGCCTGGACCGTGATCGGGATCGTGTGGGCATTTGTCTGGAGCAGGATCCGGCGGCTCTCCGCGATCTCGCTGGCCAGCGAGGTGTAGTCAGGGTCGTGCTGGAGGCGCGCAGGACCAGCTCAGCGCGGGCGCGCTAGCTTCGCGGGCGCGCGCTCGGGGGCAGCAGCACGCTGGCCCAGAGCGCGCACTTGTGGAAGGCCACGAACGCCGCGGCGGACATCGGCGCGGTGGCGCCAGGCGCCAGGGTCAGCAGCCGTGGCGGCGCCTGGCCGAACGCCGGCCACGGCGGCAGCGAGGTTCCCCGGCCGGGCGTGCCCGTGGCGGCGAAGCTGGTCCAGTAGCCGATCATCTGATCGGACAGCGTGCGCTGCGCCGGGCTGAAGGGCGGCGTGGTGTCGAGCACCGGAATCGTGCCGAACACGTACTGCAGCTCGGTGCTGTGCGCCGGGCCGAGCGGGAACGTGAAATGCAGGCCGAAGTCGTTGGGCGGGCTCGGATCGCTGAACTCGTAGCCGTGGACGCCGCTCGCCGCCGCCAGGTGGTCCACGTACACGGCTGGGCAGCTGAAGCTCGAGTCGGTGAAGACCGCCGCGTCGGCCAGGTCCGGTGATGGGTATGCGGCGAGCGGGTACTGGGCGAGCACGGCGCGGGCGTGGCGGCCGTAGGTGGCCCTGATCAGCGCCCGGTAGCTGGCCGCCGTGAGCGGATGGTGCTGGGCGTCGTAGATTAGCGCGACGAAGAAGCGCCCCTCGTCGCGGTTGGTCCCGTTGAGCAGCGGCACGTGATCGTAGCGCCCAGCGGCGAACGCGGCCACCGGCTGCACGGGCAGCGTGGGCCCGCCGACCACGGGCCAGAACTGCATCCCCGACTCGGCCGTCAGGATCGCGGATACCGGCTTGGCGCGCATGCAGGCGGCTGCTGTGCTCTGGTCCCTGCAACCGAGCTTGACCGCCAGCGCCTGGCCCTGGCGGTACGCCACGGCGCGCGACAGGGCCGGAAACACGCAGCCTGACTCCGCGATGGCGCGCTGGAACAGGCCGGACGCCGGCGGCGACGTCATCTGCGCGCAGACGCTCGCGCCGCCAGCGGACTCGCCAAAGATCGTCACCTGGTGCGGGTCGCCGCCGAAGGCCCTCGCGTTGGCGCGCACCCAGCGCAGCGCTGCCTGCTGGTCCATCAGCCCGTAGTCGCCGCTGCTCACGCCGCCCGTGTCAAGCGACGGCAACGCCAGGAAGCCGAAGGCGTTAAGCCGGTAATTGATGGTCACCACCATGACGTGGCCCATCTCGGCAATCCGCTGGCCGTCGTAAATGCTGCCCGCACCACCGAGGAAGGCCCCGCCATGGATCCACACCATGACCGGCAACGGGCGACTGGCCCGCACCGGCGTGTACACGTTGAGGACCAAACAATTCTCGGCGGTGCTGGTGCTGATTACGCCGCTGGCCGGGGTTCCTTTCTGAGCGCAGTCACGGCCAGGCTGGCTGGCATCGCGCAGGCCCTTCCACTGCGCCGCAGGCTGCGGCGGAGCCCAGCGCAGCGCGCCGACCGGCGGCGCCGCGTAAGGGATGCCGAGGAACTCGCGCGAGATCGGGCCGACCTGCCCGTCGACCATGCCGCCCGTGGTCCGTACGACCAGGGGCAGGAACGGCGGGCCGCCATTCCCGCCCGAACCACAGCCGGCCAGGCTGGCGGCGATCGCGATCAGGGCCGCGGGACCGCGGATCAGTGACCTGGCAAAGCCCCTCCGGAACCCGGTACCCACGGTCCTGCCCGCTGCGCGTCCGGTCCCCACGCTTGCTCGCATGCCTACTCCCAGGCGGAGCGTCGCCACTAGTTACCCGCCAGTAGTCTGGCCTGTGGTCCCGGGCCCGGTCAACGCCTGGCGGGAATGAACGGGCGTCACGACTCAGTTGAGCACCTGATGTGAGCGACTGGAATGACAAGATCATCGAGGAGTTTCGCGCCAACGACGGCAAGGTAGGCGGCCCGTTTGCGGGTGCTCCATTGCTGCTCCTGCACACCGTGGGGGCCAGGACCGGCAATCAGCGGGTGAACCCGATGATGTACCGCACAGTCGACGGCGGGGACGCGGTGTTCGCATCCAAGTCTGGCGCGCCGACTAACCCGGACTGGTATCACAACCTGGTGGCGCAGCCCCGCGTGTCTGCCGAGATCGGCGGCACGACAGTGGACCTGGTTGCCCGGGTGGCCGAGGGAGAAGAGCGAGACCGGATCTGGACGGCGCACAAGGCCGCGTATCCGGGGTTCGCCGACTACGAGCGGAAGACCTCGCGGCAGATCCCGGTGATCGTCCTGGAGCCAGCCCGCTCGTAGGGCGATCGGTAGCATGCGGCCGTGGGCGAGTCGGCCGAGCTTGGGCTGTTGCGACGAGAACCGCAGCAGGCGCGGTCGCGCGCCCGCGTGGCGCGGATCCTCAGCGCCGCCGACGCGATCTTGTCGTCCGACGGCGTGGATGCCCTAACGGTGCGGCGGATAGCCGCGCGGGCCGGGGTGCCCGTGGGCTCGCTGTACCAATTCTTCCCCGACAAGGGCGCCGTGATCGACGCCCTCGCCCGGGCCTACATAACTGACTTCGACGCGGCGATCGAGGGCCTCGTGGCCTCGGCCGAGTGCGACGACGAGGATTGGTCGGATCCGGTAGGGCGGATGGTGGACGCGTTCGCGGCGCTGTACCGGTCCCGTCCCGGTTACGTGGCGCTGTGGACGGGGCGGCACCTTTCCCCGGAGCTGGCAAGGGCCGACGAGGCGAACAATCAGCTGATCGCGGCCGGGGTGCGGCAGATCCTGGTGCGCAGGGCTGGGGTCACCAGCGGGCCCGGCCTCGACCTCGCGGCCCAGGTGGCGGTGCGGACGGCGGACGCGTTGCTGCAGTACGCGTTCGCCCGGTCGCCGAGCGGCGACGAGGCAGTCCTAGATGAGCTGAAGCAGCTGCTCAGGCTGTACCTGGCGAGCCTGACATCACGTTAGGCGGGCGGGATCTGGGCGAAGACGCGGGCGAAGGCGGCCAGGGCATCGTCGATGACCTCGTCGGTGTCGGCCATCGAGGTGTAGATCCGCGAGCCTGCCAGGGTGATGACGCCCTCGGCGGCGAACGCCATCGACATGTGCCCGAGCATGTCCTTGCGCGGCCCGAGCTGGTCGAAGAAGCCGGGGTCGGCGAGGTTCAGGTGGAGCACGCCCGAGGTGTGCAGGTGCACGATCGACCCGAAGTTGTAGGTCACGTAGGGCAGGTCGTGCTTGTCGATCAGCTCCTGCAGGCCGGTGCGCAGCCGATCGCCGGCCTGGCCCGCCTTCACCGGGGCGCCGGTGCGGTCCATCTCGACGAGCGCGTGGTACCCGGCCGTACAGGACAGCGGGCTTGCCGACAAGGTGCCGCCGATCAGGGCGCGCTTGCCCGCGGCGGTCAGGCCGCCGGCGAAGGTCGCCATCACCTCCTCGCTCCCGCCCACGCCACCGGCGCCGGGGTAGCCGCCGGCGACGCACTTGCCGAAGACGGTCAGGTCGGGTGCGATCCCGAAATACCCCTGGGCGCCGCCCATGCCGAGCCTGAAGCCGGTCACCACCTCGTCGAACACGAGCAGGGCGGCGAACTTGTCGCACAACTCGCGGACGGCGGCGTTGAAGTCGGCGGCGGCCGGGTGGCTGCCCGACTCCGGGCCAACCGGTTCCACGATGACGGCGGCGGTGCCGCCGTCGGCGGCATTGGCGCTGAGCCTGGCCCGCAATGCCTCGAGGTCGCCAGGCGGGGTCTCGCTGGTCGTGGCGTACGCACCGGCCGGGATGCCCGCGGCCTCCAGGCTGCCGGTACCCGGGATGCGCAACCCGAATACAACCTGGTCGCTCCAGCCGTGATAGGCGCCGCCGACCTTGATGATGTGCGCCTTGCCCGTGTAAGCGCGGGCGGCGCGGATCGCCGCCATCACCGCCTCGGTGCCCGAGCCGAGCATCCGGAACTTCTGCACGGCGGGCATGAAGTCATGAATGAGCCTGGCGAGTTCGGTCTCGCTGTCGTGCAGCATGCCGGTGACCGGCCCGCAGTCGGCGAGCAGGGCAACGACCTTGTCCCGCACCGGCTCGTAGTTCGAGCCAAGCACGGTTGGCCCGCCGGCCTGCAGGAAGTCGATGTACCTGTTGCCATCCGCGTCCCACAGGTATGCCCCTTGCGCGCGGACGATGCTCAGCGGCCACGGGTCGTTCAGCGCCAGGTTGTGCTGCACGCCGCCGGGGATGACCGCCTCGGCTCGCGCCGCCGCCTCCCGCGATGCCGGGGTGTGCCGCTCGTACCAGGCGTGGTAGGCGGCGAGCTGGTCCGCGGTCAGCGTGCGGACCTTTGTCGTCGTCAGGTGCTTGATCCGGGCCTCGATCGCCGGGACGTCGGGGTACTCGCTGATGGCGTAGCCGTGAGCCATGGTCTGCCGTCCTCGTCTTACTTGTTCTCGCCGATCTTGCGGGTACTGCCGTATCCGGCCGCTAGCGCGGCCAGGACGACGTCCTCGGCTTCTTGCGGGGTCAGCACCCGCGGCTCCCGCCCTGTTACGGCAGATGCCAGCAGTGCCTGGTGGTAGGTCCGGGCGGACCATTCGAGCAGCTCGAGATTGTCGGTGGCCCTGGCAAGGGTCGAGCCAATGGCGATCGAGCCGTGATTGCGCATCAGCGCGCCCTGCTTGCCGTGCAGCGCGGCGACGACATGATCGGCGAGTTCTTGCGTGCCGTAGCGGGCATAGGGCGCGACCTTGACCGCGCCGCCCAGCGCCAGCATCGTGTAATGCACGAGCGGGATCTCGTCCGCGACCAGCCCGATCGCGACCGACGTGGTCGCGTGCGTGTGCGTGATCGCCTGCGCCGCCGTGGACCGGTAGATCGCCAGGTGCAGCGGAACCTCGCTGGTGGGCGCGAGGTCGCCGTCGACGATGGCGCCGTCGGTGTCGATCACCGTCATCTGGGCGGCGGTCAGGTCCCCGATGGCGCCGCCGGTCGGGGTGACCGCGACCAGGTCACCTGCCCGCACCGACAGGTTGCCGCTGGTTCCGATCACGTACCCGCCGGCCGCGAGCTTGCGGCCAGCCTCCGCGAGGGCGTGGCGTTCGTCTGCGAGCAGCATGGTCCCTCCGCGCGAGAGCTAGCCGGCAGATCTAACGTGAGCTAGCGTTCACATTCTAGCAAGCGCAGATGGCACGATACATTGGCAACTCGGACAGGAAGACCCGGGCGGTGCCGAACGTGATCGTGAACCTGATCCGCGCGCTGCTCGCAGCGGTCGTCGCCGGGGTGCTCCCCGGGTACTTCTGGGCAGGATTCCTCGTGCGCTCGGGCGGCCTGGCCGAGCGGCTGGCCTATTCGGCGGCTCTGTCGATGGCCACGGTTCCTGTGGTGGCGCTGCTGGTCGCGCGGATCGGCGGTACGGGCGTCACGATCTGGGCGGCGCTGGCCGCGCCGGCGCTCGTGGCGGCCTCGGGGGCGCTGGCGTGTTGGCGGTGGGGAGCCGCAGGTGGATCGCTTGACCCGGCGTTGCCGCGCCCGCGCGGTTCGGGTGATCCTCGTCCGCTGGCCCTGGCGGCGCCCGCGCTCGCCGTGGGGGTGGCCGAGCTGATCGGGCTTACCCTGCCGGGCTGGTTGCTTGCCGCCGCGGTCGCGCTGCTCGCCGGGGCTGGCCTGGTTGCAGGTCGGGCCATAGCTCCGGCTGCCGCATCCGGTCCAGCCGTGGCGGCAGGTCAGCCGGGCGGCCCGGTCCTTCCTGCCAGGATGCGAGCGCTGGCGCTCGGGGCCGTTCTTGCCCTCACCGCGGTGCTCGCCTACGCCGGGCCGGTCCGCCACGACTGGCCGTACCTGCGCGGCATGGACATGTTCTCGCACGCCGTGATGACCGAGCAGATGCTCGCGCACGGGTCCTATGCCTCCTACCTGGTGTACCCGCCTGGCTTCTCGGCGCTGAGCGCGGTGGCCAGCCGCCTGGCAGGCCTGCCGCCGCTTGCGCTGTTCTCCCTCATCGCTCCCGCGCTGCTGCTGCTCACCGCGATCGCCGGCTACGCACTCGTGACGAGGCTGTGGGGCTGGGACTACGGCCTGGCAGCGGCGGCCCTTTCTGGTCTGGTGCTGGTAGGCCCGTACGCGGCATTCGCCGGCGGCCTCTACCCGGACCTGGTGGCCGCCTTCTTTCTGCTCGTCATGGTCGTGGCTGCGCTCGTCGGCCTGTACCAGCGGCCTTCGGCACGATCCGGCGTGCTCGTGGCCGTGACCGGGTCGTCGGTGGTGCTCTATCACTCGGTGGGCACCGTCTACCTGGTGCTGCTGCTCGCGACCGTGGTCGCTGCTTGCCTGCCGTTCCTGCTCCTGCGCGGCGGGAGCGAGGGCCGGGCGCTGGCCCGGGCCGTCGCCCTGGCGCTCGCAGGGCTCGGCGCCATGTCAGTCGGCTACGGCTGGTACATATACGACCTCGGCAGGCTCTTCGACATCGGCTCTACGGCTCGGGCCACGATCGACCTCGACGTGGGGAGCCAGCCGGTGCTTCCCTCCGCTGACCTGCTTGCCTGGGTCGGCTCGCCGATCATCTGGCTCGGCGTGCTCGGGTTCGCGGCGCTCGCGGCAAGTATCCGGCGCCTGAAGCGGCCCGCGCAGGTCGCCACCGCGCTTACCGTGCTCGGCTGGTGTGCGGTGATGTACCTGGGCAGCCGGGTGAGCGCGGACGGCTTCCCGCAACGGTTCGAGCGGGACGTCGGAGCACCGCTCACCGTGCTTGCGGCGCTCGGCGCTGGCCTGATCGTGAGCTCCCTGACGAGGCTGCGCCTCAGCCGGGGCTGGGCCGCGACGCTTGGGATTGCCGCTGCCACCGCCGCCGCCACGATCGCTGCCGTGCAGGCTGTCGGCAACATCGATGCGGACAGCCAGCCGTCGCGGGAGGTGCTGACGGCCCAGGAAGCAGCCGCCGGAGCCTGGCTCCGCGACCACAACACCGGCGGCACCGTCATCTCCACGCCAGACCTGCGCCGCGGCGTCACCAACCGGGCAGTGCTCGCCATGGGCGGCTACACCGGGCTGCAGTCCTACCCGCTGCCGAAGATCGAGCACCCGCGGTCGCTGCCGACCGCGGGGCTGCAGCCTCTGCTCGATTCGCGTTACGTGCTCATGCACCCTGCTACTTGCGCGGCGGCCATGATCATCGCCCGGGAGGACGTCAGGTTCATCTTCCTGTACACCCCGGGCACCGAGGCGAACTACCTGGCGTTCCGGCTTGACGTAGCTGCTTATCAGATGGTGTTCGAGAACTCGCAGATCGCAATCTACGCGCCTCGGCCGGCCTGGCTGAGGAGCTGCGCGACGGTCCCCGCTGCGGGCTGACCCCTCGGTCCGCTCACTTGACGAGCCGTTCTGAGCTATGAGTCACTTGGCACACCGCCTCCTGACACGGCCTGATGAAGGAAAGGCGTGGTTTCGGGACATGTCCATGACCGAACTCGACATCGACGCACTCCGCCGCCGGTACGCCGACGAGCGGGCCAAGCGGCTCCGGCCGGACGGCAACGACCAGTACGTCGAGCTGAAGGGCCTGTTCGCGCAACTGTCGCAGGACCCGTACGCGGAGATCATCGAGCGGGAGCCGAAGCGTGACCACGTGGGCGCTACCTTCGTCGGCGGCGGGTTCGCTGGCCTTCTGACGGCCGCCGCGCTGAAGCAGGCGGGCATCGCCGGCGTGCGCGTCGTGGACAAGACCGGGGGTTTCGGCGGGACGTGGTACTGGAACCGATACCCGGGCGCGATGTGCGACACGTCCGCCATGATCTACCTGCCATTGCTCGAGGAGACCGGGTACGTGCCGTCGGAGCGGTACGTGCACGCCCCCGAGATCCTCGAGCATTGCGACCGGATCGCCGAGCGCTTTGGCCTGAACGCGGAGGCCTTGTTCCACACCGAGGTCACCGAGCTGGAATGGGACGCTGGGCGCTGCGTGTGGATCGTGCGGACGAACCGGGGTGACGAGTTCACCAGCCAGTTCGTCGGCATCGGGACCGGCCCGCTGCACGTCGCGAAGCTGCCGGGGATCCCGGGCATGGAGACGTTCGGCGGCTATGCGTTCCACACCAGCCGGTGGGACTACGCCTACACCGGCGGCGACCCGAAAGGGGCGCCAATGGACCGCCTCGCCGATAGGCGGGTGGCGATCATCGGGACCGGCGCCACCTCGGTCCAGTGCGTCCCGCACCTGGCCGGCGCATGCCGGGAGCTGTTCGTCTTCCAGCGGACGCCCTCGTCGGTGGATGTCAGGGACAACCAGCCGATCGACCCGCGGTGGTTCGAAAC
>Ga0126378_10003894_pt1 | contig 11327 bp, 8 predicted proteins | sample PanSoiMetPlot_23_FD_92587 | JGI IMG/M metagenome (GOLD analysis project Ga0126378, IMG submission 92587) | Tropical forest soil microbial communities from Panama - MetaG Plot_23 | ecosystem: Environmental > Terrestrial > Soil > Tropical forest > Bulk soil | place: Panama | collected 2016-02-17
TGCGAGGCGGCCGGTGGCTGGTGGCTGCACCTGCGCCGGTGTGCGCTGTGCGGGCACATCGGCTGCTGCGACACCTCACCTTCGCAGCATGCGACCAAGCACGCGAAGGCGACAGGGCATCACGTGGTCCGCAGCTTCGAGCCCGGTGAGGACTGGTTCTGGGACTACGACGGCGAGCAGTTCTACGACGACGGACCCAAGCTGGCGGCGCCGCAGCACCACCCGGTCGATCAGGGCGTGCCCGGTCCGCACGGCCGGGTGCCGCGGGACTGGCAGTCGCATCTCAACTGAGGCGACGGGTCGCTGGCGGGATCACCAGGACCCGAGGACCGCTGGCAGGTCGCCGAGACAACTGAGCACCGCGTCCGGGATGGCGGCCGCGAACGGCGGCACATCGCTGTTCGGCACCAGCACCGCGCGCATGCCCGCCTGCTTGGCGCCGTGCACGTCGTCGAGGGGCCTGTCGCCAATGAACACGCAGCGAGCCGGATCAGACACCCCGATGGCCGCCATCGCCGCGCGGAACGCTTCCGGGTGCGGCTTGGTCCAGTCGATCTCGCTGGTATAGACGGCACCGTCAATCAGGTCGAGCACGCCGTCACGGCGGAACACTTCTTCGTGCCACGACCGCGGCCACATCGTGTTGGAGAGCACGCCGACCCGGGCGCCGCGCTCGCGCAGGTGCCGGAACACCTCAGGAGCGTCCGGGTCGGTAAACGTGTGCGGTTCCCAGGCCGCGACATAGCTGGCCAGCAGTTCTGCGGTGGCGCTGACGCCGGCGAGCGCGAACAGCGCCTCCATGGTGGCACTGCGGTGCGCCTGCTCGGCCGCCAGCCAGAGTTGTCGCTCGGCCGCGTGCAGGGCGGCTGCAACCGCGGCCGCGTCGGCGGCCGGAAAGTGCGGCGCGCACACTGTCGCCCACAACTCGGCCACGTCGATCGTGTGCCACGGGGTGAGCGTGCCGCCCCAGTCGAAGATCACCGCGTCTACCGCCACGGCATCCGATCCTAGGGGGCAGTCTGAGTCAGCTCAGCCCGGACCGCGCGCCGGGCAGGAGCGGATTTGGACCCCAGGATTGGCCGCCACGTCGCCGGGTAGTGGCTGAAAGTTTGCCTTACCGGCTTAGCGTGCGTGGCGGCGTTGTGCCTTTTTCCGCTGCCCCGCATGCGGGGCACAAAGGAGGAGTGAATGCGACTTCAGCGAGGCGGGGGAGCGCGGCTGCGGCGGCTTTCAGCGGTTGGCGCCAGCGCGGCGCTGGTCGGGGGGCTCTGCGCCTTCGGCGCGACCCAGCTAGCCGCATCGGCCAGCTCCACGGCGGCTGCCGATCAGAGCTCGTGTCAGCTGGGCAATGGTATCCAGCATGTTGTCCAGATCGGCTTTGACAACACGCACTTCTTCAGGGACAACCCGAATGTGCCGTCGGACCTGCAGATGATGCCCAATCTGCTGAACTTCATCGAGAACAACGGCACCCTGCTGTCGAACAATCACACGCCGCTGGTGGCCCACACTGCCGATGACCTGCTGACAACCGCCACCGGGTTGTACGGCGACCGGCACGGCCAGGGAATGGGCAACAACGGCTACCGGACCTACAACCCTGACGGGACCAGCGACCCGGCGACGGCGTTCACGTACTGGACGGACCCGATCGACGACGAGGCCTCCCCGCCGACCGCAGGGCACGACACCAATCCGAACATGGTGTACTCGCCGGTGCCGCCGGCCACCGCGTCGTCGCCGGTGTCGCCAACCACGGTGGCGCCCGCGCCCTGGGTTCCGTACACGAAGGCGGGCTGCAACGTCGGCGAGATCGCTACGGCCAACCAGGAGCTGGAGAACCCGAGTTTCGACGTCCCGCTGGTGTTCGGTGCCGGCTCGCCGGAGGCCAACGAGGTCGCCGCCGACCTGGCCGCCGATCCGAACTCCTTCCTTGACCCAGAGACGGCCGAGTACGTCGGCATCGGCGTGCATTGCGCCAAGGGCAGTTCCTTCTGCGCGGATGCGCAGGCGGTGAAGACGGGCCAGACAACTCCGTCGAACACCGCTGTGGGCGACCTGCTGCCCGACGAGCCGGGCGGCTACACCGGCTTCCAGGCACTGTTCGGGCACAAGTACGTCGCACCGCAACTCGGCGCGACCGGCACGCCAGGCACCGCTGTGCTGCACAACGGCTATGAGGTAGCCAACTCGGCCGGCAATCTCGTCGACCTCAACGGGAACCAGATCAACGGCGCCTTCCTGGGTAACACTCCAGGTTTCCCCGGCTTCAGCCACATCAACGCGTCGCAGTCGCTGGCCTACGCAGCCGACATGCTGGAGAGCGGCGTGCAGGTCGTCAACATGTACATGTCCGACGTCCACGGGAACGAGCGGATCAATGGCCTGACCGGGCCGGGCCAGCCATGCTTCCACGCGCCGGCCGCACTTGGGAGTGGCACCGCGTGCTACGTGGCCCAGGCCGCGTACTACAACGCCGCCTTCGGCACGTTCTTCCAGCGGCTCGCCGCAGACGGGATCACCCCGCAGAACACGCTGTTCATCGTCAGTACGGACGAGGGCGACCACGAGGCGGGCGCTAATGTCGGGCGGGCCATCCAGCCTACGCCAGCTAATTGTGACGGTAGCCCGACGAATCTCTGCACCTACCCGGCCGGCTCCTTCGGCGAGCTGAGTGGCAACATCACCGGCATGCTCACGGCGGCCGGTAACGCCACTCCGTTCGGCCTCGAGGCCGACACCGAGCCCGAGTTCTACCTGAACGGTAATCCGGGCCCGGCTACACCAGTGGTTCGCCAGTTCGAGCACGACGTGGCGTCGCTGACCAACACCAACCCGTATTCGGGAGTTGTCAACGAGCCCATCACGAACTACCTGGCCGACCCGGTCGAGGAAGGCATTCTGCACATGACGAATGCCGACCCGGCCATGACGCCGACGCTTACCGATTTCGCCAAGCCCGACTACTTCTTCCAGGACCTCGGGCAGACGTGCAGCGGGCCGTGCGTCACGCAGAGCACCGGATTCGCCTGGGATCACGGCGACTACGCCGCCGAGATCAACACCAACTACGTCGGCTTCGTTGGGCCTGGGGTCCAGAACCTGGGGCTGGACGGGCCGGCTGCCGACGCCATCACCTCGGCGGGCCCAAACAGCGGCAACATCGAGGTGTCCGACCAGCACCTGCCAGGCCCGTGGGTGGATGAGACCGATATCCGGCCGACCATCATGTACCTCACCGGGCTGCGGGACGACTACCAGACCGACGGCCGAGTCATCACGCAGATCCTGGCCAGCCCGAACAGTGCACTTGCCGCACCGGACGTGGCAACGCTCGGGGAGTGCTACAAGCAACTCAACTCGAGCGTCGGCCAGTTCGGCGCGTCGACGCTGATAGCGTCCACGCGCGCCATCGAGAGCACTAGCCCGGGAGACCACGTCTTTACGTCGACCGACTCGCAGCTTGGCACTCTCGAAGCCGCCAGGGATCAGCTGGCTGGCCAGATCAAGGCTGAACTGGCGGCGGCAGCCGCCACCAACGTGCCCATACCAGGGGCGGGCGGCCAGTCGGTGGCCTGCCAGGCTCTGATCAACCAAGCCAACCGGATGGCCAGCTCTAGCTAGGCACAGGCTGGACGAGTGGCCCCGCGGCGGATACCCGCCGCGGGGCCACTCGGGTGTTGCGCGTCGCGCCGTGGCGCAGCCCGCGGTACGCTCGTCAGGCCCCTTAGCGGTAGCCGGCCGCGTCGGGCTGCCTGGTGCCTGGGAGACTAGGGGCCAGGGAGCCGGCTCGCTGGCAGCCGGGCGGGAAAGGCTTGGTGCAATGGCGGAGCCAACCGGGGCAATGGGGGAGCCTCGCGGCGTAGTGGCCGTGTCGGACACCGCCTCGAGGGACATGGTCGCGAACACTACAGTCGCGGAGGGCACAGTCGCGAGGAACAATTCCGCGAGGAACAGTCCGGACGCCCTGGTCGCTGAGATCGAGCACACGCGTGCCGATCTCGCGCGGACCATTGACGCCCTGGCTGACCGGGTCAGTCCGGCGAGCAACGTGCGGCTGCTGCGCGGCAAGCTCCGGGAGCAGGCGACTAGGCCCGAGGTACAGCTTGGTGCGGCTGCAGCTGGCGCTCTCATCGTAGGGCTCACGCTGGTGAGCATCTGGGCACGGCGCCGCCGGGACAGGTAGTTTCTCCGCTGCCCTGCCTCACCGCCAGGGCGTTACAAATACGTCTGTCCCTCGCCGCGATAGGTCGGCACGGTGGCGACGACCGCGCTGCCGTCAATCAGATGCAATTCGCTGAACCGCTCGCAAAGTTCGCCGGCCTTCGCGTGCCGCAGCCACACTTTGTCGCCGAGAGCCAGGCCGTCGGCTGCTGGGCCAATCAGCGGCGTCTGCACCTCTCCGGCACCCTCGTCCCGGTCAAGACGCAGCCCGGTTGGCAGGTAAGGGGACGGCACCCGGCTCGCGGCACCGGGCCCCGAGGCCGGGTAACCCCCGCCAAGAACGGTGACAACGCCTGACCCCGGGCGCCGCACTACGGGCAGCGCGAACAGCGCCGCGGGCTGTCCGGTGAAGCCGCGGTAGGCGTCGAACAACGTTGGCTGGTACAGACCGGAGCCGGCGGCGATCTCGGTTACCGCCGGCTCAGCGGCCGTCCCGGCCAGTGAGCCAGTCCCGCCGCCGTTGACGAATTCCAGCTGGGTCAGCGCGCGGATCGCGGCCACGATCGCCGCCCGCCGGACCGCGAGCTCGGCCGCCGATCTGCGCTGCATGAGCCGGATCGCCCGGCCATAGAGGGGCCGCCCCGGCGGGTCGTCGGCGACACCGGCGATCTGCGACTCGTAGGCCAGCAGGCCGGCAAGCTGCAGCCACGGTCGGCTCAGGATCGCCTCAGCAAGCCGCGCAGCCTCCGCGGGGGTTCGGATCGGCGACCGGCGGGCACCGGCCCGGAACCGGCCTCCGAGGGCCTCGTACCCGGCGTCAATGTCGATGGCGACCCGGACGCGCTGGGGGTCGGGCAGCCCCGCCGCCGCCTTCTCAATCAGATCGAGGTGGTCGACGCTGTCAACCATCAAGGTGATGGCCGCTGCCGCGGCCTGGTCGCCAGCGAGTCGCGCGAGCACCTGCCGGTCGGCGGTGGGGTAGCCGACGACGATGTCGTCGCTCGTCCCGGTCGCCGCGAGCCACAGCGCTTCCGGCAGCGTATAGGCGAGGATGCCCAGGAAGCCGTCTAGACCCAGCGCCAGAGCGATGAGGGACCGGCAGCGAACGGACTTGCTCGCCAGCCGGATCGGCTTGCCGGCCGCCCGGCTGGTCATCGCGGCCGCATTCGCACGGAACGCCGCCATGTCCACGACGGCGAGCGGCGCGTCCAGGTGGGCGGTGGCGGCGTTGAGCCTGCCTAGGTCCGCCGCATCAGGGCGGCTCCAGGCGCCAGTCAGCTCTCGCTCTCTTCCTTGGTCAGGGCCGTGTACTCGGGGGCAGACAGCAGGCCAGGCGGCAGCTCCCCGCTGGCGTCGTCGAGCTGGACCTTGAACAGCCAGCCCGCCCCGTACGGGTCGGAGTTGACTAGCCCTGGATCGTCCTCAATCTCGGGGTTGACCTCGGTTACCTCGCCGTCCACAGGCGAGTACAGGTCGCTGACCGATTTGGTCGACTCGACTTCCCCGCAGGGCTCACCCGAGGTAACTCTCGCTCCGGCGGCCGGCGCGGACACGAATACGACGTCGCCCAGGGCTCGCTGCGCGTAGTCGGTGATCCCCACCGAGGCCAGTGAGCCGTTGATGGCTACCCACTCGTGCTCTGGGGTGTAGTAGAGCTCGCCGGGAACGGACATTTTCGCCTCTCCTGCCGGGTCTTGACCGATATCAGCTGCGCCGGGCGGCGCCGTCGGCCCGGCGATAGAACGGCAATTCCACTAGTCTGGCCGGCTCGGCCTGGCCCCGGACATCGACCGCCAGTTGACCGCCCGCCGGATCCGCTGCCTGCTCCGCGGCGTCCGGGCGTACGTATGCCATCGCGATGGGAGCACCGAGCGTCGGCGACGGCGCGCCGCTCGTCACGCTGCCGCACGGCGCGCCGTCCCAGAGGACGTCGTAGCCGTGGCGCGGGACTCGCCTGGACTGCCCTATGAGTCCGATCAGCTGGCGCTCCGGCGCCGCGGCAGCCCGCAGGGCGAGAGCCGCGCGACCGACGAAGTCGCCCGGTTTATCGAGCCTGACGGCCCGGCCGAGGCCGGCGTCATACGGCGGTACCTCGCGGCTCAACCCCTTGCCGTACAGCGGCATGCCGGCCTCCAGCCGGAGCGTGGCACGTGCCGCCAGGCCTGCCGGGATCAGTCCCTGGCCGGCGCCCGCGGCACTGATGCTGGCCCACAGGTGCCCGGCGTCCTCCGGCGCCGCGAAGATCTCGAAGCCGTCCTCGCCGGTGTAGCCGGTCCGGGCCAGCAGCACCTGGCGTCCCGCGAGCTGGGCCGGACAGCTGGCGTAGTACCGAACGGTGCTCAGGTCAGTCGAAGTCAGTCCGGCGAGGATCGCGGCCGCACGCGGCCCCTGAACAGCGATCAGGGCGTAATCGTCGGTCCGATCGCTAACTTGAGCGTCGTGGCCGCCGACGCGCTCGGTCAGCGCCGCGACGACCACGGCGGTATTGGCTGCGTTCGCGACGACGAGGAACTCGGCATCGCCGAGCCGGTAGACGATCAGATCGTCCAGTACGCCGCCGTCCCGTGCGCAAATCATGGTGTACCGGGCGCGGCCGGGCTGGATAGCCGAGGGCTGGCCGGTGAGGGCGTAGTCGAGGGCGGCCGCGGCGTCGGGGCCGGAAACAGCCAGCTCACCCATGTGGGACAGGTCGAAAATGCCGGCCGCGGTGCGGACGGCGGTGTGCTCTGCCGTCTCGCTGCGGTAACGCAGCGGCATCAGCCACCCGGCGAAGTTGGTTAGAGTCGCGCCGAGCTCGGAATGCACACTAGTCAGCGGTGTGCGCCGGGGCGCTGCCGCCGCGGCTCCGTCGCTGCTCTCGGTCACGGTCAGGCAGCCTACCGGTCCCGCTACGGCGCGGCGCAGACTGGTACTGATCGCTCACGAACTGCGGAGGTCGCCATGAGCGTGCTGTCCGATGAGCAAGTTTCCGAGCGGCTGGCGAGCCTGGCTGGCTGGAGCCGAGAAGGCGACAGCATCGTGCACGTCGAGACGCTGGCCGACTTCAAGGCGGCCATGCTGTACCTCGGCGCGGTTGCCTACCTGGCAGAGGCGGCGAACCACCACCCGGACGTGATGGTCCAGTGGAACAAGGTGACGCTGACCCTGTCGACGCACTCGGCTGGCGGCCTGACAGGCAATGATTTCGCGCTGGCCGAGCAGATCAACCGGCTGAGCTGAGACCGGCCAGACCTGGCGAGGGCGGTGCGCACGCGCCCCCGAGCGCACGCACCGCCCTGCTGACCTTTGCCAGTGGGTGTACTCGGGGGTGCAACACCATCCACCCCGAGCGGCACAGCTCACCAGGCAAAGGCCATCCGCACGCCGCGACCTTCGTCTGCCGTGCCACCGTGGCTCCCCCGAGACCAGGGCGGCACGCAGCCGGGCGATCCCGCCGAGGATCACGCCGGCCCCGGACGAAGGTCCCCCTCCGTGACTTACGGATTTCTCTCCCAGCGGCCTCGTCCCCCCGCCCGACTAGCCGGGCCCGAGTGCCGCATGGGTTTCCAGTTATACACGGAGTACCAAGCCGATCACGGCTAGTTACGGAAATGTGTTGTGAGTTACTCTGCGTGTTCTCCGCGTCGCGACGTCAGCCCAGCTCACACGGCAGATGCTTGATCCCGTTGATGAAACTCGACAGCAGCCGATCCGGCTCCGCTGCCGCGCGGATCGTCGGCACGCGCGTCATCAGCTCGCGCAGCATGACCCTGATCTCCCGCCGGGCGAGGTGCGCACCCAGGCAGAAATGCGGGCCGGCCGCGCCGAAGCCGAGGTGCGGGTTGGGCGATCGCATGATGTCGAAACGGGCTGGGTTGGTGAACACGGCCTCGTCCCGGTTGGCGGCCCAGTAGTACATGAGGACCTTGTCGCCCTCGCGGTAGTCGTTCCCGTTGAGCGTGCAGTCGTTGGTCACCGTGCGTCGCATCCAGATGACGGGGGAGGCCCACCTGACCACCTCCTCGACCGCGCCGGGCAGCCGTCCCTCCAGATCGGCGAGCAGCAGCGCGCGCTGATCCGGGTGCTCGGTGAGCAGGTTCAACGCGTGCGAGATCGCGGTGCGCGTGGTCTCGGCGCCAGCCGACACGAGCAGGATGAAGAACGAGGCCAGTTCGGTCGGCGTGAGCTGCTCGCCGTCGATGTTAGCTCGGGCGAGCGCGCTGTTCAGATCATCGGCCGGGTGCTCGGCGCGCTCTGCGGCCAGCGATATGACGAGGTCCGTCAGTTCCTGGCCCGCGCCGAGAATCCGGCCGACGGCGGTGTCCATGTCCTCGCTGAGGAACTCGGGGTCCCCTCCCGCCAGAATGATGTTGGTGTTGCGCAGGACCATGTCGAAGTGCTCGCTGCCGATGCCCATCATCTGGCAGATGATCTTCAGCGGCAGCGGGGCCGAGACGTGCTGCACGAAATCGCACGGGCCGAGTTCCAGCACGTCATCGACGATCGACGCCGCGGTGACCTGCACGTCGTCCTCGAATTTCTGGATCATCTTCGGCGTGAACGCGCGGGATACGATTCGGCGAAGTCTCGCGTGGCGAGGGTCGTCCATGCTGATCATGGAGCCGAAGTACTCGTTCCACTCGGCCGGCAGATCGATAACGCTGGTGGCGCCGCGGCCGGAGGAGAACAGTTCCGGCTGCCGGCTGGCCGCGGATACGTCGGCGTGCGAGACGAACGCGTAGTAGCCGGTGCCCGCCGCATTGAACGGATTCTCTGGCTCGTCGAAGTGAACCGGCTTCCCGACGGCCTGCAGCCGCGCAAACGCGTCGTGGCGCTCAGCCAACGGCAGCGCCCAGAATTCGTTGACCGACAGGTCGATGCCTTCGATTGAGCTCGCTGCAGGAGAGGTCATGCCCGCAGTCTGACATTTCCCGCCATGTTGTGGCTACTGCCTGGTAGCGCACCGCGATCACGGAGTGACCACCGCGGGCGCGCGGACTGGCGCGGCTCGGGCATGAGCCCGGCGCTGGGTCAGCACGGCGATCGCGACCGGAGCAGCGACACCGCTGAGCTCCACGACGGTGCTCGCGATCCTGGCCCGCCTGGTAGCGAGCAGCGCCCAGCCGTCGCTGGTCGCGTGGGCAACCCGGAGGTCGTTGTCGGCTCGCACGTCGGCGCTCGCCAGGCAGGCCCGCACGGCTTCGAGCCTGCCCGCGACGATGGCGGGCTGCTCGCCTAGCTCGGCCTGCAGCTGACCATACGAGACTGCCAGGTCAGCGGCTGGCTGGGACGGACTGCTGGTTTTGTCGATCGTGACCCAGCCACAGCCGACCGGCGTCGGCGCCCGTGCCGCGAGAGTGAATCCGACCAGCTGGCCCGTTCCCCGGCTGGTAGCGGTGTTGAGGCCATGTCGCTCGCCCGCCGAGAGCAGCCCCGCGGCGGACGCTCCGCGCGCCTTCTGCTGTCCGTTACCGGGCGGGCCGGACTGGCGCGGGATCGCGGTCAGCGCGACGTCAGGTTGCCCGCAGCTGACCGTTACCCGCAAGCCGTCATCCAGCCCGAGCTCGGTGGCGCACCGCTCGAGGAATACCGACAACAGGGCGGGCGGCCACGGTGAGCTGCGCGGCAGCGGGCCGGCGTCGGCGATCCGGATCCCGCGCCAGACGGCGAGCAGCTGTCCCGAGGCGTCGACTGCCTCGACGGACCAGAGCTGGCCGTCGCGAGCCAGGCCGTCCGGGCCGGCCTGAGCAGCAGGCCCAGGCGACCTCCTGGGCGCAGCCGGCCCGGGTTCGCGGGCGGGAATCGTCGTGCCGCGCGCTACGCGTGCCGTCCGGGCGTGCCGTGCCCTCCTGACCGGCGCGGGCGTCGCGGCCAGCAGGTCCGCGTTCCGGCGAACCGTCCGTCCGGCGCCCGGCGCTGCGCCCGAGCCAGCCAGCCGCTTGTGCTGGTCCTGCTCGGCGGTCGGCGGGCCCGGCTGCGCCGGCACGGTGCTAGCTCGTCGCGTCGGCTCTGCGATCGCCCGGATCTCCGTCGGCCCGGTCACGGCGCGACCGGAGAACTGCACCGAGTCACAGCCCGTGGGTCGCACGCGGCGGTATGGCACGCACGCCTGCAGGACCTGGAGCACGGCGTCGTTCAGTCCAGGGTTGCCGAGCAGGAAGTCGGCGGCGTTCAGGTCGCTGCCGGGCGCAAACCATGGCTGGTCGTCGCTGCCACGGGCGATGGCCCGCCCCGACCGCGGGGTGACCTCAGGCAGCAGCGCGATCCGGCGGAACCGGCCCGACTGGAAGCAGACCGACCCGTACAGCTCGGCCCCGTCGACGAACCCGGCTGCGGCTGCCGATACCAGCGGGGGCACGGCCGACGGCGCAACGGCGACAGGAGACTCCGGCAGCTGCTGGGGGGCGCAGCTGAAGACCGCGGTGGCATTGTCCACCCGGTAGGAGGTTCCCGAGCTGCGCAGAACCGCGGCGATGGAATCGCCATCCCGCAGCGCGCAGACGCGCAGCGTGGCCTCGCCGTCGTCCGGAATGAGCACGGGAGCGTCGAGCCGCAGCGCGCTGGCCTCCCGGACCGGTCGCCGGGCCAGTACCGATGCCGCCTGGGCGAGAGCCTCGATCGCCAGAACCGGTGGCAGGACGAGCTGCCCGTCGATCCGGTAGTCAGCCAGGTACGGATCGGCCGCCAGCGAGAGCCGGGCGGAGCAGATCAGCTCGGTGCCCGGGTAGTGCACGGCGATCTCGCGCAGGAACCGGCCGCCTCGTGGCAGCCCTGCGGCGGCGAGTTCGTCGCCGCTGACGATCTGAGCCCGCGCGCTCGCCAGGCCATCGACGCGGCCGTGCACGGCCAGGCTCTCGGGCAGGTCAGCCGTTGTCATCAGCTTCAGCAGCAACTTGCTGGCATCGAATACCCGCATCGACTGGGTATCCGCAGTTGAGAGCCGGCCAGATAGCTCCTGGCCGTCGCCCAGGCCGGCGTCAGACCAGGGCGGCATGTCGATGTGCAGCACCCGGCAGCCACTGTTCGCGGCGGCGATCTCGGCAGCCCGGCTGGCCAGCGTGCCGCACCCGAGCGCGTGCAAGCCCGCGCCGGCCAGGCCGTACCGGCCGGCCACCGAGCCGATGGAGATGATCAGTTTGAGCTGCCCTGCGCCGGCCGAGGCGGCCAGCCGGTCCAGCGCGCCA
>Ga0126378_10003895_pt1 | contig 11326 bp, 6 predicted proteins | sample PanSoiMetPlot_23_FD_92587 | JGI IMG/M metagenome (GOLD analysis project Ga0126378, IMG submission 92587) | Tropical forest soil microbial communities from Panama - MetaG Plot_23 | ecosystem: Environmental > Terrestrial > Soil > Tropical forest > Bulk soil | place: Panama | collected 2016-02-17
ACCAGGCAATCGAACCCTTGACTAAGCTTTTGCCAGTGATAAACTCTGATGACACTTGGGGTTCCACGCGGGGTCTTCCTCTGCTCCTCGGGCACTTTCAGTGCCCAAGCTCTTTCAGCCCTCGCTGATTAAAGTGAAACCGAGAGAGAACGGGATCACGCACACAAAAAAATTCCTGAACAAGGCAGGCAAGGATTGGGGATTGAGCTGTGGAACCGTCGTGTCCGAGCATCGTACGCAAACTGCTGATGAAGTGGAGAGCTGGAGATATAGTCGCCAGGCTGGGTGTCTTGGAAATAGATCCTCCCTAGTCGCCTAGTGTTTACCCATCCTTGTCACATTTCAAACTCCGGAAGATGAACCGCCAGAGAACTAGGCGGGCTATAAGTCGGCTTCGAGGACACACGAAACCCGTGTGTGGTTCTGGCTTCGGCCAATTTAATCGCATCCCACACGCAGACTGGAACCACAGTCATTCATCCTTAAGTTAGCGCTTATGAGGGACGTGCACCCCCAAGTTGTCGAACATGTTCGGCACACAACAGAAAGGCCACGAAATTCGTGGCCTTAATGCTTGTTTTTCTGATCCGCGAAATCTGGACGAGTCCGGAGCTTAGTGACGGTTTCCGCCATGACCTCCGTGGCCACCGTGGCCTCCGCCGTGACGCCCACCGCCACGACCGCCACGTCCGCGACGCCCGCCGCCACCTCCACCGGGACGCCCACCGCGACCACCACGGTCCCCGCGATCGCCACCGTGTCCGCGATCTCCTCCGTGCGGAGCGCCTTCGCGATTGAAGTTCGGCTCATCCGGCTCATCCGGAAAATCGCCGCCGCCTTCGATCACCAGCGTCCCACCTTGAACAGGTTCGCTCTCCGGCGCCATCGCCGCAGGCTCGGCTCCGCCTCCACCGCCTTGCGCCGCCATCTTTGCTCGCTGCTCTTTGAGAATGGCTTTGCGCGACAAGCGGATGCGGTTGCCCTCCACGGCCAGCACCTTCACCAGCACCTGGTCGCCTTCCTTCAACTCGTCGCGAACATCCGCAATCCGATGCTCCGCTACTTCGCTGATATGCAGCAGCCCTTCGGTACCAGGAATGATCTCGACGAACGCACCGAAATCCGCCAGCCGCGTGACTTTCCCCAGGTAGGTCTTCCCTACCTCGGCCGTCGCGGTGATGTCGCCGATGATCTGCAGTGCCTTCTGCGCCGATGCCTGATCGCTCGACGCCACTTTCACCAGCCCGGAGTCTTCCACGTCAATCTTCACCCCGGTCTGCTCCACGATCGAGCGAATCATCTTCCCGCCGGGCCCGATCAGATCCCGAATCTTGTCGACCGGAATCTGCACGGTGTAGAAGCGTGGCGCGTAATCGGAGATCTTCGCGCGATGCTCGGAGATTATTTCCTCCATCTTCCCGAGAATGTGCATCCTTCCGCGCTGCGCCTGGGCGAGAGCCTCGCGCATGATCTGCGCCGTGATGCCCGACACCTTGATGTCCATCTGCAGCGCCGTGATGCCGTCCCGCGTCCCGGCAACTTTGAAATCCATGTCGCCGTAATGATCCTCAGCACCCGCGATGTCGGTCAGTATGGCGTAGTCCTCGCCTTCCTTCACCAAACCCATCGCGACGCCTGCCACTGGGGCCTTCAGCGGAACACCGGCATCCATCAGCGAAAGCGAAGCCCCGCAGACCGTGGCCATCGAAGACGACCCGTTCGACTCGAGAATGTCGGAGACGACGCGCATCGCATAAGGCCACTTTTCTTCAATCGGAAGAACGGACGAAATAGCCCTTTCCGCCAGCGCGCCATGGCCAATCTCTCGTCGTCCAGCGCCACGCAGAAATGCCACCTCTCCAACCGAGAACGGCGGGAAGTTATAGTGAAGAATGAAGCGCTTCTTGGCTTCGCCCTCGAACCCTTCCAGGCGCTGCATGTCGTCGCTGGTGCCTAGAGTGGTTGTAACCAGCGCCTGTGTCTCGCCTCTTGTGAAGATGGCACTTCCGTGAGTGCGCGGCAGAACGCCGGCTTCGATCCATATGGGGCGAATCTCGTCAAACTCGCGGCCATCAGGACGGCGGCGCTGCTTCGTCACCTGCTCGCGGAAAATCCGCTCGCGCAGGGTCTCGTAATAGTGTCCGAGCTTGCGCTGGGCTTCTTCATCGTCTTCCGGAAGGTCCGCTTCCAGTCTCTTCTTAAGGGAGTCAACCAGACCGTAGCTCTCGAGTTTGGGATGCTTCTTGGTATCAAGCGCATCGGTCAACTCCGCGCCTATTTTGACTTTCAACTGGTCATAGTAGGTCTGGTCAAACTCAGGAGGCTGGACCACGCGCTTCGGCTTGCCCGCTTTGTCGCGCAGTTCGTTAATCGCCTTGCAGATCTTCTTGATCTCTGTATGCCCGAACTCGATGGCGTCGACGACCGTCTCTTCCTTTACCTCTTTCGCCCCCGACTCAATCATCACGATTCCTTCGGACGTGCCGACGACCATGATGTTGAGCAGGCTCTCGCGCATTTCGCTGTAGGTGGGATTGACGATGAATTGCCCATTAATCAGCCCGACGCGCACGGCGCCGATCGGACCGAGGAATGGAATGTCGGAAACGTGTAATGCGGCCGATGCCGCATTGATGCCACAGACGTCCGGATCATTTTCAGCGTCGGCCGACAGCACAAACGCGATGACTTGCGTTTCGTTCTTAAACCCTTCTGCGAACATGGGACGAATCGGCCGATCGATCTGTCGGCTGGTGAGAACTTCTTTCTCGCTCATGCGCCCTTCGCGCTTGATGAAGCCTCCGGGGAAGCGTCCTCCGGCGTAGGTGTATTCGCGGTAATCCACGGTAAGCGGGAAAAAGTCGATCCCCTCGCGTGGCTCGGCATTGGCCACAGCGGTCGCGAGCACAACGTTGTCGACGAAGCGAACCACGGCGGATCCGTGAGCTTGCTTTGCGATCTTTCCTGTTTCAAATGTGAGTGTTTTGCCGCCGGCGAGTGTGACTGTAACTGTACTTGGTTCTGGTTTCATTGAATGTCCTTCGGAGAGCTATGAGCAGTGAGCTGTGAGCAATGAGTGGGAAGTTGGGTATCCAATTTTTTGCCCCATTGTTGGGTGACCCATTCTAAAATTGCGCTCTTTGCGATTTTAGAGTGAGGATTTACCCCAACTGAAAGAAGGCACGGGCCACCTTCCGCAATACTATTGGCTGGGTCGCTTGCGCTTGAAAAACGCACGTGTGGAGAGTTCCTCGATGCTGTCCGCCTCACCAGAGGCCGGATGCTCAGAAATGCCTGGGAGTGAATAAATCCGGATACCCATCAACTCTGGGTGTCCCATTCTAAAAATCGCGCCTTTTGCGATTCTAGATTGAGGATTTCAAACGCAATGCCGGAAGGAACCCCAGGCCAAGCCTTACTTGCGGATCCCGAGCTTGCCGATCACGGCCTTATACCGCTCAGAATCATATTTCTTGAGATAGTCTAGTAAGCTGCGACGCTTGCTGACCAGCATGAGAAGTCCGCGGCGCGAGCCGTGGTCTTTCTGGTGCGTCTTGAAGTGCTCCGTCAACTGGCCAATGCGTTCGCTAAGCAGAGCGATCTGAACTTCCGGGCTGCCGGTATCGCTTCCATGCGTGCCGTACTGGTCAATGAGGGATTTCTTTTGCTCTCTGGCTAACACTACGCTGATGCACTCCTGTCTTTAATCGATTGTCTATGTGACGTTTAGAGGATATCACGTCTGGTTGCGGATGGTAAAGGATGCGATGGGAGCATTCATATCTGTTGATAATTTCTGCCTGTCTCGCTATACTCCCCGTCGTCTCGGGACCATCTTAACGGCGAGACGAGCCTGGTCTTCCCCACCTGTGCGACACCCTGTCGCGATAGTTCTCAGCCGCTTATGCTCCCCCGAAACCAAGGAGTATATCTGTGACTTCCGCTAGACAACTTTCCGTCGTCCCAGGCAGCGAACGGCAGCCCGTTCGTGGAGCACGCCTGATTCACAACTCTCATCCTGACCAGCCCATTGAGGTCTCCATCCGCCTTCGGCGGAGATCCGAGAACACAACCTTTCCGGAGGTAAAGGCCGCCTTGGAAAAACCCGGCTTTAAGCACATGGCGCGCGCCGACTACGAAAAGGCTCACGGCGCGGACTCGGCCGATCTGGACAAAATCAGAAAGTTTGCCCAGGAATTCGGTCTCACAGTCCACGACACTGGCACGGAGTTGGCACGCCGCACGGTCGTCCTCTCAGGCACGGTAGCCAACATGCAGCGGGCCTTCAACGTGGAACTGAAAGAGTACAGCCACCCCCAGGGGAATTTCCGCGGGCGCGTTGGTGAAATCAAGGTACCCGCGGAATACGCGGACGTCATCAGTGGCGTATTCGGGCTCGATAACCGTCCGCAGGCGCACCCTCATTTCCGACGCCTGAGCCAAGGTCCGGGACTCAAGCCTCACGTCGCCAGCGCGTCACACGATCCCAACGAAATCGCGAAACTCTATGACTTTCCCGACGGAGATGGATCAAACCAGTGCATCGGCATCATTGAGTTGGGCGGGGGCTTTCGACTCGATGACCTGAACAACTATTTCACTGCGCTCGGATTGAATACCCCGCAGGTGATCGCCGTTTCGGTCGATGGCGCTACCAACAGTCCCAGCACTCCCGACAGCGACGATGGCGAAGTGGTGCTCGATATCGAAGTGGCAGGTGCGATCGCCCCTGCAGCCAAGATTGCCGTGTACTTCGCTCCCAACACGGATCGTGGTTTCCTCGACGCCATCACCACCGCCGTCCACGATAGTACCAACCAGCCTTCGGTGATTTCCATCAGTTGGGGATCATCGGAATCGCAGTGGACCAAGCAGGCCCGCACCAACTTCGACGAGGCGTTCCAGTCGGCCGCCGCGATGGGTGTAACCGTTTGCGTCGCCTCCGGTGACAATGGCTCCTCCGACGGCGTTAACGACGGACACGATCATGTCGATTTTCCGGCGTCCAGTTCGTTCGCCCTCGGCTGCGGCGGCACCAGCTTGCAGGCATCCGACGGAGAGATTGTCTCGGAAACGGTCTGGCATGACTCCCAGGGCGGAGCGACCGGAGGCGGTGTCAGCCGAGACTTCCCGCTTCCCTCCTGGCAACAAGGATTCAACGTCCCGAAGTCCAGCAGCAAAAACGGAGGGCGAGGCGTGCCAGACGTTGCCGGCGATGCCGACCCCAACACTGGCTATAACATCCTGGTTGATGGAGAGCATGCCGTCTTCGGCGGTACTAGTGCGGTCGCGCCTCTGTGGGCCGCGTTGGTGGCGCGTATCAACCAGCAAACCGGCAGCCCAATCGGCTTTCTCAATCCGCAGATCTACAACAAGGCCGCAGAAGCCGCAGGATTTCACGACATCACCCAAGGCAGCAACGGCTCGTTCAACGCCGCTCAGGGCTGGGATCCATGCACCGGACTCGGCACTCCCGACGGCGCTCAACTGTTGGCCGCGCTTACGGGAAAGCCGCAAGCGAAATCCACCGGCACTAAAGCAAAGCAGACCGCAGCGTAACTCAATTCGGGAGCGGGCCACGCCCGCTCCCTCATCTCTGTTTAACACGGATCATCTTCGGCGTTCCGGTCCTTACCCGTCCGACTTCAGTCCACGTGTTCGCCTTCCTCTATGAACCGCGCCTCTGGCGGAGGCAGACGGTCTCCCGACCCAGCAATGTAGGAGTAGAGAGTCGGGAGCAGAAATATGCTGACCAGCAACTCGAAGGTGAGTCCGCCTACGATCACGATGGCAAATGGTCGCTGTGAATCGGATCCGATGTCGTGAGACATGGCCGCCGGCAAAAGCCCGAGCGTGGCGACCAGCATTGTCATTAGGATCGGGCGGAATCGCAGAGCCGCTCCTTCCTTCACCGCCTCCTGCACGGTGCGTCCCCGCACCCGGAGTTGGTTGATGTACTCGACCATGATCACTCCCGTCTGTACCGATACTCCGATCAGCGCTAGAAATCCCAGTCCCGACGAAACGCTGAAGTGGGTCCTAGTCAACAGCAGGCTGAGAAACCCTCCCAGTGGCGACAGCGCCACAACCGACAAAATCAGACCTACCCACTTCCAAGACCCAAAGGCCGAGTACAGGATGAGGGCCATCAGTAGCAGCGTAATCGGAACAATGATTGCCAGCCTTCGGTTGGCACGTTGCTGGCTCTCGTATTCTCCGGTCCAGTCCAGGTGATATCCCGCGGGAAGCTTCACTCTCTGGCGAACTTCTTCGATCGCCTGCCGGACCGTGCTGCCTAAATCGCGCCCGCGCACGCTGTACTTGATGGCAATGTAGCGAGAATTGCCTTCACGGTAAATCGTGGACGCCCCATCATCGAGCGTTATGCGGCTGAGTTGGCTCAGCGATACCCGCTCCCGGGAAGGTGCCAGGATTCGAATTTTTTGAATATCATCCACGCTCTGGCGAAACTCGGGCTGGTAGCGCACTGTCAGATCGAATCTCTCCTCGCCGATCAGGATCTGGCTTATCGCTTTTCCACCCACGGCGCATTCCGCCGCATCCTGAATATCGCTGACGTTGATGCCAAAGCGGTCGGCGGCAGGGCGATCTACGATGAGGTTGACGTTTGGCTGTCCACGCACCTCGAACGTTCCCAGGTCGGCGACTCCGGGAATCCGGCGCATCACGTTCTGCATTTCTTCGGCCTTTTGCTCCAGAGTCTGCAGGTCGCGGCCAAACAGCTTCACCGCCAACTCGCCTTTCACTCCGCTGACAGCCTCTTCCACATTGTCCGAGATTGGCTGAGAGAAGTTCCAGATCACACCTGGGAGTTTGCCTAAGGCTTCATCCATCGCCGCGATCAGGTCGTCTTTCGTGGGATGTTCCTTCCTCCATCTCGAGCGCGGCAAAAGATCGACGAAGAACTCCGTGTTGTAGAATCCGCTGGCATCGCTCCCATCGTCGGGGCGCCCCACCTGGCTTACCACTTGCGTTACTTCCGGAAAACGGGCCAGGATCAGCCGCGCCCGGTTGGCCACATCGATGCCCGTCGCCGGACCCGCGCTTGGCGCCAGCGTCCCGCGCACCCAAATCGCTCCTTCGTCCAGGTGCGGAAGGAATTCCGATCCGACGAAACCACCAGCCCCAAGCACCACCATGATTACCACCAAGGCGGCAGCCGTTGCCATCACAGGCTTGGTATTCTCGACGCACCATTCCAGTCCACGGCGGTAATGTGTGAGGGCCCACTCGAATACCGGGTTGACCCATTCCTTCAGCTTGCCCGTGAACAAGTAACTGCAGATGACTGGGGCAATCAAGAGAGAGAAGACCAGAGCACCCACCAGTGCAAATGCCACCGTCCACGCCATGGGGTGAAACAGTCGTCCCTCCACGCGTTGCAGGGTGAAGATGGGCAAGTAGGCCGTAATAATGACGAGAATCGCAAAGAATACCGGACGCTGCACCTCGTGCGCGGCATCTGCAATGACTTGCACCAGCGTCCGATGTTCATCGACGTGCGACTCAACGTGGCGAATGATGTTTTCCACCATCACCACGGCTCCATCCACAATCATTCCGAAATCGAGGGCACCGAGCGAGAGCAGGTTCGCGGGAATGTGATTCAGGTCTAACAGAATCGACGCGAACAGCAGCGAGAACGGAATAGTAATCGACACGACCAGTGCCGCGCGAACGTTCCCTAGAAGCAAGTACAGAATCAGGGTCACGAGCAGCACGCCATGGGTTAAGTTGCGCAGGACTGTGCGGCTGGTGTACCGCACCAGGTCGCTCCGGTCCAGATGTGGTACCAATTTGACTCCGGGGGGCAGCAGTCCATTATTCAGTTGATTGATTTTTTGGTGCAAAGTGGCGAGCGTGGATTGCGCCTCCGCACCTTTGCGAAGCAGGACAATTCCTTCCACTATGTCGTCATCATTCAGCACAGCGCCGTCTTCGCGGCGGATTGTTTTGCCTAGCTGCCCCAGCCGCACCTTCGGCCCTTGGACCACGGTCCCCAGATCACGAACTCTCACCGGCGTGCCGTTGGACACTTTGACCACCGTTGCGGCGATGTCGTCGGTAGTTTGCATCAGACCAACGACTCGGATATTCAGTGCCTGCTGACCTCTCTGGATGAACCCTCCGCCTGCGTTGGTATTGTTGTTCGCCAGCGCTTGCTCCACCTGCGACAAGGCCAGGCCGAACGACACCAGTTTTCCCGGATCGATCTGAACCTGGTATTCCCGCGTGGGTCCGCCAAAGATGTTCACGTCGACCACATTCGGCACCGACTTAAGTTGGTTCAGCACAAACCAATCCTGCAGCGCTTTCAGCTCCATCGTGTCGTATTGCGGATTGACGCTTTGCAGCGTGTAAAACATGATTTGGCCAGTCGGGCTATAGTCCGGACCAAGGCCAGGCGTCACTCCTGTGGGCGTGGTCGCCTGCGCCAGCCGGTCCAGTACCTCCTGCCGCGCTGCGAGTGTCGTAATGTCGTCGTCGTAAATTAGAGTGATAACCGAAAGCCCTGCCAGCGACACCGATCGCAGGTGGGTCAGGTGTTGTACACCGTTGAGCTGTACCTCAAGCGGAACCGTGATCTGCTGTTCCACCTCCTCGGCAGCGTGTCCCGGCCACTGCGAGATGATCTGCACGTAGGTGTCGGCAACATCCGGATATGCATCGATGGGCAGATTGTGGAAGGAAACGATGCCCCAGACAAAAAGCAAAACGGCTAGACTCAATATCAGGATACGGTTCTTGAGCGCCTGATCAACCAGGTAACGGATCATCTTTTCTCAGCAACACGTGACGGGGTGTCGAGTTTCTTCTTATCCCGGGGGGACGATTGAGGACAGGGACTCAAACGGTTACGCCGGCAATATTTCGATTGCGGTGCACCTGTGATGGAACTGTCATTGGATTGTCTGGAAGCAAGCCTCTTCGGAGTTTTCTTCAGTCTGCTGCGGCTAATCTTTTGATTGGGTTTCGCGGCCAATCGGGAAATGGGATAATTCCAGCCACATCCGGTCGAATCTCACGGAAACAATGCTGGAACGTATCTGGGAACCACGCAGTCGAACGATTATCCTGTTAGTCAGTGCGCTGGGAGTTCTGGGGATTGCAGCCGTGGATTGGTGGACGAAGCCCTATTTTTCCCTCGGCTTCCTTTACTTATTCCCCATCATGCTAGCCGCGGGCTTTCTGCCCCGCTGGGTGATCGTAGGTTTGGGAATCGGTTGTGCCCTGCTCAGTGAACGGTTCAGCAATCTCGACCCGTCGGATTCGACGATTCGACTGGCATTCGAAGCTTTGGCCCTGTGCGGTTGCGGTCTGTTTACGTCTGAGCTCCTGCGCAACCGTCGGCTGAGCCTGGCCTCGCAGGAACGCATTCGCGTGTTGGTCGAAACCAGTCCTGCCGCGATCGTCACCATCGACGAGCGTGGTTTCATTGAACTGGCCAATCGCGCAGCCCTCGACCTGATGGTGCCGCGTGACGGACACTTGATTGGCTACCCCATCGCCGCTTTCCTGCCCGAACTGCACCACGCACTACGCTGGGAGGACCGGCCTCAGTTCCGGACATCGATGCAATGCCGCGGCCATCGAGGCGACGGCGAAACGTTTCTGGCGGACGTCTGGTTTTCGACGTATAAGGACGGAGCCAGCCCCAAGCTGGCGGCGATCATCGCCGACGTCAGTGAAGAACAGGTTAGTTCCATCGAGGGCAACGCTGGCAGTCACAGCCAACGGGAACGAGCCACGTTGAACAATCGTGAACTCGAGGCGCTACGCCTTGTCGTTCAGGGCCTGGCGAACAAGGAAATTGCATCCCGCATGGGAATCTCCGAGAGCGCGGTGAAAAACACCCTGCAACAGTTGTTCGCAAAAACGGAAGTACGCTCGCGCGGCCAACTCGTGCGCGTCGCCTTGGAACGGTACCGGGATCTCCTCTGAAAACCCGTTTTATTCTTGTACTTCTCCGCGCAGCTTTGATCGGATCGCACCATCCAGTCCTTACCTCGGAACGCAGGGTGCGCTACATACTCCATCGGTATTTCATAAGGACGAAAAAGGCCCGCGCGTAGGCAGGCCTTTGCACGGCGAGGGAACCGGGATGCTTACTTGGTTTCACCAGACTTGCTTGCGACGGATGCGGGAAGCGGCACATCTGGCTCTGCGGTAGACGCGGGGAAAACCGCAGACTTGAGGCCGGTAAACTTGTTCGTTCCTGCGATGTCATCCTCCGCCTTGTCGTTCAGACCGAACCATGGGCCTGCGTAGTTCTCCGAAGAGACTGGCTTTGGGATCTTCTCACCGGTGATCTCCTCGAAGACCTCGGCATTGACCAGGTAGCAGGCTAGCGTTGCCCAAGGTGACTGCTCCCAAACATCGAGCCCGTGTGGGTCCGGATAAATTTTCTGGATCATCTTTCCGCCACGTCCGATGCCCATCTCATCGAATGCAGTCCGCAGCCGCTCGACGCCGAGGGTGATCCTCCGCCTGGAAGCTGCCGCGCTGGACTGGACTATGTGTTTGCTGAAAAGATCGAATTCACTGCCTTTCCACTTGAAATTGTCGTCGGTCAGCGAGTGCGTATACCCTTCCAGTGGCGTGGACTTCACTTTCAACTTTAACGGGTCTTTCGGGTTGAAAAACGCGATACCAATAGCGCCAGTCTTGGATTCCTCGCCCATGAGTCGCTCGGCCACGGTGATGCCCTGGCCTTTCTTGTAGGCGGTTGCCACGAACTGGTAAACGGTGCCGTCCTTATCTTTCCAGCCGTCGAGCCAGGGCTGGGGCGGCGCGACGAGGTAGTTGTCCTTCTCGAGGGTGATTCCGAGTTTCTCGCCCGTCAATGCGTTGATGCCGCCGGCGCCAACCAGCATCGCGACGGGATTGGCGAGAGGCCGGAACGACATCCACATGGCCTCGGTTTCGTGCAGCGCGAGGAAATACGCTTCCTTTTCCCAATTTTCCGGGCAGCGCTTGGCGTATTTTGCTACCGGATACAGGTCCATGCGGCCCAGGCTTGGCGGCAAGTTGGACGGCTGGCGCCCGTCGGGTACGCGAACCGTGCGGTGAAACACAACTTCGGTGTTTCCTATACGCATGATCAATCTCCTTTTTTTGCTCCGGGGAAGACTTCGTAATTGATCTTGATGGTTCGCCGGATCCCGGCCCGCTTCAAGAGTTTTTCACTTGGCGGCTTGTTACCCGACATCACCATGCTGAGGTAGGCCTTCGATACGCGGAGATCCTCGGCGAACTTGGTCAAAGTACGGTCACCCTGGAGCTCAGCCAGCAATTCGCTGACATC
>Ga0126378_10003896_pt1 | contig 11323 bp, 9 predicted proteins | sample PanSoiMetPlot_23_FD_92587 | JGI IMG/M metagenome (GOLD analysis project Ga0126378, IMG submission 92587) | Tropical forest soil microbial communities from Panama - MetaG Plot_23 | ecosystem: Environmental > Terrestrial > Soil > Tropical forest > Bulk soil | place: Panama | collected 2016-02-17
AGCAGCGCGGCGCTGCGGCCGAACGAGTTCAGCGCGCTGCCCTCGGCGATCTGGGTGGCGAGTACCTGCCTGCCGTCGCTGATCAGCAGCTTCGTCTGCGGGATGGTGGCGTACGCGGCCTTGACCAGCGCGCTGTTGCCGTCGATCAGGCTCTGCAAGGTGGTGCCCTGGTTGCTGAACCCGGTGCCGAGCGCGTTCATCAAGCTCCGCAGCGAGGTCAGCGGCAGCGAGGTCGCCAGCGTGTTGACGCTGGTAAGCACGCTGGTCACAGGCAACGGGAGCTGGGTCACCCGCTCGGGGATTACGCTGCCATCGGTCAGGTAAGTGCCGCCTGAGTCGCCCGGGCGCAGGTCCACGTACTGCTCCCCGACAGCGGACAGGTCAGCAACAACCGCATGCAGCCTGGCGGGGATCGGCGGCGCGGACGAACGGATGTTCAGGTCCACCTCGATGCCGGTACTGGTCAGTCGCATCGTCCCGACCCGGCCGACTGAGACCCCGCGGTAGGTGACGTCCGCGTTGGGATAGAGCCCGCCGGCGTTGGCCAGGTCGAGCCGCACCACGTAGTACCCGCGCGAGCCGAAATAGTGACCGAGGTTGGCGTAGGTGAACGCGGTGAAGGCAATGACCAGGATGCCGACCACCGCGAATGTGATCAGCTTCAGCCGTGTGGCCCTGTTCAGCATCAGCCTCGCCTCTTGCGGTGCGGTGGCTTGATCGGCGGGATCACGGTGGTGCCCTTGACGGCCTGGAGCTTGAGGTAGGTGTTCATGTAGTCGCCTTTGACGGCGCTGAGCACCTTGTTCGTGAACGGGTAGGTCAGCAGCACCTGCAGCGCCAGCGGCAGGTTCTGCCCGGCGTCGGCGAGCTTCCGCAACGTCGGATTCAGCTCGCGGAGGCTGGCGACGAGGTTGGCCTGGCTGGCGTGGATGGTATTGACAGCCACCCCGGTCAGCCGGTGCAGGGAGTCCAGCATCGTGACAAGCTGCGCGCGCTGCTCCGCGAGGACCTGCAGCCCGGGCGTGAGATTCTCGAGCACGTGGCCGATCTGGCGGTCCCTGGCGGCCAGAGTGGCCGACAGCATGTTCAGCCCGTCGAGCGCGGTCTTAATGTCCTGCCGGTGCAGATTGAGATTGCCAAGCACGGTCTGCAGCCGGACGAGCAGCGATCGGATCTGCGGCTCGTTGCCTGACATGGCGGCGTCGAGCTGCGTCACGATCACGTGCAGCTGATCGATGCCACCGCCGTTGAGCAGCAACGACAGGGCCCCGAGTACCTGCTCGACCGTCGCGTTGCTCGTGGTACGCGACAGCGGGATCACTGCGCGGTCGGCCAGCCTGCCGACCGGCGCGATGCCGGGCGGCGCGGACAGGGCGATGTACTGCTCGCCGAGCAGGCTCGCCTGTGCGACCTCGGCGATGGCGTTGGCCGGCAGGTGAACGTCGCCGTTCACCAGCATCGTGACGTGGGCGACCCAGCTTCTGGGGGGAAGGAAGATCCTGGTCACCCGGCCGACCGCGACATGGTTGACCATGACAGCGGACTGCGGGACCAGGTCGCCTACGTCGCCGAACTCGGCCGTCACGTGGTACGGGTGACTGCCGAGGCCGGCACCGCCTGGCAGCGGGATGCTGTAGATGCCGTTGAAGCCGCCAGAACCGCACCCGGCCAGCACCGCCGCGGCCACGGCAACGGCCGCAGCCAGCGCACCGGCCCGCGCCCGGAGCCTAGCCGCTGCTGGCCGTTCGCGGCGCATCATGGCCGGGCTCCCGGCTGACCGGCCAGCAGAGCCTGGGGCGTAGCGTAGACCGTTCCGACGCTTGGCAGGGGAAGCGGCGGCAGCGACGCGGTGAGCGATTGCGGTACCGCAACAGAACCCAGGGGCGCGGTCCGGCCGGCGGGCTGGGTGTCCGCGGTGGTGAAGGGGCCCGCCGCACCCGCCGGGGCCTTGCCCCTGATCAGCTCGCCCAGGTAGCCACGGGCGACCAGCGTGTGACTGGCGGAGTTGTAGGCGCCCACCAGGTTGTCAGCCGCGAGCGGTGCGACGTCGAGAGCCTCGGCAAGCGAAGCGCGCTCCCGCACCAGGAGCGTGGTGATCGAGGCGAGCTTCCTGACGTTGGACTCGATCAGCGCCCGGTTGCCGCCGATGAAGCCCTTCACCCGGTTCAGCGCGATAGCGAGCTGGCTGATCGCGGCCGAGAGGTCCTGGCGGTCGCTGGCGAGGAACGCCGACACCTGTGCGAGCTGATTTTCGGCCAGCCGCACCTGCCCGTCGTTGTTCTTGAGCATGGTCGTGAACTGCTGCAGGTAGGCGATTGTGGCGAACAGATTGCCTGAGGAGTCGCCCAGGGTTTTCGACAGCCCGCCGAACTCGGTGATCATCTTCTGAAGATCGGCGCCGTTGCCCGCCAGGTTGGCAGCACCCGTCTTGATCAGCTCGCTCAACGAGCCGTTCTTGTTCGCTCCGTTCGGGCCCAGAGCGTTGGCCAGCTTGGCCAGGCTGGCATATACCTGGTCGACCTCCACCGGAACGGCTGTCCTGGCGACCGGGATTACCGCGCCATCGCCAATCTGGGGTCCGCCGGTATAGGCGGGCGTGAGCTGGATGTAGCGATCGGCTACCACGCTCGGGGCGATGACCACCGCATCGGCGCCCTCGGGGATCGCCACGCCGTTGTTCAGCGTCATCGTCACCTTGACGCGGGCACCCTGGGGCTGGACGGAGCGCACGGTTCCGACCGGGACACCAAGCACCCGCACGGTCGATCCCGGGTAGACGCCTATCGACTCCGCGAAGTAGGCGGTGATCTGCTTGCCGTGGCTGGCGGCGCGGTACAGCAGTATGCCGCCTGCCGCCAGAGCCGCCGCCACGGCGACGGCACCGATTCCGAACACCCACCGGTCCCGTCTCGTCCTGGTCGCCCTGCTGAATGCCGACGAGACCAGCGCGCCGCCCTTGCTCCGGATCACCGACATGGAACTCAGCCTCCAGGTTTGGGTGGCTGGCAGCCGTGGGCTGGGATGTTTCGTGGCGCGTAGGACTTCGGGACCAGGCCGCACAGGTAGACGTCGAACCAGCGGCCGTTGCCCAGGGTGTTGCCAAGCAGCCGGTAGTACGGCCCGGCCAGCGCCAGCGCCTTGGCCAGGCTGGCCTGGTCGTCCTGCAGGAGGGTGGTCACCCGGTCCAGTGCCCGCAACGCCGGTCCGAGCTGAGCCTGGTTGTCGCTGACGAGGCCAGAAAGCTGAACGGCGAGCGCCTGCGTGCTGACCAGCAGTTCGTGGATCGCCGCCTGCCGCTGCCGTAGTTCGGCGAGCAGCAGGTTGCCGTCCCCGAGCAGCGCCTGGAACCTGGCGTCCTCGCGGGCCAGCGTCCCTGTCACTTTCCTCGCGCCGGCCAGCACGCTGGTCACGGCGGCGTCCCTGGACGCGACCGACGCTGACAGCGTTGCGAGGCCGGTTAGGGCTTTGCGCACGTACGGCGGCGTCGTCGCGAAGGCCGCCGCCAGCGTCCGCAGGCTCCGGCTCAGCTCGGCTGTGTTGATCTTGCCGATCTGCTGGCTGACGCCGCCGAAGGCCTGCGTGACGTCATAGGGAGACCGCGTCCTGGACAACGGGATCGGCGCGCCTGGCTGCTGCGGCGCGCTGCCCATGGGGTCGAGCGCCAGGTACTTGTCCCCGAGCAGCGTCTTGATCTCGATCGACGCGGTGGTCTGATCGCCTATCCACTCGTTTCGCACCCGGAACGTGACCGCGACCTTGTTGCCGGCCAGCGACACGCCGCTGACCTGGCCGACGCTGACGCCGGCGATCCTGACCTCGTTGCCTGGCTGCAGGCCCGCCGCTTCGGCGAAATAGGCGGTGTAGGTGGTGCCGCCGCCGATGATCGGCAGGTTGCCGGAGAAATAGGTGAGCAGCGCGATGACCGCGAGGATGGCCAGGCCGGCAAGGGCGACCGAGATCGGGTTGCGTTCCCTGATCGGCGTGATGCTGATCCGCCTCATGACGTGCACCTCGCGGCGGTCAGCGGGACGCCCTTGGTCGTCGTGCGGTGCGGTCCGGTATGGATCCCGGACACGGTGGCGTCGCACAGGAAGAAGTTGAGCCACGAGCCGTAGGAGGCCATCCGGGCGATGTCCGCCATCTTGACCGGCAGGTCCCGCAGGAACGTGTTGACCACCGGTGAGTTGGCCGCCAGGTTCGAGGAGAGCCGCCCGAGCTGGGCGATGTCGGCCTGCAACGGTGCCCTGCCCACCTGCAGCAACCCTGCGGTCGCGCTAGAGAGGCTCGCGATGGCTGAGATGGCGCTGCCGATCGGCTGGCGGGCCGCAGCCAGCCCTGAGACGAGTTGCTGGAGGGACGTGATCAGGTTGGCGAGCGCCGGCCCGCGGGAGGTGATGGTGTGCAGCACCGAGTTCAGGTTGCCGATCACCGCGTCGATGACCTGGTTCTTGGTGGCCAGTGACGTCGTCAGCGAGCCGACTGTGGCGACCAGAGCGGTGATGTTGGGACTCTCGCCCTGGAAAACCTGGATAATCTCGCTGGCCAGCCGGTTGACATCGCCCGGGGACAGCGCCCTGAACAGCGGCTGAAAGCCGTTGAACAGGACGGTGAGGTCAAGCGCCGGAGTGGTACGGGACAGCGGGATAGTTCCGCCGGGAGGGAGTGTGCGGCCGACGGGTCCGGTGCCCTGCCCCAGTTCGATGTAGCGCTGGCCGACGAGGTTGAGGTACCTGATCGTCGCCGTGACCGAGGCAGGGAGCGGCCTGCCCTGCTGGACCGAGAATCCGACCAACGCGAGGTTGCGGTCGTGGACGCTGATCGAGGTGACCTGGCCGACGCGGACGCCGGCGATGTCCACGTCGTCGCCCACGACCAGCCCGGTGACGTTCGAGAACACGGCCTGGTAGCCGACCGTGGCGGACACGCCGCTCGACGAGATGCTGATGCCGAGCGTCGCCGTGATGATCGCGGTGATCATGATGAAGATGGCCGACTTGATCAGCGGCGCGCTCAGTCCCTCGGTTCTCATGTCCGCATCACCGAAGAGTCACCCTGGCTCCGCGGAACAGCGGCGCGGTCAGCAGGCTGCCCCAGGCGGGCAGCGCCGAAGGTGGCTGGCCCAGCGAAAGCGCCGCCAGCTCCCTGACGAGCTCGGTCTCGGCCGGCGAGCCGGCCAGGCCGCCGGGTCCGGCCGCGCTCAGGGCGGCTGTGGTGCCGGCCTGGCGGCCGGCCACACCGGCCTGGTGGCCGGCCACACCGCCGACGGCGGCGCGGCCGGCGGCACTGGCCGCTTGAGGACCAGGCGGCGGACCAGCGCCGTCGTTGAGGTGGATGCCGGGGAACGGGACCGGGTAGCAGTGCGGCCCGAGATTGTCCCCGTACACTGGGGTGTCCTTGCCTGCGACGTACTTGCCGGGCGAAGGCACGATCACCACTCGCACGTGCAGGCCGGGGTGCTTGGTTCCCGCGCCGAGCACTTTGTTGATTTGCGGTACGAAAGCAGCAAGAGAATGCAGCGTGCAGGGAAACTCAGGCGCGTACCTGGCCAGGATCCGCAAGGTGGGTAGGCCGTCGGCGGCCAGGCTGATCAGGTTCGACGAGTTCGCGTCGAGGAAGGCGCGCAGGTCGTTTGAGGCCGTCGTGACGTTGGCGAGGAGGGCGGCGAAGCTGGCCTGCTCGGTGGCGATGGTCTGGCCGGTCACGCCGAAGTCTTCCAGCGCCCGCAGGATCGACGGTGCGGCCTGGGTATAGGTCCTGCTCAGCCCGGCGAGGAGCTTGATGTCGGCGTCGAGCGTGGGCAGCTGCGGGGTGAGATCCCGCAGATTGGAATTGAGCGCGACGAGCGTCTGGCCGAGGGTCTTGCCGCGGCCGGACAGACCCTGGGCGATCGCGGTCAGCGTCACCGAGAGCTTGTCAGGCTGGACCGCGGTCAGCATCGGGAGCAGATTGTCGAGCACCTGCTGGATTTCCAGCGCGTCGGCCGTGCGGTTCTGCCGGATGACGCTGCCATCGGCCAGCGTCCGTACCGCCGGCCTGGGCGGGAGGATCAGGTCGACGTACCGCTCGCCGAAAAGCGTGGTAGGCAGCATCATGGCCGAGACGTTGGCAGGAAGCCTCGGCAGCGCGGCCGGCTGGATCGCGAGCAGCAGCCGGGCCCCGCTGCCGTCGGCCCCTTTCCCGATAACGCTGACCTGCCTGACCTCGCCGACCTGCACGCCACGCGCCATCACCTGCGCGCCCGGGTGCATCTCGTTGCCGACACTGCTGGTGTAGAGCGTCACCATCGCGACGTTCGTGAACTTCTTCTGGTACAGGGCTACCGACAGCCAGACCAGCAGGGCCATAGCGACCAGGAACGCCACGCCGGCCAGCCGGCGGCGCGCCTTGACCGCACCCTGCGACGATCTCATCCGGCCACCCGCACGGTGGTTGTCGCGCCCCAGATCGCCAGGCTCATGAAGAAGTCAATGATGTTGATCATTACGATCGCCGTTCGCACCGCCCGGCCGACGGCGACGCCCACTCCGGCCGGGCCGCCACTGGCCCGGTAGCCGTAATAGCAGTGGACGCCGATGACGACGACGCTGAAGATCAGCACCTTGAGGAACGACCAGAGGACGTCGACAGGCGACAGGAACAGCCCGAAGTAGTGGTCGTACGTACCCGATGACTGTCCCTCGAAGTAGACGGTCACGAGCCGGGAGCCGAAGTAGGAACTCACCAGGCCGATCGCGTAAAGGGGTATGACCGCGATCGCCCCCGCCACGACTCGGGTCGTCACCAGGTACGGCAGGCTGGGCACGCCCATGCCTTCGAGCGCGTCGACCTCCTCGTTGATCCGCATCGAGCCGAGCTGCGCGGTATAACCTGCCCCGACGGTGGCCGACAATGCCAGGCCGGCGACCAGCGGCGCGATCTCGCGAGTGTTGAAGTACGCGGACACGAACCCGGTAAACGCGGACGCGCCGATCTGGTTCAGCGCCGCATAGCCCTGCAGCCCCACGACCGTACCGGTGAACAGCGTCATGCCGATCATCACGCCGACCGTGCCGCCGATGAGTGCAAGCGCACCAGAGCCGAAGCTCACCTCGGCGAGCAGCCGCAGGATTTCCCGGTAGTAGCGCCTGACTGCCCGCGGCGTCCACGCGAGCGCCTGGCCGTAGAAAGACAGCTGGTCGCCGAGCAAGTCGAGCCAGGCCAGCCAGCGGTCGAACCGGACACCGGGCGCAGCCGCCGCGCCCGTCCCGCCGTCCGGCCGGTCTGGCCCGTCCGGCCCGACCCCTGCGGCCGCTGGCTCGTCCGTTATCGCGCCCACTTGGCGATTCCCATCCGGCATCGATGGACCGTTGATGTCGTCAGGACGACATCAACGGTCCATCGATGCTCCCTTGTGGCAACCATTCGGCTCATGACCCCTTCGGCGGGACGATCTTCAGGTAGATGGCTGTCAGCACCAGATTGACAAAGAAGAGCAGCAAGAACGCGATGACGACCGACTGGTTGACGGCGTCGCCGACACCCTTCGGGCCGGGACGGGGGTTCATCCCGCGGTGCGCCGCGACCACTGCGGCGATAAAGCCGAATATCAGCGCCTTGATCTCGCTGATATACAGGTCGGGAAGCTGTGCCAGCGAGGAGAAGCTGGCTACGAAGGAGCCCGGCGTGCCGTGCTGCATGTAGACGAAGAAGAAATAGCCGCCGGCCACTCCGACGACCGATACGACGCCGTTCAGCAGCACAGCCACGCCCGCTGCCGCGAGCACCCTCGGCACGATGAGGCGGTGGATTGGCGAGACGCCCATGACCTCCATCGCGTCCATCTCCTCGCGGATGGTCCGGGCGCCGATGTCGGCGCAGATCGCCGACCCGCCGGCCCCCGCGATCAGCAGCGCCACGATCAGCGGGCTGGCTTGCTGCACGACGGCCAGCACGCTCGCCGCCCCGGTAAAAGACTCCGCGCCTAGCTGCTGAGTCAGCGATCCGACCTGGAGCGTGATGACCGCGCCGAACGGGATCGAGACCAGCATGGTGGGCAGGATCGTCACGCTGGCGATGAACCAGAACTGCTCGATCAGCTCGCGAACCTGGAACGGCCGCTTGAAGGTCAGCCAAAGTACGCTGGCGGCAAGCGCGAACAGCTTGCCCGTCTGGCGCAGGGCCCCCGCTCCCGGTACCGAGCTCTGCTGCATGCTCACTCCCGGCCTCCTGGCTTGTCCTCTGGCCAGTTGCGCCGACGGCCCATCAGGCGATCGGTCAGCGTCTCTTTGGACGCGGCGCGTTCGGAGTCCTGCCGATCGTGCCGTTGCTGTTCGGCAGCTGCGGCCGCCCGAGCCGAAGGCTCTGCCGGCTCGGCGGTGGATCCCGGGATCGACCCGGCCTTACCGGGTCGATCCCAGGATCGACTGGAGGTGCGCGTCGCGTCTGCGGCCGCGCGGTCGCGCTCCCCTGCCGGAATGCTGGCGATGATCGCCTGCCGCGCGGGCTCGGGCAGGTTGTGCAGCATGCCCATCACCCGGGCCATCCGCCTGCCGACAGCACGACGCTCAGGCAGTCCCGGGCTTGGAACAAGTTGCGGGACGAGCTCGGGCAGCTGCTGGCCCGCCGCAGCGCCGGACCGCGCCCCCGATCCATTGGCGGCCTCATCTGCGCGCTCCGCCGCGAGGGTGGCCTCGTCCTTCTCTTCTGACATGCCGATCGGCCCCACCCGGCGCCCGTTCACGAACTGCGTGATGACCGGGTGCTCGCTGGTCAGCAGCACTTCGCGGGGCCCGAACATGACGAGGTTGCCGCGGAACAGCATCCCGATGTTGTCGGGCACGGTGCGGGCGATCTGAATGTCGTGCGTGACGATCAGGATGGTGGCGTCGATCTCGGCGTTGAGGTCGATGAGCAGCTGAGACAGGTAAGCGGTCCGTACGGGATCAAGTCCTGAGTCTGGTTCGTCGCACAGAATGATCTGGGGGTCGAGTACGAGAGCCCGCGCCAGGCCGGCTCGCTTGCGCATGCCGCCTGAGATCTCGCCCGGGTATTTATGGCTCTCCCCCGCCAGCCCCACCATGTCCATCTTCTCGAGCACGACGCGGCGAATGTCGGCCTCGGTCAGCTTGGTGTGCTCGCGCAGCGGGAACGCGATGTTGTCGTACAGGTTCAGCGAGCCGAACAGCGCACCATCCTGGAACATCACCCCGAACATCCGGCGCGCGCGGTATAGCTCGCGCTCCGGGCATGACACGGTATCGATGCCGTCCACAAGAACGCGGCCCCGGTCCGGTTTGATGAGGCCGACCAGCGCCTTCAGGAACACCGTCTTGCCCGTGCCGGACGGACCGAGCATGACGCTGACTTCTCCGGCAGGGAGCGAGAGCGAGACGTCCTGCCACACCACGTGGCTGCCAAAGGACTTCGTCAGCCCTTCGACGGCGACCTCGATTCCCATCTCACCTCCCCGCACAGCGCTTCTTGCTTGGGCTTGTTGCCTGGGCTTGTTGCTTGGGCTTGTTGCTTGGTTGTTGCTAGTAGCTTCCTTTTGCTGTACGCGCGGTCACAATCCGCTCACTGAAATACCACGAATCGTCACTACCAGGGCCGGTACCATATGTCGGCCCAATGCGCACGTCAAGGCCTCCGTCCTGCCTGGCCAGTGCGGCAGCGGGCCTCATCCGAGCTTCGCGTCAGGGTGAAGTTCGGCGCCTTAAGGAACGTGCTGCCGGTCACCTTGTACTTCGCGTGCACGTGCGTCGCGGCCGTCGCCGCACCTGACGACGCGATCACCAGGCCGCCGGACATCAGCGCGGCGGCGACGATCATGGCGGCGTATCTAGCTCGTGGCGATCGCCGAGCGTGTGCCATGAGGAACTCCTTCGAGATGTGGGGTGACATGGCTCGCCGAAGTCGCTGAGCGGCGTCAGCGCAGTGGCTTGGGGGGTGGCGGAGGGCAGGTCCAGTTCGCCGGCTGCGACGGGCCGCAGAGCTTCCCCTGTGTCATCTTCACGAAGTTGCCCGGGCCGGAAATCGAGCCGGTGAGCAGCGGGTCAAGGTTCTCGCTGACTCCGCAGTCGACGAATGGCGGGATTGTGATCGTTCCCGCCAGCGGGCCGCCTGTGGGAACCGTGTATCCCTGGGGCGGGATAGTGTTCTTGCCCTTGCCGATCAGTGCGAGATTCAACGGGGAGGCTGTGCGGCATCGCGTGCCTACATTCAGGGGCACGCCGTTGACGGTGACGTCCGTGACCCGGACGAGGATCTTGGTGGCGGCCCGCACGGTAATCGGGAACGGGAGACCCGTGATGCCAGATACGGACACGATTTTGATCGGCGTGAGCTCGATCAAGTGGAGCGTCGCTGTGACCGGAACGAACCTGAAAGTAAGGAAGGTGGCCTGCACGGGCGGGAGCTCATGCCGTCCCTTGTAATACAGCTCCGCGGTGGAGCGCACGATGAGTTTAGTTTTGCCCTTGTTGAAATGATGGCTCTCGGCGAAGTCGAGGTTGACGAGCCCGGGCTTGGCTGGCCGCTTGGGCTGTAGCAGCGCCGCGCCGTTGAGCTTGGCGACATCGGAGTAGCCCGTGATGTAGCCGCACGTCGGCGTCCCCGTTCCAATGACCTTGATCTTGCCGCAGCCCTTCGGAAACTTCGCTTTGGGCTGTGGCGGCGGGCTGGAGGATGATGCCGACGGGCTCGCCGAGGGGCTCGCGGCCGCGACCGGAATGGCAGCCAGCCGGGCGCTGGGTGACGGGCTGCAGGTCACGCGGACCGTGGACGGGGAGGTGGCCGTGCCATCGGCCCGGCGCGGAGTCAGGTTCAGAACAAGCCCGCCCGTGCTGATCATTACGGTGCCCGAACTGCCCGCGATGGCCGCAACTGCTGTAGCCGGCTCGGCCAGCCGCACGCTGCCGGTAGCCGGCAGCGGGACCGCCGTTGAGGTCTGCGCGAGCCACTGTGCCGTTGCGGATCGTCCCTGTTCGGTCACGAGGGTGCTGAGCGCACCGGTTCCGCCGACCGTGGTCGCCCCCAGCCGCCGCAGGCCGGTGACCGCTGCCTGCGGAAGGGTGGCAGTGATCCTTGCCGCAGTTGGCTGGATCTTCTGGCCGACGATCGCGGCCGCCGGGAAGGTCGCCGCGACGACGACGCTTACCGCGTCGCTGCCAGACGGAAAGCTGTCCGCGGGAAACTGGCAGCGGTACGTCAGGTCGACTGACGCCGTCGTCGTACCCGTACCCGGCGCGCCTGCGGCGATTCCTGCGGTGCCCGCCAGCACACCGACAACGAGCACGAGCGCGCCGATGAGCACGGACCACCGCGTAGACCCCCCTGAACCCCCCGC
>Ga0126378_10003897_pt1 | contig 11321 bp, 12 predicted proteins | sample PanSoiMetPlot_23_FD_92587 | JGI IMG/M metagenome (GOLD analysis project Ga0126378, IMG submission 92587) | Tropical forest soil microbial communities from Panama - MetaG Plot_23 | ecosystem: Environmental > Terrestrial > Soil > Tropical forest > Bulk soil | place: Panama | collected 2016-02-17
AGACCGGACCATCTGGAATCGCGCCGCGGTCGCCCAAATACGTGGCGAGGGTCATTCCCCGGTCCGGGCTCGCAATATCGGATGCGCCCAGCGGCGAACGCAGCATCATGCCTGCGGGTGTAAAGTTTCCCCAGAAGCTCATCGGCGATCCGAAGGTCCTGGTTTCCACTCCCGCTTTCCGGAGATGCGCGGTCGCCGAACGACCATACGGACCTGCGACTGTTACTATTGTTTGCAACACCCGCGTCATTCACCCCTGATCGAATGAATCCGTCAGTTTCGGAGATGCGGAAACTCAAGCAGACTCGGAATCCGAGCGCCGGACAACCACTGATGCCGTCCCGAGTAGCGTTTGGTGGCGAGCGCTTTACGGCGCGCACGCTGCACAGCGCGTTCGATGGTTTTGCGGCAGTCTGAGGATAAATCAGACACTCACGCGTCCCCCTCGAGTTTGATTCTGCGCCGCCGGTTTGCTTGACAAGCGAGACCGCCCCCTTTGAGCAGGAGCTATGCCATACGGCGAGACGTGTTTAAGCGTCTCTTGGCGTAGTAGGAAATGAGATTTGTAATTCTTGACAGGGTCGAGGATGTAATTGTGACACGGGTTTCATGGCTACTGCGCGGGGTTGCGCCTTGATCGTAGCTTGCCAGGACACACTCGCCCGATAGTTCAAATCATGTTCATGCAAAATGCCGGTGCGCGTGGTTGAATGAGAGAAGAAGACCCGTCCTGGAGCGGAGCCCGGCTGAAAGATGGAGTAGACGATGGCCAAGATTTCCTATCGGGTACGTCCTGAGACCGCCGTTCTGACCCGAGGTTTTGACCCGGAGCTATCGGTCGGGTCTGCCCGGCCGCCGGTTTATCGCAGTTCAACCTTTGTCTTTCCGAGTCCAGAAGCCGCCGAGCTGGCGTTCAATGTTGTCCTTGGCAAGCTGCGTCCGCCCGGCGACTATCGCCCGGATCTCATCTACGCTCGACTTAACCATCCCAACGCCGAGATACTCGAGGAGCAGTTGGTGCCGCTCGAACGCGATGCCAGTGCCGCGGCAATCTTCAACTCCGGAATGGCGGCGATCTTCACCGTGCTGATCACATTCCTCGAGCGCGGTGGCTCGATGATTTATACGCGGCCGGTCTACGGCGGCACCCAGCATCTCGTTCACAACATCATTGAACCGCTTGGGTTCCGGGCGATTCCGGTGACGGCCGGCGACAGCAGAGCACTCGCCGAAGCGATTGGTCAGACTGAGAACCTGAGCCTGGTGCTGATCGAGACGCCAGCGAATCCGACCCTTACCATGACGGACATCGCACTGGCGGCAAGTGCGTTGCAGCGCGGAGGCCGGCGCGCGCTGCTTGCGGTCGACAACACGCTGCTTGGTCCGACCTTCCAGCATCCTCTTAATCGTGGCGCCGACCTCGTGATCTACTCCGCGACGAAGTTTCTCGGCGGGTTCAGCGACCTGCTGGCCGGAGCGGTTCTAGCTACTGACTCGGAACTGATCCAGGCGCTGACTGGCACACGCGCGCTGCTGGGAAATATCCTGCAAGCGGACGAATGCTGGATTCTGGACTCCCGGCTTTCGACCGTAGCTCTGCGGATGAACCGGCAGAGCAAGAACGCGCAGCGAATTGCCGAGCAACTCGCGACGCATCGCCGAGTGCGGCGCGTGCGCTATCCTTCGCTATTCGATGATCGCGAACAAATCCGTATCCGCGACGCGCAAACCGACTACCCGGGTTCGCTGATGTCGCTCGATATAGAGGGTGGAAAGCCAGAGGCCTTTGAATTTCTGCGCCGTCTCAAGATCGCGAAGAATGCGGTCAGCCTCGGCGGTGTCGAAACTCTCGCCTGTCATCCGATGACCACCACTCACAGCGAATTCAGCGCGGAGGAGTTTGCCGCTGCCGGCATCACCGATTCGATGGTGCGAATCTCGGTAGGCACCGAACACTGGCGCGATTTGCTCGCGGAATTCATGCGTGCGCTCGATGCGCTGTGAGCGCAGCGATCGCAACCAGCCGAATTTTATCGGCCGACGAAATTGCCGACGCGCCGCTCCGCTACAGCCTTGATTCCTTCCTTGTGGTCTTCGGTCCGCATCAGGCGCGCCTGTTCGACAAATTCGTGATCGGTCTGCTCCTTCACTGCCTCGGCCAACCCGCGCCGCAGCGTCGCGCGGGTGGAAAGCACCGCCAGCGGTGCGTTCTCCGCGATCTCTCTGGCCAGCCCGACGGCCGCCGAACGTAATTTATCCGGCTCCACCAGCACGTCGGCGAGTCCCAAGGCGACCGCTTCCTCGCCGCCAATCCGCCGTCCGGTGAGCAGCAGAAGGCTGGCCTTTTGCGATCCAATGAGACGGGGAAGGGTGTAGGTGAGTCCGAAACCCGGATGAATTCCGATTTTCACGAAATTTCCCGCGAAGCGTGCGTCCGGCGTCACCACCCGGAAGTCCGCAACCAGAGCGAGACCCAGTCCGCCTCCAATCGCGGCGCCCTGAATTGCGGCAACCACCGGCTTCTTGCAGGAGAACAGGCGCACACCTTCGGCATAGAGTGGATTGCCACCCTGATTTGGGTCAGTCGCGCCGGTGGGATTGCGGTTTAGAAAATTCGCTCCGGCGCAAAATGATTTTCCCTCGGCTCCCAGCACCAACGCGCGGCAGGCCGGGTCGGCGTCGAGATCGTTGAAAGCGCCGGCCAGATCACGAATCAGCTGCACATCAAAGTAGTTGTGAGGAGGCCGGTGAATCTCGACCTCGGCTACGTAGTTGTCGATCGTAACTGAAGCATCGCCATATCTGGATTGTGTCATCGCGTCCTCTGGCGACTTCTATAGCATCGAGGACACGGATTACGCATCCTGGATTTTGCAATGTTCCGCCGACAGATGTCGGGCGAAATAGAATCGCGCATCATGCCCAGCGCGGCGATGGCAAAGCCACGAGGTCACGGGTTGCGGGAGACCGCGGACGGAGGGAGCGTTTCATCGATGTGCATGGCTATACGCAGGGTCTGATGGCTCCCACCGACGATCGGTCGGATGACGGTCACGTACACGGTATCACCAGCCCTGAGCGGATCGATCGCGCGCATGAATTCCTCTTCGGTCCGGACGCGCCGATCATCAACTGCGACGATAAGATCTCCCGGCATCCCCAAAGCGCCGGAGCGTCGCAGTCGCGGAACGGTAAACAACCCTACCGGAAAGGCCAGCACGCTCCCCAGCGCGGCTAGGTTGCCGAGTGCGGTGGCGGGTTTTCTCGCCTGGAGCCCAGCGTGCGCCGCAGGGCTGTTGGGCGCGACGCTCAGCACCTCAAACCCGTGCATCTCCATGCCAAAGAGACATTGAGTGGTGTATTCGAGTTCGAAGCCCAGGTAGGGGCGGCGTCCATCGTCAGCTTGGTTCTGTTTAAATTCACGATTGAGATCGGCGACATCGTCGGATTGTTGAAACTTTCGTGCCTCGTTTTCAGACGACGAGTTTGGCGAGCTTGGAGCAGCAGATGGTTGTGGAGCAAGTTCGAGCGTCGGCGCGTCAGCGTGCGGCTGTGACTTGAGAAGGGGAGAATTGTTGTCGCCCGGTTGCGGCGCGAAGGCCGAGGGGCTCGCAGGTACAGAATCATCTGCTGCCGCTGGTGCCAAAAGAAGGAAGGGTAGGAGGCAGCCCAAAGCGAGTCTGACGCAACGCATCGCCGATCACCTCGCTAACTATCCGATAACCGCATCGTAGGCCCGATCCACGTAAGTCTCAAGAGAACAAACGGACACGTGAACCGTTCTATCGAACGGCCGGTCGAACGACAACGCTCTAACAGACGCGGCCAGCAGACACCCGGGAAGGGAAATACCCAGTTACTGCGCTTCCTATCGGCGAATGACCGAGGGTGGACTCCCTCCTGATGACCATCCCGAAGGGTTGCGCTCATCGGTTTTCCGTGTCGACGGACGGACGCTGCGCGTGCAACCGCAATATGCGTGTAATGTTTTCACACGGTTGGACCACCTGGCGGCCGGCGGCGTCTAATCCGGAACCACCGCGAATAACCTCATTTAGATGCGACCCTGCAGGCGGTGGCACTTGGGGTTGCCAACTTCGAACCCAAAGCAGAAGCCAAGGTTGCTTCCGGAAGGTGCTCTTGCAGAGCGACATTTTCGGGCCGGTCGATAGAAGTGTGTACGTCGACCGACGTGCAAATGCCAAAAACCCGACAACAGCCGGATAAAATCAGAAGGGGCGCGAGAAGGAATACAAATTTTAGCATTGGCTTTCTCCACGAATTTTTGAAGAAACGTCAAAAAGCTGAGACTGCAAGATGCGTGCGAAGGGCTACGTGCTGGTGCTACCCAGCCGGAACGAAGAGGCTCGCGACCTGGGAACAGCGGAGGCCGGTTATTGTTACGGGTGCGGTCCCGCCGTTAGCCTCGCTTGCACGCCTTCCAAACTTCTTCGCTGGGCCACTGACGCGCCCACTCAGGGGTCACGAAGTCGTAGCTCGACGTCGCTCCCGCGCTGGGCCAAATCTCGATCAAATCCTCAACCTCGAAACCTGCGCCACGCAGCAGGCGAAGCCAGTCCCCATGTGACAAATGAAACTCAACTCCTGGGTCGCTTGGCCATTCGAGTCGGTACATGCCGAAAGCAGGGCGTAACAGGCGATCGGTGGCGGCGACGCCATTTTCGTCCGGCGCACATAGCGTCAGGAGGAATGAATTGGTCAGGAAGGCAAGTCGCCCGCCTGGACGCAGCAAGCGCGCGGCCTCGGGAACCCAGCACCGCGGGTCGGCCCACAGACAGGCGCCATACTCGGAGATGGCGAAGTCGAAGCTCGCATCGGGGCAGTCGATCGATTCGGCATTGCCGTGGATGAGCGGGAAATTAAGACCGTGCTGACGCTGCAGACGTCGAGCGGTTGCGAGCTGCGCTTCGGAATTGTCAATTCCCACCACTCGCGCCCCGCGCCTTGCCAGCCATGCCGAGACGTAGGCGGTGCCGCATCCGAGCTCGACGACGTCCTTCCCGGCCAAAAATGCCGGAAGCATGCCGACTTGAGCCTCAGGTGCATGCCAGATTCCCCAGACTGGCTCATTCATCGCCCACCCTCGTTCTCCGGCCGCAGCGTAGTCGCGCGCCAGGTGATCCCACCATTCGCGATTCTTTCTCACGTGCTCGGGAAGCTCGTTCATGCCGCCTCCAGGTGTTTCGATTGGCAGTTCGACAGATTGCCCTCGGAATTCGTAGTCTAGCAGAGGGTCGGTTCTGGCAGATAATCTGGAAGTTCCAGCGATGCTCGACGTCGGCGTAGGGAAGGAAGGCTGGTGGACTACTTATTCCCTATTGTTAATTGCTGATTCCAACCGGCCAAGAGATTTAGGATGTTACAATGATCGACCACACGGGCATCGGTGTCGCAGACGTCGCCCGTTCCGCCGCCTTCTACGATCTAGTTCTGAGCGCCCTCGGGCTCCGACGTGTCGCGCAGATTCCCAAGAACGACGGAGCGGATGGAATAGGCTATGGTGTCGACTATCCGGTTTTCTGGATCGACCGCTTTCACCCCCATAGCGTGAGACAACATACTGCTTTCGCGGCAAAAAGCCGTGCCGAGGTCGATGCTTTCCACGCCGCGGCCCTTAAGGCGGGCGGGATCGATAACGGTCCGCCCGGTCTGCGCGACGCTGCAACAGGTTATCCGCCCGGCTACTACGCCGCCTTCGTACTCGATCCGGACGGCAACAACCTGGAGGCGGTCTTCCGGGGCTGAAGTTCGGTTTCCACACGTGGGAAGGTCGAACCGAGGCAGTTCACGGCCGGACCCACCAGATCGTTTTTCGCTTGGTCGACTGAGGCCAGTCGTGATTGCAGGAAGGGCCCTCAAGCCGAGATTGATACGCACTGGGAATGCCGGGCCTCTCGAATCTGCACTCGGCCAAGTGCGCGGTTTCCCCAAGGAGTTTGGAACCAAAAAACTGGATCCAAAGGCACGCGCTTTGAACGTTGCTCGCCGTCCCACGTCGTAAAAACGTGTACAGACTGCTGGGACCACTGATCTCGGCCTCCGTCATTTGCCTTGCCTGTCCTTGCGCGAGCGGACTATTGCTTTCAAGCAGAATAATGACCCGGGGGGAGCATGAAATTCGGCGTTCTCCAATTCTTCAGTTGGCCCGATCGGCGTGCCGCATTGCCGACCGTATACAAACGTGCGCTGGAACGAATCGAAATCATGGACCGCAGCGGCTACGACGCGGTCTGGCTAACCGAACATCACTTCAACGACTACAGTGTGTGCCCCTCCATCCCCGTGATGGGCGCATTTGTCGCGGCACGAACCAGACGGCTGCATATTGCCACCGGGGTGACCCTGGCGGCCTTCTATCATCCGCTACGACTCGCCGAAGAAGTAGCTCTGCTCGATATCCTGTCGGGAGGGCGGGTGTACTGGGGGGCTGGCCGCGGCTTCGATCCGCTCGAGTTCAAGACCTTCGGGATGACGGCCGAAGAAAGCTATCCTCGGTTTCAGGAAGCAGTCGACATAGTGATGAGCGCATGGCGAAACCAGCGTGTGACCTATCAGGGGCGATATTTTTCTTTTGAGAACATCGAAGTGTTGCCGAAACCGTTTCAGCGGCCGCATCCTCCCACGTGGGTCGCGGCATACTCGCCCATCGCAATCGAATGGGCGGCGGAACGCGGATATTCGATAATGTTAGATCCTCATTCGCCGATCTCGGTCATCGGCGACAAGATGGAAACCTGGCGCCGGTTGCTCACCAGCCACGGTCACCGTGCCGCGGGGCGAGTGATTCCCACCGTGCGTCTGGTCGCGATCGCCGACAGCGATTCAAAGGCAGCAGAAGTGGCACGCGACGGGGCCAAGTGGATTTTACGCACCTATGTCAATCCAAGCGGCGAGCGCGGGGACAGCGAAACCATGCTGCTGCGCTATATTGATTCGATGGTTATTCACGGAACTGCCGAACGAGTGGTCGAGAAGATCGCGCGGGTTCGCGACGAGATCAATCTGGACTACATGATCACCGCTCCGCTAAGCCACGAAACCTTCCTATCCTTCACGGAGCATGTATTGCCAAAACTGGCGACGGACGAGCCGGTGATCGCGCCGTTGGTTGAATGATGCCCCGCTAACTCCGGAAAATGGCGGATTGGCAGTGTGAATCGCCTAACCTACTTGATGCAGAGGACATTCACACATGAGTCTGTTAATTGATGAGCATGGCTAATGCATCTTGGATGGCTGAAGCAGCCAGTGTCGACACAGTCATGCGAGCGCTGGCCGATTCCACTCATCCCTCCGCGTTCGAACGGATTGTCAGCTGCAGCGAGATAACGGGTAGTCGAGCTGACCCCAGGCAGCGGTGTAACCCAGGGCGCCATCTCGCAGCACCTCAGGTCATTCAAACAAGACGGTCTGATCGCAGAGCGACCCGCCGCGCGGAACGTCTACTACCGTGCCCGGCCTAGGGGGCTCAGACCGCTCGTCGATTTGGACGAGCCTACAGCCGCTTCTGGCGCGAGCGGTTCGCCAACCTCAGCAACCTGCTGAAAGGAGATTGATCAATGAGCGACGCCGCATTGAAGCCCGACACCCAGGACATCGTGGTTGATCAGGTCCTCTCGCATGCGCCCGAGACGATCTGGAAAGTACTTACCACCAACGAACTGATTGGGCGCTGGATACAGATGCCGTCGATGGGCTTCGAGCCCGTGAAAGGCAAGCGCTTCACCCTTCAGACAACGCCAGCCGGCGCGTGGGACGGTATCATTCATTGCCAGGTGTTGGAGGTCATACCGAACGAACGTCTCGCCTATGCCTGGAAGGGCGGGGACGAAAGCAATGCCGGATACGGCTCACGGTTGGACACCGTCGTAACATTCACCCTTTCAAGGGTCGCGGAGGGGACGCGTGTTCGTCTTGTCCACTCGGGATTCGTCTTCCCCAAGAACGAAACGGCTTTCACGAACCTGAACGGAGGCTGGAAGAAGGTCGTCGGGAACGTCAACACCATCGCCACCGAACAAAATTGACCGAAGACACTGCGCACACGTCCTTGAGGCTGTTCGCGCGCCTCGCGCAGCGGGATAAGTGCGGCGGACGGTGGCCCCCAAGGGCGGTGGAAGCCCTTAACGGTGGCCTTCGACAACTACGTGGGGTTCTCAGCGGTCGATATCCGCCGAAGCTCGAAACCGCGGCCGAGACCATCGGCGATAACGGGTTTCTCAGCCTTCGGCGGACTGACACCTTGGATGTATCAACTGAAGGTGAAAAGAGCGATGACTGACACCTCCTTCAGTCGAGCTTCATAGACAAACTTTCGTCGAAGAACTACGAGCGACGTCACGTTGCGGAAAATTGATCGACGGTTCTCGTTCACACAAAAAGCCGCCAACGTTAAACATCAGGTGAGCGCGATGTAAATCGCAAGAGCTAGGCTCAGGGTGGAGGAATCGCCCATGCGAGTCAGCTTGGTCGTGCCCCTGCTCTTGCCCGCGCTGTTTCCCGCCGTGGCCTTGGCGCAACCCGCGACCCCACTCACTCCGGTCGAACACGTGGTGATCATCTTTCAGGAGAATCAGTCATTCGACCACTACTTTGGGACCTATCCCGTAGCCACAAATCCGCCGGGCGAACCGCCATTTCAAGCCGCACCAGGAACTCCATCCGTCAATGGTCTGGGCGGCTCGCTCGTAAGCAAGAACCCGAATCTGAACGCGCCTTTTCGGATCGATCGATCTGAGGCCAAGACGCTTATCGGCATCTGCGACAACAACCACGACTACACCCCCGAACAGGCGGCTTACGACAGCGGCTTGCTCGATCAATTTGTCCAGCTGCTGGGTCCGAGTGGCGGCGGATGCAGGCCCGACTTCGTCATGGGCTACGTCGACGGCAACACGGTAACCGCACTGTGGAACTACGCGCAGCATTTCGGCCTCAGCGACAACCACTTCGGCTCCACCTTCGGACCCTCGATGCCGGGCGCGATAAATTTGGCCTCCGGTCAGACGGCCGGGGCGATACCGCCAAACGTGAACTCGCCCGGCGGATCGCCCCGGGTGGCCAATGGCACGATGATCGGCAATCCGCCCGCTGCCTTCGACGACTGCGCGGAGGAGACCGGCACCTTGGTCCAGATGACCGGCAAGAACATTGGCGATCTGCTGAATGCTGCCGGTTTGACTTGGGGATGGTTCTCGGACGGATTCACACCAACTGAGAGGCTGCGAAATGGAACCGCCGTCTGTGGTCAGGTCGCCGAAAGCGACACTGGTCCGATACTCGTTTACGACGATCCCGACCCATTCGACTATTACAAAACGACTTCGAACCCCCACCACTTGCCGCCGAGTTCTGTCGACATGATTGGTCGGACCGATCAGGCCAACCACCAGTATGAGTTCGACGACTTTTGGACCGCGGCACAGGCCAATAACATGCCCGCCGTGAGTTTCCTGCGAGGTTCTGAGGTCACTGATGGACATCCCGGCTATTCCGATCCTCTGGCGGAGCAGGGTTACCTCGTCACCGTGCTCAATCGCTTGCAGCAGCTACCGCAATGGCCGAGCACGGTCGTCTTCATCACCTGGGACGACTCCGATGGCTGGTACGACCACCAAATGCCCCCAATCATCAATCACTCGCAGGACCCGGCTCATGATGCACTGGTCGGCGGTAACTCTTGCGGGACGAGTACTCCCCTGGGTGGGTTTCCGGATCGGTGCGGCTATGGGCCACGCATTCCACTCCTCATTATCTCGCCGTTCGCCAAACCAAATTTCGTCTTGCACGCCACCAACGACGCGAGCTCGCTGATAAGATTTATCGAAGACAACTGGAACCTGGGCCGCATCGGGGAGGGATCGTTTGACGCTGAGGCAGGGTCACTCTCTGATGCTCTCGATTTTGAGCACCCGCATAACCAGCCGCTGCTGCTGGACGCCAATACCGGGGAGCCGACAGCTCAATAGGTCGGTGAGACAGCGGTCATCGCGGGATAGGGTGCCAGAGCGATAAGCTCGGCCGACCCGGACGGGGCCGGGACGCTCCTGCGCGGCGCGCTTGCGTAAGACGAGGTCGAAACCGGGATCCGAAACGGCCGAGCGTCGATCGGGCCCCCACGCTTGCGAACCCGATAGGTGAGGCCTCTTATCTTTGCGGTTAGTTCAACTTCGCGAACGCTTTGTGGACACGCCGCACGGCAGCAGGATAGTCCTCATTGACCGGGTTGGGCGCGAGAATCAGGACGTCCGCGCCCTGCTCCTGGTAGGCCTTCAGCCGCTCGATACACCGCGACGCCGGGCCGATCAGAGCGACCGCATCGGCCAGCTCTTTGGTTACCGCCGCCGTCATTGCTCCAGAGTCGCGACGTTTCGATGCTTCCAGAATCCTTGCGGCGGGTTCAGCAAATCCGCTCTGCGCCATGATTCGATTGTAAAAAGGCAAGGCACCATAAAAAGCGAGTCCGCGGCGCGCCCCTTCATAGGCGACGCTCAGGTCATCGTGTAGAAACACCGGAAGTCCACAGGTCATCGTCACGCTGCCAGGGGTCCGTCCGCGCTCTTTGGCTACTTGATTCGCCACATCGATGGACTTGCGCATTCGCTCCGGGGTGCACATATACAGCATCAGTCCGTCCGCCAACTCGCCACCGAGTTTCGCCGTCTGCAGGGCGAGTGCCGCGAAGTAAATTGGAATCGGATGGGTTGGAGTAGGAAACTTCATCCCGAACATCTCGAGTTCGCCGCGAAACCCCTTGCGAATCACCTCGGCATCATGGCGCAAGCGCTCGCGCGCGTTGCCCATCTCGATGCCCCTAGCTTCTAGTGCCGGGCGGTGGCTAACACCGAGACCGAGGATGAAGCGTCCTTGCGCGGCCTCCTGCACCATTTCGGCGGCGATCGCGCATAAGGCCGGCTCGCGCAGATAGATGTTCACGATCCAAGTGCCGATAGCAATGCGCTTGGTGGCACTCGCCACGGACAGCGAGCACATCAGCGCGTCGTTTACCGCTTCCGGGATGAAGACGCCACCGAAGCCGGCATCCTCGGTTTCGCGTGCTAGCTGAACGAAACCGGAATGACCGGGCGCCATTGGACGAAGAGTAACGCCGTAGCCTTTCATAGCCGCTCCTTTTGCGGATTGGCAGGTGAGCGCGAATCCGACTCACTTCGGCATCTTCCGTTGGGGAAGACATGAGATTACACGTGCACGACAATGGTGCGAGGTCGACCACCCCGCGCCATGTCTCGGGTCAGCTATCGACGGTGTTACGCGTGGCCGTGGCGAAGCAACTTGCCCGG
>Ga0126378_10003899_pt1 | contig 11319 bp, 9 predicted proteins | sample PanSoiMetPlot_23_FD_92587 | JGI IMG/M metagenome (GOLD analysis project Ga0126378, IMG submission 92587) | Tropical forest soil microbial communities from Panama - MetaG Plot_23 | ecosystem: Environmental > Terrestrial > Soil > Tropical forest > Bulk soil | place: Panama | collected 2016-02-17
ACCCGCCAAAGAACCGGCAGGTGTTTATAGAGAAATTCCGGAGCTATCTGAACCGGCCCGATTTACGGGAACAACGGCTGAGGGATGATCCGAACGCGAAGGAACCACGGACCTATTATCACTGGATTCGGGACAGCGTCGACTTTATCTACCTCGACAATGCCACCGAGGATCAGTTCGACTCCGCACAGATGAAATGGGTGGAAGGTGTGCTCGAACGCGCTGACAAGAATGATTCGATTCGCACGATCGTGGTCGGCATGCACAAGGCCTTGCCGGAAAGCATTTCGCGCGGGCACAGTATGAACGAGTCCCCGGCTGGAACAGAGAGCGGACTGCGCGTGTACGAAATGCTACTCAAGTCACAAAACGACTGGCACAAGACCGTCTATGTACTGGCCAGCCATTCCCATTACTACATGGACGGGACCTTCAGCACTCCGTATTGGAAAGAACACGGCGGCGTGTTGCCGGGGTGGATCGTTGGAACCGGCGGAGCACAACGGTATCCGCTCCCTGCCGAAGCCCACGACGCCAAGGAAGCCAAAACCAACGTGTACGGCTACCTGATTGGCGCCGTGAATCCGTCGGGAGAAGCCCCGGGCACGATCAAGTTCAAATTTGAGAAATTGCAAGAAGATCAGATCCCGCCGGATGTGGTGAAGCGCTTCGGTACGGCCGTGCACGAATGCTTCGTGGGTAATCGAAAGAGCGGCGGGCCCATGGACTGATGTGACTCATCCCGAACTGGTTACTTCGACTCGCTCTTCCGGTGACTCTTCTCGGTAAAAAAGTGGACGAGTTTAGCCTCCCAGTACAGCCTGATCCGAGAGCCTGATTGGAGAGTGCTGAATGCCGAGAGACGGCATGCTATACTTTTCTATCCCTACGCCGTTGCACGCGAACGGAGGTTTTGTATCGATAAGAGATTTATCCGCACAAATGAGCGTATTCGGGCGCGCGAAATCCGCGTGATCGACGACGAAGGCAAGCAGATCGGTATCCTGCCTCCTTATGAAGCGCTCAAGATGGCCCGCGAACGTAACCTCGACCTGGTAGAGATTTCCCCCACAGCGCAGCCTCCGGTTTGCCGCATCATGGATTATGGGAAGTACCTCTATCAGCAGGAGAAGAAAGAGCGCGAAGCCAAGAAGCACCAGAAGACGATCACGGTCAAGGAAGTGAAGTTCCGCATCAACGTGGATGATCACGACTATGAGACCAAGAAGAACCACGTGCTGCGTTTTCTGGGCGAAGGCGATAAGGTCAAGGCAACGATTTTCTTCCGTGGCCGCGAAATGACGCGGACCGGGCTCGGACGCGAGATTCTCGAGCGACTGATAAAGGACATCGGCGAAAAAGGAATCGTTGAATTCCGTCCGCGACAGGAAGGCAACACGTTGCACGCGATCCTCGCGCCCAACGTGAAGAAGCCGGGCGAGAAGCAAGCCCAGCCTCCGCCGCCACAGCAACAGCCGAGGGCGAGCCAGGCGTAGTTGTGGTGAGCTTCGAGCTCTGAGCCAGTCCCGCTTACGTTTGCAGCACTCTGTGGGGCGCACGAATTCCGTCGTGCCCATTGGGACCTCATAATCCCGTCATTCCGCGCGAAAAGGAACATGCATCTCGCAGGCGCTTCGGGGTCATGACCCTAGTTTGATTCCTAGGTGCCTCCGATCCTCGGCTGAATGCTAAACTAAGAAGGAATATGCCAAAGCTCAAAACACACAAAGGCGCTGCCAAGCGCTTCAAGAAGACAGGGACAGGAAAAGTGAAGCGCAACAAGGCATTTTTGCGCCACATCCTGACCTCGAAAGACAAGAAGCGCAAGCGCAAACTGGGGAGTGCAACGCTGGTCAGCGATGCGGACACTCCCAAAGTCAAGAGAATGATTCCGTACTAGCGATCTGCCGCTAGTAGCACAAAGCCTCTAGCTTCCCTTATTTATTGCGAAGCGACGAGGTGTAGCGGCTAGTGGCTAGAAGCGAGCAGCGACAAGCTGCAGAGCGAGTGAAGAGGCACATCCTGCCTCCAGCCGCTACCTAGAACATAAAAGGAGCACAACATGCCTCGTGTCAAACGTGGAACCAAACGCCGCGCCAAACGCAAAAAGATATTAGACCGTGCCAGCGGTTATTACCTGACAAAATCCAAGCTGTATCGCTCTGCCAAAGAAGCGGTGGAACGCGGCCTGAAATTCGCCTACGCCGGACGGCGGCAGAAAAAGCGCCAGTTTCGCTCGTTGTGGATCGTGCGTATCGGCGCTGCTGCCAAGTTGAACGGCATGAGCTACAACCAGTTCATCCATGGGTTGAAAACGGCGGGCGTAGAACTCGACCGTAAGATCCTGGCTGATTTGGCGGTCAACGATGCCGCCGCCTTTAAGAGCCTCGCCGAGCAGGCGAAGGGCGCTCTCGGCGGGGCCGCATAAACAGCCCTCAGCGATCAGCCGTCAGCTTTCAGCAAATACCGTGATCACAAGGATCGTATCGCGGCACGACCGTTGGCCGCCCCTCAGGGCAAGCTTTGAGCCGCGCCGCTACGAGTTCTTCGATCACCGTTGTTCCGAAATCATTTGGCCGGAGTCCGTGCGGGGGAGTACGAACACCTCACGCTTTTCAGCCTGAGCGAAAGCGAGCGGCGGAGCGGCAAAAGGGGTGCAGCCCAGGCCACAAGAGACCCTGGCGAGCGTGAAACGCAAGCAAGCCCTGAAGGGGCGAAAAGAATTGGCTTATACCGTTCCCACACTGAAAGATTTTTCGCCAGCGGCGCTCGACAGCGCCGTCTCTGAGCTGCTTTCTGCTCTGGAGCAGGAATCCGCGCAGCCCGGCAATGTCGACGAGCGCAAATCCTTCCGTGATCGCTGGCTCGCCCGCAAAGACGGCATTCTCACGCAGGTAAACGATCTGTGGCTCAAGGCCGCTCCCAAGCCAGAAAAACGCGAGGTCGGACAGCGGGTAAACAAGCTGAAAGCGCAGGTTGAGGAGCGGGTTGACGCGGCACTGAAGCACGCGCCGGCCGCAAGCGTCGCCTCGCGGGTGGACATTTCCCTGCCTGCGATTCGTCGCCCGCTTGGCGCGGAACATCCCATCATCCGTACCCAGGATGAAATCGTCAGGATTTTCAAGAACCTCGGCTACTCGGTAGCCGAAGGGCCGGTGATCGAAACCGACTACTACAATTTCGAGGCGCTGAATTTCCCCCCGAACCATCCCGCGCGCGACACCCAAGACACCCTTTTTCTGGCAAATCAGGAGTCGAAGCCGCGCCGCGAGCAACTACTGCTGCGGACGCACACTTCCCCGGTGCAGATTCGCACCATGGAGAAGATGAAGCCCCCGGTTCGTATCGTGATCCCGGGCAAAGTGCACCGCAACGATCCCCCCGACGCCAGCCATTCCCCGATGTTTCATCAGATCGAAGGCCTTGCCGTGGAGACGAATATCACCTTTGGCGATCTGAAGGGCACGCTCGATTACGCCATGAAATCACTTTTCGGATCGGACGTGAAAACCAGCTTTCGGCCGTCATTCTTCCCCTTCACCGAACCGAGTGCGGAGATGTTCGTTTCGTGCTTCATCTGCGGCGGCAGCGGCAAGCGCGGCTCCGACCCGTGCCGCCCCTGCAAGCAGACCGGCTGGATCGAAATCCTCGGCTGCGGCATGGTCGATCCTAACGTTTTCGAATTTGTGAAGCACAATGGTTACGACCCGGACAAAGTTTCCGGCTTCGCCTTTGGCATGGGCGCCGATCGTATCGCCATGCTGAAGTATGGGTTAGACGATTTGCAGCTGTTTTTTCAGGGGGACGTGAGATTCCTCGAGCAGTTCGGATAGCCAGTATGACTTTGGGGTGAGTTGTCGGACAGGCTCGGCGGTACGTCCGAAGGGCCGCAACATTTCTCGCCCGGACAGAATACTTAAATGAAACTTTCTCCCCAGTGGATTCGCGACTTCGTTGATGTTCCGGGCGACGATCGCCGTCTGGCCGAGGACCTCACTTCGATTGGGATTGCGGTCGAAGGCATCTCCGGTGAAGGCGCGAACACGGTCTTCGAAATGGAGATTGGCACCAATCGTCCCGACGCCATGAATCACTACGGCGTGGCGCGGGAAGCGGCGGCGCGCTTTGGGACGGCACTGAAGCCAATCAGCGTTTCGCCCCTCGAAGGGGCGGAAATTCCGGCTGCAGCTTCAGGCACTCCCTTCCAAATTGACATCGAAGATGCCGAAGGATGCGCGCGCTATACCGCGCAGATGATCCGCGGCGTAAAGATCACCAACTCGCCCGAACCCATCGCGAAGCGCCTTAGGTTGGTCGATCAGCGCCCGATCAATAACGCCGCGGATGCCTCGAATTACACGCTGTGGGAGATGGGCCATCCCACCCACGCCTTCGACCTCGATTTGCTGCAGGGTGGAAAAATTGTGGTCCGCCGTGCGCGCGATGGCGAGACGCTGAAAACGCTGGACGGAGTTGACCGCAAGCTATCTTCCGAAGATCTGGTCATCGCCGACGCTAACCGTCCCGTCGCTCTTGCCGGTGTGATGGGTGGCTTCGCGACCATGATCACCGAGAAGACCAAGAACATCCTGATCGAGTCAGCCTGGTTTGATCCGGTAGCGGTACGCAAAACCGCCAAGCACCACGGCCTCCACACCGACGCTTCCCATCGCTTCGAGCGCGGCGCCGACTACGGCGCGACTTCTCTGGCATGCGCATTGGTAGCACAGCGCATTGTCCAATCCGGGGGCGGCGAACTCGATGGCAGCCAGATCGATGCGATTGCGCGCGTCCTCGATCAGGCGCCGGTCGTTTTGCGGGTTTCGCAGGTACAGCGCATTCTTGGGCCAGGCGTCGAAACTCACGAGATTGTGGGAATCCTGAAGCGCCTGGGATTCGAAATGGTTCCTGAACCCGGCAGTCCTCCCGTATTCTCCGTACGTATCCCGAGCTGGCGTCTGGATGTGGAACGCGAAATCGATCTGATCGAAGAGATAGCTCGCCTGCGCGGTTATAACAGCTTCCCCAATACCCTTCCGGCCTTCCCCGGGTCCGTGGTCGAAAGCGCCGCGATCGCGAAACAAGCCAAGCTCCGCTCTTCCCTGCTCGGGCTCGGCTACAACGAAGCCGTATCTCTAACCTTCATTTCTCATGCCGACGCCGAGACATTCTCGTCGGCCCCCGTCGTGGAGCTTCGGAACCCGCTCAGCGAAGAAGCTCCGCTGATGCGCAGTTCGCTCGTGCCCGGCATGCTCGAAATGCTTGCCTACAACTTGAATCGCGGAACCGAGAACGTTCGTTTGTTCGAAATGGGAGACATTTTTGAAGTCTCGGGGCCCAATACCGTAGAGCGCGGGCGCATCTCGATGGCCGCAACTTCTTCCGTGTTGGAGCGCGATCTACCGCAGGGACTCGTCCTCGAAAAAGGCAGAGGGGCTCGGGAACTTGATCTGTTTCGCGCATTCAAGGGCGATGTGGAAACCCTGTTGGACGCATTCGAGCACCAGTCGCTCACCTTCGATACCGAAACGCTCGACTACTATGATCCAGGTTGCTCGGCGCGCGCCATACTGGATGGCAGTCTGGTGGCGTATTTCGGGGCTTTGCATCCGCAGGTTGCGGCCGAACGCAAGCTGCGGCAGGCAATCTACCTGGCGGAAATTTTCGCCGATCGGCTCTACCGGCATTCCCTTCGCGAAGTTCGCTGTCGACCCCTACCGCGCTTCCCGGGCGTGGAGCGGGATTTCTCGTTCTTATTCCGAGACAGCGTGACGTTTGCGAAAATTCGCGAGGCGGTAGAGTCGCTCGGGCTAGCGGATCTTGGAAGCTTTGCTCCGGTCGAGGTCTTCCGTGGCGGATCGGTTCCGCCGGGACAGTACTCCATTCTTCTGCGCGCGCGATTCCAGTCCCGCGAGCGAACCTTGCGGGAAGATGAAGTGGCGGAGTCGTCGTCAAAGATCGTCAGCTCGCTCGAAACCCTGGGCGGCACACAACGCGCCTAAGAGAACCCCGTCCGACCGAGATCGCAAAGGGAAACCGAAAGAGCTCTGGGGAACGCTCCACTCCTTTTCGAGATTAAGATATATCTTGCAACATGGCCGACCCCGTCCAACTCGTCGAGTGTCCCCGTGACGCCTGGCAGGGACTCGAGGGACAGATCCCCACCGACCTCAAGGTCAACTACCTACAAGCCTTGATCAGCGCGGGTTTCAAGCATATTGACGCTGTCTCCTTCGTGGCCCCGAAAGCAGTACCGCAGATGGCGGATTCCGAAGAAGTACTGAAAGAACTCGATCGGCCGGATGACGTCGAGATTATCGGAATCGTGGTGAATGAAAAAGGAGCGCAGCGCGCGACGGATGCACCAGGTGTGAGCACGCTCGGCTTCCCCTACTCCGTCTCGCCGACCTTCCTGGGCAAAAATCAGCGCCAGACGCCGGAAGAGTCGCTCGACGAGCTTGAAAAAATCCAGAAGAAGGCCGGGGATGCCGGAGTCGATATGGTTGTCTACATCTCCATGGCATTTGGCAACCCGTACGGCGATTCCTGGGATCGAGAAGAGGTGGTCAGCGCCGTCGACATCCTGGAGTCAAGCGGGATCAAGATGATTTCGCTCGCCGACACGATCGGGGTGGCTACGCCAGAACAGATACGAGCGCTGGTGTCGCCAGTAATCGACAAGTTCGGCTATCTCGAAATTGGCGTGCACCTGCACAGCCGCCCGGAGCAGGCAGCCGAGAAGATTCTTGCGGCTTATGACGCGGGCTGTCGCCGCTTCGATTCCGCCATTGGCGGACTGGGCGGTTGCCCGTTTGCGCAGGATGCGCTGGTCGCGAACATTCCCACCGAGGTTGTGCTGGCCGCTCTCAAGCAGCGCGACGCGCAATTACCGCGGCTCCGATCGCTGGATGCGCTGGTGCGAGCGTCGGCGGAGATTGGCGCGCGGTACGGGGTTTCCCATGCCGCGGATTAACCTGCTTTCCCCGATGTTTGCCCTTATCTCCCGACCGAAGCTTTGACCTCCGCCAAGCGGACGATCCGTTCGCGATATCTCTCGAACGAAAACCATCCAATTCAGCCCACGTTCATGTTCACCCCGATACAAGGTCGGGTTGCGGAAATCAGGTAGGTGGTCTCAGGCGCTCGGATGACAGTCCCTTAGACAGGGGTGCTCTGGCGCTTGGACCACCGGATTGTCGGCCCCAGGGCCAAACCGAGCTGGACTAGGACAATGGCAGTAATGCTCCAGAGCGTATTGAACACGCAAAGCGCGAATCCTGCCGCGTAAAGTTCCTGCGCATGTAGGATGCGGCGCTCTATGGTGTACTGTTCTTCGTGGCTCACAGTTTCGCGGAGGAGGCCATGACCGCACGCGTACCGCCAACTTGCGAAGAGCGTTATGCCCAACAGCAGAAGATTCAGCCAGAAAACCGCCAAGGCGATGCGAAAATGGATGAAGTTCTCCTCTAGCGCCGTCGAGAACGGCGTGACCGCCACGGTTGCAAGAAACGCGATATGAATCCAGGTCAGACGGCGGTCGCCCCGGGCGAAGCGACTGAGCTGTACCTGCTGGGCATTCCAGAAAATGCCCAGGGTAAGAAAACTCATGGAATAGACGAGAAACCGCGGGCTGAGCGAGAGCAGTGCGTTCCACAGCTGGTGCTCGCTCGTAATGTACTCCACGGGCAATCGGAGTTCGAGGATCAGCAACGTCATCGCGACGCCGAAAATGGAGTCGCTCAGATTCGACAGGGGCGCGATGCCCCGTCCGGCGATGTCGTTGTAGAAAACCGGCATCCAGAAAAAAGTCTATCGCGCGGCCAGAATCTTTGGCGTGAAGAATTTTGGGGACAATCTAGTGCCCGACCAAGCCGAGGAAGCGTGTTCGATGGGGCTTCCGAAAAGGCGAGAAGCTCCGCTGCCCGATTCGGTTCAGATTGGCTCTCGATTTTCCCTAACAGTTAGGTGCGGTGAAAAGCTGTCAGGCGACTCTCGCCTGCGGCGGGGTTTCCAGCACCTCGCGCAGCGATTTTTCGTCATCTTTGTTCAGTGAGGTTTGGAAAACCCTTCCTTTTCCCGCAAACTGCTTCAAACCGTCGAGCACCTTGTCGGCCGTGACTTTTCGCAGCAGGACGATCAAAGCCGAGGACCCGGGCGTAAGCTCCTCACCCAGTTGCTTGGCCATGTTGTTGTCAACGCCAATATCAGTGAACTTACCGGAGAGTGCGCCGGCGCCGGCGCCCACCGCTGCGCCAATCAGTGGATTGAAGAAGAGCAAGCCAATCAGCATGCCCCAGAATGCGCCGCTGGCCGCTCCCGCAGCGGTCATGCTCACAGCCTGGTCCAGCTTTATTTTCCCCTTGTGGTCCCGGGTTACGACCACGGTATCTTCCAGCTCGATCAGATACTGACTCTGCATCTTGGCGAGTGCGGCTCGCATTTCGAATGCCGTGGACTCGTCATGAAAAACGACCGCTATCAACTTGGTCATGCTTCCTCCTCCCACGTGCGTGACGCGCCGTCGGGCTGTTGAAATTGTGAACCCCTGTGTTGGCGGCCTGGGGAAACCGCCCTCGCCCCATTCTCGATCGATGCGCTCGCGTCGTTAACTGGCAAAAGTGACAGATTCGCGAAATCAATCCATCCTCCCTTAGCCTGCTCGACTCAAACGCTTCTGATGTCGGTCGCGCAACTTCATTAAATTTTTCGCAGTGTTTATCCACCGTGGGAGGAGATCGAAGCGAAGGCTGCGACACTCGCGGCAATCGTGGATCGATGAAATTCGCGCCCAAGTAGAACCGAATATCGAGCCACGGCAGGATGGCCATTGAGCGCGCCACCGCAGCGATCGCTTCGCGCAGCCGACCTACGCGTCAGCCCAATCAGCAGCGAAATGGGGCAGACTTTCGCGTGGCTGGATCGAGTCCGGCAAGCGGACAAATAATCCTTTTCCCGCAACCATCCGAAAGCACACGAGTCAGCTCTCGAGTTGGTGAGGTCGTTTTTCAATATAGGCGTGGCCAATCAGCCTCGCCACCAGCGCGCCCACACCGCCGGCAACTACGACTGTAGCCAAGCAGGTCAGCATCGCGGGGCGAGGGCCACCCTGGCCTAGGACCATCGCAACCGCGGTGAAAGGCAAATGATAGCCTCCGCTGATCCCGCCCGCGGCGCCGGCTGCACCGGCCAGCTCCCCCGGCACTCCAAACGATGGTGCAAATACCCGTCCCGAGAGATCGCCGATGGCCAGAAATGGCACAAACAGCCCGCCGCATCCGCCTGCGGCGGCGGAAAACGTGGTGGCTACGGCTCGGAGGATATCGACCGCGAGGATGGTAAGCACCGGGGCGGGCGTGCTCTCTACCCAGCTGATCGCTCCGCCGCCCGGGCCGATGGCCGCCGATGGAGCGGCGATTCTTGCAAGAGTCACTGCTGCCGCGCCCACGACCAGTCCGCTAACCGTAAGCCGGAGGATGGGATGGACGGTGAAAGTTTTCGCTCGATAAATTGCTGCTCCGGAGATCGCGGTGATCGTACCGGAAAGCGCGCCGATGACGAGCGCCGTCATCATCTCTTGATGAAATGCATTTGGCGATTGCTTGGGAACAACCAGGCGCAGCAGGTCGACACGCAGAGCCACGTGCAAAAGCCACCCGACATATCCGCCCACAAGCGCCGCAGTTATCCGCTCGGCATTGAGTGGGGCGTGGTGCCGTCGACCCAGCTCAAGAATGTAGGCCGTACCGAGCAGGGGAATTCCCATCAGGGCGGCCACGCCTGCCGCGCCGCCCCCTACGGCTGCCGGCCGCAGAAGCGGGCGCCACCAACGATCGCCAAGAGCCGCTCCCGTAGCTAACCCAAGATAGGCTGCCGGAGCCTCGGTCCCCATCGCGGCGCCGAAACCTACCGTGGCGATCATGGCGAGCATGCGAATCGGCGCCAAGCGCCAGGGAAAGCGATCCTCCTCGCCCGCGAACCCCACCATATCGCCGGTCAGATCCGGGCGAGAAACACGAGGCGCAAAAGTTCTCCACGCGCGCGCCCACCGGGGGCGCTCGGAACTCTCGGTTTCACTACTCAAACCGAATCCGTAAAGCGTCAGAACTGACAGCGACAGTCCAATGAGAGGCATGACAATAATGACCCAGGTGTGCTGTCTGGAGACGATGGCCAGAATTCCCTTGAGTATCTCCGTAAACCCAATGACCAGCGCAGCCGCCAGGAATCCACCCAGAACTCCACCGAGCGCGGAAGTGCCAATTTTTGAAGGCAATGTGGAGCGGGCAGCCGACGCTAGCTGTTCTTTCATGGAGTTCCTCCAACTCCCACTTCGGGAGCGGCTGCAATGCTACGTAGCCTCGGGAGGCTTGAGACAACTGATGTAGGCTGAGCGCTTGCGGTTGGTTCGTGCGGACCCTGCTTACTTGGGCAGTTCGGAATAGCTTTGTCGCGCTACTTGGCAACGAGACCAGCAAGTATTTGAAAAACTTCGATCCAAGAAGCTCAGCAGGGCGACCTTAATCCCCCGCCTGTGCTGCGGCCGGCTGGACATCCTCGATCTTCACCCGGGCGATGCGATGGCCTTCCATCTCGTCTACCGTGAACTTACGGCCGCCGTAGTAGCAGGAATCGCCGGACGCGGGAATTTTCTGCAGGCGCGAGAGCATGAATCCGGCCAGGGTTTCGAAACCGGCGTCACGGGGCAGCAGGAGGTCATATTGGGACTCCAGGTCGCGCAGGGAGACGGTGCCGTCGAGCACCATCGTCTTTTCCTGGCCCAGTTCGACGGCGTCGGCTGTAGCGACGTCGAATTCGTCTTCAATCTCGCCCACCAGTTGTTCCAGAATGTCCTCGACCGTAATCAGCCCTGCGGTTGAGCCGAACTCGTCGACCACGATGGCCATGTGACGTTTGCGCTCTTTGAATTCTTCTAGCAGTTCGGCCACCGGCTTAGTCTCGGGTACAACCAGCGCGTCATGCATAATCTGGCTGATTTTCATGTCGGCAATGCGCATTCCGACCGGCACCGGCAAGCGGGGGCTGAGTCGCAGGCGCACCCAACGCATTAGGTCCTTGGCGTAGAGAATGCCGATGATGTGCTCGGGACCGCTCTGGGGATCGTAAACCGGCACGCGGGAGTGCTGCTCCTCGACAATTTTTTCGAGCGCATCGTGCAATTTCATGTCGCCCGGCAAGGAATAAATGTCGGGCCGCGGCTTCATCACTTCGCGGGCGCTGATATTCTCGAGATCGAGCGCATGGTGGACCATTTCCTCCTGCGTGGGCGCGATCTGGCCCAGCTCGCGGCTGGCGCTGACG